>Ga0210409_10000280_pt1 | contig 99714 bp, 78 predicted proteins | sample IncBWH17MmetaG_FD_161649 | JGI IMG/M metagenome (GOLD analysis project Ga0210409, IMG submission 161649) | Forest soil microbial communities from Barre Woods Harvard Forest LTER site, Petersham, Massachusetts, United States - Inc-BW-H-17-M | ecosystem: Environmental > Terrestrial > Soil >... | reverse complement strand
CATACCCAGCAAACGAATGTCCGTCGGATGCTCAATCCGATAACGTTGTAAAGCGCCGAGGTAATCGCGATAGCCCAGCTCTTCAAAGAGGGCCTCGAGGATCTTCCAGTAACGGTCCCGACAAGCTCCGCCAAACTCGCGTTCGAGATGCTCCCGAAGGTCGTTTTGAATACGGTCGTTCTCGAGCAATGTATCGTCCACATCCACTAGAAAGACGACAGGTAACCGTTCGCTCATGCCTTCTTACCCCCAACGTTAAATGACTGCCGATGCCGCAAGGACAACCGCAGTACGAGAATTCCAGTCGTGGAGGGTCCTTTCCCTTCCCGATGTCGAATGGGAATCTCTTCTGCCTTCAGCGCGGTTTGCGCTCGAAGTATCAATGTCTCCCCCCGTCCCAATTGACATTGCAAGGGGCAGTGTCTGACTGAGACACGCAAAAACCGGAGCGCACCATCTCCAGATGTTTGTAGTTCCGCACTCGATTCCATCCCTGCACGAGACTGTATGAAGCAGGCACAATTCCAATGAGTCGATGGCTCGCAGTGCCTTGGATCCCCTTGCTTATCAATGGCTTGAAAAGTGGGAGGAAGCTCCGCAGCGGCTTGGCCACCGCGAACAGTTGACGAGGCTTCGACTGTTTGGCCGGGTTCTTGACAACTTGCTACAGGTGACATGAATTGCCAGCAGATTCAGCTCGGAGGTGGACGCCGCCTCACACGGGACTTTCCGCAGGGCGTTTCAAAGCTTGCAAAAATCGTGGTCTTTTGGAGGGACCGGTATCTAGACAGGCGAGGCTTTGACGAGACCGTCAAGCCCATGACGGTAGCTTTGCTCCATTCCCAGTTTCGTAGCCTGCCAACCTGCCGGAAGCGCTTCCAATTAAAGAAGATAAGGATGGTGCAAGGAAAACATCGATTGGAGAGCAAGGTGCACCAGCAGGAATGCTGTAGGGGCGAGGTCGAGATGTGGCTAGTGCGCGACAACTCGCAGAATTTCAAACAGCCATGATTGTTCAGGGGCTTGTAGGTGACGGCGCGAGCGAGGAAAAAATTAGACGATCATGACGAACAAGCACAAGACGGAATGGAAAGCTGTCGCCGCCCGAGTCACTGGAATTCTCGTCATCTTGACCGGCGTCCTTCTTGCTGCGCGGGCGTGCGTCGCGAGTCCGCCGGGTGACCATCCGATTCCGAGCATCTTTGATCCGCACTCAGCGAATGCGGAATCGCTCTATCATCTTTCGAATTTTGTACTCGCCATTACCGCCGTGATCTTTGTGGTTGTCTTCGCTCTACTGGCGTACGTGACAGTGAAATTCCGCAACCGAGCGGCGGATGCCAGGCGCGAGCCTACCCAGGTGTATGGGAGCACGCAGATTGAGCTGGCCTGGACGGTCATTCCCATCCTCATAGTGGTGGTTCTCTTCCTGTCCACCGCACGCGTGATCCACGCCGTACAGGATGCCGCAAAACCTGCGAAGGCCGTGGCGGTGACCGCCATCGGGCATCAGTTCTGGTGGGAGTTTCGCTACCCGGAGCTCGGGATTGCCACTGCGAACGAACTGCATATTCCGGTGAGTACGCCTACTTACTTGAAGCTGCTTTCCGCCGACACCGACCACAGTTTCTGGATTCCTCAGCTTGGCGGAAAGACGGACTTGATTCCGAATCGCATAAACGAGATGTGGGTGCAGCCCCAACAGACTGGCGTCTTTCTCGGCCAGTGCGCGCAATACTGCGGCACGCAACACGCGAAGATGCTCTTGCGAGTATCAGTGGAGAGCCCCGAAGATTTTGACGCGTGGGTTCACGCGCAAAAACAGCCTGCCATTCAAGATGAAAAAGAAGCCGCAGGAAGTCGCGTCTTCGAGAGCACCTCATGCGTGAATTGTCACGCGGTCGGGGGCACAAACGGCACTGGGCGTTTCGGTCCGGATCTGACGCACCTGATGAGCCGTCGTACGATCGCCGCTGGTGCGGCCGAAAATACCAGCGAAAATCTTCGCTTATGGATTCAGAACCCGGATGCCATCAAACCTGGCTCGCTGATGCCGGCCATGAAGTTGAACGACGCCGATCTGGACGCGCTCGTGCGTTATCTCGAGACGCTCCGATAGTCGAAGGATTGGGGAGACCAGCTATGTCATCGGATGTGATGCCCATTCAAGCTGTGCAGGCTTCGGGCCAGCCGTGGGTGGAAACGCTGCATGAATGGGTGACCACGGTTGATCACAAGCGACTCGGTATTCTGTACCTCCTCTATGCCCTGTTTTTTCTCGTCGTCGCCGGGTCTGAAGCGATGATCATGCGCATCCAGTTGATGTATCCACATAACAATTTTGTTTCACCACAGGTCTTCAACCGTATGTTCACCATGCATGGGACGACGATGGTTTTCTTCGTAGGCATACCCGTGCTGTTCGGCTTTGCAAACTACCTCGTGCCGTTGATGATCGGCGCCAGAGATATGGCATTTCCCCGCCTGAATGCCTTCAGTTTCTGGCTGACGGCTTTCGGAGGACTTCTTCTCTACTTCAGCTTTCTCGGCGGGAGTGGCCTCTATGGCGCCGGAAATGCACCTGATGTGGGCTGGTGGGCGTATGCTCCGCTGACCTCGCGCGCATTTTCTCCCGGCCACAGCACTGACTACTGGACCATCGCGCTACTCGTCTCCGGCTTCGGCAGCATCGGGACCGCCATCAATATCATCGCAACGATTATTTCGATGCGTTGCCCAGGCGTGAAGCTGAGCCGCATGCCCTTGCTTGTGTGGATGAACCTCGTGATGTCCGGCATGGTGCTCATCGCGATCACGCCATTGTCGGCGGCGCAAATCATGCTCTGCGTGGATCGTTATCTCGGCGGACACTTCTTTGACACACAAGCCGGCGGATCCGCAACGCTGTGGATGCATTTCTTCTGGATTTTCGGACATCCGGAAGTGTACATCCTTATCATTCCTGCTTTTGCCTTCATGTCTGAAATCGTTCCGGTATTTTCCCGCAAACCCATCTTCGGGTATCCGGTCATGGTCGGAGCCACGGTGTGCATCGGGTTCCTCAGCATGAGCGTTTGGGCACATCACATGTTCAGCATAGGGATGAGCTCTTACTCCAACACTTTTTTTACGCTCACCACGCTTGCAGTCGGTATTCCAACGGGAATCAAGATCTTCAACTGGCTCGGCACTATGTGGGGAGGGAGGATCTTACTCAAGACGCCAATGCTGTTTTGTATTGGATTTTTGTTTCAGTTTTTGATCGCCGGTCTCACCGGCATCATGCTGGGAAGTGCAGCATTTAATTGGCAGCTTACTGGTTCGTACTTTGTAGTGGCGCACTTTCACTACACCCTCGTGGGCGGACTTCTGTTTGCGCTGTTTGGCGCGTTTTATTACTGGTATCCGAAAATCACAGGAAGAATGATGAGTGAAGGCCTCGGCAAACTACACTTCTGGCTCTTTTTTATCGGATTTCACTTGACGTTTGATCTGATGCACATCCCCGGATTGCTTGGAATGCCGCGTCGGATCTACACCTACGAGCCCGGCCGCGGTTGGGACACGATGAACTTTCTCGTCACCATTGGCGCATTCGTCCAGGCCATCGCCACCCTGGTGTTTGTGGCGAACCTGATTGTCTCTTACTTCAAAGGAGCGAAAGCGGGGAACGATCCCTGGGATGCCTGGACTCTTGAATGGTCTACAAGTTCGCCGCCGCCTGCCTACAACTTTGCTTCGATCCCCAGAGTTGCCAGCCGTCGGCCGTTGTGGGATTTGAAACACCCGGAAGATCCGGACAGCCGCTATGAGTAAAGGAATTGATCAATGAGCGCAATTACGACTTCGCTCGAGGGAACCCCTGTAGCTTGGAAGCTCCCGTACCGTGGGAGGGTCGGCATGGCGTGTCTCATCATCGCCGAGTCGGCCATCTTCACGATTTTCGTCGTGGCGTATCTCTTCTACGTAGGAAAGAGCCTCACCGGACCAACTCCGCGCGAAGTGCTGGAGACTCCTATCTTCTACACGATCTGTCTGCTGTCCAGCAGCCTCACGATCCACTTCGCGGGAAAGTTCCTTGAACGCGGTAAGCGAGGCGTATTCCTAGGCTTGTGGTTGCTCACGATTGTTTTAGGAGGCCTTTTTATGTATGGCACCGGCCAGGAGTGGCACAGGCTGATCTACGAACACGGGCTGACAATCTCCACAAACCTCTTTGGAACGACATACTACTCGCTGGTCGGCCTGCACGCTTTTCACGTTACGGCAGGGCTGGTGATGCTAAGCATCGTGCTCCTTTTCGGTCTGGCAAATCGTGTCGGGACAGAACAGTTCGCCCGTGTAGATGTGCTTTCGCTTTATTGGCACTTTGTGGATGTCGTGTGGGTCATTGTTTTTACCGTCGTTTACGTTCTCGGGCGCTGAGGAGAAGAAATGGCAACACCGCTAACCGAAGAACAATTCGAACAAAGCTCGCGTGGCCCGGGCGAGCTCGAAGCTCCCGCGCCAACGGCTTGGCCTCTTGTCTTGGCCTTTGGATTTACCTTACTGTTTGCGGGCCTCCTGACGCACGTGTCGGTCAGCGTCCTCGGTGTCGTGCTGGCTGTTGCCGGTTGCGTCGGATGGTTCAGGGAAGTCTTCCCTCGTGAGCATGAAGTAGCTGTGCCCGTCATTTTCGAGGATGTTCGCGTCACGACCGAGCGCCCGGTTGTAGAAAGGCACCCTGACGCGCCGCATCTTGTGCGCGCATGGCTTCCTCTCGAGACGTATCCGATATCGGCCGGCGTCAAGGGAGGATTGGCAGGAGGCGTAGCCATGGCCGTGTTGGCCTGCGCTTATGGATTGCTAAAGGCCGGGAGCATTTGGTATCCCATCAACCTTCTTGCCGCGACGGTCTACGCGCAATCGATGAAATTCGGCTCTGCACAACTGAATTCCTTTCATGCGGATAGCTTCGCGGTTGCTCTGGTCTTACATGGTCTCGGGTCCATACTCGTGGGGTTGCTCTATGGTGCGATGCTGCCGATGTTCGCGCAACGGCCGATCGTTCTGGGTGGGCTCATAGGTCCGGTGCTTTGGTCGGGACTGCTCTACTCGACTCTGACCCTTCTCAATCCGTTGCTCGCGAGTCACATCGACTGGTGGTGGTTCATAGCTTCGCAGATCGCCTTCGGTGTCGTCGCGGGCCTCGTCGTCGTGCGCCAGGAGCGCATTTCGACGCGCGAAAACATGCCCTTCGCAATGCGCGCAGGAATTGAAGCTCCGGGAATAATTCCACCAAAAGAAAGCGGAGAGAAACGCCCGTGAACCCAGTTCGATATTTATGCGCATCCGCGGTGATGGGCCTGATGTTGTTCTCGGGCTGCAGCTCACCCCACGGCCAGCCGCGGCAAGGTTCCGAGTCTCTGGCCCCGAATGAAGTTTTGGAATTCCGGACGCTGTACTCGGAAAACTGCGCAGGTTGTCATGGTGCGGAAGGACGGGGAGGAGCCGCCATCGCGCTTGCCGATCCAGTCTATCTGGCCATCGCGGATGACGCAGTGATTCGTAAAGTCATTGCGAACGGCGCGCGCGGAACGGCAATGCCAGCGTTTGCCGAAAGCGCCGGCGGAATGCTGACCGAAAAGCAGATTGACGTCATTACCAGCGAAATGCGGTCGCGCTGGAGCCGTCAGGGAATTCTCAACGGAGTCAATCCGCCTTCCTATGCACCTAAATCGGCAGGCGATGCCCAGCGAGGTGAAGTAGCGTACAAAACCTACTGCGAATCCTGCCATGGGCCCGGCGGCCACGGAGGACCAAAGGGCAGCTCCATCGCCGACGATTCCTATCTCGCGCTGGTGAGCGATCAGGGCCTGCGAACGATCGTGATTGCCGGTCGTCCTGAATTGGGGGCACCCGACTGGCGCGGAAATATGTCTGGCAAGCCTCTGTCGGACGAGGAAGTGACCGACGTGGTTGCGTGGCTCGGCTCGCGGCGATCTCAAAATCCCGGGCAACCCTATCCCGCTTCGAATTACGCGCAGCATTAGGAGCTTGACGATGTCGAATGAAAATGTGGTGTCCCGTCGAGGATTTTTCATGAAGATGGGAATTCTCTTCAACGGCTTGGTGGCGGCTGCGCTGACTGTGCCGATTGTCGGATATCTTCTGTCTTGTATCACGCGAGGGCGCGCGAACGCCTACCTTTCCTGGGTGCCACTCGGGCCGCTGAGCCAATTCCCAGAAGGCGAGACGCGTCTGGCTACCTTCCGGAATCCTTACGTTACCCCCACCGACGGCCAGACAGCGGACACGGCATGCTGGGTGCGGCGCATCGAAGGCGAGCAGTTCCAAGTTTTTGCGGTTAACTGCGCGCACCTCGGTTGTCCCGTTCGATGGTTTCAGCAATCCAACCTGTTTATGTGCCCTTGCCATGGTGGGGCTTATTATCAGGATGGATCGCGTGCTTCAGGGCCACCCGAGCGCGGCCTGTTCCAGTATCCGTACAAGGTGCAGGGCGGTCTCGTCACTATTCAGGCGGGTGAACTGCCCACACCGGGAGCGAGCGCCTCTCTCACGGGAAAGAAACCGTCATGCGCCTGATAGCGCAGATCGGGGAATGGTTCGACCGGCGCCTGCAGCTTGCGGCTCCTATCCGCGAGATTTCCGAACATCCCGTCCCGCGCAACACGGCAAGTTGGTGGTACGTATTCGGCAGCGCCGCGCTTGTCGTGTTCGTTCTCCAACTCATCACAGGGATTCTGCTTGCCCTGATTTACGTTCCTTCGGGAGGCGAGGCATGGAGCAGCCTTCAAGCTCTCAACCACGACGTGACTCTTGGCTGGTTCATCCGCGCGTTGCACGGGTGGGGCTCGAACTTCATGGTGGCGATTGTTCTCATTCATATGGTGCAGGTTTTCCTTTTTGGGGCCTACAAGTTTCCCCGAGAGCTCACCTGGATCGTCGGCGTTTTTCTTTTGCTGATGACTCTTGGCATGGCGTTCAGCGGGCAAGTGCTGCGCTTTGATCAAGACGCCTATTGGGGGCTTGGGATCGGAGCCTCGATCGCCAGCCGCGTCCCGATTGCAGGTCCGGCGATTGTCAAATTGATGCTGGGCGGGCCGATCATCGCCGGCGCGACGTTGTCTCGATTTTTTGCGCTGCACGTCTTCGTGATTCCCGGGATGCTCATCGGGTTTGTGTGCCTTCATCTCCTGATGGTGCTGAAGCTCGGAATCAATGAATGGCCGACGCCCGGCCGCCTCGTGAAAAAAGCCACCTACACCGCTGAGTATCACGAATTGACGAAAAAAGATGGGGCGCCGTTTGTTCCCTATGCGATCTGGAAAGATATGTTCTTTGCCGCGTTCATCCTCTTGGCGGTGGCTGCATGCGCTTTGTACTTCGGCCCATTCGGTCCAACGGGCCGCCCGGACCCGACAATCATTCAGACGGTGCCGAAACCTGATTACTTCTTCCTTTGGCTTTACGCATTGCTCTCACTCTTGCCACCTTCGATGGAGACGCCGGCGCTTCTCATCGGTCCTGTAATCGCAATCGTTGCGCTGCTTCTTCTTCCATTTCTTTCAGGTGAAGGCGAAAAAAGTTGGCGACGACGGCCAATCGCAGTCCTCACGATGCTGCTGATCGCGATATCGCTGGGGACACTGACGCATCTTTCCGGATTCACCCCCTGGAGTCCGCACATGAACGCTTGGAGCGGTGATCCGGTGCCAGAGAGATTTCTTCACGGCACAACGGCCCTGCAGCGGCAAGGCGCGCTTGTCTTTCAGGTCAAGCAATGCCGCAACTGCCATTCCCTCGGGGAGTTGGGCGGGCAAAGAGGCCCGTCTCTGGATAGCGTCGCCGTGCGGCTCACGCAGGACCAGCTCATCCGCCAGGTGATCCAAGGAGGCGGCAACATGCCGGCGTACGGTAAGAACTTGAGTCCGGCACAGACCACGGCGCTCGTCGCATTTCTCGAAACCCTGCATCCGGCTGGGCAAGCTCCCGCGCGCGACGCGTCGCGCGACGTGGCGCTCGGCGACGCCCAGGAAAAACGCCCTGGCACGCAACCATAAAGATTGATCGATGTCATCTCACGTTCATGCCGCATCGGGATCCGGGTGGTTTCCGATTTCGCTACTCTTAGCCCTGCTCCTCACTGAATGTTTGTATTTGCGTGGATGGCTTCGTCTTCGTTCAGCCTCCGTGAAGCTCATTCCAGCCTGGCGCGTCACTAGTTTCTCCCTCGGGCTATTCTTAATCTGGATGGCTGTGGGCTCACCCCTGGCCGCGTTCGACGAGCAGATGCTGACGGTCCACATGATTCAACACCTTCTGCTCATGACCTTTGCTGCTCCATTGATACTTCTTGGTTTGCCCGTGACGCCTTTCTTGCAGGGTCTCCCCCATCAATTTGTGCAGGCAGTTGTTGGTCCACTGTTCCGCTGGCCGCCGGTACAACGTTTGGGGCGGATGCTCGTGCGACCTACATTTACCTGGCTGGCGGCAACCGCGACCTTGGTGGTATGGCATGTTCCGGCGATCTTTGCGCTCGCGTTGCAATCGGGAGCGTGTCATTTGTTCGAGCAGGCAACCTTCCTTTTGGCAGGCCTTCTTTTCTGGTGGCCCGTTGTTCAGCCCTGGCCAACTGCCCCAGCGGAGTCGCGATGGTCGATTCTCTTTTATCTCTTTTTGGCCACGTTGCCTTGCGACATTCTTTCGGCATTTCTTGTCTTCTCCGAGCGTGTCGCCTATCCGGTGTACCTTTCGGCCTCGCGGCAGTCTGGCCTTTCTGTTCTCGCGGATCAGCAGTGTGCCGGTGCATTGATGTGGACCTGCATTACCATCGTCTATCTCGTTCCGGCGGCGATTCTCTCTACGCGTCTGCTCGCGCCCCGGGACTCCCGAGCCGAGTTGGCACAATCGGAATTTCTTGACGTCGAGGCTCTAGGCAGCAATCCGAAGAGAGTGGAGGTTCGCTGAGGATGGCAACTGAGCCTGTTCTCGCTGCTTTCCAACTGACGGCCCTTCAGCGGCGTCATTCAGTACGTTCGCGCGCTCTGTCCGACTACTGGGAGCTAACGAAGCCCGAAGTGAACTTTTTGATTGCCATGACCACTGTGGCCGCTTTTTGCCTCGGCTCTCCTAAGCCTTTCGTGCATTTCCCGTGGTTCCTTCTTCTAAACACTCTGCTCGGCACAGTTCTGGTTGCCAGCGGCGCAGGTACTCTGAATCAGCTGATCGAGCGGCGGTTCGACGCGCAAATGCGGCGCACAGCTCGGCGTCCGATCGCAGCCGGCCGAGTCGAACCAGTCCATGCCCTTGTATTCGGAGCCCTGTTGTCGCTTACTGGCGTCCTCTACCTGGCCTTGGCCGTGCGTCCAGCTGCCAGCCTGCTTGCCCTGCTCACGCTCGGTGCTTATTTGTTTTTCTATACTCCTATCAAACGTAAGACACCCTGGTGCACGCTGGTCGGCGCATTTCCGGGCGCCATGCCTGTATTGATTGGGTATGTCGCCGCGACCGGGAAGCTCGACTCTCAGGCATGTCTGCTCTACTCCATTCTGTTCCTCTGGCAATTCCCGCATTTCATGGCGATTGCATGGATGTATCGCGAGGACTACGCGCGAGCGGGATACCGGGTTCTTCCAATCGGAACAGGGGAGATACGATTCATGGGATGGCAGAGCGTGCTCCCCGCGCTCGCCTTAGTGCCGGTCGCATTTGCGCCGATGGCTTTTCGGCACGCCAATCCGGTGTTCGTGACGGGAACACTGTTGCTCAGTTTAAGCTTCCTTTATTTTGCCGCGCGGCTCGCCTTAATTCGCTCAAGCCAGTCTGCGCGCCGTCTGCTTCTGGTCTCGATCCTCTATCTCCCATTGGTGTTTTTACTTGTGGTGCTGGCAAAAGCTTAAGGAAAGGAATATTTCGCCTCCCACGAATGTTCCGTACGATCGAGAACCGTGATTACTGGAGCTGACCGGACGCGCGCAACGAGCGAAACAACGCCGCGCTGCACAAGGCGGAGATCGCTGTCCCAAGCCACAAAGCCGCTGAGATTGAGTAATGTATGATGACCGCACCCAACGCCGCACCCAAAAACATTGCGACGACCGCCGCAACCCTTCTTGCCAATCTCGGGTTGTTGCCGTTCGCGAGCGAAGAGTCCGCGCCGATGCCCGTGATCGTCAGTGTCAGGACCGTGGTCGTCAGATCCGGGATTGCGAGCTTCCGAACAGCGGCATTCCGCGCGCCCATGGCAATCGCCGTCAACGCGATCAAAGCAAACGGTTGAAAAGAATACTCCAGCAAATCGCTTCTGTATCCTACGCTGCAAAACGACGCCGCCAGGAGAAAGACCACCTCCAGCACGAATGCTTGGGCCGCCAATCGAATCTGTGAATCGGCACTCGTCCGCGCCATGACCCGTCCGCCGAGTATCGCCCCTACAAGAAAAGCCAAGAGCGCCGTCAACGAGCGTGCGATGGACAGTCCGGGTACGCGCGCTGTCGCGAACGCCAGAATCACGACATTCCCCGTCATGTTCGCAGTGAAGACACGCCCGAGTGATAGGAAACTGACGGCGTCAACGAGGCCAGTGACCGCCGTCATTCCGAGCAGGGCGTAGGGTATAACCTTTTCAGTGGTTGGACTGTTCGCCATGGACGACTAGCCGACCCGACCGAGTATATTAGGCGTCGAGCCGCCACCGAAGCGATCAAAGATCATCTTCGGTACAACGACGCCGAAGCTCATGGCGAGAATAATGGCAACCGCCGTCATGGCGTCGGCGATGGTTGCACCCAGGAGGTCGAAGTTTGCATTCGAGTAGTTAGCGAGTTGCACGAGTCCGCTTGCCATTCTAAACAGGTAGACGCCGGGCATCATCGATACTACCGAGGCAAAGCCAATCGCGGCGAATGGCATCCGCCAGCGACGCGCGACTGGCGCAAGGATCCCGCCGACCAACAGACAGGCGACCAAGGCGCCCGTCGCTACTCCGGCACCAGCCTTCAGAGCGCCCCATCTCACGGCATGAGCCAGCATGCCGATCGCGACTGGCCAGCCTAACATACGCAATGGTGTCGAGAAGAAAACACTGAACGCGGCGACCGCCACGCCCGCAGCAATCACGTCCAGCCATAAGGGCACTGCTCTGCCAGGTTCTCCGACTGGCAAGGAGACGGAAAAAATGCCCATTCCCAGGAGTAATCCTACGGAGATTGCCAAAATTATGAGACCAGCGTAGACCAGCCGGGAGGCGCCCAGATTGATCCGTGCCGCGATAAGATCCATCGCTCCGTTGAGCACGTGTGGACCCGGAACCAGAATCATGCAGGGGCAAACCGCTACCAGCCGCAGTGACGAGCTTAGGTTGTAGCGCACCGCAAGCGCACCAAACATGCCGGCGAGCAAAGCTGCACAAAGCGGCTGCAGAAGAGTGTTCGTGCTGTACCGCGCCAGTGTGCGACGAAGAACCGCTCCGGCTGCTGCGCTGACCATGATGAGCACCACTGCTTTCAGGTGGTGCACTCCGAAGATCGCCGCCATCGCAGCAGCACCCGCGGCTGCAGGGAGCGTAAACAACCAGGTTGGAGCCGGGGGTGCGTGCGCAATCGCCTTGATGTTTTCAAGTGCGGCGCCGACCGGCGGCCGGCCGACAGCACAATTCTCGATCGCAGACATTGCCGAGGCAACACGGTCCATGTTCATACCAATAGGACTGCCGCGCTGGAATGAAACTTGACTGCCAGTGCCATCTGCGGCCCGCAGCTCGAGCTCTTCCCAGTGCGCAATCATCGTGGCTCGTAGACCAAGCTGAGTGCCAAGCCGCTCGGCTGCTTGCACCGTTTCGTGAGTCGACTGCCCGTTGGTATGCAACACATGTGCGCAGGCGAGCACGAGATCACTTCGTTCAAGGATGGAGCGATGCGCAGCCATATCGGCTGTCGAACGCTCGAATCTCGCGGCGGCGGCGTACTTAGGCAGGGGCTGCGACATAGGGTTTCACCAACACGATCGCCTCCTAGAATTTATAGCCGGCCCATAGTGCCCAGTAATTCAGGTTGCGGCCTGGCTGGCTTTCCTTCACGAACTTGCCCGCATAAAAAATTCCGTAGTCGGCTTGAAACCACAGGTGGCGATTCACCTGCCAGCGCACTTCCGTGCCCGGACGGTGTCCGACGAAGCGTGCATTGCTCTTTCCTGCCGGAATAATCAGAAATCCGGGGACGGAGTACACTCCGTCTCGCAAACTCTCCCTCCACTGAAAGATGCAATCGACAGAGACAGTCACGCCCTGCGGCAGCGTTGTTTCAGCGCGAGGGTGTACGTCAATAAAGTTGATGGGGCCGGGGCCGGCCGTGGCGAGAACGCCAAAATAATTGCCCTTGGGAAATAGCGGATTGAACGTGCCGAGGGTGTTCGTCCTGGGGTCGTCACCGCTCGAGATATCCGCCTTAGCACTGAATCGCGGTTTCAGCGGAATGTTCGGAAAACGGTAACCGGTTTCCGAAGCCACTGTCCAGGCACTTATGTTTGCGGAACCGAATGTTCCGAATTGCCAAAGAGCTTCATAGTCGAAATCCCAGCCGGGCTTCCTCTCGGCGACGGGACGAGAAAGACGGGCACCGATAGTGTGCCGCACTTCATGGCCTACACCCCGGTCAAATATGGCTGTTTTTCGATCGAGGCCAAGGTAGTAAGCGTCCAGTGTGATGGTCTTCGTCAAAGGCCGGACGCCGTATACGCCCCAAAATCCGACAGCGTGGTTTGGAACGTTATCGAAAAAGCCCGGCTTGTCCAGGTCCGGCCGCATGGCGAAGCCGTCAATCTGCCAAGAACCGACACCGGCTTTCACCTTGAACCCGTCAAAGCTCAAGCGCACGTTGGGGCCCTCTCGAACATCGATCAGCCGCCCGGAGCCATACTCCATCTCATGTCTCCCGGCTCTGACCTTGATCCAGTTACGTTCAACCCCCGTTCCGACTTCGAGGAATGCTGCTTGGAAATCGAGCTTTTTTTCGTCGATCGGTCTCGGACCACCGATGCGGTAAGAATTCAAACCGCTTTTGAATTCGACGAACGAGCGAACGTGCTTGCCGTAACGAACGTCGAAATAAAGCATGTACCGTTCATTGAGATAGGCGTTCATGAAAGGCTGCTGGCCCCAGTTGTCGTTTCCGATCTGTTCCCAAACTTCGCGAGCTTCTCCACCCATGGACAGGAACCAATCATTCCGACCGGGCCGCAGACGAATGTATTTAAAGGGGTCCCAAAACTCCTGCCGCCCAGCCGGATCAGCGAGAAAACTCCAGTCATCGTCCTCGCGAAGTAAGTGATAGATACGTGCCGGCGCCGGGGATTCAGCGGTGGGAACTGATTGCCCTCGCGAGAGTGGCGGCGTCGCAAGAGAAACGACCATTAAAATCGTCAACGTTCGCATGTATCTCTTCGTTTTGATCTAAAGCGCGGCCCTGCGTTTCATCCACCATCGTTGCAAGTTGTTTGCGCGTGCTATTTCTTCGTTACCGAGTGGATTTCCGCGATGTATCCTCCCGGGAACTGTACGACAACGGCCTCTCGTTCGTCGGTCTTATACGGAGGTACGAGCACGTCGACGCCGCTGGCTTTTGCTTTAGTGAGCGTGTCCGCTAGATTCGTCACCTTATAACCGGTCATCTCCCGGCCGTACGGATACGGAAGGTGACCGTCGGTAACGAGGGCTGTCAGCTTCCCGAACTTCGATTCGATCCTTACTCGCCGATAGGTTTCCGTGGGCCTTCCGATTTCGACACCCGGTGCGCGCGGTTCATCAGAGACGATGCTTCCGTTGGAGAAGGCGAGAAAACTGCGAACGAAGGCATCAACTCTGTCGACTGACACATAAACTCGATTCTCCGGAATAGTTTGGAGCGGGGCATAGGATGGCGCGGTGGTGTGCCAGTACAGTTGTGTGTTCACGCCACCGGGCCATTGAATGATTGCGTCCCGACCGATCGGATCATCGAATGGAGCGACTGACACGTCTGCACCGGTTGCCTTGGCGGCGCGAATCGCTTCGTCCATGTCGGTAACTAGATAGCCCGTTCGCTCGCCCCCGAACGGATAGGGAATCGGAGTTTTGAATCCGAACACCGATACACTCCCCGCGGGGGTCAGAACCAACTGCGACATGGTGCTGCTTGGAGTAGGGGTTACCGTGAAGACTCCCTGCTTCGTCTTTGTGCCGCCGAAGGTCGCAATCAGGCTCGCAACAAAACGGTCAAAGTCCTGTGGGGCAACGTAAACATGCGTTGTGTCGTACTGCGGGCCGACAGCTACGCCCGGCGTTTTGGCTATCTGGAGGCCTTGGGCGAATGTACTGAAGTATCGCGATTCGCACGCGAAGCCAATCGTCAGGATGACAGCAACAGACGTTCCAACAAGAATCTTTTTCAAGCGCATTCTATTACTCCAAAGCCGCCAACTACCTCATCGCTATGAAACTGGTTCCTGTGTCTAGCCAGCTCTCAAAGAAGATCACCTGCTATGTACGTCGGTCGTATCTACTTCGTCGGTCATGGCGATGTGTTCTGCAAACGCGGAGCCTGATTCGTAACGCGTCTTATGTGATGGAGAATTGTAAAGCTGGCGGTCGTAGCGCTCCCCGACAAGGCAAACGGATGCGGCGTGCGAAACGTCGAGCTTCTTCGTATGAATCCAAACACCGAACTGTTCGCCAAGCACCATTCCCAATAGGCCGAGTGAAGCGACGATCGGCGGTGCCGGACTCTTCACCCGGATGAGTCCGTAGAGGACACCGACTCCGAGACCAACGATGAAAGATAAAAACAGTATCTTCATTTCGATCCCTCTAGCGAAGCCTTAATCAGAACGCAAAGCAGTCGCAACCTAGCCCCCATAAGCCAAATTCACCCAGCACTTGAAGGTGCGATCGCGTGCGGCCATCTGACGGCGCCTCAACATGCAAACAGGCAGCGGAGTGAGATGCCCCAAGAGTTTGGTTCTGCGCCTTCGTGTAACCTCCATATTCTTTGACCGGAGACCAGTCTGGGCTCACTGGCAACGGAGGCGGCGCGAGTTTTGAGAATTCATCGCTGGCATAGGCGATCTTCCCACCCACAATTGTAAGTACCGATTCGAGACGCTTGATCTCCTCCTCGGGAATGGAAAAGTAATCAGCAGAGAGAACCGCCAGGTCGGCCAGCTGGCCAGGAGCAAGCGCTCCCTTCTTGCCGTCTTCGGTTGAAAACCAGCTGCTCCCCATCGTGTAGAGTTTGAGTGCTTCCTCGCGGTCCAATCGGTTCTCTTGCGGATAGAGGCTGAGACCCCCGACTGTCTTGCCGGTGATAAGCCAGTAGAGGGAAAGGTACGGGTTATAACTCGAAACGCGGGTTGCGTCGGTGCCTGCTCCCACGGGAACGCCCATCTCCAGCATGCTGCGGATCGGTGGAGTGCGCTTGGCTTGTTGTGTGCCGTAACGCGCGACGAAATATTCTCCCTGGAAGGCCATACGGTTCTGCACAGCGATGCCGCCGCCGAGCGCTTTCACGCGCTCGATGTTGCGGTCAGAGATTGTTTCGCAGTGATCGAAGAACCAATGCAGGCCGTCGAAGGGAATCTCGCGGTTCACGTCTTCATAGACATTCAGTGCCCGCTCGATGGTTTCGTTGTAAGTAGCGTGCAAGCGAAACGGCCAGCGATTCTCCACGAGATGGCGAATCACCGCTTTCAGCTCACTTTCCATAACTGGGAGGACGTCCGGACGCGGCACGAGAAAGTCTTCGAAGTCCGCGGCGGAGAAAACCAACATTTCTCCCGCGCCGTTGACTCGATAGAAGTCGTCGCCCTCGCCAGGTTTCGTCATTTTGGTCCAGCTCTGAAAGTCAGCCAGTTCCTGCTTCGGCCTCTGCGTAAAGAGGTTGTAGGCGAGGCGAATCGACAGCTCGCCATTGCGATGCAGTTCGTTCACTACGTTATAGTCGTCGGGATAGTTCTGAAATCCGCCTCCGGCGTCGATCGCACTGGTGATGCCGAAGCGGTTTAGTTCTCGAAAAAACAGCCGTGAAGAATTGAGTTGATCTTCGCGGGAGAGCTTTGGTCCCTTGGCAAGCGTGGAATAGAGAATGTTAGCGTTGGGCTTGGCGATGAGAAGACCCGTGGGATTTCCGTGGCGATCACGCTGAACCTCACCAGCCGGGAAATCTGGAGCGTTCTTGTCATAGCCCACTGCACGCAACACCGCTGCGTTCAATAGTGCCCGGTCATACAAATGCATCACGAACACGGGTGTGTCTGGAGCAGCTGCGTTGATCTCATCGAGCGTAGGCATGCGGCGTTCGGCGAATTGGAATTCGGTCCAGCCTCCGATCACCCGTACCCACTGAGGCGCGGGCGTCCGCTCGGCTTGCTCCTTCAACATCCGCAGGGCATCAGCGAGTGAACGCACACCGTCCCAACGCAACTCCAAGTTGTAGTTGAGCCCGCCCCGGATCGGATGCATGTGTGAATCGTTGAGACCAGGGATAACGGTTCGTCGGCGCCCGTCAATCACGCGCGTTTGCGGGCCCCGCAGACGCAGAATTTCTTCATTCTTGCCGACAGCGGCTATCCTTCCGGCCGTTATGGCGATCGCTTCGACAAACGAGGGGACCCCGTTCGTGGCGATCTTGGCATTGTGCAAAATGAGCTCAGCAGACACGGCAGTCTCCGTTTCGAGTTTTTCCAATGGATTGAAAAGGGCGGAGGAGGCTCCGCCCTTCGGAGTTTTACTGGTGAGCCGCAATGGCAATGGGAACCGAGTACTCAGGGAATTTCGTTGCGGGCGCCCCGTGTACCATTGTGTACGCGTACTCGACGCCGATTCCGTACGCTCCGTAGTGGTTCTTCACGATGTCCATCACCGCATCGTAGGTTCCCCTGTGAGCCCAGTCGCGCTGCCATTCGAGCATGACCTGTAGGGAGGTGACCGGCTTGGCGCCGGCTTGAACGACGCGCTTCATCGCGTTTTCGTGAGCAAGCTGGGTGACGTCGCCGCAGCAATCCTCCACGACGTAGACCTCGTAGCCGTCATGAATCGCCTGCACCGTCGGAAACGCAACACAGACTTCTGTCCAAAGGCCGGCAATGAGAATCTTCTTGCGTCCGCTTTTTTCGATCGCGGCGACGAAGTTTTTGTCATCCCACGAGTTCATGGAAGAACGCTCGAGGGGTTCCTGCCCCGGGAATACGGCTCGCAGCTGCGGCCACATATTCCCACTGAAGGACTTCGTCTCGACCGTGGTCAAAACCACAGGCACATCGAACACTCTCGCAGCTTTTCCGACTGCCACGGTGTTGTTGATGATTCCCTGTCGGTCGAAATTGCTAGTTCCAAACAGCATTTGGCCCTGATGGTCGATCAGCGCCAAAACGCAATTATCCGGAGTCAAGAGTCCCTTCTCACTCAGCTTTGGACGATTGCCGTTTGATGATTGTTGAGCCATACGATTCAGATTCTCCTTTCAAGTGTCGACATCGAAATTGGCGTTATGAGGGAAAGCAACTGCGTGTCCAACGCCGAACATTTGCGTGTGGGTGGGCAATCTGCTTTGTTTTCAACACAAACGGGTACACGCGGTGCTAGGTTCAGAATTGAGAGACTCCTCTCGCAGCTGCGTCACGCCAGAGATTTGACGATAATGTCGAGGTCGTGACTGAGTCTTGAGTTCTCGCAGGGTGCGTGAACGTAGTGTGCGCGTTCGCCCACTTGAAGCTGCGAAGACTCGCGCAGGACCGAGGTGCCCTTCTGGTTTTCGACTCAGTCCTGTGAATGGTCTGCTGGTGGCGCAATACCAAGGCGCTTCATCTTGTAAAACAGGGTGGTGCGCTTCAAGCCAAGTCTGGCAGCTGCGCCTCGTGGACCTCCGAGTTTCCAATTGGCGCGCTGGCAAGCGGCGAGAATTTCTCTACGCACCTTGTCTTCAAGGGTGGGGTTTGAAATCTCGGGCTCCAATGGCTGATAGCTTTCGAGAGGCGCTGGTTCAAAGATGCCATCATTGGAGAGAATGACGCCACGCGCGATGTAGTTTTGGAGCTCTCGAATGTTGCCGGGCCAGTGGTGACGCACCAGGGAACGCATGGTTTCCTGAGGAATCGATTCGATCGATTTGTCCATCGAGGAGGCGAACTGTTGAACGAAATACTCCACGAGTTCGGGAATGTCAGCTTTCCTTTCGCGCAGGGGCGGCAGATAGATCGGGAAAACATTCAACCGGTAGTACAAATCTTCGCGGAATTCACGATCCTGAGCCATTCGCTTCAAGTCCTGGTTGGTCGCAGCAACAACGCGAACATCGACTCGCGTCGTGCGCGCGCTGCCGACGGCCTCAAACTCGCGCTCCTGCAAGACGCGGAGCAGCTTGGGCTGAAGCTCTAGTGGCATGTCTCCAATCTCATCGAGGAACAGAGTGCCGCGATCCGCCAGCGCGAAGCGGCCGACATGAGAGTTGACGGCGCCCGTAAAAGCTCCGCGTTCGTGACCGAAGAGCTCGCTTTCCAGAAGGCCGGCGGGGATTGCCGCGCAATTCACCTTCACCAGATTTCGGTTCCGACGTGGGCTGAGCTCGTGAATCGCGCGAGCGATGACTTCCTTGCCGGTGCCGGTTTCGCCCGCGATCAGAACTGTCGTATTTGTGGGCGCAACCGCTTCGACTTGGGAGAGGATCCCACGGAGACTCCCGCGTCGGCCCACGATTGTCTCCACAAACGGAAGTCCCTCGCGGACTTCCTTGCGAGAGCATAGCTCGTCACTACGATACACAAGCGCCTTCATTGGCATGTTTCCTACATTTTCGTTAATTTGAATCACGGAATTCGAAGCCGAACTCATTTTTCCCTCCTATGTTCGCGCTACCGCTTCCTGCGTAAGTTGCCCCGCATATCTGCCCGCCAACACGATGCTTGGATCTGGAACTCCTCTTTCCGGCTCTCGTACGAAAGCCAAAGCTTTATCGGCAGGGTGCCGATCAATGACGAGCACATCGCCTTCGTGGACCTGTGCCGTGGCCAGCAATCTGGCAATTGGATAGACCACGTGCCGTTCAATGGCTCGTTTCAGGTGGCGCGCTCCGTAGCGTTGGTCAGTACCTTCTTGCAGAAGAAACGCGCGCCCCTCTTCGGTGATTCGAAATAGGAACGGTCGCGTCGTTGCATCCAACACGCGCTTCTGCACATTGTTCAACTCGATCTCCAGCACTTCGTCAAGTTCCTCGCGCTTCAGGGGATGGAACACGACGACTTTGTCCAAGCGATTCATAAACTCAGGTGAGAAGTTTCGCCTGGCCGCCTCGACCGCTGTCTTCTCCACCTTTTCGTGCAATCCAATTGTCGGCTTATCATTCGGCTGGACGAATCCCATTCCTCCTTGCACGAGATCCGCGATCTGTCCGCTGCCGAGGTTCGAGGTCAGAAAAATCATTGTTTGCGACAAATCCACTCGCCGGTTGTCGCCCAGTGTCAGCGTCGCTTTGTCCAGCATCCCTAACAGCAACTGCCATAGCGCGTCACTCGCCTTCTCAATCTCGTCGAACAGCAGAAAACTCAGTTTCATGTGATCGCGGTGGCTTGCAGCCAACGCTTCTTGGGTTATGAGCGGGTGTGTTTCGCGGTGCCCCAGATATCCTGGCGGCGAACCAATCAATTTAGAGATTTCGTGCGAGTGTTGGAATTCCGCACAGTCCACCTTGATAACTGCGCGACTGTCTCCAAACAGAATCTCGGCCGCCGCTTCGACGATGCGCGTTTTCCCAGACCCTGTCGGCCCCAAAAACAGCAGGTTTCCGATCGGGCGGGAAGGAGACTGCAACCCAGCGCAAAACATTTGGTACAAGTCGACCATGGCCTCCACGGCCTGATCTTGCCCCACAACTTTTTCCTGTAGTGCACGCTCAAACTGGCAAGCTGTAGTACTGCGTTTTTCCGAGTCCAGAAACCTGGAGAGCCCCTGCTCCGTCCCTTTTCCCAGGTGCGGACCGCGTTCTTTTTTATGGGCCGATTGTATTGCTGTCATCATAACTGCTCCTTCTGCTGCAAACGCTCAAATCACACGGAACGCGTTCACTACCTATGCCTTCTGACTCTGGGCAGATTTTCGTTCCAGCCGCTCTCTCCTGATCCACTCTCGGATGTAAAGGCCACAGTTCGTCAGCTTGATCGAGTCGGCTTCCCACTTCTCCAGAAACTTAACGGCCTCGCCGTCCACCGACCGCAAATCTGTACAGTCCAAGACGATTGGTCTGCCTTTTGTTTCTGCCGCAAGGAGCGTCTCCATCTCTGTTACGTTTTCCGCGGTTAGTTGACCGCTAACCTTAAAGACCACTTGTCCGTTTGCCTTTCTGGTGATCCTCAGCATCTGGTTCCTCGTCGCAATCACAACTTGCTTCGCTCAAAATGGCAATTAGGGCGCCACTCGTAAGTCATTGAAAAGACGGCTCCTCTATTGCCGAAGTCACGCTGAGATTTCGACAATTGGCGGACGGCTGAACAAACTAACAAGGATGGGTAGTGCTCTAGTTTTGGAATTAGAGCACTACCACGAGGATGAGAATCCTCGACTTGGGCGGTTTCTTGGCTTAAGATGTGGCGCTCGGCGGCCGCCAAATCAGTGGCCATATAGGCGAAAAGAACCCTTGAGGTGCCGCCTGCTTTCGTTGGAAGGCGTCGGTGCCCGCAGCAGATCTTCATAGGGTCGATCCCCTAGTGGCGCGGTCGCGCCATGCGGATCTCGTCGAGTCGGCCATCGCCGACGAAAACCCCGTTCCGACGGACAGTGAAATCATCCTTTCGTGGCGCCGTTGCAGCGGCGACTATCATGTCGATCCCAGAAGCAGGGCGACACCACACATCATCACCCAGAGCGAGCTCACCCTCTTCAAGGAGCCTGTGGGCGACGTGCTTCTCCACGCGCGGGAAGAGATCGACCGCCTTTATGCCATTGTCCGGCAAGAAGATTACGTCGTTTTGCTGTGCAATCGCGATGGAGTCGCCATTCAGCATCGTGGCGACGAGGCGAAAGCGGAGGAGTTCAAACACTGGGGCATCTGGCTGGGCGGAGTTTGGTCCGAGCAAGTCGAAGGGACCAACGGAATCGGAACTGCGATCGTTGAACAACGTCCAGTTTTCGTTCACTGCGGACAGCACTTTCGCACGCGCCATGCCAACCTGACTTGTGCTGGGGCCCCTATCTTCGACGCGGACAACAAACTCATCGCGGTTTTGGATGCTTCAAGAATCGATCTGGGACGGTCCGACCGCGCTCATGGACTGGTGCTGGCCGCCGTAACCGCTTCTGTGCGTGCCATTGAAGAGCGGCTTTTCCGGCACTCCTTTCGTCGTGCTTGGACGATTGCTGCCGCTCCCCCACAGACCAGCGGTGCGGGACTACTCCTGGCCATCGACGACGATCAGCGCGTTATTGGCGCGGATCACGTAGCCCGTGAGGCACTCGGTCTCGACGAGAAGGATCCGTTAAGTGGCAAATCTCTATCGACGTTTTTTCACTACGACCGCTCCCTCTTTCGACGTGGTGATGAACGGGACTCTCCGGCGCAATGGATACGGCTCGACTCGGAAAGCGCGTGGAACGTCTCAATCACGCCGCCCCTCCGAACGTCCAAGGAACTGCGTAACTCGGAATATGCCGTGATCCACTCGCGCCCTCGGCTGAGCACGCTCGAAAACCTATCGGCGGAAACCATTCCAACTCCGAGCCGTGGAGGGTTGTCGCCAGCCGTGGCACGCCGCGTCTGCGACTATATTGAAGGGCATCTCGATGAAAAGATCCGGCTCGATGGACTCGCCGCCCTGGCCGGGCTTTCCAGCGACCATTTTGCTCGGGCATTCCACCAGTCAGTGGGGCTGCCGCCGCACACGTATCTTTTGCGGCGGCGCTTGGAACAAGTGGAACACATGCTGAGGGACACACATGCTCCGTTGTCGGAAATAGCCCTGGCGACTGGTTTTTCTGACCAAAGCCATCTCGCCCGGCACTTCCGGAGGTGGGCTGGGGTATCTCCTCGTCAGGTTCGGTGGTCGGAAGAGACCCCTTCCACACAACGCAACGCTATAATAATAAAAGACTTAGCAACGTAGGGTCAGTAGCCAAGGCAGAAACGTCAGCCTCCCCGGAACCTCCTCAGCCCCGGCGCCCTGAGACGAAGCCAAATTGTGATCCTGACCACAAGTTAATTGTGACCCAGATCACAATTCATCGGAAACATTCCAAACACGCCAAGTTTGTTCAAGACGCCAGGATTCCGGCCGCGCCACAATCCGCCCCCAGATCATCGAAAGGAGGGCAAACCGATGCAGAAAAGCGAGCCCAATCACGTGCAACCAAACTCACGTACAACAATGGGGTCGGCCGCCGCATACTGCTTCTCCGGGTGTATCATGCCCGCCATGGCCTCCCCAGGACAGGGATCCGAGCGTTTGGATGCCCAACTCCTTGTTGACTCGATTCCTGCGCTGATTCACACGGCCAGGCCCGACGGTTACATCGATTACTTCAATAAGCCTTGGCTGGAGTACCTGGGCGTCACTTTGGACAAAGTGACTGGCTGGAATTGGACCGCTTACATTCACCCCGACGACGTTGAGGGGATTGTGACCAAGTGGCGAGGCTGCCTGGCTTCTGGGGACATCTTCGAGTACGAAACTCGCGTCCGCAGCGCGAATGGAGAATACCGCTGGATGTTCCACCGGAAAGTGCCACTTCGCGATGCAAACGGCAACATCGTCAAGTGGTATGGATCGAGCCTGGATATTGAGGAACGGAGGACGGCGGAGGAAGCCCTACGAAACAGTGAAGCGTATTTGGCGGAAGCGCAGAAGTTAAGCCACACCGGTAGTTGGGCAAACGCTGCGACCGGTGCCCCCCGATACTGGTCGGAGGAGTGCTATCGCGTGCTGGGTTTCGACCCCACTGAGCCACTACCGTCACTCGAAACAATTTTTCAGCGGATCCATCCGGACGATCGGCTCGCGATGCAAGAGCAACTCGACAGAGGCATCCGCGAAAAGGCGGATTTCGAAGTGGAATTGCGGATCCTTCATCCCATCACAGGAATCAGGAACATCTGGTCCATATGTCATGCGGTCGTCGACACACGCGGAGACCTTCGTGAATTGGTGGGGACCGTGCTCGATATTACTGAACGTAAGCGTGCGGAAGAAGCCGTCCGGCGAAGCGAAGCATATCTTGCCGAAGCCCAAAGACTAAGTCATACAGGTAGCTTCGGGTGGAGACCTGACACTGGCCAGATTGTTTGGTCAGATGAAACCTATCGTATTTTCGAGTACGACGGCTCCGTCAAGCCAACAATAGATTCAGTGATCCAGCGCGTCCATCCGCAGGACCGGGCCGACTTTCAGAAGGTCATCGATGGTGCCTCTCGCGGGACGACGGGTTTCGAGCATACCTATCGTTTGCTGCTGCCTGACGGGCGAGTCAAGCACGTTCACGCGATCGCTCATGCGACACGAGACAAGGCTGATCGGCTGGAGTACGTCGGCGCGGCTCAGGACGTGACCCGGCACCGGCTAGCGGAAGACCAACGCAAGGAGGCTGCAGAAGCGCTACAGGCGAGTGAACGCGATCTGCGCTCGATCGTCGGCACGATCCCAACGATGGTATGGTCGACTGCTCCGGACGGCTCTGTCGACTTCTTCAACCCGCGCTGGCTCGATTATACGGGCCTCTCTCCGGATCAGTCGCGGGATTGGGGATGGACTGCAGCAATTCACCCGGATGACTTGAGCCGGCTCACAGATGCCTGGCAATCAATTCTCGTTAGTGGAGAACCGGGAGAGACTGAAGCACGCCTTCGTCGTTTTGACGGCACATATCGCTGGTTCCTGTTTCGTGCCAACCCGTTGCGAGACGAATCCGGGAGCATCGTCAAGTGGTACGGAATCAATTTCGACATCGAGGACCGAAAGCGGGCGGAGGAGGCCCTCAGGAGCAGTGAAGCGTACCTGGCGGAAGCGCAGAGGCTGAGCCATACCGGCAGTTGGGCCTCGAATCTCGGTACCGACGTCAGATATTGGTCGGAGGAATGCTACCGCGTTCTGGGATTTGATCCACGGGATGGTGCGCCCCAAATCGAAGAAATCATCCAGCGGATTCATCCCGACGATCAACCGGCGTTCCGGGAATCTATCAAGAGGGCCAGGTATAACAATTTGGACGAAGAAGTGAATTATCGCATTGTGCATCCGAGTGGCGCCGTCAGGGACATTCATAGCATTGGTCATCCTGTTTTCAGCCCGTCCGGCGATCTCATTGAGTACACCGGTACTGTGATCGACGTCACTGAGCGTAAACGAGTAGAGGAGGAACTGCGCAGAAGTGAAATGGAGCTCCGTCAAATAGTCGATTTCTCGCCACAACTTGTTGCTGTATTCGGACCGGATGGCGAACGTCTTTATGCCAACCGCGTCGCGCTCGATCACGTCGGCCTCAGTCTGGAAGAGTGGCGGCAAACCGCCGGAGGGTTTTTTCGCCCCGGTTGGTTCATTCATCCTGACGACCGAGAACGGGCGGCGCGCACTTATTCCGATAGTGCTCACTCCGGTGGCTCCGCCTACGAGTTGGAGATGCAGGTGCAGGCAGCGGATGGGAGTTATCGCTGGTTTCTGGCTCGTTTTAATCCAGTGCGCGACGAACATGGACAGATTGTGCGCTGGTACGTTGCGGCTACGGATATTGATGAACGCAAAAGAGCTGAGGAAAGACTGCAGCATGAAAACGTCGCTCTGCGAGAAGAAATCGACAAAGCCTCGATGTTTGAAGAGATCGTTGGAACGTCTCCGGCTTTGAAAAGCGTACTCTCGCGCATCTCCAAAGTCGCACCGACTGATTCTACGGTCCTCATTGCGGGTGAAACAGGAACCGGCAAAGAGCTAGTTGCACGCGCAATCCACCGACGGTCAAATCGAGCCTCGCGTCCGTTCGTTAGTGTGAACTGTGCGGCAATCCCCCGTGATCTTATCGCTTCTGAGTTGTTCGGCCATGAGAAGGGCGCCTTCACGGGCGCGATTCAGCAGCGCCTGGGTAGGTTTGAATTAGCAAATGGCGGTACGCTCTTCCTCGACGAAGTAGGGGAACTTCCAACCGAGACTCAGGTTGCTCTGCTTCGAGTTTTGCAGGAGCACGAGTTTGAGCGTGTTGGCGGCACTCGTCGAATCCGCGCTGACGTTCGAGTGATCGCAGCCACAAATCGTGACTTGCAGGCCGCCATCAGCACGGGGTCTTTCCGTAGTGATTTGTTTTACCGGCTGAATGTCTTCCCGATCGAGATACCTTCTCTTCGAGAACGAAGAGAGGACATCCCTCTGCTGGTGGAATACTTTATCGATCGCTATGCGCGAAAAGCCGGCAAGAACATAAAACGTGTCAACAAGAAGACGCTGGAATTGCTTGAGTCCTATCCTTGGCCGGGAAACATTCGCGAACTGCAGAACGTCATTGAGCGTTCGGTGATACTTTGCGAAACAGAGATTTTCTCGATCGAAGAAAACTGGTTGCTGCAACCGCCACCTCTGACACCAGAGTCGAAACAGCAAGTTGATGAGCTCCCTCGGAGACTCCTCGTGCAGGAGAAGGACATGATTGAGGCCGCCCTGAAAGAATGTCGCGGCCGGATATTCGGACCCAAGGGGGCTGCGGCCAAGTTGGGCATCCCGCGGTCCACGCTGGAATCGAAGATTCGGTCATTGAAAATCGACAAGAATCGCTTCAGGGCTGTGTCGGAAATTTGAGGGCTGGCGCTCACGTCTCGTATTCCGGTCAGCAGGTGAATTGGAGCGAAGTACTTCCCCGGACGCGCTGCTACCTCAACCTGTCCTGGATTTCGATTCCTCCTCGGAGGCTTTTCCGCGCGAGCCGCGTTTAGCGCAGAGATGCGAACAAGGACTCCGCGGGAGTAAGATTAACGTCGGCGCTGGTTAACAAGGGAAGCAGGAGGGACCATGGCCAAGTCGATCGAACTTGAAGTGAACGGCAAGCGCTATCCCATCAGCTATCCCGCCGACACATCACTTCTTTCGGTCCTCCGCGATGAACTTGGTCTGACCGGCAGCAAGTACGGTTGCGGGGAAGGGCAGTGCGGGGCTTGTACGGTCCTCATCGGCGGAGTGCCTCGGCGTTCGTGCACTATTCCTGTAAGTGCGGGCGTGGGAAAACCAATCATCACCATCGAAGGATTGGAAAAAGAGGGTCGCCTGCATCCTGTGCAACAGGCCTTTCTCGATGCGGGTGCTTTCCAATGCGCCTACTGCACTTCGGGAATGATCATGAGCAGCGTCGGACTCCTTGATGCAAACGCCAAACCCAGCGATGCGGAGATTGTTCAATCCTTGCAAGGAAACATTTGCCGCTGCGGTACGCATCCGCGCGTTCTCGATGCTGTCCGCCACGCGGCCCGCATGATGCAGGAGCATCGGCAATGAGCGAGCGTACGCAAGCTTTGTTGCCTGAGCCGGAGCGTTACGAGTTTCGTGCCGCTCCCATTCATCACTTCGATTTGGCGCGTCGCGATTTTTTCAAAATCCTCGGCGCAGGCATCGCGGTGTTTACCGTGGCGAAAGATTCGTCCGGGATGCAAGAAACGGCTCCCGGGCCGCGATCGTTCCGCAATGAAGAGCTTCCCAAAGAGATTACCTCCTGGCTGCACGTGGGGGAAGACGGCATGGTGACTGGATTTACCGGGAAAGCCGAAATCGGCCAGAACATTCGCACCTCCCTTGCACAGACCATCGCCGATGAGCTGCATATTCCCTTTGAGAGTGTGCGCATGGTGACGGCAGACACGGCTTTAACCCCGTTTGATGCTGGTACGTTTGGCAGCCGCACAACGCCGACGATGACTCCGCAATTCCGGCGTGTCGCCTCAGCAGCCCGCGATTTGCTGATTGGAGTTGCTGCCAAGGAATGGAATGTTGCGCCAGAGGGATTGGTTGCTGCCGATGCCAAAGTGACCGAACCTGCTTCTGGACGCTCGCTCCGCTATGCCGAGCTCGCGCGTGGAAAAACGCTGGCGCAGAATCTTCCCGCAGAAGATCCCGTCACGCCTGCTGCGGAATGGAACATAGCGGGCAAGGCCCTCCCGAAAGTAGACGGCCGGGCCTTTGTCACCGGCAAACATCAATATACTCCAGACCTGCGTCCGGCAGGTTTGCTCTATGGCAAAGTTCTCCGCCCACCGTCGTTCGGCGCGACCCTCAATTCTTGTGATGACAGCGCCGCAAAAGCTATGCCCGGCGTATTCGTAGTTCGCGATGGAGATTTCGTCGGCGTCGCTGCTCCCAGTGAACATCAAGCCCAAAACGCTCTCAATTCCATTCGCGCGCAATGGAAGGAAGTACCCCAGATTTCGAACAGGGAACTCTTCACGTTTCTTAAAGAAAAAGCCTCGGCCAATCCTAACGACCGCCGTCGCGGTCAGAAAGGTTCCGTGGAAGACGGTCTGGCGAACGCTGCGCATCGTTTGGACGCCACCTATACTGTTGCGTTCATCGCGCATGCTCCGCTCGAGCCGCGCGCAGCCGTGGCCCAATGGACAAATGGAAAGCTAACAGTGTGGACCGGTACACAGCGGCCGTTTGCCAACCGTAACGAGCTCGCCGCACAATTTCACATTCCGGAAAGCAGTGTTCGCGTGATCGTGCCGGACACTGGTTCCGCCTACGGAGGCAAGCACACCAGCGATGCGGCACTCGAAGCTGCGCGGCTGGCGCGCGCCGCCGGGCGGCCGGTCAAAGTGGTATGGACGCGCGAGGAAGAATTCACGTGGGCCTATTTCCGTCCCGCGGGCGTCATCGAGATCAAAAGCGGCATCGCTGTTGACGGTACGCTCACCGCGTGGGAATTCCACAATTACAATTCCGGCTCGTCGGGAATCGAAACTCCCTACGTCGTTTCGAATCAGCGCATCGAATTTCATTCCGTTCCTCAAATCCTAAGGAGCGGCTCCTATCGCGGGCTTGCGGCGACGGCAAATCATTTCGCTCGCGAAACGCATATGGACGCCCTGGCCCGCACGGCGCAAATGGACTCGCTCGATTTTCGTCTGAAGAATCTTGCCGATCCGCGGATGCGCGCTGTGCTCGAAGCAGCGGCAAAATCTTTCGGCTGGCCGCGCAAAAAATCACAAGAAGGACAAGGCTTTGGTCTCGCCGTAGGGTCCGAGAAAGGCAGCTACGTTGCCACCTGCGCTGAAGTGGCCGTCGATCGCGCCTCGGGTGCGGTGCGCGTCGTGCGATTGGTCGAAGCGTTCGAATGCGGCGCTATCGTCAATCCCGATGGTCTGCGCAACCAAGTAGTCGGCGCAATGATCCAGGGATTAGGCGGCGCGCTTTTTGAAGCCATCGAATTCGAGAACGGCCGTATCAAGAATCCGCATTTCGCAAGCTATCGCGTTCCGCGATTCCGCGACGTTCCGGAAATCGAAGCCATCCTTCTGGATCGCAAGGATATTCCGTCTGCCGGCGCCGGCGAAACGCCTATCATGACCGTGGCCCCGACCATCGGCAACGCTATCTTCGACGCCACCGGCGTCCGCCTCAACAGCTTGCCGCTCGTTCCAAACGGATTGCAGCGGGCATAAGAGCCTCATAAGAACAGCCGCGGGCCATCAAACCGTCTTGTCCTTGGCGTAGCACAGCGATTCCATATTGCACTCAATGCATTTTGGTTTGCGCGCATGGCAGACTCTTCGGCCATGCCAAATCAATTGGTGAGAAAACTGGATCCACTTCTCCTGCGAAATAATTTTCATCAAATCCCGCTCGACCTTCTTCGGATCTTCCTCGCGTGTCAAATCCAAACGGTTCGAAAGTCTTAGCACATGCGTATCCACAACCACGCCGCTGGCTATCCCATAGGCTGTCCCAAGCACCACGTTTCCCGTCTTTCGCGCGACTCCTGGTAGCGTAAGGATCTCTTCCATCGTCCGCGGCACCTGTCCGTCAAACTTTTCGAGTATTGCCTTGCTTGCACCCATCACCGACTTCGTCTTGTTCCGGAAGAATCCTGTCGGCCGGATTTCCATCTCCAACTCGCTCGGTGTGGCATATGCAAACGCCTTCGCATCTGGATACTTTTTGTAGAGCGTTTCCGCAACCTGATTCACGCGCACGTCCGTGCACTGCGCCGAGAGAATCGTGGAGATCAGCAATTGGAAGGGATTCTCGTGCTTCAGCTCGCAAGTCGCATTCGGATACGCCTCGTCGAGTTTTGTGAGGATCGCAGCGACGCGCTTTGGATCAGTCCCGCCTGCGCGAGCTTTCTTAACGGTTGATGACTTTTTCCCCGTCTTCACCGGTCGCGGTTTTGCCGCGTCCCTCTTTTTTCGCGCAGACGCTTTTTTCTTCGATTTGGTGGCCATAAGAGCCAAAACTATAGCATGGAGGAAAGTGCGCTCAACAAACGTCGGAAGGCTTTCCCACGATGGCTGTGCTGATTCTTTTCTTCGGCAGAGAGTTCAGCGAAAGTTTTCTTCAGGGCAGGGAAGTAGAAAACCGGGTCATAGCCGAACCCTCCTGCACCCCGCGGCGCATCCAAAATCCTACCATCGACGCGATCGGTCACCACGGCGATAGCCCGGCTCTGCCTTGCCAGCGCAATCGCGCATACGAAATAGGCGGCCCGCTCGCCCTCGCGCTTCTCTCGCATCTCTACTAGCAGCTTTTCGATGCGTTGCGGATTTGTCGCTCCCGGCCCCGCATATCTCGCAGATTGAACGCCAGGCGCGCCGTCCAGTGCAGGCACCACCAGCCCCGAGTCGTCAGCAAAGACGAGCCCTTCCCGAAGCCACGAATAGTGCAGGGCCTTTCCCGCAGCGTTCTCTGCAAAAGTGGGAGCGTTCTCCTCAAACGGAGGTAGGGCTTCGAAACCTGCCAACAATTCCAATTCAAACGGAAGCGACGATGCTGTCGCTGCGAGCACACGAAACTCCGCAAGTTTTCCCGGATTCGACGAAGCGAGAAACAGCTTAACGGGCGCGCGCACTAAATTTCGCCGGCAGGATCGCGCGTTGCTCTTCCGTCAACCGGCGGATTCCCGCGGCCGCCAGTGCCAGCAAATCTTGCATCTCGCCGCCGGAGAAGGCGCGCCCTTCCGCCGTGGCCTGCACTTCAACAAAGTGTCCGCTGCCCGTCATCACCACATTCATATCCACTTCGGCGCGGGCATCTTCTTCGTATGCCAGGTCCAGCAGCGCGCGGTCGTCCACAATCCCCACGCTCGTCGCCGCCACTGTATCGATCAGAGGCGAGCGCTTTAAGATTCCCGCCGCTACCAGCCGTTCGAACGCCAGCGCCATCGCCACAAACGCCCCGGTGATCGACGCCGTCCTCGTCCCGCCATCCGCCTGAATCACGTCGCAATCCAACCACACCGTTCGGTCGCCTAGAGCCTCTTGATCCGTCACCGCGCGCAGCGAGCGCCCGATCAATCTCTGAATCTCTTGCGTGCGCCCGGATTGTTTGCCCTTTGCCGCTTCGCGTGGCGTGCGCTCTTCTGTCGACCGCGGCAGCATCCCGTATTCGCCGGTCACCCATCCCTTGCCGCTTCCCTTCAGAAAACTCGGCACGCCGTCATCGACCGTCGCTGTGCAAATCACGCGCGTGCTCCCCAGCTCGATCAGCACGCTGCCCTCCGCCGTGGAAATAAAATCCGGCGTGATCTTCAAGGGCCGCATCTGATCCGCGGTCCGCCCGTCGGCTCTCACTTTTCCTCCTACTGTCATCTTTTTTGCACTCGAACTTACTTCGGTTTCTGCTCGGGCTGCGCCAGTTTGCTGGGCGCTTTGTCCGGTGTCAACGCTGCCGGCGCCGTGCTTGGGGGATTTACCGCGGGCGTCGCTGGAGGCTGCCCCAACTTGGTGTTCACCACGAATGCATCGGTCAGGTCCAGGTGCCCCGCCAACGTTTCCACTTCCTGCCCATGAATCAAAATCTTCAATCGCTGCACTTTTGGCACATTAGCTTCCAGTGTGCGCGTGATGGAATCCACCGCCAGCTGTTCGCTCGCGACCCCTGATGGAATCGACGTCGCCAGCGCTTCGGAAAAATCCGCGATCCCCGTGCCATCCGGCAGCAAATAAAACGCCAGCAGCACCGCGTCCGGAGGCAGCGTGCGCAGCTCCGCATCCACGGGCCCTGCCAGCAGAACATTCAGCACTTGTTTCGAGCGCAGCACCGGATCATTCGAAAGCGGCAGCTCGACAACCACCGGTGCCAGCGTGGAAGTCTCCGCGTCCGCAGCCCAAAACAGCTTGGTCTTCACACGGGGATCACCCGGATTGATGGCTATCGGTTGCGTCAATTCGCGCCGCGCTTGCTCTTCGCTTTGCTGCTGCAATCGCGCCGCACGCTTTACGCGACGCCGCAGAATCGGCAGGAAGATCGCCGCCGCGACCAGCACAAAAACCAGTCCGCCTATCACCCAGAATTTCCAGCGTGAGCTCACGGCAAAGCTCCCGGCGCGCTCGGAACGATGTAGGAAGGCTTGAACGCGGCTGCTCCTCGGGCGATCGCATCAGCAATCCCCGGCCCCATGCGATCCAATTCGGCGCGGTCCTCAACGATGATGCTGGAAATCTCCACCGCAATCGCCGGTGCCGCCGTCGTTCGCAACTGCCGCACCGATGCCCCTTGTGCGGCGTCCGGCGATCCTTTGAAGCGCTGACTCAGTTGTCCCTGAACGAGATCGCCGAATCTTTTGCTCAATCCAAGAAACGGCGCCTGCGCGCGCTCCCACGGAATCAGTCCATTCGCATTCGTCACGGGCGGCAAATCCGAATTCACATACACGTGCACCGTGCCGGGCATTCCCGTCGAGGAAATGTGCAGCGTCACGAACACCGCGCCGCGCTGGGCATTCGCAGTTGCCGAGCGGTCGTCGAACGACGGGTTCTCATTCCCTTGCCGCGTCTGCACCACTTGAAATCCCTGCAGCTCCAGCGACCGTCGCACCTGCACCGCCATGTCCAGCACGATCTCGCTCTCGCGAATCCCGCCCGTGCCTCGCGCGCCCGGGTCCGTACCGCCATGCGCGGGGTCCAACACAACAACGCTAAGCCCATTGCGCTGCGTCTGCATCCCGAAAGGAGCAGGCACCGAGCCCGGTGCAACGCTCTGCGGACTTGCGGTAGGCGTAGTAACAGGCGCCTGCGCCCCCGGCGGCGATGACGGAACGGGAGTCTGCGATGAGACGATCGCGGCCCCCGCCAGAGTCACGGAGAGCGCGGCAAAAAGAAAAAATTTCCTGATTCGAAAGATGTTTCGCACCTCGATCAGCATATCAAATCCGCGCGCCAATCCACGCTCCTCGCAACCCTCTCGTGCGGCGAAAAAGAGACGTCGGCACGAGCGCTCCTGGGGTCCCAGTTCGTTTTCTAAACGAGCTAGTGTGCCGTTGAGGGCTCGTCCATGGTCAGCAGCTTCAGCTTCGCCTTTTGGAGCAGTGCACTTACGCACGCCAGTTCCTTATTTTTCAGTGTCGTCCACCGCGCCAGCGTCTCTTGTGCACTGACGTCCCACTTCTCGCTGCTCATGGCTGTATCTGCGGTAGGCGCTGTGTCCGCGCTCTCGACGATTATCAGCAAGGCCGTAAGCGCTGCCGCAGCCTTGGGAAGCGGTTCATGCTCCTTGCTTGGCACACCGAGTCCAAACAACATGAAATCGTCGTCGCTATCGGGTTCCACAGCCACCTCGATCTTTTTCTCCAGTGCCTCCAGCGCCTGCTGCAACTCAGCGTTTCCACTCGCCTCCTTCTTGCGCGCATCCATCTGCTTCCGCAGCTCCCTCGTCTGTTGTATCGCCGCGGATACTTCACTCAATCTCCCTGCGAGCCGCGACGACAGCTGGAACTGCCGCACCAGCTCCTCTTGAGAACTCTTCACCCGCGGATCCATCTTCACCGTCAGCGATTGAGTGCTGCTTTTGCCGTTGGCTGTCAGTTTCACAATGTAGTTTCCCGGCAGCGCCCATGGTGCAGAAGATCCACGGAACGTTGCGCGAGCGCCCTTCGGCGGCGAATATCGCAAGTCCCAGACAAATCGGTGCATCCCAGCCTCCGCCGAAAGCGGTTGCGGCTCGCGCAACCAATGGATTGGAAACGCCACTTCGCGAGGGTCAGTTTTGTGCAATTCATCATTGCTCGCAAACCGCCGCACCAGCTTTCCCTCACTGTCCAGGATTTCAAGCTGCACCGGACCCGCTGCTTTTTCCTTCAAATAGTAATCCAGCGAAGCACCGTCCGCGGGATTCGCGCCTATCGGTTCATCGGTCTGCAGCGGGGTGCCCTGGTCATATCCCGGCCGCACGCGATAGGCCACGCCTGGCCGAAACAGCCAGCTGCTCGCCGTCGTCATTTGCGATTCGACCTGCCGCAGGGGCGTCACATCATCCAACACCCAGAAAGAACGCCCGAACGTAGCAACCACTAAGTCATCCTCATGTACAACCAAGTCGCGCACCGACGTCGTCGGCAGATTCAGTTGCAGTGGCTGCCAGTCGTCTCCGTCATCAAACGAAACGTACACGCCCTTCTCCGTGCACGCATACAGCAATCCCTTTCGAACGGGATCTTCCCGCACACAATTCAGAAAACTTCCTCCTGGAATCCCATTCGAAATGCGTTGCCAGCTTTTCCCAAAATCCCGCGTCCTGTAAAGGTACGCCTGATAGTCGTCCAGCCGGTGCCGGTCCACCGCTGCATACGCCGTCGCCGCATCGGAGTGCGACGCTTCGATGTGCGTCACCTTGCTCCACGCCGTCAACTCCGGCGGCGTTACGTTAGTCCACGTCTTCCCTTCGTCTTGCGTCAACTGAATCTGCCCATCGTCGGTTCCTGCCCAAATCTCTCTCGCTCGCACGGACGACGGCCCAATCGCGTAAATCACCCCGCGTCGTTTGCCCGCCGGCGCGTCCGCCGCGGTCGTTGTGTCCAGGTTTGGGGGCACACCCGGATCTTCTCGCGTCAAATCGGGGCTGATGGTCTGCCAGGAATTCCCCCCGTCCGCCGTTCGAAACAAAACCTGTGACCCAAAATACAAGACGTGCGCCTCCAGTGGCGAAAACACCAGCGGCAGCGTCCACGTCCGCCGGAACTCTCCGGAATGCGCAATCGTTGGCGGCATCTGCTGGATCTGCTCGTCGCCAAGATCTTGCCGTGCCACGAACCCGCCGAACACTACTCCCGGATTCAACGGGTCCGCCGCGATGTATCCGTTCTCGTCGCCTGCTTCCATCGGCCGCCAGTCATGGAAATTGGGAGAACGATACTTGCCCCGGCTCGGCGTCGCCAACGCCCCGCTATCCTGTTGCGCGCCATACACCCAGTAGGGAAATCGGTTGTCTGTTGCCACGTGATAAAACTGCGAGGTCGGCTGGTTGTACCAGGAGCTCCAAGTCTCCCCGCCATTGCGCGTTACCACTGTCCCTTGGTCGCTGCTGAGAACCATTCGTAATGGCTCGTCGGGATCGATCCACAATTCGTGGTAATCCGGCCCAGTCGGATCGCCTCGGAATACATTGAAGGTCTTGCCTCCGTCCTGCGACCGATAAATTGAAGTATTCGGCAAATAAACAATGTCCGGATTTTTCGGATCGACGGTCACCTCTCCGAAATACCACCCGCGCTGCCATGTCCGCCGCTCGTGCGAAACCCGCTCCCAGTTCTGCCCGCCGTCATCCGAGCGGTACAGCCCGCCCTCCTTTGCGTCCACAATCAAATAAACCCGCCGTGGATTGCTTGGTGCAAACGCAATCCCCATCCGTCCGAGTCCTTCCGACGGCAACCCATGCCCCGTCACCTGCTCCCAATGGTCGCCGCCATCTTTCGAACGATAGAGCCCGCTCCCCGGCCCGTTCGAAGGCGGATAAATACTCCATGGCGGCCGCCGCGTCTGCCACAGAGCCGCATAAACCGTTTTCGTGTTGCCCGGTTCGAACGCCAGATCAATCGCCCCGGTGTTTTCATCGTGGAACAAAATCCTTTGCCAGCTTTTTCCTCCGTCTTTCGAACGAAACACGCCGCGTTCCGCGTTCGGCCCGTAAGGATGTCCCAGCGCCGCCACAAAAACTCTGTTCGGGTCCTGCGGATCCACCAGGATCCGCCCAATCTGTCTCGAATCGCGCAATCCCGCCCGCGCCCACGTTTTCCCTCCATCAGTGGACTTAAACATCCCGTCCCCATACGAAATCGATGAGCGCATGTCTGCTTCGCCCGATCCCACGTAAATCACGTTCGAATCCGACGGTGCCACCGCAATCGCACCAATCGATGCGATCGGCTGCGAATCAAAAATCGCCTTCCACGTCCTCCCCGCGTCATTTGTTTTCCAGACACCGCCGCCCACGCTCCCAAAGTAATAGACCTCCGGCTGCCCGCGTACGCCCGTCACCGCCAGCGTTCGCCCGCCACGAAATGGGCCAATTAGTCTCCACCGCAGCTCTTGAAACAGCTTAGGATCCACCGTCTTGACCGAGTCCGGCGACGCCATCGTTCGGCCGGCCCCAGCCAGCAGCACAAAAAACAAAACCAATACAGCGCGCAGTCGCAGAAATCTCACAGTGTCCATCCCTCCGCCGAACTTCCAATTCTCAACACGCGCAGAGTATATATCACCCCAAAAACAAAACCGCCCGGCTCTTCGAACCGGGCGGCACTCATTCTCAGTTCGCGGAATCGTTCTACGCCGCGTCGAAATCTTCGATCTCACCGCCAACCACCACTGGCTTCGTTTTCCGAATCTTCAGCTTGCCGGTCACGAAATAAACCAGGAAGCCCGAGAGTATGATCAATAAGCTGAACAACAACCCGTTCATCCCCAGAACCGTTTCGTTCCCACTTTCCACGATCGCCAGGCTGAGCAGCAGCAGCGGAAAAATTCCGCAACTGATCGCGCCCGCCATTCCTCCCGGTACGCGGAACTCGCGCCTCAATCCCGGCTCGCGTATGCGCAGCGCCACCAGCGTCACAAACTCCAGCATCAGGCTCGCGCCGTACAACATAATATCCAGCGTGATCAGCCGCTTGAACCCTAGCCCGAGGCACAGCGCCCAGCATGCCGCGCACACAAGGATCGCCACCCATGGCGCCTGCGTTCTCGAGCTCAGCTTCCCAAAAACTTTCGGCAGCATCCCGTCCCGCGCCATTGCCAGCGGCAACCGCGAGTAACTCATCACCAGCGCGTTGAACATCCCAAACGCGCTCATCATCCCGCCAAGCACGATGAAGAACCGCAGCCATTCGAATCCTAGAATCTTTCCGCCCAGCACTCCCGCCACCGTCGCCCACGAGCCGTCTTCGCGGAACATCGAAGACGGAATCCCCGTAAGGTACACCATCACAAACGGCAAAACGTAGGTGAGCGAAACCAGCACCACCGCCGCAATCATCGCCCGCGGATACGTCCTCTGCGGCCGCTCCACTTCCTGCGCGATAGTCGAAGCGTTGTCCCAGCCCATATAATTCCACATGGCCACCAGCACACCGCCGAGCAGTCCCAGCCCCGTGGCGGCCGGAGCAGCATGCGATTCCGCGAACGCCCCCACCTTGAACGGCGCCATCACCACCATCGCCGCAAATGGCGCTGATAGCAAAAAGAAAAGCCACAGCGAAGTAATCCCAACCACGCGGATTCCCGCGATGTTCAGCGCTGCGCAGGTAATCACTACAAACAGCCCCGCGTAAATTGCATGGCTCCCCGCGCCGAACCACGGCGACATCTGCTTCAAATAAAATACGAACAGCGTTGGGTAAATCGCCATGTCAAAAATACTGGCCGCCAGCGAGAGCCACGCTTCCTGAAATCCCCAGAAATTCCCAAGGCCCCGCCGCACCCACGCGTAGTATCCGCCCTCTTGCGGCAGCGCGCTCGACAGCTCCCCGATCATGAACGCGGTCGGCAAACACCACAGCACCGGCAAGAAAAGCAAAATCAAAATCCCGCGCCCGTAACCCGCGCCGTGAACGATCTCTTCCGTCCCATACGTGCCGCCGGACACCATGAAAAATGTCGCAGCCACTAGCGGCCAGAGCGTGAGCTTGGCTACTCTTTTTTTTGTGCTGGAGATGGAGCGGGAAGGCAGTTGGGCCGGAAGGGGTAAAGAACTCAATTTATACTCTCGTCCTCCTAAACGATCTTCGCTCTCGTCGTTGCGGTGAAGCGAACTCGCATTCGAAGAATACAAGACTCACTCCTGCATGCAACAAGAAAATGCGCTCCATCAAAAATATCTTTGATGCCGCTTGCGGCTCTCCCTCCGCGCTCGCTGAGCTATTCGTTCTGGCGCCCGCTGCTGCTCCCCGTTTCTCCCCCGCGCCGTCTATCCTCAGAGCCTGTGCTAAACTTCGCCGTTTGCTCGTCGCACTCATACTTAAGTTGAGAGGTCCTTCTGCATGAAGCTCGCCTGGCGTCTTGCGCTTTTGTCTGCGGTTCTGGTACTCACGCCCGCCGCCTTCCCTCAGCAGCCCGCTCCTCGCCCCATCACCATCGACGACTATTTTCAAATCCACACCGTCCACGACCCCCAGCTCAGCCCTGACGCGAAGTTGCTCCTCTATACCGTCACCACCGCTCAGCTCAAGGAAGACAAAAACGAAGACCGTATCTGGATGATTTCCACCGCCGGCGGCGATTCGACGCCTCTCACCGCCGAAGGCGTCTCCTCCACCCATCCCCGCTGGAGCCCCGACAGCAAATTCATCGCCTTCCTCTCCGAACGCGCCGAATTCAAGACCCAGGTCTGGCTCCTCAACCGCCAGGGCGGAGAAGCCCAGCGCCTGACCGACCTACCCCAGGACGTCGACGACTTCGCATGGTCACCCGACGCCCGCCGCCTCGTTCTCGTGTTGCGCGACGCCAGCGCCGAGGAACTCGAAGCCGCTAAGGAAGCTAAGCTCAAGGACCACGCGGCCGAAGCCAAGGAAATGAAAAAGACCGCCAAACCCTGGGTCATCGATCGGCTTCAATTCAAATTCGACGAAATCGGCTACCTCGATCGCCGCCGTACTCACCTCTACCTATTCGACTTAGCAGCCAAGTCCATGACTCAAATCACTTCCGGCGACTTCGACGACTCCGAACCCGTCTGGTCGCCGGACGGCAAGCTCCTCGCTTTCACCAGCAATCGCTCCAAGCCAGATCCCGACCTCAATTACAACTCCGACATCTGGGTGGTCGCCGCGGACAACTCCGACAAAGGCGCGCACCTCACGCAAGTCTCCCCCCATTCCCGCGCTGACTCCACTCCTTCCTGGTCCCCCGACGGCAATTGGATCACCTACGCCACCCAGCTCGACCCCAAGCTTTTCGATTACGCCACCAAGCACATAGCCGTCTCTCCCGCCACTGGCGGCGAAGCTCGCGTCCTCACTCTCGCCCTCGACCGAGTCAGCATCACCCCGCGCTTCTCGCCCGACGGCAAATTCATCTATTTCATCGCCGATGATGACGGCACCCAAAACATCTGCCGCGTTCCGGCCTCAGGCGGAGAAATTACCCGCCCCGTCGCCGGCCGCCTCATGGTCAACGACTATTCCCTCGGTAAAACAGGCGACCTGGTCGCCCAGATCGCCACCATCGACCGTCCCGACGAGCTCTTCACCGTCTCCACCTCCGACGGAAAACTGACCCAGCTCACCCACACCAACGACGCCCTGATGAGCCAGCTCAAGCTCACCCACGGCGAGTACGTCCATTTCAAGAGCAAAGACGGCACGGTCATCTCCGGGTATCTCTACAGGCCCCTCGACTACGTCCCCGGAAAGAAATACCCCACCATCCTCCGCCCCCACGGCGGCCCCGTCTGGGCTTATTACGCCGAGTTCGATCATCTCCCCCAGCTTTACGCCGCTAACGGCTATGCCGTGCTCTTCCCCAATCCCCGAGGCTCCACCGGCTACGGCGAGAAGCACGCCAAAGCCATCTATGCCGATTGGGGCAGCAAGGACTTCCAGGACGACATGGCCATGGTCGACTACGCCATCGAGCATGGAATTGCCGACCCAGAGAAGCTCGGCGTCGGCGGCTGGTCTTACGGCGGCATCTCCACGGATTTCATCATCGCCCAGACCACCCGCTTCAAAGCCGCCATCTCTGGAGCCGGCAGCGCCCTCTTCATCAGTGACTACGGTCACGACCATTACCAGAAGGACTACGAAATCGAACTCGGCCACCCCTGGGAAAACAAAGCCGCCTGGGAAAAAGTCTCCCCCTTCTATAAAGTCGCCAACATCACCACCCCCACGCTTTTCATGGGCGGCGAAATCGACTGGAACGTTCCTATCCTTGGCGGCGAGCAGATGTACCAGGCCCTGAAGCGACTCGGCCGCATCACCGAACTCGTCGTCTACCCCGGCGAGTATCACGAATTCAAGACGCCCTCCCACATCAAAGACCGCCTCGAGCGTTACCTCGCCTGGTACGGCCACTACGTTAAGGGCGACTCGGCTTCCGCTACGCCTCCGACGGCAAAACCAGGTGAGTGAAACGGACTTGCAAGTGCATGCGTCCCATGTCCAGCGAGTTTTGCCCTGGGGCAATTTCCTGAAAATCGAATCTCAAAGAAAGGTCGGAGGAACAATAGTGCGAAAGCATGCGAGTGCGTTGGCGGTCTTGTTCGTGTTGTTGGCGGTTTTACCTTTGGCGGCACAAGCGCCCAGCCACGCCGATTTGTACGGCATCTATCAAATTAAAGCGGAAGGCTTCGGCAATTCCAAAGTCATGGAAATCATGAGCTATCTCAGCGATGTCTACGGCCCGCGCCTCACGAATTCCCCGAATATCAAGGAAGCCGCCACCTGGACCACTAGCAAGCTGAAGGAATGGCAGCTCGCCAATGTTCATCTCGAGCCGTGGGGCCCGTTCGGCCGCGGCTGGTCCAACGAACGCTTCTCCGCTCAAGTGATCTCCCCGCGCCCGTTCCCGCTGATCGCCTATCCCAAGGCCTGGACGCCCGGAACCAACGGCCCCGTAACCGCCGACGCCGTGTTCGCACCGATCCTGAAAGAAGAAGACATCCAGAAATATCGCGGCCAGCTCAAAGGAAAGTTTGTCTTGACCGCCGCCATCCCCGAAAATCCTGAACGCTACGAGCCGCAGGCTCACCGCTACACCGACGCGGAATTGGCCGACCTCACCACGCAGCCTGTCCCTGCTGCCCAGGGCCCCGAAGATCGCATCGCGCAATTCCGCGCGCAACGCGATCTCAACAACAAAATCCAGAAATTCCTCGTCGAAGAAGGCGTTGCCGCCTGGATCGAACCGTCCCGCAGCGATGACGGCACCGTCTTCGTCCAGCAAGGAGGCGGCCGCGACAAGGAAAAAGACCCGCCCGTTCCTCCCCGCATCGCCGTTGCCAGCGAAGACTACGGCCGCATCGTTCGCATGCTCGATAAAAAGCAAACCGTCACGCTACAGCTCGACATCCAGAACAAGTTTTACGACGACGACCTGAATTCCTTCAACATCATCGGCGAAATCCCCGGCACCGACAAAGCCAAAGCCGAAGAAGTCGTCATGCTCGGCGCGCACTTTGATTCCTGGCACGCCGGGACCGGCGCCACCGACAACGGCGCGGGCTCCGCCGTGATGCTCGAAGCCATCCGCATTCTCAAATCCACCGGCCTGAAGATGCGCCGCACTGTCCGCATCGGCCTGTGGACTGGCGAAGAGCAGGGTCTTCTCGGCTCAGCTGCCTACATAAAACAGCACTTCGGCGATGCCTATGCCGAAGATCCCGCCACAAAACTCGTCAAGATTCTTCCCGAACACGCCAAGCTCGACGCCTACTACAACATCGACAATGGCACCGGCAAAATTCGCGGCGTCTATCTACAAGGCAATGAAATGGTCGCTCCGCTCTTTTCCGCCTGGATGGTCCCCTTCCACGATCTCGGCATGAACACCCTCACCATCCGCAACACCGGCGGCACCGATCATCTCTCCTTCGACTATGTGGGCCTCCCCGGTTTTCAATTCATCCAGGACCCCATGGACTACGACACGCGCACGCATCACTCCAACATGGACGTCTACGAACGCATCCAGGAACCCGACATGAAGCAAATGGCCGTCATCGTCGCCTCCTTCGTCTACATGACAGCCAACCGCGACGAAATGCTGCCGCGCAAGCCGCTGCCCAAACCGCGGCCCCCGCGCCCCCAGTTCTAACCGATCCGTATAGGAAATCTGCGTAGGGGAGGACTTCAGTCCGCCCTTCTTTTTTTGGGAGACGGCGGGACTGTGGCTATTCCCCCGACGCCGTTATGAACCAAAAGAGGAGTGTTCCTAAGGCACAAGCAGGAGCGTACCAACGCAATGGGTTGCGTCGCCAAACTCCACCTATGGCGAATACTATCCGCCGAGAGAAATCAATATTCCACATCGATAGATTGTGAGTAGCACCGGGTCGTAAAAGGGAAAGGAACGAATCAGCATTGCATACGCTGCCGTCAGGATTCCCAACAAGCCGGAGGCGCTAGCCAAGGAGAAACCGAGCAGAGACAAAATAGCGGACACAGTGCGCTGGGAACCCTTTGCCCATCTCACTCATCCCAAAACAATTAGCACGGGCAGCGAGACATACATGGCGAGTACAAGCAGAATGACAATCGTTTGGCCAGCCTTGTTCATGCGGTTAACCTGCACGCATTATGCTCCCATCCGCCTGCTGGCTCATCTTCAAGTTTGACCGATCTGCTTTTTTCCTTGCTGTGATGGGTCTACCCTCCGTGACATTCCCCCTCCCCCATCGTCTGATACTCCCAGGGGGACGCCATGGCCTCGTTCTGGCAGGACCTGCGCTACAACCTTCGCCTGCTTCGCCTCAGCCCCGGCTTCACCATCGTCGCCATTCTCACCCTCGCCCTCGGCATAGGCGCCAATACCGCCATCTTCCAACTCATCTCCGCCATCCGTCTGCGCAGCATTCCCGTAAAAAATCCCCAAGAGCTGGGCACCGTCAGGATCGCCGACCGCAACTGGGGTTCCGGCCAATTCTCCAGCCAGTACTCCCAGCTGACCTTTGCCATGTGGCGGGAGATTCGCAAGCGCCAGGAGGGCTTCGCCGAAATCGCCGCCTTTAGCGACCGCCGCTTCAATCTGTCCACCGGTGGCGAGGTCCGTTACGCCCGCGCCATCCAGATCAGTGGCGATTTTTTCCACGTTCTTGGAGTCAATCCTCTTATCGGACGGCTTCTCGGCCCCTCCGACGACCAGCCCGGCTGCGGCATTGGCGGTGCCAACATCAGCTATGCCTTCTGGCAACGCAATTTCGGTGGCGCCCCATCTATCCTCGGCAGGCGTCTCACTCTCGACGGCAATTCCTTTGAAGTGGTCGGCATCACTCCGCCAGCCTTCAAAGGCATCTCAATTGGAGATTCCTTTGACGTCGCCGTGCCCCTCTGCGCCGAGCCCGTCCTCAGCCCCCGCAACAACCGCTTGGCCATCCGTCACGCCTGGTGGCTCGCTACCATCGGACGCCTGAAACCCGGTTGGACCATCGCCCGCGCCGCCGCGCAAATCAACGCCATCACTCCTGCAGTCCTGCAAGAAACCATCCCTCCTTTTTACGACGCCGAAGCAACCAAGAAGTTCCTCGCCTACAAGCTCAGCGCATTTCCCGCCGACACAGGATTTTCCCGCCTCCGCGAGGACTCCGAAACCCCCTTATGGCTCTTGCTCGGAATCTCCGGCCTGGTCTTGCTGATTGCTTGCGCCAATCTCGCAAACTTGATGCTCGCCCGCGCCAGCGCACGCGAACGCCAGATCACCATCCGCCAAGCTCTGGGTGCGACTCGCGCACGCATGATTCGCGATCTGCTCTCCGAGAGCGTCCTCCTCGCACTCGCTGGTGCCGCTTGCGGATTGTTTCTCGCCTTTGCCGTCAGCCGCCTTCTGGTCGCCTTCATCAGCACTTCCGACAATCAAATCTTCCTCGACCTCGGCATGGACTGGCGCGTCCTCGCCTTTACCACCGCTCTCGCCGTTCTCACTACGGTGCTGTTCGGGCTTGCTCCCGCCTTCCGTGCTACCCGCGCCGAACCCGCCACTTTGCTCCAATCCGGCAGCCGCGGAATGAGCGCAGGCCGCGAGCGTTTCGGCCTCCGCCGCATCCTGGTCGTTTCTCAAGTCGGACTCTCCGTTGTCCTGCTGATGGGCGCCCTTCTTTTCGCTCGCAGTCTTCGTAATCTCGTCACCCTCGACGTCGGTTTTCAGCAGAGCGGTATCCTGATTACCAGCGTCGATTTCAAACGCCTGCATCTCCCCGAAGACCGTTTCGCAGACTACAAACGTGAAATCGTCAAGCACATCAGCAGCATTCCGGGCGTCGAATCCGCAGCTGCCGCGATGCTCATCCCGTTTGGCGGTGACACTTGGAACGACAACGTCATCACCGAAGATTCCGACGAAGATAAAGGTTCAGCGTGGATGAATTATCTTGGCCCTGGCTATTTTCATACCATCGGCACCCCGCTCCTTGCCGGGCGCGACTTCGACGACCGTGACACTGCAACCTCCGTCAAAGTCGCCATTGTGAATCAAGCCTTTGCGCGCAAGATGTTCAAAGGCGCGGATCCTGTCGGCAAAAGATTCCGCATTCACGAACCCCCGGGAGAGCCGCGTCCGCTTTATGAAATTGTGGGAGTGACCGGCGACAATAAATTTCAGGACATGCACGAAGAATTTAAGCCTTTCATGTACTTCCCGGCGCCCCAGCAGGAAAAGCCCAGCCCCGATGACCAGATCCTGATCAAATCGTCTCTCCCCGTCACCAGCCTGATGGCCTCGCTAAAGCAAACCATCGCCGATCTCAATCCCGGCATCGACATCGAATTTAGTGTGTTCAAGACGAAGATTCATGATTCGCTCTTGCAAGACGAGTTGATGGCCACCCTTTCCGGCTTCTTCGGATTTCTCGCCGCAGTCCTTGCGGCCATCGGCCTCTACGGCGTCATGTCTTACATGGTCGTCCAGCGCACCAGGGAAATCGGCATTCGCATGGCCATCGGTGCCAAGCGCGGCGATGTCGTAAAGATGATTCTCCGCGAAGCCGGCATTCTCACGCTCGCAGGCCTCATCATCGGCAGCGGCCTCGCGCTGGGCGCGGCGCAAGCCGCAAAATCCATGCTCTATGGCTTAAAGCCGCGCGATCCCCTGACTCTCGTCATCGCCATCGTCACCTTGAGTGTTGTCGCATCCCTCGCCAGTTTCTGGCCCGCCTATCGCGCCTCCAAACTCGATCCCTTAACCGCGCTTCGCTACGACTAGCGCCTGGATTTTTTCCGTAGGGGCACGATACATCGTGCCCTTCTCAACCAACTCTCTGCTACACTACGCCCCCGGTTTGGCTTCATCTCATTTTTCAGGAGTTGTGCGCATGAAAATGTTTCGCTGCATCGCCTTCGCGTCTTTTGCTCTAATTTTCTCCTTCTCCGCCAACGCTCAGGAATCTGCTACGAAGCCCGTATCCACCACTCCACGCAGCATCACCATCGACGACTTCTTTCAGATCCGCGATGTTTCCCAGCCCGAGATGAGCCCCGACGGCCAGTGGGTCGCCTACGCCGTTCGAACGCGCATGCTTAAGGAAGATAAAAACGAGCAGCGCCTCTGGATGATCTCTATTCACGGCGGCGACGCCATTCCCATGACCGCCGAAGGCGTCTCCTCCTCCCACCCGCGCTGGAGCCCCGACGGCAAATACCTCGCCTTCCTTTCCACCCGCAACGCAGGCAAGCCGCAAGTCTGGCTCTTGAACCGCCTCGGCGGCGAAGCCGTCGCGCTCACCGAAACCGCTCAGGGCGTCAACGACTTCGAATGGTCACCGGATAGCACCCGCCTCGTTCTCGTTCTCCAGGATCCCAAGCCCGAAGACATCGAAACCGCAAAAGAGAAAGACAAGGAAAAGGACAAAGAAAAACCCGCCGCAAAACCCAAGACCCCGCCTCCCTTCGTCATCGACCGCCTCCAATTCAAACAGGACATCGTCGGCTATCTCGATCACCGCCGCGACCATCTCTATGTCTTCGATGTCGCCTCAAAAAAGACCACGCAAATTACGTCCGGCGACTTCGACGACAATGAACCTGCGTGGTCCCCCGACGGCAAGTCTCTCGCCTTTTCCAGCAACCGCAGCACCGACCCCGACCGCAACTACAACTCAGACATCTGGGTCGTCGCCGCTGACAATACGGACAAAGGCGCGCACCTCACGCAGGTCACTACCAATCCCGGCTCCGATCGCGCCCCCGCATGGTCCCCCGACGGCAAATGGATCGCCTACGTCACGCAAATCGACGTCAAGGACATGATCTACGCCACGCACCATCTCGCCATCGCTCCCTCCAGCGGCGGCGAAGCCAAAGTTCTCACCCTTGCCTTCGATCGCAGCGTCCGCCGTCCGCGTTTCTCCGCCGATGGCCGCTCCATCTATTTCGTTGCTGAAGACGACGGCACGGATAATCTCTGCCGCATCGCCGTTACGGGCGGCGAAGTAACCCGCCCCATCGGTGGCCGTCTCACCGTCTCTTCGTATTCCCTCGGCAAAGACGGCGCCATCGCCGCGCAAATCGGCATGACCGATCGTCCCGACGAAATCTATCTTTCGAACGGCGCCGATCTCACCCGCCTCACCAAGACCAACGACGCCCTCATCTCCCAATTGCATCTCGCCAAAGTTGACTACGTCCATTTCAAAAGCAAAGACGGCACTCCCGTTTCCGGCTATCTCTACAAACCGCTCGACTACACTCCCGGCAAGAAAGTCCCCACGCTTCTCAATCCTCACGGCGGCCCGGTCGGGCAATACTCCGCGTCCTTCTACCACCTCGCGGAGCTTTACGCCGCCAATGGCTACGCCGTCCTACTTCCGAACCCGCGCGGCTCTTCCGGCTACGGCCAGAAATTCTGCGAAGCCATTTTTGCCGATTGGGGTAACAAGGACTACCAGGACGACATGGCCATGGTGGACTACGCCCTCGCGCAAGGCATCGCCGATCCCGATAAGCTCGGCGTCGGCGGCTGGTCCTATGGCGGCATGTCCACTGACTTCATCATCGCCCAGACCACGCGCTTCAAAGCCGCCATCTCCGGCGCGGGAATCGCTCTCATGCCCACCGGCTTCGGCCACGATCAATACCAGAAAGACTACTTCACCGAACTCGGCTACCCCTGGGAAAACAAAACCACGTGGGAAAAAGTCTCGCCCTTCTACCGCATCAAAAACATCACCACGCCCACGCTTTTCATGGGCGGCGACGTCGACTGGAACGTTCCTATCATCGGCGGCGAACAAATGTTCCAGGCCCTGAAAAGCCTCGGCCGCACCACCGAGCTAGTTGTCTACCCCGGCGAGCACCACGGCTTCACCACGCCCTCCCACATCAAAGACCGCCTCGAGCGTTACCTAGCCTGGTACGCCCACTACGTCAAAGGCGATTCCACGCCCCCACGCCCGCCCGACCAGCCAGCCTCTATCTCTAAGCCAGCCGACTAACGCTCTTTCCGGCTCCGTGAGCAAAGATGAAGATCAAAATCACGGCCGTCGATTACGCTCCACTTGACCTGGATGAGCAGACTCCCTTCGAAGCGGAGCTACTCAAGCAAATTCCCGGCAAAGCCCGCTCTGATTATTGGCTTGCCGCGCTCGAAAAACCCATTTGCTGGTCGAAGCAAGGGCAAGTACTGGAAATTACTCATATTGTTGTCGCCGCTCGTTGGAAAGGAACGGAAATCGGTCCCACAATGAAAAACATGCCAGTCGGGATCGCCTACGTAACAGATTGCTCGGTTCTTGACGATTCGTTCCTGAACTTTGAGAAGTGCGCTTATGTAGCCATCGGGACAGCCAGCCAAACGGCATAGTCGAGAAAAGTACCCGTTGCTGGATTTCGCGCTAAAACTTTTCCCTCGGATCCACGCTCTTGAACCCATACGTCTCATACCGCGTGCTGATTTTCCCCTCGCGCAAACTCACCACCGTAAACCCCTCCAGAAATCCCATCCGCGGCCCATGCCACCAATTCCCGCATACCGCCCCGCCGATAATGAACTGCGTCCCCTTGTAAGTCGTGTTTTCATTCACATGCAAATGCCCCTGCAGCACCGCAATCACGTTGTGTCCTTCAAAGGCCCCCAGCACCTCTGTCGCATTCGCCACCGACAGCGTGCCGTACTTTTCCGCCGGGTTGTACCGCTCGCCCGCATAAGCCGGAAACGCCGTCACCAGCGGCGCGTGCGTCGCCGCCACAATCGGCACGCTCGGCCCGGCCTTCTTCAAATCTTCTTCCAGCCATTTCATCTGCGCCGCATCGATCCGCGCCTCCCACATATGGTCCGGCGTCAGTTGAATCGAATCCAGCACCACGAAGTGATACCCCTTGTGATCGAACGAGTAGTGCGTCGGCCCCATCCGCTCCTCAAACATTTTCTTTCCGAAGCGCGGATCATCCATCGCGATCCCGCCTTTTTCCGCCGTCCCAAACGTGTCGTGATTCCCAATCACGTGGTGCAGCGGCATCTTCAGCCGGCTCTCCGCCTTCTTGTAAAGGTCAAACACCAGCCCCGCCCGCCTTTCATCCACCTTGTTCGCGTCATAAACATGATCCCCGCCCATAATCCCAAACTCTGGCCGCAGCCCCGCCACCTTCTCGAAACACATCTCGCATCCATGCGGCGCATCCAGTTCCGGCTCAATATGCGTATCCGTGAAAAAAACAAAATCAAACGACTCCGGCGCGCTCGTCTCCGCCGCCAAATTCAGCGCCCTCGTCCCGCCAACCGCAATCGCAGCCCCCACAGCCGCCGTAGTCTTAAGAAAATTTCTCCGATCCAGAATCATGTCCCACTCCTCGCTCCACCATTTCCAAACGCCCGAATCTTATCACTCCGGTGTCTTCCAGAGCCTCGTTCAAATCGTGGTCCCCTCTTCTCTGTGCCCTCTGTGTTCTCTGCGCTCTTTGTGTAATCCTTGTTTTTTCCTGCCTTCTCATTGCCTCCACCCTCCACCCGCGCTATCCTCCATCTCCTCACGGAGGTATCGAATGCATTTTCTTCGTCCAGCAATTTCTTCTCTCCTTCTCGTTCTCTTCCTTTCTGTCTCCGCCCAAGCCCAGTCCGCTTTCACAGTCGGCACCGCCACCGCCGCCCCCGGCCAAAAATCCACCGGCTACCTCGAAGTCCCTGCCGGCATCGACCCCGCCAGCAGCATCCCCGTCGTCGTCATCAACGGCGCGAGGCCCGGCAAAACTCTCGCCCTCGTCTCCGGCGCCCACGGCACCGAGTACACATCCATCATCGCCATCGAAAAACTCATCGCCGCCATCGACCCCGCGCAACTCACCGGCATCGTCATCTTGGTCCCGCTCGTCAACATCCAATCCTTCGAACTCAAAGTCCCCCACGTCAATCCCGTCGACAACAAAAGCATGAACCGCTTCTACCCCGGCAAAGCGGACGGCACGCAAACCGAGCGCGCCTCTTTCCTCATCACCAAACAAATTATCGACCGCTGCGACTACCTCATCGACTACCACGGCGGTGACCTCGACGAAAGCCTCCGCCCCTACGCTTACTGGGGTCCCACGGGAAGGGAAGAGCAGGATCGCCTCTCCAAACAAATGGTTCTCGCCTTCGGCCTCGATCACATCATCATCTGGCGCGAGCGCCCCACCGATCCCGCCGCCACCCGCTACCTCGATAACACCGCCTCCGTCCGCGGCAAAGCCTCCATCGTCGTCGAAGCTGGCCACGCCGGCATCGTCGACTCCGACGACCTCGCCCTCCTCGTCAACGGCTCCCTCAGTACCATGCGAGCCATGAAAATGCTCCCCGGCGATCCCCACCCCATCGAAAATCCCGTCTGGATCGAAAAACTGGAAGACGTCCTCTCCGAAGGTCCGGGCATCTGGTATCCCCTCGTCAAGCGCGGCACCTACGTCTCCGCCGGCATGAAACTCGGCACCATCACCGACTACTTCGGCAAAACCATCGCCGAGCCCCGAGCCCCTGTTACCGGCATTATCCTCCACATCAACGCCGTCCCCTCCCTCAAGAAAGGCGACAACATCGCCGATATCGGAGTCCCGGCCGTTCACGCCCCATAATCTTGTCTTGCTAGTCGCGTTGTAGGCCGCCACGGCGGGCTTCGCCCTCCCGCATTGCCCCGTTCCTTCTGCGGGCGTATCCTTTTCCTTCTCGCGGAGGACTCGGATGCGCATCGCTGTGTCAGCAAAGCTTTTCATCGTCGCAATCATCGCCGCAGTCTTTTCTTTCAGCCTGGCGAACGCTCAGCAATTTGACCAAAGACTCTTCTCCGAAATGCGCTGGCGCTGCATCGGCCCCTTCCGCGGAGGCCGCACCGTCGCCATCTCCGGCGTCCCGCATCAGCCCAACGTCTTCTACATGGCCGCCGTCAACGGCGGCGTCTGGAAAACCACCGACTTCGGCAGCACTTGGAATCCCATCTTCGACGATCAGCCCACCGGCTCCGTCGGCGCCCTCACCGTCGCGCCTTCCGACCCGAACATCATTTATGTTGGCAGTGGCGAAGGTTTGCAGCGCCCCGACCTCGCGACTGGCGATGGCATTTACAAATCCACCGACGCCGGGAAAACTTGGACGCATTTGCCGGATCTCCGCGATGCCCAGCAAATCACCGCGATCCTCGTCGATCCGAAAGATTCGAATCGCGTCTTCGTCGCCGCGGAAGGCCATCCGTACGGCCCGAACGCTGAACGCGGCGTTTTCCGCTCCACTGACGGCGGCCAATCTTTCCAAAAAGTTTTGTACAAAGACGAAAACACCGGCGCCGCGGATCTCGCTTTCGACCCCGCAAATTCGCAAACAATTTACGCCGTTCTCTGGGCTGCCCGCGTCGCTCCCTGGGAAGTTCGCAGCGGCGCTTCCATCTATATCGCCGGCAGCGGCCTCTTCAAATCCACCGATGGCGGCAACACCTGGCGTCCGCTCACAAAAGGTCTGCCCACAGCCGCCGACGATCTCGGCCGCATCGGTATCGCCGTCGCGCCCTCGCAGCCCAACAGAATTTATGCCACAGTCGAAGCCAAGCGTGGCGTCGCGGGAATCTATCGCTCCGACGATGCCGGCGAATCCTGGCAGCAAGTTAACGATGACCGCCGCATCGGTGGCCGCGGTCCCGGCGCCATGGGCATCGCCGTCGCTCCGGACAATCCCAGCGAAATCTACGTGGCCAACACCACCACCTGGAAATCCACCGACGGAGGAAAAACCTTTGTCGGCTTCAAAGGCGCGCCCGGCGGCGACGACTATCAGCGCATTTGGATTAGTAACGAAAATCCGCAGATTATCGCGTTGACCGCAGATCAGGGCGCGGAGATCAGCGTGAATCGCGGCGCAACCTGGAGCACTTGGTACAACCAGCCGACTGCGCAGTTTTATCACGTGACCACGGACAATCGTTTTCCATATTGGGTCTACGGCGCGCAGCAGGAAAGCGGCTCCGTCGCCACGCTGAGCCGCAGCGATTACGGCGAAATTACCTTTCGTGATTGGAAGTTGCCCGGCATTTTCGAATATGGCTATATCGCGGTGGACCCACTCGATCCGAATATTCTTTATGGCGACTGGCTCACGCGCACGAAGCAGGACATCGGCGAATACGCGAAGGTTACTCCCGAAGCAATTCGCCGCGGCGAGTATCGCTATACCCGCACGCTGCCAGTTGTTTTTTCGCCTCTCGAACCGCACACACTGTATTTTGCGGCGAACGTTTTGTTCAAGACCACGGACGCTGGAAACAGTTGGCAAGTGATTAGCCCGGACCTCACGCGCGAAACGTACGAAATCCCCGCAAACCTCGGCGCGTTCGCGGCCGCCGATCCGGAAAAAGGAAAACATCGCGGCGTGATTTACGCCATCGCACCATCATTCAAGGAGGCGAACACCATTTGGGTGGGCACGGACGATGGATTGGTTTACATCACACGCGACGGTGGAAAGGCTTGGCAAAACGTGACGCCGCCGCAACTGAAGCCGTGGAGCAAAGTTTCCATCATCGAAGCTTCGCACTTCGATGCCGGCACAGCGTACGCGGCGATCAATTCATTCCGTCTCGACGATTTGCGCGCGCACATTTACCGCACGCGCGATTTCGGAAAATCGTGGACGGAGATTACCAAAGGCATTCCCGCCGGCGGCGCGAGCAACGTGGTGCGCGAGGACCCGGCGCGCCAAGGTTTGCTTTTCGTCGGAACAGAAGGTTCCGTTTACGTTTCGTTCAACGATGGCGACGATTGGCAACCACTGCAACTGAATTTGCCGCACACCTCCATGCGCGACCTCAACGTTCACGGCGACGACCTCATCGTCGGCACGCACGGCCGCTCCTTCTGGATTCTCGACGACATTACGCCGCTGCGCCAACTCTACGAGTCGACTGCAAAATCCGACGTGCACGTCTTTGCGCCGCAGCAAGCAGTTCGTTTCCGCTGGAATCGCAACCCCGACACGCCGCTTCCACCGGAAGTGCCGGCTGGCCAAAATCCTCCAGACGGCGCCATCATTGACTACTATCTTGCTTCCGCAACTTCGCAGCCGGTTATTCTGGAGATTCTGGATGCGAACCACAAACTTGTCCGCCGCTATTCCAGCACGGACAAGCCCGAACCTTTCGCAAAAATCGCCGCCGAAAATCCCATTCCCATGTATTGGGTGCGCCAACCGCAGACTCTATCTGGCGCTGCGGGGATGCATCGCTTCGTATGGGACATGCGTTACGCGCCCCCCGATTCTCTTACCCACGAATATCCCATCTCCGCGATCCTGCATAACACGCCGCGATATCCTCTCGGGGCCGGGGCTCTTCCTGGAACGTATTCCGTGCAGCTCACCGTCAACGGCAAGAAGCACCCTCTTGCGCTGCTCCTTGTCAAAATGGACCCGCGCATCACTGCCTCGGCTGGGGATTTGCGGAAGCAGTTTGAAATGGAGAGCGGCGCGGTCGAAGGTATGAACAAAAGTTTCGAGGCGCTCGCGAAGGTTCGATCGCTGCGCGCGCAAATTAAAGAGCGCGCGGCAAAAGCAGGAAAGAGCGCGCTCGGCGATGCCATCACTGTAGTGGACAAACAATTGGCGGAGCTGGAGGGAGCCGCGCAAAGCAATTTCTTCGGCCTGCCGCCGGGCGCGAAGCAGCCGGAGAATTTCTCTACCTTGAATCAACATTTCGGCAACATCCTCAGCGTCGCAGACAGCGCCGACGCCGCGCCCACGACGCAGGCCACTGCTGTTTACAAGGAGCTCCAAGAGGTCCTGACGAAGTTGAACTCCCAGTGGACGAAAATCCGCGAGCAGGACATCGCTTCGCTGAACGCCGAGTTGAAAAAAGCCGGGCTCGCGCCTGTGGATCCGAACAAAGCGCCCGATGCGGCGCCTTCCGACGACGCCGACGGAGATGACGAACCGTAGATTTTATGAAAATGAGACTTGACGCGAAAAGAATCCTGCGAGAGAACGATGGCCCTAGCTTTGATTACTTTGTCGTTGGCTCCGATTGAAACGTCGCCAAATCCGCCAGCAGTTCGGCGCTGTGTTTTTCGGCATCGACTTTCAGGTAGACCTTGCGGACGACCCCGTCGGGACCGATCAGGAAGGTGTGACGCGCGGAAAGCTTGCCGACGCCGAGATTCATCAGCGAGTCGTAGGCAGTGGACACGGAGTATTTCGTATCCGCGAGCAGGCGGAAGCTGAGGCCTTCTTTTTCGCAGAATTTCTGGTGAGTTCCCTCATCCTGAACGCTGGCGCCGAGAATGACGGCGTTCTTTTGTTCGAATTGCGCGATATCGCGCTGAAAATTGTGGGCTTCCTTGGTGCATCCGCTGGTGAAATCCTTGGGATAAAAATAGAGCACCACCCATTTGCCGCGAAAATCGTGGAGGCTGACGGGCTTGCCTTCCTGTGAATTCACGGTGAAGTCCGGCGCGGCCGCGCCCGCCGCAGGCGCTTTCTTGCCGGTCTGCATCGCGCGGACAGCGACGACCACGAGGAGCAGCACGGTCGCAGCAATCAGGATTCCGATAATCTTCATTTTCCCAGCCTATTCTTTTTGGCTGAAGCGGCCAAAGCCGATGCGCAACTGAACGGTGTTTATGCCAGGGTTGGGTGTCGCAAGCCCAGCGTTGGAAATGTGCATGAAGCGGATTTCGGTGCTGAGGTTGTATTTGCTGCGCAGGAAGTGCAGGCCAAGAGCGCCGCTGGTGGTGAAATTGACGCGCGAGGTTCCCTCCGGAACTTTTGTGTTGGTGAAGAGCGTGCCGCCGCCGAGTTCGAGATAGGGGACCACGCTGCCATGTGTCTCCAGAGCCCATTTGAACGCGAAGGGATTCACACCAGCACCGTAGGCGGTATTCGTTTTCTGAAAGACCATGAATAGGGGAACAACTTCCACGGCATATTCCAAACGGCCGCGGAGAAATCCGGGGCCGTGAGGCGCGGTAAGGATCAAGCCGTAACGCAGGCCCACATTCCAGATCCCGTCACTGGACTGGCTGCCATTGGTGCCGTGGCCACCGCCGGTCCAGACTTGCAGTTCGTGGCCGCCCTCGACAGGGCCGGCTTGCGAGCGAGCTGGCGGCGCGCACAGAAACGCGGCGAAGAGGAGGACTGTCAACGCTGATCTCACGGAAGAATCTCCTTCAGTGTTCCGAATCCCTTCAAGGGGTTTCCAGTGCAAAGAAGATATAGAAAATTGGAGAGAAAGGCGAATCTCTTATTATTTATTTCAAGTACGTGCGGACGATTTGGATGACGTCGTCGGCGGCTTCTTCGGAAGACTTGGAATTGCGCGGCATGTGATTGCGGATGTGATCTTCCATGAGCTCGGCCATGAGGCTATTGATGGCGCCGCGCGCGGCGGAGAGGCGCTGGAGGGCGTCGGCGCATGGCTCATCGTCGTTGAGCGCGCGAAGAACGCTCTCGAGCTGGCCGATGACCTTCTTGGTGCGGTTAACGAGATCAAGTTTTTCCCTGGAAGTGTGCGACATTTTTGTTGCCTACCCTATAGGGGTATGGTATCAAAGAATCGAGCCTGTTGCAGAAGTCTTCCAGCATGGTAGAGCAAACGGGTAGGGAGTTCAACGGCCGAGCGTTCCCGGCGGTGTTCATCAATCATTCATCAGCCGCGAATTAGCCTGTGGCGACGGAATGGGGAGTCTGGCAGAGATGGTACGGTAGGGAATCAGGAAAGTGGAGATGCGGCGTTCGAACTTCCAATTTGTGTTCGCGCTTTGTGCGATGCTCGTCGTCCTTTTCTATACGGCACCGGACGCACGCGCGCAGGATGCGCCCCCGCCGCAGAATCCGGTGCCACCGAGCAGCGATTCGAATGCCGCGGATGATCCGGTGCCGGCTATGTTTCCGCACCTGGAGTCGGACCGCTGGTGGATTTCGGGCCAGGCAAACTTTATTTCGCAATGGCATCCGGCGTTTCACTCTCCTTATCAAGGGCCGCGGAGCTTGCCGCCCGAAGCGCAGGATGCTACTTCGCGCGTGCTCACGGTTTTCACCGGAGTACGCCTAACGAACACGATGGAACTGCTTTGCGACGTTCAAGAAACCGGAGGCCACGGCATCGGCGAGGCTGTCGGCTTGGGAGGCGTCACAAACCTGGACATCGTGCGGAATCCAAACCTCAGCAAAGCGCCGTACATCGCGCGACTGATGTGGCACCAGATCATTCCCCTGGGCAAGCAGAAAATCGGAAGCGAGCGGTCGCCTAACTCACTTTTTTCGACACTTCCAGAGAGGCGGCTGGAGATTCGCTTCGGGAAGTTCAGCCTGGCGGATTTTTTTGACGCCAATTCCTACGGCAGCGACACGGGTTTCCAGTTCATGAACTGGACGGCGGACAACAACGGAACGTACGACTACGCGGCGGACACGCGGGGCTTCACGTTTGGGGCAATGCTGGAGTATCACGAGAAGCGGTGGGCGTTCCGCTTTGCGGAAGCACTGATGCCAAAAATAGCGAACGGGATTCACCTGGACGCGGAGCTAAACCGGGCGCATGCGGAGAACATGGAGTTCGAGCTTCATGGCACGTTGCTGAAGCATCAAGAAGGAATCATCCGGTTCTTGAGCTACGTGAATCACGCCAACATGGGCAGCTACAGGGAGGCGATCGACAATTTCCTGGCGGGGGTGACTCCAACTCCGGACATTACCGCTCATCCTTTGCAGACGACGATCAAATACGGATTTGGCGTGAATTTCGAGCAGCCGCTGAATAGTTGGATGGGCGTGTTTGGACGGTGGGGATGGGACGAAGGGCGGCATGAATCGTTTGCATACACGGAAGTGGATGGAACGGTGGAGATCGGATTGGGCGCGCGCGGCGAGCGCTGGCACCGAAAATTCGATCGTGCCGGATTCGTTTTCATCTCGAATGCCATTTCGCGCGACCACCAGGAATATCTGGCGTTGGGGGGAGAGGGCTTCCTGCTGGGTGACGGCCGGCTGAACTACGGCCGCGAGAATATTATCGAGACGTATTACACGCTACATGCGTGGCGCGGGATATTTCCTTCGATTGGGCTGCAGCACATCAACAATCCGGGGTACAACCGGGATCGCGGGCCGGTGATTGTGCCGACGCTGCGGCTGCATGTGGAGCTTTAGCCGAACGGCCGGCGCTATTCCTTGAATTTTTTGCTGGGAGTCGCCAGCTTCTGGCGCTGGAGTTCATGGATGTCGGCGTTCGAATCGGAGGAGCCCAGGAGCCAGCGGGCGAAGAAATCTCCGCGCGCGATGATGACGTAACTGTTGATGGGCATGTAGGAGTGGCGCATCCCGGGGAAGACCAGCATTTCGAAGCGCTTGTTGGCTTTGATGAGCGCGTCGGCCACGCGCATGGTGTTCACCATGCTGACGTTGTCATCCATGTCGCCGGTGGTGAGCATGAGGTGGCCCTTCAGGTTTTTGGCAATCTCGGAATTTTTGTCGATGTCGTAGATGAATTTTGTGGCGCCGTCTTTTTGCAATTCCTCACGCACCCCGTGATATTTCTCACTCCAGGTATCGCCGTAGACGTTGTTGTCGTGGTTGCCGGATTCCGACCAGCCGGCCTTGAAAAAATCGGGGTATTGCAGAACGGCGGCCGCGGTCATGAACCCGCCGCCGGAGTGGCCCCACATGCCCACGCGTTCGAGATCGATGTAGGGATGAGTTTCCGCGAGACGCTCTGCCGCAGCTTTCTTGTCAGCCAGGCCGTAGTCGCGCAGATTGCCGTAGCCGTAAGCGTCATACCACTTATCGCGCTGCGGGCTGCCGCCGCGCGCGCCGACTTCGACAACGATGAAGCCGAGCTGGGAGAGGGGAACATTTGGACTTTTCGGGGAGAAGACTTTCGTAACTTGCTCGACTTGCGGGCCCGGATAAACGTATTCGATCAGAGGATATTTGCGGCCGGGATCGAAATCGAACGGTTTGTAGATCACGCCGTAGAGATCGGTGACGCCGTCGTCCGCCTTGACCTTGAAAGTTTCCGGATATTTGAATCCGGCAGCCAGGAGTCGGGTCACGTCGCTGGTTTCCAATTCCGCGAGCTGCATGCCCTGCGTATCCAGTAGTGTTGATTTTGGAGCAGTGTCCACGCGCGAATAGGTGTCTGCAAAATATTTGCCGGAGTCCGGCGAGTTGATGCCATGGTTAAAGTTGCCGGGAGTGAGCAGCTTGAGTCCCGCGCCGTCGAGCCCGATGCGATAGAGATGCAGGTAATACGGATCCTCGCCGGGCTCGCGGCCGTTGGCGGTGAAGTACAAGGCGCGAGCTTTTTCATCGATCGAGACGACCTGGTCCGTGACGTACTCGCCCGAGGTGATTTGGTTTTTCAGTTTTCCGCCGCCATCGTAAAGATAGAAATGGCCCCAGCCGTCGCGCTCAGACCACCAGACCAATTCCTTGCCATTGTCGACGAGGCGCAACGGCTTTGCAGTGAGCCAAACGTTGGAGCGCTCTTCGATGAGTTTCGAAACTTTGCCGGTTGTCGTGTCGGCAACGCACACATCCACGCGGCGAAAATCGCGGCTTCTGGTGGTGAAATAGAGTCTGTCCGATGTTTCGGAAACCCAGCGCGGGCTGACGCGCGTGAGCGGCGTCGGGTTCTCCTTGTTTTCATCCTGCTCCTGGCGAAGCTCTTCGCGGTCGCGTTCGTTTTGCGCGGCGTCGGAGATGGCCAGCGTTTCGTCGACGAAATCCTTCGGCTGAACGACTACGCGCTCTTTGCCGGCGACGTCGAGAACGTCGATTTCACTCACGGGCACTTTAGCTTCGCCGGGAAGGGGATAGCTGCGTGATTCCAGGATGGGTCTGGGATTCGTTAGTGAGTGGATCACCCAATAGTCGCCGACCTTGCGATCGTCTTCACGTTCGAGAGCGAACTTTTTCGAATCTTTCGACCAGTGAATGGTCACCGCTGGAGTTCGAACGCCGGCTTTGTTGGTGTCACCCTTGTTGGCCTTCTTCATTTGTTCTGCCTGCTCGGGCAGCAGCACGCGAGCGTAGCTGTATTTTTCGACGCCATCGGTGGTGAGTTGCGTTTCGACGATGCCGGCATCGCTAGCTTTTTTCTGGGCCTTGGCATAATTGTCCGCGTCCATCACATATAGATTGTAGCCGCGCGCGAAAACCACTTTCTTCTCGTCCGGCGAAACCGATGCCCACATGGGCTTCTTCCTCGGCGGTTCGACGTTGTCCAGCCGCGTGACTCTTGCGGTAGCCAGATCGTATTCGAAAAGGAGAATACGTGTGTCTTCGGGCTTGTCGCCCGGCTGTCCGGCCTGGGACGCAGACTGACTCTGCTGTCCGCTCATTCCAGTGTCGCCCTCTTTGCCCTGTTCTTCGATATCTTCCTGGCTTGTTTCTTTCTTTGGTTCGTTGGGCACGACCGCATTCTTGCGAATCTCGACTTCAAAGCGCATGCGTGTGTCTTTCTCGACGAGCTTCATGCGTTTGATGGGGAGGTTTTGCGCGTCGTAGGGAAAATTGGTCAGCGTGGAAAGCGCCGCGGCCACCTTGGCGTTATCCCAGAGCAAGGTCTTGGACTTTTTTAGCGGGTCGACAATGTAGTACTTGGTACTTTCAGTGGTTTTGTAGCTGTACCAGAAGCGGTCGGAGAGAGTGAACCAATGCGGCGTCACCGCCAAATCAAAGACCAGCTTGTTCACGGCGTCCGGCAGGAAGCGCTCCTCAAGCGCGTAGTTTGGAGAAGGAGATGGCGGCGCGGCGGATTCCGTGGGAGAACTGGAGTGCGCCTCGGAGATCCCCGCGAGGCCGGGCGATTGCGCGCGCAGGCCGCCGACAAATACGGAACACGCGGCCAGCACGGCCAGCCAACCCAGACCTATCCATTTCCTTTTGTTGGCATGCGCCAACATTTTCGCGCTTGCTTCGTTCATGGGCTTGCTTCCTCCAGACCGGATGGCCGGTCTTACGACTTCGACGATGTACTGCACGGGGAGCGCATTATAGAACAATACCAACACCAGAGGCGGGAGCGTTGTCAGCCTGCTTCTCCGAGCAATTTGCGGGCGTAGGCCGGAGCTTTGCCGGCGTCTTCGTGTTTGAAATAGGCGTACACATCCACGCCTTGAGCAAGCCAGGCGTCGAAGCGTTTTCTCCATGCGGCGATTTGCCTGGGAGTGTAGTTCTCAAGTCGAAGGCGGGCGTAGGTGAAGCCAGCAGTAAGCACCTCTGGCGGCGTTTGCTTGTCGGTCTCGGACAGGCAGAGAGCCGTTTTATGCCGGCGAAGCACTTCGTACGTTTCGTCGGTGTACCAGGAGGGGTGGCGCACCTCAAAGGCGAACGCGAAAGCGTCCGGGCGAAGAGCAAGAAAGTCCTCCAGCAGCGGGCGATCGAATTTGAAATTCGGCGGGAGCTGAACGAGGACCGGGCCGAGGTGGTCGCCTTCGTTGAGAACGCTGGCGACTTCCAGGAAACGCTTCAGAGTGCTTTCACAATTGCGCAGCCTCTGAATGTGCGTGATCTTCTGGTTGACCTTCAAGGCGAAGCGAAAGCCATCCGGGACACTTTTTGTGAAGTTCAGAAGCGTACTCTCCGTGGGCATGCGGTAGAAGGTGTAGTTGATTTCGACGGTGGTGAACTGCTTGGCGTAGAAGCTGAGCATTTCCCGGTCGGGAAGCTTTTCAGGGTAAAAGTTCCCCTTCCACTCTTTGTAGGAGTATCCGGAAGTGCCGACGCGAAGCTGGCCTGAGCTAGGAATAGAATGCCTCCGTGGAGGGCCATTAAATCATAGCCTGCGGCGGGAAAACAGAGATGGCAGGTTCGCGGTTATCGTTTCTGTTTTGGCGCCGGCGGCATACGGCGGCTAAGCAACTCGATGGCATTCTCCAGGCGCTGGCGGCGTTTCCAGAAATCGGCCCAAAGGTCGCCCTTCTCCTTGAGGCGCGCAAAGACGGTCTTTATGTTTAACGTCTCGGGACGCAGGCTTGCACGCAGTTCGCGCGGCAACAAGGGAGTGGAAACCGGCGCTTGAGGAAAGGCCCTTACGGAGTAGGCCGCAGCCAGCGGGCGGCCGTGCGCATTTTGCTGGACGTCGATCAACACGCGGCCTGCTGGACGCTTTGCAACGATGCGTTCGCTAGTGACGAGATTGGGATGCTCGGCGGTCACCGTTCGCGCGATGATTTCGCCGAAGGTGCGTAACTGCTCGTAGGTGTAGACTCTCTCGACGGGTATAAAGATGTGGATTCCGGTTGCTCCCGAAGTTTTCAGGAAGTGCGCCAGCCGCAATTCTTCCAATTTTTCATGAAGTGCGCGAGCGATGGTGACGACCACAGAAAATTCTGTACCGTCTGAAGGATCCAAGTCGAAGAAAAAGTAGTCGGGATGATCGATATCGTCGTAGCGGTTGGACCAGGGGTTGTGGTCGATGCAACCCAGGCCGGTCAAGAAGAGAAGGGAAGCGCGGTCGTTCGCCGTGGCGTAGTGAATCACCTCTCCGCGATGCTCGGAGTCCACCGGAACCGTCTTAAACCAATCCGGCAAACCTTCGCGTACATCTTTTTGAAAGAAGGCCTGACCCTTGATTCCGTCCGGATAGCGGCGCAAAACCAAAGCACGATCGCGCAGAAACGGCAGGATGAAATCCGCCATGCGGTAGTAGTACGCCAGCAGCTCTCGTTTAGTGTGCCCGCACTCGGGAAAATAAACTTTGTTCAAGTTGCTTAGCCGCAGCCGTTTGCCGTCCAGTTCGATTGTGACTGTTTCTGAGCGCCCCTTGAACAACTCCGGTTCGATTTGAGCTTTTCCGCTGAGAACGCGGCCGACGATCTCGGGAGCTCGAACCACGACAGGATCGACGGCAGGCGGAGCAGTCTCCCTTTCCCATTGGCAATCGGCGGGGCGCGCATCTTCGCGCAGCGCGACGAAGACCGGATGGCGCAGCGCGTGCTCGTCGGTCCATCCGCTGAATTTCACGCGCGCGACCAGCTCCGGAGAAACCCACGATGGCTTTTCGTTGGTTACCGGAACGGATTCGAACGGACAAGCCGGTGCCGCCAGTTCTTTCAACCTGCCGCTCAGTTCTTTCTGTTTTTTCGCATCGAATCCGCTTCCAACGTGCCCGATGAAGCGAAGTTTCTTGCCTTCATACAGACCCAGCAATAGCGAGCCAAAAAAAAGCGCCGGAGTGCGAGGCTCGGTCCATCCACCGACAACCGCGTCCACTGTCTGGGTAACCTTCAACTTCACCCAGTAGGGACTTCGCTCCGAGACGTACGGGCTGTCAGTGCGCTTCGCAAGAATTCCTTCCAGGCCATTCTTTTCCGCCAGTTCGAACAGCTCTTTTCCTTTTTCCAATTGATGATCGGAGTAGCGAAATCGCCCGGACGCATGCATCACGCGACTCAGTAACTGCTTGCGTTCGAGGAGTGGACTCTTACGAAGATCGTATCCGTCACAGTACAAAAGATCGAAGACGAAGTAGACGACCGGGATCTGCGTGACCAGATGTTCGCTTGGAGCGCGCACGTGCATGCGTTCCTGCAATCGTTCGAAATCGCTGTGACCGCGGGCATCCAGCGCGACGATCTCTCCGTCAAGAATTGCTTCATGGGCCGCCAACGCTTCGGGAAGGGAAGCAAGCTCCGGATAACGTTTCGTGATGTCCCCGCCCGCCCGTGCGAGCAGCGTCAAATCGCCATTCTCAGTCCGCGCCAGCGCGCGCACTCCGTCCCACTTAATCTCAAACAGCCAGTTGGGATCCGAAAAAGGGCGGTCGGCGAGTGTAGCCAGCATCGGCTCGACTTTGGCCGGCATGGGGCCTTTGCGCGCGCTTGGCAGCTCCTCGGGACGAATCGGGACGGCCTGGCGTTTGGGAGGGAGCTCTTCCTTGATTTCTTCGATCGTCCGGCCGGTCAGCGCCGAGCCATCATGCTCGTCGATGTTCCAGGAAGAATCTTCAGCGACATCCTTGTGCTTGATCATCAGCCACTCGTTGCCTTTTTCGCTGTGCTTCAGCTTGACTAAAACGAAGCTGCCCCGCAGCTTTTCGCCATTCAAGCTGAATTTGATTTCTCCTTTCGCCAGTTGCGTCAGCGCGTCGAGATTGCCCTCCAAACGAAATGTCCCGCGGTCCCACACCATGACGGTGCCCGCGCCGTAATTTCCTTCCGGAATCTTTCCTTCGAAGTTGGCGTAATCCAGCGGATGATCTTCGACGTGTACCGCCAGCCGCTTGTCGGCGTGGCTCTGCGAAGGTCCCTTCGGCACGGCCCAGGACTTGAGCGTCCCATCGATCGCTAGCCGGAAATCGTAATGCAGCCGCGTGGCTCTGTGCTTCTGGACCACGAAAGTATCGCCGTGCTCGGCACCGGCGCGGACTTCCAACTGCGGCAGTTTTGGCTTAGGCAGCCGCGTACGTTTGGCTTCTGAAACCGGTTTGCCGGGCGCCTTACTAGTGTCGGGCGCGCCTGATGGCTCCGGCGTTCGGTCGAATCGGCGTTTTCGCCGGTATTCTTCGAGCTTAGCCATGGGGGCATTCTATCCCAGACGTCTCCGCCGGACCCCAAATCCGCTGATCCCTCCAACTGAAATTAAGCTGACTGATAAACTACGCGCATCGAATTCGTCTTGCTTCCGGCCCGCGTGCGCGGCTAATCTTAAAAGCTCACGGAGTCTGAAGGCTGAGTCGAAGGAGTGTCCCCTATGGCCACGACCGTCTGGAAAGGCCACCTCACTTTTGGCCTGATTTCCATGCCCGTTCGCATGACTACCGCGGCGCGCGGCGAACGCATCAGTTTCAACCAGCTCCACAAGGAGTGCCACTCGCGCCTCAAGCAGCCGTTGTTCTGTCCCGTCTGCAATCGCAACGTGGAGCGCTCTGAAATCGTGAAGGGCTACGAATACGAAAAAGATCAGTACGTTCTCTTCAACGAAGACGAGCTTGACAAGATTGAGCCGACCTCCGCAAAAGTCATGGAGATTCTGGAGTTCGTAAAGTTGGACGAAATGGATCCCCTCTACTTCGACGCCTCCTATTACCTGGCGCCGGAAGATGCCGGAGCAAAAGCCTATCAGCTGCTCATGAAAGCGATGAAAGAGTCGGGCTACGGCGCGATTGCCAAACTCACCATGCATCAACGGGAGCACATCGTGATTGTGCGGCCGGGAACCCAGGGCATGACGCTGCACACCATGTTCTATTCGAATGAAATTCGTGCTGCCGAGTCCGTTCCCAGCGACAAGATCGAAGTGAAAGATCAGGAAAAGAAGCTCGCGCGCCAGCTCATTGAAAGCCTTGCAGCGCCGTTCGAACCGCAAAAGTATCGCGACGAGTATCAAGAGAATGTTCGCACCATGATCGCTGCCAAGCTCAAGGGCCAGGAAGTAACCGAGGTTGCCCAGCCGCATATGGCGCCAGTGATTGATTTGATGGAAGCACTCAAAAAGAGCCTCGCGGAGAAGCAAGCGCCGGCCGCGGCGCCGGCCGCGGCATCCGCACCTACGCAAGCGGCCACCGGCAAAAAACCTCCGACGCGAGCGCTGCAGCCGGTTGCGTCAATACAACAGAAGAAGGCGGGGAAAAAGGCGGTCAGTTAATCTCTGATGGGCGCCAAGGACAGATTCAGCTCAGAGGACGTTCAGCGCGTTCTGGGTCTGACCGGGAAACAGCTGGAGTATTGGGACCGATTGCGCCTCGTTTCTCCCCAAAAAGAGCTGGGAAACCGCCACTACGATTTCCGCGATCTGATCAGCCTGCGCAGCGTAAAACAATTGATCGAAGAAGGAGTGCCCGCCAACCGTCTGCGACGGGCCCTTGTCGCGCTTCGCGAAAAACTTGCCCACATCCAAATGCCGCTGTCCGAGCTGCGCGTCCTTTCCGACGGTGGAGACGTTGTCGTGGAAAGCGAGGGTGCCCGTCTGGAGCCGCTGTCGGGCCAATTTGTTTTGAATTTCGAAACACGCGAGCTTGGCGAAAAAGTACGCGTCATGGCCGGACCCAATGCGGATGACTGGCTGGCCACCGCATTGGAGTATGAAGCCGAAGAAAGCACCAGGGCCGAAGCGATCGAAGCGTATGACCATGCCTTGAGCATTGATCCTCAAAAAGTGGACGCGTTGCTTAATTGTGGAACGCTCTGCTACGAGGAAGGAAATCTGAAAAAGGCTGCCGAATACTTCATGCGCGCTTTGCAGGTTGATCCCGAGAATGCTTTGGCCCATTTCAATTTGGGCAGCGTTCTCGAAGAAGTCGGAAGACTGGAAGCAGCGCGGCTGCATCTTCGCAACGCTGTCCGTCTCGATCCAAGTTACCCCGATGCTCACTACAACCTGGCGTTTGTTTGCGAAAAGCTCGGCGCACAGAATGAAGCGCAGCGCCATTGGCAAGCGTATGTCACTCTCGATCCCGCAAGCCCCTGGTGCGGGTACGCCCGCCAGCGCCTGGCTTCAGCGAAAATGAAATCCGCTGGTACCACCTAATCCTCCTCCGCTAAAATCTTCCCGAGGCCAAAGCCCATGTGCAGGAATATCAAACCGCTTTTCAATTTTGATCCGCCCGTCACCTCTGAAGAGGTGCGCGCCGCCTCTCTCCAGTTCGTGAGAAAAATCACCGGTTTCAACAAGCCGTCGAAAGCCAACGAAGAGGCCTTTCAAGCCGCGATCGAGGAGATCGCAAAAGTATCAGCGCGTCTGATTCATTCGCTCGAAACGACTGCTGCGCCGAAAAACCGCGAAGAAGAAGCCGCCAAGGCGAAGGCCCGTGCCGCAATACGTTTTGGAACCTGAGCCGGAAAAGTGCAAGGAATACTCACGCAGCGAACTTGCTGAGGAAGCTGCAAAACTCGCTAATAACGCGGGCTGGCAATTCGCCAAGAGTTTTTTTGGCAAGAAGGTCGTGGCCTGCGCCATTGACCTCGAGGAGGGCGTGCGGCGCAGGGATCAGTTTCAGGGCGGTTTTCATTTCCGGGATCGTTCCGAAGGGATCGCCTGTGCCATGGACGAAAAAAGCGGGCTTGCTCAGCTTCGGAAGATGCGCGGTGCGAAGCTGATCCGGTTTCTTAGGCGGATGCAGCGGGTAAGAAAGAAGCAACAAGCCGTCGACGAGCCCTGGATCCTCTGAAACAAGCATGGACGATTGCCGCCCGCCGTAAGAATGGCCGCCGAGAAATACGTGTCCAGGCTGTTTTTCGCCGTGTTGTTTTTCTTTCATCAGCATGACTGCCCGGCGCAAGCCTTCGCGGTCCCGCGCCGCGCTGCCTGGCGAGGGCGGCCCGTGCGGACGCTCCAAACGAAATGGCAAATCGAAACGAAGAACCGAGAAACCGGAGGCGGCGAACGCCTCCGACATTTTGATCAACAGCTTCGACTGGCAGTTGGCCCCCGCGCCGTGCGTGAGGACGATGGCGTTGCCGCTTGGCCGCGGAGGCAGATGCAGGAATCCGCGAACGGCGGGTTCGGCAGCTGCATCATGAAACGGCGTAGACATCGATTGTGTGACTCAGGGTTTGCAAGTACAAACCCTGAAACCCGGAAATGGTGGAGGCGGGGGGAGTCGGAATATTCATGGTTGTTGAAAACACGTAAGTTATTGAATTTTCGACACGCCAAAAACGCAGAAAACTGTCAAATTGCGCTTAACTGGAACGTATCTGGAACGCGGGATTTTCATTCGCTGGCCAGTTTTTTCAGGAAAATCTCCGTTCTTCGGCGACTCCGTCATCCTTCCAAGTCATCTTAGCCCGTGCCTTCCCAGGACGACCCCGCTTCTGGATAGTTTCCGGATTGCCGATGATATGCGCAGAATGCGCCTGCGGCGAACGACCCTTCTCATCCGTTTCCGTCAGCTGTTCGTGGGTGTGATGTCCCTCGACCTGATCTCATACTTGAAGTTGTCCGAATCGAGGCTGTCGAGCCGGCCTTCGGTCGTTTCCGCCTGCGGGTACATGAGAAACCCGACTGACGCGCCGTTCGACCCGGGCAGAACGACATCGTGGCCGAAGTTGTACGCCATCCAGTTCATTTCCCAGGACCCGAATAGCCGCGCGCGGGCCTTCTTGACCATGTCGTCCTCCATCTGCCGATTTCCGGGCGGTTCCTCGAGCACAACCTTCCGCACGTCTGCGGGATCAACGGGTACCCAGCCGTGATTCCCAAGGTAAACCTCAGCACGGCAATGCTGCGCTTTCGTCACATTCTCAGACGAAGCACCGAGGCTCTTGTATCCCAGTTCTGATTTGGCGACGCGGATGCCATAAACGTCGCGCGCTGGAAGGCCGGCCGCGCGGGCGAGGCCAACGTACAGCGCGTTTAGATCGGCGCACTTACCGCCCAAATCGCCGGACTCCAGCATGAAGCGAATGTCGCCTACGCCGCAGCCGCGTGTTTTCGGATTCCGAAAGGTTTTGTCAACGATCCACTCGTAGATCGCGCGCGCCTTCTCAACATCCGTCTTTGCGTCCTTCGTGATTTCGCTCGCTGTTGCTTTCACGATTCCGTCCGTCGGCAGGAGCTTGGTCGGTCGCAAGAAATGCTCCAATTCAGCGCGGCCCTCTTTCGGTGCTGTTCCCCGCGCGGTGAGGTCGACCGCGCAATTTTTCGTGGCGATTCGACTAGTCACGGTAAGCACCGGCCTAACCTCGGCGGGAAATTCGGCGGCGATGATTCCGAGCGCGTCGGTCTTGCTTTCGAGCAGTTTCGCGGTGCCACCTTCAGCGTTGAAGGTATTCGCGAGCGTCTTCTGGAAGGGCGTTTCACTAATGAGTGCCGCCGGCACCCATACACGTGTTGTCCCGGAAGTTTTCAGGACTTCGACGCGCGTCGTTACTTGAAACGTGCGCCAACGATCAAGCATGGTGATCTGTGAAAACAAGCGCCCAGCCTTTGCGAACGCGAAGCTTGCTGACACAATGCTCCCTGATTGCAGAAAATCGCGACGGTTCATAGTCAGTACCTCAGCACGTAAATTTTTCTGACTTCTCCGCAGACAGATACCGTACACCCGATCCTGTCCGTGTACAATGCTCGAGTCGGGGATGGACTTCGCCTGAGTATTGCATGCAGATGACCACCAAAGCTGACAGCGGGCGCTTTCAGAACGGCGCGGACAAGTACGCCACCTACCTCGAGACACCCGAGGGCCGCTTGCGCTGCGACTTGGCGTTCGCCAACCTACAGGATTTTCTGCCCCTGCCACGAACCAACCCGTCACTGCGCGCTCTGGATCTCGGAGGCGGCACGGGAGCCGCCACTGTGCGCCTAGCGCGTCTTGGCATCCACACGACCTTGTTGGATTCTTCTCCAGCGATGCTGGAGATCGCGAAGCGCGCGGCGCACGAAGCAGGAATTACGGACAAGGTCGTACTACAACGTGGGGACGCTGCGCACTTGACGAGCTTGTTTAACACTGCAGCGTTCGATGTAATTCTGTGCCACAACGTACTGGAATATCTCGACGACCCGATTGCCGTGTTGCGCGGCGCGGCTCGTGCCTTGCGGGATTCATCGGCGATACTCTCAGTCCTTGTGCGGAATCGGTCCGGCGAAGTGTTCAAGGCCGCTATACAAACAGGCGATTTGGCCGCTGCGGAAATTGCCCTCACGTCGGATTGGGGTCAAGAGTCTCTGTACGGAGGCCCTGTACGACTATTCACGCCAGATAGCCTGCAGGCCATGCTGAAAGCGGCGTCGATGACAATGATCGCAGAACGGGGTGTTCGAGTATTGGTGGATTACTTGCCACCACAGGTTTCCCGTCGCGAGGAGTACGAACGGATTTCTGAACTGGAGCGCAAGCTGGGAACTCGGCCGGAATTTGCAGCAATTGCGCGCTACATACAGATCATCGTTCGCCATTCATCATCAAACGAGGAAGCGGGACCATGACAGAGGCCAACGTCCACTCCGCTTCGCACTCTGCGTTGGTCCGGCCCGCTGCGACTGGGGGATTTGCCCTTGGCCTCGGCCTGACCAACGAGTGCAACTTGGCTTGTTCCTTTTGCTACCGCGATCCGGCGCGAACCGACCGGCTTAGCCTCGAGCAGGTGCGATCCGTGATGGAAAGCCTGCCGGTCCGGTCCGCTAATTTGGGCACCGGTGAGAACGGAATGCACCCACAGTTCAAAGAGATTTTGGCCTACCTCCGCACTCGGCCAGTGAAGCTCACCATCACCTCAAACGGTCACAGCGCGGCAATGCTTACAGATGATGAGCTTCGAGCCTTTCACGATGTCGAGTTCTCCTTGGATTACCCTACCGAACGTGAGCAGGACGCCCAACGCGGTTCCGGCAATTGGGCGCTGATCCATGATGAGGCTGCACGCTGCGTCCGCTTGGGGATCCCTGTCACCTTCATTGCTGTAATGATGAAGTCGAATTATCTGCGCCTTGCCGAAGTGGCGCGCGTGGTCAAGCGCTACCAGGCGCCGCTGCGCGTCAATGTTTACCAAGCCGTCCGTTCCGACCTATTTGCCCTGAGTTACGAGGAGTATTGGCAAGGTTTTCGCGCCCTATTTGGGCAAACGGACGCGATTGCTATTGGCGAGCCCTTAGTTCGAGCTATGGCGGGTTTACCCCCAAGGGTTGGAGGTTGCGGAGTAAGCACGGTGCGGGTTACGCCGCGCGCGACCACTCAACCTTGCGTCTACTGGCCGGGGGCTGGGGAACCTCTCGCGATCCTCTTATCGCTTCGCTCAGGAGTTGTAGAAACTCCCCCCTTTGTTGAGGCGCGCACCACGCCAGAGGTGTGCCGCTCCTGCACTTATTTGGAGTCTTGCTATGGCGGTTGTGCAGGACGGCGTCGCATCCAGAATGCTTTGGATCAGCCGGACTTCTATTGCCCAATTGTCCGCGGGGAAGGCCAAGAGTTGGAAATCCGTATGGCTCCCGCTCGTGAGCTCCCCAAAGGCGAAAGCGCATGTACGACTATCGTGATTGCGCGCGATCAAGAATGGGCTGGGTTGTACTCGGCGCGACAGCGTCTCCATGCGCGAAGCGACTGAGGGCGCATCGCATCCATCTGGCACAGACAGGTCTGATAGTTTAAGATTGCGCCCTTAGTCGCGGGTGAAATCTACTGCGCAGAGGTTTAGAATGACGACAAACGTGACTCAAACACAAAATGCGACGGCCAGCTTCGCCGGCCAGCCCGATGCGGCAAAGGGCTTGGCTTTGGTTCGCTTGATAGTCGGCGCGATGTTCGTGTCGGTCTTCTTCGAAAATTTGGGGAAGGGCGCCTACACCCCAGCGGGCTACGCAGGAGTGATCAATTACTACATCAAGAACGGCCACTCACCGGCGGCATGGAAGTTGGTTTTGGGGTTTATGTCGAGCCATGCGGCCATGATAGCTCCTGGGCAAGCGGCGATGGAACTGTCCCTGGGGATACTGCTGGTCATCGGCCTGCTCGCGCGTCCAGCTGCGTTCGTCGCATTCCTTTTCCTCGGCAGCCTGTGGGTCACGGAATTGGGTACGTCATGGATTTGGGAACTACTGGTTCCGGTCGTCGCGTCACTCGGGCTCGTTGTGGGGCGCGCAGGCCGTGCCTGGGGCATCGACACTCTGCTGGCGCGACGGAACCCCGCATCACTGTGGTGGTAACAATGGATCTGCATGCGAGTATCGGTCATCATTCCTACCCATAACGAAGCGCAGGCCATTGGCCGTGTGCTTGCCGATCTGCCTTCCAATCTCGTCACGGAGGTCATCGTTGTCGACAGTAATTCGACTGACGGAACGCCCGATCTCGCGCGAAAGATGGGGGCACAAGTCATCCAGGAGCCTCGCCGAGGATACGGGCGCGCTTGTTTGACAGGGCTTGCGAATACACAAAATCCTGATGTGGTTGTTTTCCTCGACGGTGACTACAGTGACCGCCCTTCGGAGTTGCCGATTATCTTGGCTCCGATCATTGAAGGACGGGCTGACATTACGATCGGTTCGCGCTTCGACGGCAAAAGCAACCCCGGTGCGCTACCCTGGCACCAATCATTCGGCAATCGCCTCGCCGCAGGCCTGATCAGGCTATTGTACGGCCTGAAGGTCAGTGACCTCGGCCCGTTTCGCGCCGGCCGCGCAGATGTGCTGCGTGTCCTTGCCCTTGAAGAGGCTACCTACGGCTGGGCGGTGGAAATGATCGTGAAAGGGGCCATCGCGGGATTTCGCATCGTGGAAGTCTCTGTGAGCTACTACCCGCGCATCGGAAAGTCCAAAATTAGCGGTACGGTGAAGGGCACGGTGGGAGCAGCGTGGTTCATCCTGAGCCGGATCGTGTACTATTCTTTTCGACGTCGAAGGGTGGGAACGCCGCGATCGGCGTAAGTCCCAATTAACCAAATTCTTATGGAGTCCTCCAGCCAGACCACTGTGTGTTTTTCTCACCCAAACCGCACGTTGGTCATTATGGCGAAAGCCCCAAAGCCCGGAATGGTCAAGACTCGTCTCACGGAGAGCCTTCCTATTCCCGCAGTGACAGCGCTGTATCGCTGCCTTTTAGAGGACACCCTCGCGTTGGCGGATTCATTGACGAGCGTGAAGGTCGCGGTGATGTGCCCTGAATCGGATCAGGACGAATTGGCTCACCTGGTAGGCAATACAGTACAGGTCGTAGCGCAAAAAGGCGAAGGTCTTGCAGCAGGACTCACCTCGGTTTTTCGACAATTCACTGCCGCCGGCCGGCAGCACGTCATCGCCTTCAATAGCGATAGTCCACACCTCGCTCCGTCGGTGCTGAACAGCGCGTTCGAAATACTCGCCACGCATGACGTGGTTGTCGGGCCAACGCACGATGGAGGCTACTACCTTGTTGGCGCCAAGGCAGCTTACCCGTCGCTCTTCGAAAGCGATGGCATGGGAACAGGGAGCGCGCTGGACAGATTGCTGACGCGCACGAAGGTCCTTGAACTCTCGACCGGCTTCGCGGAGCCCTTCTACGACATCGACATCGCAAGCGATTTGATTGTGCTGGCTCGGGAACTGCGGCTCGCTCCCGCGAAGGCGCCAAGGACTGCGGTCTGGTTCGGCGAATGGGAGCAAGCTGTCGCGCAACTTGGCCATTGAACGGGAGGCCTGTGAAACTCACACCGTCGCACAGGCTGTATGGACTCGGCGCCATCTTGCTTGTGGCGCTGACGATCTGCTCGCGCAACTTCAGCTGCACCGGTGAACCATCGTTTTTCATTCCTCTGGCTGTGGCTGGCATCGCGTACCTCCTGGCCATGCGCGAGCTCTTCTCCACGCCAGAATTTCCTAGGCGCGTCATCGTCTTCGGTCTCGCCCTGTCTGCCCTGTGGCATTTTCAATTCCTACGAATGCCACCGGGTTTAGACGACGACATTCATCGATATGTTTGGGACGGCCGGGTCCAGCGGCTCGGCTACAACCCTTATATCGTGATTCCGAGCGACCCGGCATTTGCCGGCTTGCATACATCTCAGACGCGTACGCTGAATAACCCTGAGGTGCCGAGCCCATATCCAGCGGGGGCGCAGCTATTCTTCCGCGCCGTAACATCGATTCAAGAGTCTATATTCGCGTTGAAAGTAGCATTTGTACTTTGCGATTTGGCGGTTGTGTTTGTGTTGCTCGATGTTTTGCATCGTACCCGGCAGGGTGAGCACTGGGTTCTGGCTTATGCCTGGCACCCACTGCTAGCGATTGAGGTGGCGGGCAGCGGTCACGTCGATATTGTCGGCGCGCTGCTGCTCTTGGTCTCCGTCGCCGCGCTGGTGCGCCGCTGGCGTGCCGTTGCAGCCGTGTCTTTTGGACTTTCTTTTGCGGTGAAATTACTCCCGATTGTACTGCTGCCACTCTACTGGAAGCGGGTTCGGATGCGCGACGCCGCGCCGGCGGCAATCGCGGTCGGACTTCTATACGTACCATTTCTCGACCACGGCCGGATTCCGATCGGCTCGCTTGGCACCTACGTGCAGAGGTTCCGCTTTAATGATCCCGTTTTTGCAACGCTCGAGCGAGTGGCGGCTCCACAGGTTGTGGTTGGGCTGGCAGTGCTCGTCGGCTTTCTTACCGCGATCTGGATGAGAAGAAAGTCCGCGAAAGGGTCTTTGGCCTCGTTTGCTTGGCCCATGGCAGCATCGCTTTTATGTGCGCCGGTTGTATATCCATGGTACATGCTGTGGCTCCTGCCCTTCCTACGATCGACCTCGACGCTGCCGATCCTCATCTGGACACTGAGCATTATTCCTACTTATTATGTCTGGCGCTTGCGCACACTTGGACAGCCATGGGTGGTTCCTGGCTGGATTATGATGTTGGAATACGGATCCGTGGCAGCCGCAGCTGCTATTGTCGCTTTGCGCAGGCCACACGATCGGCCACAACAATGTTCAGCGGACCAGATGGAGTGAAGGCAACTGCACCACATAAGATTCTTGTATCCGGGTACCTTTGTACGGCATCCAAAACGACGTTCGATTCATACACTGAGGAGGACCTCCATGACAAAGTTGCACCGTTCCATGACGATCCATTATCTATTCTTAGGGGTGCTGCTCCTTGCGGACACTTCCCGGGCGCAGACGCGTCCAGCCATTGTTGAAAAGCTCGCCAAGGCTTATGGACTTGATTCGTATGGGCAATTAGATGCGGTCCACTATACGTTTAACCTGGAGCTCCCTGCTTTGAAAGTGAGTCTCTCGCGCACGTGGACTTGGGAGCCCAAGACCGGACAAGTCACTTATGAATCAAAGGACAAGGACGGCAAGCCGGTGAAGGTTACCTATAACCGGTCTCAGCTCAACAACGCACCCGCAAACGTGAAAGACGAAATTGAGCCGGGTTTCGTCAACGACAATTATTGGTTCATTTTCCCCTTCCATGTTTATTGGGATACCAGTGCCGTTGTAACAGTCAAGGAAAAGCAAAAACTGCCCGTGGGCAAGGGTACGGCAACGCTCGTGTCCGTGAAATATCCTGCGGAAGTTGGCGGCTACACCCCAGGAGATACCTGGGATCTTTTTCTCGGACCAGATGGGCGAGTCAAGGAATTCACCTATCATCGGGGTGGTCCAAAGAAGCCGAGTCTCCTCTCAACAACATGGGCGGGTTATAAGCAAGCTGGCCCTTTGCTTGTCTCGACGGACCATCGCGGGGTTGCCGACGGCCAGTCTGCTCGAATTTTCTTTACGAATGTGGCCGTCAAGCTAGCGGGGTCGGACAAGTGGATGGACGCGCAATAGGAAACGCGCGACTCGTTCCGCCCATCGACGTCGTCTATACTGCTTCATCGTGGAATGAAGATTATCGCAAACCGAACGCGGCGATTTGAGGGATCCAGGGCATGACCGATTCTTCCGATCCTCGATGATGCGCTGGATCAACCCTCCGCGTTTACCCCGAGAATTTGATCGATGATGTGCGGCGGAGCCGGCACATCCCGGCCGGAATTGTGCCGCCCGTGTGCATCTTGGAGTTCGACTAAAGATAGTGGAGGTCATTCGCGTTCCCCCGCCTCCGGTATTGGAACGCAATGAGGACCGTATCTGGAGCACAGGCGTGCAAGAATTGCTGTAATCTATTGATTACAGATTACTTAGTATGGTGGAGGCGGGGGGAGTCGAACCCCCGTCCGAAAAGCGCTACGACACGAAGCCTACATGCTTATCTCAATTCGGTGTGCGACCCGGCTCTTGCGAGCCTGTCGCGCGTTCGCCAGCGGCGCTTGGAATGAGCAAGATGCGCAACCAGCTAGTCCGATGGTTCTCGCCCGAGCCTTACGGACCGAAAGGCTCAGGCCAGCTCACTGTGTGACGCCTCTGACCGGGCCCATGAGCGAAGCCCGGGGAAGCGGCAACTTAATTAATTAAGCTGCAAGTGCCAAGTTGTTGTTGGCATTTCTAGTTTCCACCAAGTTACGGGCAGGTGGACCCCGGCATGCCTTCGGGCCGCGACAGCTTCCGTCGAAACCGTGTCGCCCCCACAGACCACTATATTCTACCATCCGCGCCAAGTCCCGGCGGGTTCTTCAGACTTCTATGAGCAAGTTTTAGGTCGAGGACATTTTCCCCCAAAAAGCGGAATGGTACCGTCTGTCCTCGCCCCGTCGTCCCCTCCGTTCCAATCGGCCTAGTCGGACATTCGGTGAATGCTGCCGGTCATTTCTAGTTTGGGAGCGTGCTTGTGCCGTCGCACTGAAGATATTGCCGCGTAGATTGGAATCAGCAAGATGAAGGCATAAAATACCAAACTCCATCCCCGCAATCCGATCGTTAGAACAACAAAAATCGATGCCGCAATGCTGGCGAGGATACCAGTCCAAATGTAAGAGCTAGGGATCTGCAACTCGGTTTGACACTGGGAACAGGGGAATGGAGCATTGAAACGAACTACCTTGATATACTCCAACTTGGCCCCGCAGGCAGGGCAAATAGGAAGGGGGCCATGTAGCAATCTTCGGTCCGAAGCCACAGCTACCTCCAGGTGGTCCGCAAACCCAATCCCAAGGCCACCCAAAACCGGCTCATTGCTTCAAAGGTGCGCCAGCCGCCAATCTAGTAGACAGTCAGAGTGACTTCGACAGTTTTGGCGATGTTGGAGCCGCCGGTGGCGGAAACGGTTACAGAATAGGTGCCGGCAGGAGTGCCGTTGGGATTCGGTTGAGGTCCAGAGGAGCCGCCGCCATTGCAGCCGACGGCCAGAGTTGAGCCGAAGAGAAGCAGGCCAAATGCCAGCCCGGATAGCTTACCTTTGCGCTTGCTGGGCATGGCGAAAATCGTCAAAACACCGAAGAGTCCTGCGCCAAGCAACGCGGCGAAAAGGAAACGTTGCGAAGCGGCCGCTGGTCGAGCCATCGCCAGGGTTCGCGACATGGTGCTGATGGTAAGCGTGTTGGAAGCGGTAGAGAGGCCGGGAGTGACGCTTGCTGAGCTGAAATTGCAGGATGCGCCGGTAGGCAGGCCAGAACAGGTGAAGTTTTTGACGGCAGAATTGTAGGGAATCTCGTTGGGAGTGACGGCGATGGTGAATGTGGCGGGCGAACCGGCATTCACAGGCTGCGCAGTGCTAGTGCTGAGGCAAAAATCGGAGCAGAGGAGGACGCTGGTGCCGCGGGGATCGTGGCGGACGAGAGGCCAGTCATTCAGAGAAGGATTGAACGCAGCGCCGGTGCTGATGATGGTGACCACGCCGGGAGTGGAAGCGGAGCAAGCACCCCCACCGATGCTGGATACAACGGCTATATCGGTGATGCCGTCCTGGTTGAAATCGCCAATGGCGGGCGCGGGAAAGAACTGGAGCCAGCAGCCGCTGCCAGCATTGAGTTGCCAGGACTTGGAAATGGTGCCGTCCCGCCGGATGGCCAAGAGCGTTTGATCGCTGTATCCGCCAAGCGCGAAGTAAGGATCGGAATTGAAGGATTCCGTGTTCAGCACGGTGACAATTTCGGGGAAGCCGTCGCCGTCGACGTCGCCGATGACCACACCGTTGTAGCCAAAGCTCGGGCCCGCGGGGGTGGAGATGGGCCAAGCGTTGGAGAAATTTGTGCCGTCGGCATTGAAGACGTAGAGAAAGGATTCGTGCGAGTAGACAATCTCTTTATGGCCGTCGTGATTGAGGTCTCCGACGGCCAAGCTGGACTCACTATTGATGTTGGAATTGAAGAGAGTTAGCGGCCAGCCGGGGCGCTCTGTTCCGTCGGGCTGAAACACGTGGAGAAGAGTCTGCGTGTCGGAATTGGCGGCGACGATGGTTTCGAGCTTGCCATTGTTATCGAGATCGGCGGCGGCCAATACATCAGGCTGGCCGGAGAGAGGGGGAACCTGCCAGGTCAGAGGTGAGCCGTCATTCGCGAAAAGGGCCAGCGAAAATGTGGTGGGAGACGGGAGCTCCATGACGACGATTTCCTTTTTGCCGTCGCCATTGACGTCGCCCACGAGGACGGTATTGCGATTCAGGCGCCCGTCGTTTGGATTCAGAAAAGGCACTTTGACGGGGAAATTGGTGTTGAGCAGTGTGCCGTCGGGCTTCCACGCGGAAATATCGGCGACTAGATTGGTGTAGTCGATACCGTAGCCTACGGTTTCCCAATGGGAATCTCCCGCGAGATCTTCCACGACGAGTTGGCTTCCCAGATACCACAGGTTTGGATTGCTGCCGAGTGAAGTGGACGTGCCATTTTGTTGAAAAAGTTCCAGTGCGCTGGATGGAGGGGAGCCCGTGCTGAAGTCAATGATCATAGCTTCGTCCCCGGCCCCTCCGCTGAAATTGGCCACAGCAGGGTGAAAGAAACCTCCATGGCCGGTTTGGACCGTGGCTTGGGCCGGGCCGGTTAGCGGAAGAGTCCAAAATTCCCCCGTCGGGAGGCTCGGCCCCGCGGGACTTTCCATGACCAGGCGAAAAGTTCCGTCGGTGTTCCGCGCGGGAACTACCCCTGCTCCGACTGCTGGACCCAGATTAAGAAACTGGGGCCAGTTTGCTGAGAGCAGATCGGGCTCGAGGTAGACCATGGTGAGAGCTTGAACGGGAGCATTGGAAATGTTTACGGTGAGGCGAATGGTGTAGTAGCCGACGGCCGTGGCCGAAGATGTGTCCCAGGTTGCCAGCGAGCCAATCGTGACAGGTGCTGATCCTCCGCCAGCGAGAGTCACACCGGTTGTCTGCCAACCTGAAGTGGCATCTAAACCCGGGGCCCACTCGACTTGAAAGCTTTGGAATCCGGTGCCCGCTGCGGTTCCGGTGATAGCGATAACGACGCCGTTCTTCAAGGTTGTCGGGGAGGTGGGTGAGGGCGGAGGAATCGGACTGATGATAGAAGCATTCAGGGAATTCGAGGAGGCGGGCTGCAGCGCGGGATGCATGTGCGAATCGTTCGCCGGAGCATAGATAGGTTTCGACGCACGCGATTCGGACAGGATTTGGCGGGCAGCTTTGGGAATGTCAGTGCCGACGGCAGAGGGAAGCAAACTCAGGATTACAACCAACGCCGTAACCAGCATGAGGGCGGGCCTTCTGGACATAGAAGAGTTCTTGGGTATTGTCGTTTCGAGAGGCGTCATTGTAGCAGGCTGGACCGACTCGCGAGTTGGGAATCTGGTGACATGGAATGAGCGAGAGGATAGCACTTCGGTAGGTTCCGCAAAAGCAGCGAGAGACGGGCACAGGCTCCAATTCCGCGCTCGCCCAGAGGCTGGGGTACGGGGTTCGTTCCGGGCTCGTTAAGCAACAATTGGGCACAACAGTACGGCTAGGCCGTTGACTCCCAACCACCTAGCTTCCAAAATGCCGAGACGGGGAAAATATGCCCAAAAGCACCCCGAAAACCGGTATGCCACAAGAGTCCAGCGCCATCGAACAGGCGATCTCGCGCGCGCTGCGGGATAACCTCGAGCGCATCCAGCGCACGTCGGAAGAGCTGCATCATGCGGTAGGTGATGTCGTAGCCGCCTGCAGCAGTAACAAGCCTGCGAACGCACTGCCGTCGCTGCTCCGGGCGCAGACCTCTGCCGCCTCGCTGGCCGCGTCTTTGGAAGTGCTTTCGAGATTTGTGACCGTATCTATGCAGTCTGGGCCGCGCTCGCCGATGGAAGCACACCTTTCGGATTTGGTCGGCAAGGTAGCCGCCGAGCCGCCAGCCGCGCCGCAACGCCCGGCGCACGTGCCGCCCCCGGTGCCCATGGTTTCGCAGGTGAAGGCCGAGCCGGTTGAGGTGGAAGAAGAGCCGGTGGAAATGGAGCTCGATCTGCCTCCAGAACCGGCGAAGCTGCCGGCCATGGAGCCGACTGCGGCCGCGGTCGCTACAGAACCGGAGATCGACGGGGACTTCAACGTCAGCCGCCTCTCCGCCGAGGAGCAGGAACTGCACCGGCGAGCGAATCGCGTGGCCAAAGTTTCGATGCAGGACATAAAAATGCTTCGGCCGGAGCAAGTGCGGCTGGGCCGCGAAAAAAAGGATCTCTGCATCCGATTGAAAGACGACATTGAAAAAGCTCATCGCGAATACGACCGCCGCTTCAAGCCCATCATGGACCACCCGGTGGACTACTTTTACCGCTGGATGGTGGAAATTTTGGCCGACGGCGACGCGCATGCCCTCGGCGAGTACCCGTACGCCACGCCAGCACGCCATCACTAATAGAACGCGAACCGCTCGCTCTTCTGGCTCTCCGGAAAATTCCGTATTATTCTGTTCTTCTATGGTGCGCTCACTGATTGCGTCGATCCTTGTCGTTTGCCTGTCGCTCGGCAGCGCGCTCGACGCTTTCGCGCAAACGTCGCAGCACAAGCGCAGAATAAAAAAGCCAAAAACCGTGCCTTGCCAGGCCGGTTGCAAACCGGAAACCACCAGTCCGCTGGCCGCGGCGGATACGCCGGAAGACGAAGCAGCGCAAAAAGAACTTGCGGAGCTGGCGCGCGCGATGCGCAACGCAGTCCCCGGTTCGTACGAGAAACTCTCCGCCTACGCCGTTAAGAACACGACGAACGTATGGGGAGCGCGGGCCGCGCTGGCCCTGGGTTACCAGGACTTTTCAAAGAACCGCCACGCGCAGGCGCTCGGCTGGTTGCTGAAAGCGCAGAACGACACGCTGCTGCGCGAGTACGCGTTGTACTGGACCGCGCAAGTGCAGCGCAACCTCGGACGGAACGCCGAAGCGTACAAAGTCTTGCAAACCCTTCAGCGTGACTATCCCACTACCGCGATGCGCGAGGAGCTCCTCACAGCGATTGCGCCGACGGCGGTGCTGCTGGGCCATGCGGACGAAGCGATCGATGCGCTCAACGCCTATTCCGCCACGGCCTCGAAGCCGGGACTGCTGCTGGAACGCGGCCGCGCCTATCAATCCGCGCACCAACTGGCGCGGGCGGCAAAGGACTATCAGCTTATTTTCTACAAATCTCCGCTGGCAGACGAAGCCAAGCCAGCCGGCGTAGCCTTGACGCAGCTCACGCACGCGCTGGGAAAGGAATACCCCTACCCCGGCGTGGAAATGCAGGAACAACGGGCGCAAGCTTTCTACGCCGCACGCAAATGGAAGGAAGCGCGCGCCGAATACGAAAAGCTGCTCACCATGCTGAAGGATCCCGCGAATCCGACGCGGCAACGCGCGCAACTACGGCTTGCAGAATGCCGCGTTCAGCAAAAGGGTTCGCCGGCGCTGATCGCTTCGCTGAATACACCGGACCTCGACGTGGATGCCGAGCGGCTGTATGCCTTGTCACAAGCGTATCGCACGGCGAAGAAGGAAGCGGAGATGTTCACGGCGCTGAACACCATCGCGCAGAAATATCCCGTCAGCAAATGGAACGAAGAGGGCTTGATGGCGGCGGGGAATTACCATTGGGTGGAACTAAACCGCACGACAGCAGTCATCGATTACCAGCGCGTTCTGGACACTTTCTCTGGCGGAAAATATGCCTTCAACTGTGAATGGCGCATTGCGTGGGTCGCCTATCTGAACCGGCAGCCCGATGCTGACGACCGACTGACAAATTTTCTTTTGAAGTACCCGGTGTCCGCCAACGCCGTCGATGCCCTTTATTGGTTGGGTCGCAACGCAGAACGTGCGAACAACCCGGCGCGCGCCCGCAGCTACTACAGCAAAGCCGTTGAGCGTTTCCCGGAAACGTATTTCGGCAATGCGTCCGCGGCGCGGCTCGCGAAACTTGGTCCCGGCGAAGAGAATCCCCCGGAAGCGCTGGACAAAATCCCGCCGCCGCCGGATTTGCGTCCTTTCGATGAGCCCATTCCAGTAGCGGCTGCCGATCGCTGGGCGCGCGCACAGGCGCTGCGCTCCATTGCGTTCGATTCTTCCGCGGAGCAGGAGCTGAAGAACGCCTACTTCGCAACTTCGTCACCGCGTTTCCTGCTGGAGGCTGCGCAAGCGGCATTCGATCAGGGCCACTACGGCGCTGGTATGGCCTATGGCCGAATCATCGTCCCGAGTTTCGATTCGCGAAAATTCGGAGATGTTCCGGTTGCCGTCTGGAAGTCGCTCTATCCGCTTCCTTATGAAGCGGCGTTGCGCCGTGAAGCCGCCAAGAACGATTTCGACCCGATGTTTGCCGCCGGGTTGATCCGCCAGGAATCCACGTTTCAGGCGGACGCCGTGTCCCCCAAATTTGCTGTCGGCCTGATGCAGGTGCTCCCGAAAACGGGGAAGCTCCTTGCCAAGCAGATGAAGATTCGCTACACGAAGGACAAGCTTTTCGAGCCGGACTTCAACATCGCGGTCGGCATGGTTTACATCGCCAATCTGGTGCGCCAGACCGGCGCCCCGGAGTACGCCGCCGCTGCCTACAATGCCGGAGAAGACCGCATCGCTGCCTGGAAAGGCGAGCGCAACTATGAAGAAATTCCGGAACTCGTCGAGTCCATTCCTTTTTCCGAAACTCGCGATTATGTGCAAATCGTCTTGCGCAACACCGCCGTCTACCGGATGATTTATGGTCAGCCGAGCGTAGCCCTGCAGGCCGCCACCGGCCGCGCCCGCTGACAGTTTTCTTGCGCGCGTAAAACTGAGCTCGCAAAAAAACCAGGAAAGTGCAATGACCGCTTCCGACCCGACGATGGCTCACATTTCACGACGGATGCTCTCGGCGAAGGCCGAACAATTCACGGAATCCGTCATTCGCGAAATGACGCGGCTGGCCTTGAAGCACGGCGCGGTTAATCTTTCGCAGGGTTTTCCGGATTTTGCCGCGCCTGAAGAGATCAAGGAAGCCGCGCGCCAGGCCATCAGCAACAACATCAATCAGTATGCGATTACCTGGGGCGCGAAGCCGCTGCGCGACGCCATCGTTGAAAAATTCGAGCGCACTCAGGGCGTTAAATACGATCCCGAACGCGAAGTCACCATTTGCTGCGGCTCGACCGAAGCGATGATGTCCGCGATGATGGCCATCATCAATCCCGGCGATGAAATTGTGGTTTTCGAGCCGTTCTATGAAAACTACGGGCCGGACGCGATTTTGAGTGGGGCAACGCCGCGCTTCGTCAAGCTGCGCACTCCCGATTGGTCCTTCGACGAAAAGGAACTTGCTGCCGCTTTTGGCCCGCACACCAAAGCCATCATTCTGAATACGCCTAACAATCCCACAGGGAAAGTGTTCACCCGCGCGGAACTCGAATTTGTCCGCGACCTCTGTGTGCGCTGGAACGCCTACTGCATCACCGACGAGATTTACGAGCACATTCTTTACGACGGTGCGGAACACATCTCCATGGCGCGCATCGACGGCATGCGCGAACGCACCATCGTCATCAATGGACTCTCGAAAACGTACAGCGTTACGGGTTGGCGCGTCGGCTGGGTGCTGGCCCCTCCGGAGCCCACGCAGCCCATTCGTAAGGTCCACGATTTTCTGACGGTAGGCGCGGCCGCTCCGCTGCAGCAGGCGGGCGCGAGCGCCATGCGCTTTCCGCAGAGCTATTACGACAAGCTCGGTGCGTCCTACGTGGCCAAGCGCGAACGCCTTCTGAAAATCCTTACGAGCGCGGGCTTCACCGTTTTCAAGCCGCGCGGCGCGTACTACATCATGACGGACATTTCTCGTTTCGCGGATCCGGATCCGGTGCGCTTTGCAGCCGATACTAAAGATGTGCGCTTCGCAAAATATCTCGTCGAGCAAGTCGGCGTCGCCGTGGTTCCTGGCTCCAGCTTCTACAACGACGCCAAAGATGGCGCCTCTCAAGTGCGTTTCACTTTCTGCAAGAAGGAAGAAACCCTTGCCGCCGCCGAAGAGCGCCTTGCCAAGCTGCATGCCTGATGTTGCTCCGCCGCCATCTCCACTGCGATTTTCAATGCTCGTTCGTCGCTATACACTGGTTTCAAAACTCTGTGCTAGAATCCGCACTCGACAATTCTTATGCCCACAAAACTAGATCTCATCCCCGCCGATACCCGTATGGAAGCCAACGGCGACGGTGTCTCCTTCAACATCAGTGAAAGCGCCAGCCGCACTTTTCTCTGCCGTCTGACAGTCACCGAGCAGACGGAACAGGAATCGCTCGAAGTGTCGATCTGGGGTTCGGCCGACGGGGAAACCTGGCCGAAGAAGCCGCTGCTCAAGCTACCGCAGCAGTTTTACCGCGGTACGACCAAGATGGTGCTGGACCTATCCCTCCGGCCGGAAGTCAAGTTCATCCGCGCGCATTGGGATCTGAACCGTTGGGGAAGAGTCGCGCCGACACCAATGTTTGTAGCCGGACTGGAGATTGTGGAAGTCCCACCTATGTCGCGGGAAACGCCGACCAAACGCATGTCCCTAGCGACAAGCTAGAACATTATTAAGGGTATGTAAATGCCTACGAGACGTGGCACGCTGCCTTGCGAATCCCAAAACTCTGCTATTGCAATGCGGCGTCTAAATTCTTTATAAATTAAGCAGTTTCAAGCGCTTCAAGGTTTTTAGGGGTAGGAGACTGACGGTCGGTTGCCCTGTGGTGGTTAGCCCCCTACCCCGCGAGTGGTCTTGCCTGTATAGACGAGGTTAGCCCCCAATTAGTTTCCTGATTTGACGAAAATATTTTTGGGGCCCCCTGTCCTTATTCCCCAACGGCCACCGTGTCCAAGTACCGTGCCACTGCCACCTTCCATTTGAATTTCTCCTGAATCGCCGCCTGCAGTGCCTGTGCTGCCACTGGTTCGCCGTGGGTCAAATACGTCTGCTTCGGTGGTGTAGGCAGCCCCGTCAGCCAGCGCAGCAATTCACTCTTTCCGGCGTGCGCCGAAAACTGTCCCATCTCCACGATTTCAGCTCCGACGGGCACATCCTGGCCGTAAATCTTCAAGGACTTCGCGCCTTCCTGCAAGGCCCGGCCGCGCGTGCCCTGCGCCTGGAAGCCCGCCAGGATCACCGCATTGCGCGCATCCGGAAGGCGCTGTACCAAGTGATGTAGCACGCGCCCGCCGCTGATCATCCCGCTAGCCGAAATGATGATGCAGGGTTTCTTCACATTGTTGATGGCTTTCGAATCCTCGACGGAGCGCGTCAGATGGAATTCGTGAACGTCCAAAGGATCGCCTTTTCCATCGCTGCCTTCCTCATGCACATAGTCCTGGTCGTGGTCTTCTTTGTACTTCAAATATAAATCCGTCGCGCTTAGCGCCATTGGGCTGTCCACGTAAACCGGCAAGCGCGGAATGCGCTGCTGATCCTCCAGTTGCCGCAGATAGTACATAAACGTCTGTGTTCGCCCGATGGCAAACGCCGGAATCACGATCGAGCCCCCGCGATTGGCCACGCGATTGACAATCTCCGCCAGCAACTCTGCCGCATCGCCCTCCGGATGCTCGCGGTCCCCATAGGTCGATTCGCAAATCAGCACATCCGCCTGGGAAGGCGGCGTCACCGGATCATTCAGAATCGGCTGGTTGTAGCGCCCAATATCGCCGGAGAACACCACGACAGTCTTCTTGCCGCCTTCCGTGATGGTCAACTCCAGGCTGGTAGATCCGAGAATATGTCCCGCGTCATAGGCCACCACGCGAAATTCCGGGCTAATGTCAAACGCGCCGCTTCGTGGAATGCTTTTGATGAGCTTAAGCGCGGGATCCACGTCTTCCGAAGTGTAGAGCGGCTGCGGGTCGGCGTGGCGGCTGTCCTTGTGAATCTGCGCGTGCAGCGTGTCCTCCTCCTGCAAGTGCGCGGAGTCCTTCAGCAAGAGAGTGGTCAGCTCGATCGTGGCCGGATTGGCGAAGATCGGGCCGCGATAGCCCGCTTTGACGAGCACCGGCAGCCAGCCCGTGTGATCCAGGTGCGCGTGCGTGAGCAGCAGATAATCAATCGTTTTCGGATCGATCGTCAGCGGCTTGTAATTGCGGTCCTGCAGCTCTTGCGAACCTTGAAACAGCCCGCAATCCACCAGCAGCCGCTTGCCCGCCGCTTCTACTAGATATTTTGAACCGGTAACGGTTCCCGCAGCGCCTAGAAATGTGAGTTTTGCCATAGGCTCCGTATTCTAAACGAACGGGAGGGTTGTACAACCCGTTTTGCAGGAAGTTGAATCGTGGAAAACTATGGTTTGGTGATGCGGAAGTAGCGGATGGGCCAGCCGTGCCAGGTTGGGTCGGTGGGGATAGCGTCGGAAGGGTTGGCGAGGTCGAAGTGGATGGCGATGGATTCTGTGCCGGCGGCTTTGGCTGCGATTTCTTCGAAGAATCGATCGTGCTGGTCGCAAGCAACGATGAAGCCGTTGGTGTACAGTGCGCCAGCGACCTTGTACTGAAAGCCTACATAGATAAGATCGGGTTGCATCTCCCATAGCGCTGCCGTACTAAAAGAAAAAGTAAACGCGCTCCCGGAGTTCCAACTGTGCTGATCAACAGAAGAAATGAGCGCGTGGGTGGGCAGCCAGCCTGAGGGAATGAAGTGTCTCCGTTGACGGTTAAACAATCTCGAAAGATCGTCGAGGGGATAGATGCTCGTGGGGTCCGGAGCCGCCTGGCCGGAAGCGAGATAGTAAATGAGCCCGATAAGGACGGCAGTGCCTAGGACGGTGATCAGGAGTAAGTTTGAGCTGTACCGCATTAGAAACATGAAGCAGAGCGCGGCGATGTAGAAGAGGCGCTTGAGGATTCCGCTCATCTGGGGAGTGGCGGGAACAGAAGTCTGCGTAGGGTCGGGCATGGGCCTGGGTTGAGTTTAGCGTGATGATTGGGACGCGGGGCGGAGAGGAGTGAAAGAGTAATAGGGCTACTGACGGGCTGATAGTCCTGCCGCAGTTCGGGATCCTGGAGCACTGCGTGATGCACGGTTTCGATCAGCAGCCAGCGCGTCCCGCGAGATAGTCAATCGTCTTGGGATCGACCGTCAGCGGCTTGTAATTGAGGTCCTGCAGCTCCTGCGACCCTTGAAATAGCCCGCAGTCCACCACCAGCCGCTTGCCCACAGCCTCCACCAGGTACTTTGAACCGGTAACGGTGCCCGCTGCCCCAAGAAAGGTGAGTTTTGCCATAGGTTTTATGAGGGTAAGGACTTTGGTGGAGCCGATGGGATTCGAACCCACGACCTCCTCGATGCCATCGAGGCGCGCTCCCAACTGCGCCACGGCCCCACCGGAGGAACTACCAAAGTTTATCACAGCGTGCCGAAAAAGAGGGCTGCCCGGCCGCGAATCAAGTCACTACATCAGCGCCAGGCGCGACTCGCTTAGATCCAGCTCGCGTTCTACTTTCCGCAAAACTTCATCGTTGATCCGGCCTTCATTGCGCAGCTTTACAACCGTTTGCCGTTCCGCGCGCAGGAGCTCGCGTCCCAGATCCACGTAGCGTGCGTAGACGGCGGGATTTGCGCCCGTTTCTTCATCGCTTTCGCCCATTACTCTCGCGAGGCGATGCTTGTAGCGCTCGCGAAAATCCTTGTAAACGCCGTCGAACTGTTCCCCGTCCTTTTTCCGCGCTTCCTCGAGGTGCGCCAAGCCCGCTTCGACCATCGCTTTTCGCGCCTCGTCTTCTTCGGACTCGGGGCCCTTGGCGCCAGCAAGTCCCAGCGCGCGGATCAGTGGCGGCAACGTCAGTCCCTGCAAAACCAGCGTTACCAGGATCACGCTGAACGTCAGGAACACGATCAAGTTGCGCTGCGGGAACGGGCTGCCGTTCTCTAGCAGCTCTGGAAGAGAAATCGCTGCCGCCAGCGCCACCACACCGCGCATCCCCGTCCAGCCCACCACGAAGATCTGCCGCTTCGACGGCAACTGTACTTGCTGATGCAGCACGCGCGTTCGGATCACTTTGGCGATGTATGCTCCGGGGAACATCCACATCATCCGCAGCACAATCACGATCGCACTGAACAGCGCCCCGTAGAGCAACAGTTGTTTGAGGCTATAGTCATGAATGCCCGCAAGCACGAAGTGCAACTGCAACCCGATCAGCACAAAAACCAGACCGTTCAGCACAAACGTCAGGGAATCCCACACCGCCCAGGCCTGCATGCGCACGTTCGCCGAGAAAAGGTGCGAGCTCTTGTGGCTTAAATACAGACCGCATGCGACCACCGCCAGCACTCCTGAGGAATGAATAGCGTCCGCTGCCAAATAAGCCACGTAAGGAACCAGAATGGTGAGCGTAATCTCAATCGGTCCGTCATCGATGCGTTTGTGAATTTGCTCCACCATGAGGGCAACGAGTAGACCAAGCGCCAGCCCCGCAATAGTTAAATAGGCCAGCCGCAGCAAACCGGCTCCCGCGCTCGGTGTCTGCCCGCTCACCACCATCGCCACGCCGAATTCCAACGCCAGCAAGCCGGTCGCATCGTTTACCAGGCTTTCTCCCTCGAGAATGTCCACGATGCGCTGCGGCAATCCGATGCGCTTCGCGATCGATGTTGCGGCGATCGCATCCGTGGTAGCCACCACGGCCCCCAAAACGAATCCAAGCCGCCAGTCAAATCCTTTGAAAACCCACTCCGCGGTTGCTGCGACTCCCGCAACCGTGAATCCCACCAGCCCAAAAGCCAGCATCAGAATGCTTACAAGGTTGAACTTGAACTCACGCCAAGAAGTCAGCCACGCAGCCGAGTACAGCAGTGGCGGCAACACCACCAGAAAAATAATGTCGGGATTGAGCGAGATTTTGGGGATTCCCGGTACGAAGCTCAGCAGCAGGCCGGCAATCACCAGCACGATGGGGTAGGGCGTCTGCAGTTTCCGCGCCAGCGCCGCAAATACCACCACAAACAAAAGCAATAGAAGGAGCACGAGTTCGATTGCGTGAATTCCGCCGCTCTGCATCATCACCGATTCATCCTTCTAGCAGCCCGGGGAAGCAATCTGGCATGCACTCAGTTTGCTGTACCCGCCTTGCCGCTCTTCTGCGCGGCGATCCACGCGGTTACACGAGCTTCCAGCACGTCCAGCGGCAGCGCGCCACCGTTCAGAATTTCATCATGGAACGCCCGGATGTCATATTTGGAGCCGAGCTCGGTCTGCGCGCGCTGGCGCAGCTTCAGAATCTCCAATTGCCCTAATTTGTATGCCAGAGCCTGCGCCGGTATCGCGATGTAGCGGTCGGTTTCCGCCTGCACGTCGGGCTCGTCTTCTGTGGAGTGCTCGTGGAAAAAGTCCACCATCTGCTGCCGCGTCCAATGCTTGTAGTGCACTCCGGTATCCGTCACGAGCCGCACCGCGCGCAGCATTTCATCCGAGAGCCGCCCGAAATCGGAATAAGGATCCTGATAAAACCCGATGTCCTTTCCCAGCCGCTCCGAATACAGCGCCCATCCCTCCGCGTACCCGACATATCCTGCCTGTTGCCGGAATGCCGGCAGCTCCGGCAAAGTCTGCGCGATGGAAATCTGCATGTGATGCCCAGGCACACCCTCGTGGTAGGCCGTGGATTCCGCGCTGAGCAATGAGCGTTTTTGATAGTCGCCGGTATTCACAAAAATAATTCCCGGCCGCGATCCATCCGGCGTGCCCTGGTTGTATTCCGCGGAGGCCGCTTCCTTCTCACGGAATTCCTCCGTCGGGCGCACTTCTACAGCAGTCTTTGGCAGCAATCCGAATAGCTTCGGGAGTTGCAGCTGCATTTGGGCGATATACCTTCGGTACGTTTCCAGAATTTGCTGCCGCGACGTTGGAATAAGTTTGGGATTTGTTTTCAACGACGCGCGAAACTTTTTCAAATCACCAAAGCCCAGTTTTTTTGCAATGACCAGTTCATCGGCTTCGATCTGCGCCACCTGGGATAAGCCCAGCTGATGGATCGCTTCCGGATCCATCGCAGTGGTGGTCTGCTGCCGGATTCGAAAGCGGTAGAGCGCATCTCCGTTTGGCATAGCCCACATTCCGGGATCGGTGCGGCCCTTCGGTGCGTAATCGGTCGCAATGAAGTTTGCCAGCTTCGTATACGCGGGCCGCACTTCCGTATCCACCGCTGCCACGATCGCGTCATGCAGCCTCTTGCGGTCCGCTTCCGGAACGGCATCCGGAAAATGAGTTGCCGGTTGCCCGAACGCGTTCTTCTCTCCGGCAGGTTCCGCGATCGATCTGCACTGCTCCACCGTTTTCTCCAGCAAAAACTTCGGCGGCATCATCTTGTCTTTCGCGCCCTGCTTCAGGATTTCGACCAGGTCCGTCATCACACCAGGAATCTTGTGGAGCCGGGCGACGTAGTCCTCATACTGCTTGGTGGTGTTGAAGGGAATATTCGATACGAACTGCGCCAGTTGCAGGTGCGCACCGTAGAACTGGTCTACGGGCATCTCGTAGAGCTTCAGGTCGGTGCTTTCGATCTGCTCCTTCAAATTTCGGACCATCAACTGTTGATTGAGTTTTTCCTGCTCCGGAAATCCCGTAGTGTCAATCGCCTCGAATCGCGCCAGCCACGTTTTCGCATCCTTCTGGGTCACTTCCACATGCGCGAGCGAGCCGTCGCTCCAGCGGTCGTTGTACCGGTAGTCGCCGATAATCGTGGCGAACTCCGGGGCTTCCCTCATGACGTATTCCCATTGCTCGGCAATCAGCTGCTTCAATTCCTGCCGCCGGGCGTCCAGACTCTTTGTTTCCGCGCTTTTCATCGGCCCTGCCATCCCCAGCAACATTAACCCCACTACGATTCCCAAACTGCGAATTGTGTTCACGCATCCCCCTCGATGAGCTGTCCTCTTGGATTCCCTCGATCTGCAATCCCATTAACGGTGCTGTTCGCATTGTATCTCACAGGCTCCTCGTGGGACTCGCGGACATCCGCCGCATCGCCGTTTTCTTCCGTCTGCGGTAGAGTGACAACGTTATATGGTTTCTGTTCGAGTTATTCTCAGACGTCTTATTCTGGCTGCCGCCGGATGCCTGGTCCTTGTGTATGCCGGCGACTATCTTTACCTTCGCGCCCGCATGCTGCATCCCAAGCCGGCCGATCCTTTCGAATCCCTCACCACCCTGCGAGTTCTCGCCATCCCCGAGAAAAACGGCAAAACCGAGTATGAAGTAGATGCTCTGAATCCACAGCAGACCGTCACCTGCGTCCACTCGTTCTTCCCGCATTCCGGCAGCTCGCCTTGCTGGTACGTCAAGCCGAGGCTCAACCAGCCGATCCCCATGTGATCGTTGCAGTTTCAAACAGTCTCATCGAGTGTTTCTCCGCTAGAGAAAGCCCTATTTACCTGGGGGATATTTTGGAGGAATTTCCGCGTAGCCCGGTGCCGCTTGCTTCAAATTCACATCCAACTGCGCGCTCGCATCGCCGAACGCCCAGCGTATTCCTCCGCCCAGCAGTTTCAGGAAGAATTCATTCTTCCAGTTCTCCGGCCGGTCACCCATCGCCGTATAGAAGACGCGCCCCTTGCCGTGCATCCGCGCCCAAGTCACCGGATATGATGCGCGCTGGTAGCACGCGCCATTCATCGTGTGCGTGTCCAGCGTCAGAATCACGTGCATGTCCGGCACAAAATCCTTCAGCGAGTACCATTCCTCGGTGAAGCTCACCGGCGAAGTCACGCCCTCCAGTCCGGGGAATTGCTGGTCGTTCACGATCAAGTTTGCCGTCTGCAACCGCGGATCCTTGTCCTGCCCGTGGATGATGAATTCGCCGCCAAGCATCTTCAAATAAGGATCTTCATCTTCTCCGTGGGCGATGTAGCGGTTCGAATGGTCCGGCGGATCGGGCTGCGTGTGAAACGTGTCGCTCGCCGCGTGTATGCCCACAAAGCCCATTCCCCCTCGCACCGCATCGAGCAAGGCCTGCTTGCCTTGCGCCGTCATGGGCGGCTTGCCGTCCGTGCCCAGCGTGGTCAGATCGCCCGTGGTGAAAAACACTACCGCGGCATAATTGTGGAACTCTTTGTTTTCGAAAATGCGTCCATCCTTCGTTACGCCGACTTTGAATCCCTGCTTATTTCCAATCTCCGTAACCGCGTCATCCACAATGCTCGGTCTCCCGTTGATGCGCTTCACCACGTCGTGCTCCCATCCTGACGACTTCGTGAACACCAGCACCGACTTTTCTTTTGCCGCAAGCAGCCGGTTCGAAAGCGCCAGTCCCGCACCCGTCAGCGCCGTCGCGCGAAGGAATTCTCTGCGATTAGGAGTTGCATTCATGAAAGCCCCTTCACGGTCTCCTCTTATGTCTCAATGCTGAAAAAACTTTGTCATTCCGAGCCCGCCGCGGCGGGAGGAATCTGCTTTCTGCACAGCTATAAAATGACTCCTAACTATGCCCCTCAGGATGCTCGCACCCCGGAAACTTCTCGAACGCATAGTTCCCCGTCCAGCCCAACTCCCGCATCCCCGCCTCCGACGAGTAATACGCCCCGCTGATCCATCCCTTCAAGTTCTCAAACTTTTCGCGAAGTCCCGCATGCTCTTTCTCGTCGCTTCCCGGCGCCTCTTTCTTTGCTGGACGCAGAGACGCATCCGACAACAACTCATTTTGCTGGCCGGAATCGAGGGAAGGGAATGCCTTCCCAAATCGTTTCAGCGACTCCCCTTCGAACGCCGCCAGCGCCTCTACGAAGCTCTTTTTGTGCTTCTCCGTATCCACGCTCAACAGCAAATCAATGAACCGGTTCACCAGTGCCTTCGTCGATCCTGGCACAATCCTTTCTGCGAGCGCCGCCAGCATCTCATCCTGCCGTGAGCTCAGAAACAGCGGCTTCCAATCCGCCGCCCCAAGCTTCTCCGCCTCCTCAGAAATCTCTCCATTCACCAGGTGCTCGTAAATCGGATGCGAAGCCGCCACCAGCGGCCAGGCCGCTCCCGCTCCAGCTCCCGCCAACATCCGCCGCACCATCTCCCGTCGCGTCAGCTGCCTGCTTCCCGCCGCCCGATTCTGAATCACCTTCAATTTGTCGGTCCCCGCCATAACAAAGGTTCCTCTGCCCCATTTTCCGCGGCGATGGTATCACCCGTTCGTTACCCCTCACAATCCTCAGCTAGCATGCCCAACTGCTTCTTGCATCGGTAAGTCAATTTAGCGATATGATACCCCAGCAATTCCATGCCACCAGCCAATATCAAGATCACTCCGCGGCCCTCCGCGGTGCTATTCGCCTCGCTGGCGATTTTGATGGTCGTTACCTCCTATGTCCTGGTCATTCTTCTGTCCGTTGCGTGCGTGTACTTGCCTTACCTTGCTATCTCTGCCTCTACATCCTTTCCGTTTCAGCTAGCCATTTTGTTCCTCGGCGGCATCGCTATCGCGGGCGCCATGCTGTGGTCGCTTCTGCCCCGGCGCGACAATTTTGAACCGCCAGGACCATCCCTGGATCGCACTTCCCATCCCAAGTTGTTTGACGAGTTGGACGGAATCGCCGCCGCGCTCAATGAACCGGTTCCCCGCGAAGTCTACCTGCTCGGCCAAGTCAACGCATTTGTGGCCGACCGTGGTGGAATCATGGGCTTCGGAAGCCGCAGAGTGATGGGCATCGGTCTTCCTCTGCTTTCCATCCTTACTGTCTCTGAACTGCGCGGCGTTCTGGCTCACGAATTCGCTCACTACTACAGCGGGGACACTCGGCTCGGTCCCTGGGTCTACAAAACACAGAGCGCGATGATCCGCACTTTTGAAAATGTTGGCAAGCTGGGCAGCGTTGGGCGTGTCGCCGCCTTTCAGATGATGCACCTCGCGGTCACCTTCGTTCTGAAGCAGTACTTCGTTTTTTTCTTGCGGGTGATCCACTCGGTATCGCGTAGGCAGGAGTATCGCGCCGATGAGCTTGCGGGACTGGTGGCCGGCGCCCAGCCGCTCGTGGAAGGATTGCGTAAGACCCACGGTGCATCGCTTGCCTGGCAGGTCTACTGGAATGCCGAGGTTATCCCTGTTCTGCAGCAGGACTGCGTCCCTCCCGTCGGTGATGGTTTCGCCCGGTTTCTTGCGGCGCCTCAAATTGCAGTCCAGGTCTCGCACGGCATCGAACAAGAAATCTTGAAAGGGAAGACCAGTCCATACGACACGCACCCGCCTCTGCGTGACCGCATCGCCGCCTTGGAGCGCCTCAGCACTTCTTCGCGAGAAGACGATCCAGAGCTGGCTTCATCGTTGATGAATCCGGTTGAATCCGCCGAGATTCAGTTTCTTGAATTCCTCAATCTCAAGAAACCCATAAGCTCGCTACGCCGCGTCGGTTGGGACGAAATTGCGGACCAGGTCACCATCCCATCCTGGAAGTCTGCCGTCAACGAATATGCCTCTTTCTTTCAGGGCGTCACGGCGGAATCGCTTCCGGAGATAACCAAGAAATTCCCGCAGATGGCCTCGAGTATCCGCGATCCGAAAGGAAGATTGTTTACTCCCCAACAGCGGACCTATAGGGTTGGCCACCTTTTTGCCATGGCACTAGGATTATCCTTGCTCGAGAGAGGGTGGAAGCTGGAGGCCCAGCCCGGCAGCTTCTATTTGTATCGGGGAGCCGAGAAAATGGACGTTGTTTCCGCAATAGGCGACTTGGTCGCCGGAAACATGTCACGTGACGATTGGATCGCGCTGTGCAACCGGCTCGAAATCAGCCAGGTAGTCCTTGCTTCACCTTCCCCGGGCAGTGAAGCCATGGCATAACCAACTCTACTTCTGAATGATCGTTCGAAACTGATTTCTTTCCATCTTGCTCCGCAGAGTTCAAACTTATTCGGGTTCCCAATTTGACCTCGCAGAAACCCCTTGTTAGCATCCGTCTCGGAATCGCGCCTCATGCCTGAAGAGAAAAAACAATCCTACGATGTCATCGTCGTCGGCTCCGGCGCTTCCGGAGGCTGGGCCTGCAAGCGCCTCGCGGAAGCTGGCCTGAAGGTTGCGCTTCTCGAAGCCGGCCGCCCGCAGTCCGACAAGAATTTCTCGGAGCACAAACCCGCGTTCGAACTCAAATACCGCAACCTCGCCAAAGAAATCGTCCGCAAAACCCGCCCCATCCAATCCAAATTCGAAGTCTGCAACGAATACACCTACGACTGGTTCGCCAACGATCTTGAAGAGCCCTACACCACGCCCACCGGCCAGCCCTTCAACTGGATGGGCCGCGTGCGCATGACCGGCGGCCGCACCAACGTCTGGGGCCGCGTCAGCCTGCGTTTCAGCGATTGGGACTTCAAGTCCGCTTCGCACGATGGCTACGGCGAAGATTGGCCGCTCAGCTACAAAGACATCGAGCCCTACTACGATCTCGTCGAAAAATACGTCGGCATCACCGGCAGCGCCGAAGGACTCGAGCATCTCCCCGACGGCCAATTCCAGCCCCCCGTCGCGCTCACTTGCCAGGAAACGCTCCTCCGCTATCGCGTCAAGGAAAAACTCGGCCGCACCATCATGCCCACACGCTCCGCCAATCTCACCAGGCCACTGAACGGCCGTGGCCCCTGCCATTACTGCGGCCCCTGCGAACGCGGCTGCATGACCCACTCGTATTTCAATTCCGCGTTCACCACCGTCGCTGACGCGCTCGCCACCGGCAACTGCACGCTCATTTCAAACGCCATGGCCCACAAGGTCTTGATGGATCCCGCTACCAACCGCGCCCGCGGCGTTCTCTACGTCGATCGCAACACGCGCCAGTCCCGCGAAGTCTCCGCCCTCGCCGTCATCCTCTGCGCGCAATCCCAGGAATCCGTGCGCATCCTTCTTAATTCCGCTACCCCGCAGCATTCCAACGGCCTCGCCAATTCCAGCGGCGTCCTCGGCCACTACCTAACCGCGCACGTTCGCAGCGGCGGAGGCCGTGGCGAATTCCCAAGTTTCGGCGTGAAACCATCCGTCGAAGGCGGCGGCCCCCACAAGCCCCTCGGCATCTACATCGCGCGCTTCCGCAATCTGCAAAATGCTCCGCCCTACAAAAAATTCCTCCGCGGCTTCGGCTACGAAGGCGAATCCTCCACCGAATTTAGCTGGGACGCCCCCGGCTTCGGCGAAGTTTACAAAAAAGCTCTCCTCGAGCCTCGTTCCAGCATCGAAATCACCGGCTTTGGCGAAGTCCTCCCGCGCTGGGAAAATTTCGTCGAGATCGATTCGAACGTCAAAGATATCTACGGAATCCCCGTCCTTAAGATCCACATGTCCGACGGCGAGAACGAACGCGCCATGATCCAGGACATGGGCGACTCCGCCGGAGAAATGCTCGAAGCTGCCGGCGCAAAAAATATCCGTACGTACGCCCACCCTTCCGCTCCGCGCTGGGCGCTTCACGAAGCCGGCATTGCACGCATGGGCGCCGACCCGAAAAAATCCGTCCTCAACCAGTTCCAGCAATCCCACGACGTCAAGAATCTCTTCGTCATGGACGCTTCCGGCTTCACCTCGAACCCCTGCCAGAATCCCACTCTCACCATCATGTCCCTCGCCGTCCGCTCCTGCGACTACCTCATGGCCGAAATGAAGCGCAGTTCACTCTAGCTATCGCCAGCCTGAACTCTTCCGGAAAGACACACCCGCTCCTTCGCCCCGTAACCGGGCCGTGTCCCTTCACTTTCTTAATTTGCTCTGATTTCTTACCAGACTTGCCGCGGTGGCATCCCCGCGCCGCCCAAAATGCAGAAGTTCTTGCTCAACTATCCAGCTTGCCTCTTTCGTTCCTTCTCCGCTCCATCCAGCCAGCGCTCGAGCACTTCTACCGATGGCGGCGCCACTTCCAGGAATCCGACACCCGCTCCCATGTTCGGTTGCGCATAGACGATTTTCGCCTTGGCCTCGAAAAACGCGTCTCCCGCGGAAATCTTCACCAGTACCATCGTTCCCGTTGGAAACGGATTCATCATGTCCAGATAGCAGCCAAACCGGCTCAGCTCGCTCACGCGCGAGGCAATGCGCACGTCAGCTCTCTCTTCAATCAGCTCCGCACTCGCAATAAATGAATACCGCGGCGAACGACGTTTCTCTTCGTATCCGATGGCGGCCTCCGGAGGACTTCCCCTTACCACCATGGTACGACGATTTGCCCGTTTTCAGTCCATCCCCCCGTAACCATTTTGGAACTTCGCCTCCATCGGTGAATATCCACCTCCGAGGCAACCTCTGCGCGCTTCCCCGATTCAGATGGCAGTAACGATGGTGTTCCTGGCTTGTGAGGTGTGCTTATGAAGCGATTGGAATCTCTTCCGTTTGCCACCGTCTTTCTAGCCTGCTTCCTGCTTCCCGGCGCGGCCTTCCCCCAAGAAATGCCCGCCTCGCAAGACAATGCTGCGAAGCCTCTCACCAAGAAAGAAGCCAGGAGGCGCGAGCAACGGCTCTCCAAGGAGCTGGGCCCTGCGTATGGCGAATGGCTCGGCAACGAAGTTCCGGACATTATCACCGAAGCGGAACGCCACGCCTTCCTCGAACTTTCCACCAACGAAGAGCGCGAACAAGCCATCGAAATCTTCTGGAACCGGCGCAATCCGCATCCTGAAACCCCAGAAAACTCCTTCAAGGAAGAGCATTACCGGCGCCTGGCTTACGCCGACGAACATTTCGCTTCCGGCATTCCAGGCAGGAAAACCGATCGCGGCCACATCTACATTCTCTGGGGCCCGCCCGACGAGATTGAGTCCCACCCCACTGGCGGGATCTACGAACGAACTCCGGGACAGGGTGGCGGCTCCTCCAACGTCTACCCGTGGGAACTGTGGCGCTATCGCCACCTGGAAGACGTTGGCGAAAATATTGAAATCGAGTTCGTTGACCCCACCAATTCCGGCGAGTACCGCCTCACCATGGATCCCTGCGAAAAGGATGCACTCGCCCACGTTCCCGGCGCCGGCCCAAGTCTCGGTGAACAGATGGGCCTGTCTTCAAAAGCCAGCCGTTTCTCCAACACCAACGGAACCACTTGCCCCATGCCTCTCGGCGGTCTCACCGCTGGCACCAACGAATTCGACGCCATCGATCGCAATTTCCGCATTCAGCGCCCGCCTGCGCATTTCAAAGACCTGGAACCGCTGGTCAGTGTCCGCGTCGTCCACAGCCAGATTCATCTCGATTACCGGATGGATTTCCTCCGCGTCACTACCGGCACTGTCCTCGTCCCCATCACCGTGCAAATTCCGAACAGCGACCTCAGTTTTCAGTCCAAACAGGGCGTGCATTCCGCCGTTCTCGAACTCTACGGCCGCGTCACCAACCCCGGAGGCGTCGTCGTTCAAACCTTCGAAGATCTCATCTCCCGTGATTTTCCCGAGTCCCTCTTTCGCTCTTCGCTCAGCCTCTCTTCGATCTACCAGAAGAGTATTCCGCTCCGCTCCGGCCTCTATCGTCTGGACCTGGTCGTCAAAGACACGCAAAGTGGCAACCTCGGTGTAGTCACCACCGCACTCCGCGTTCCACGCTTTGAGGACGATAAACTCGACGCCAGCTCCCTGATCCTCGCCGACCAGATTGAAACTGTGCCCACCACTCAAATCGGTACCGGCCAGTTCGTCCTCAACTCTCACAAAGTGCGTCCGCGCCTAAGCCAGATTTTTTCGAGCAATGACAAATTAGGTGTCTTCCTGCAGCTCTACAACTTGAAGCTCGACGAAACTTCCCATAAAACCGACGTCTCCGTCGCCTATCGCATCGTCAAGGATCAGCAAGAAGTGTGGCGTGCCGTCGAGACGCCCGACCATCTCCATCAAGGTGGGGAGCAGCTGACCATCCAGCGCTATCTTCCTGTGGCCTCACTCGCTCCCGGTCGCTACACCGTCGAAATCATTGCCATAGACCTGCTGACCAACGAAACCATTACCCGTAGCGCCGAGTTCACGCTCAAGCCCGCGCCGCCCGCGAAACCCGGTGAAGCGTCGCGCTCCCCGATCTCCTAGTGCGTCGTAATGCGGTGAGATACCCGGCATTCTATGGGTCGTCCTTGCGTGCCCGCGCCTGGGAGGTTCACCGATTGTCTCATTCAGTTGGTCGGGACACGCGTTCGCCTGCCGGTTGGATCGTTCCACGCGATCTACGAGGAAGCGGTGCCGGCCCCGGGACGCGCCTTCTTGGCTTCCCACGCTTGGCGCAGCTCTTCGCGCTGCCTCATTACGTATTTCTTTGCCTCGTCGATATTGGCATACACGCGCGTCCCTTTAATCATGTTGCAGGGGCGGCAGCAGGCTACCAGATTCGCCGGATCCTTCTTGCCCTTGCGCGCCCTCGGCACCACGAAATCGACGGACATCACCAGCGCGTTCTCGAAGCTGGCCTTTCCGTCCAATCCACAGTACCGGCAACAGAACTGATCGCGCTCCAGGATTTTCAGGCCTTCGGCCAGACCTACCGGCCGGTCCACCATTGACAGCGTCAAGATGTTGAATGGCATCGAACACCTCCAGATCGGAAATCCTCTTGCTTGGAGGGGATTTGCGACTTTCTTGCGCAGACCATACGGTAGCCTTCCGCACCTGTCAAGCCCACACGCATGCGTGGCCCTCCACGTTCGTTTCCGCGGCTGGAAGTCCTCTTTGTGTCTGCCAATTCGCGTGCTATTCGTTCGGAAGCATGGGCAGCAGAATTTCTTGGAGCCGCTCGCTGTCCGCAACGCTGAGCTGGTCCAATTGAATCCCATCTGATTTCCACCCAGCAGCCGGACGACTGATCCCGCCCCCAAAATCGGCTTCGGACACTGCGGCAGGTTCAGGGCCACGCGCACGGGCGATCCCAAAGGCAGCGTATGCGAGGCTCTCACTAAAACGCCACCCAGGCTCACGTCCACGATTTCCCCTTCCATCTCCTCAACTCCCCAGCTGAGGTGCACCTTGGATTGCAGCGGCACGCGGCGCGTCCGCCTGCGTTCATGTTCCATCGTCCCTTGTGTCGCCCGAATCAGGTTGAGCAATCGGCCCTTGTCGATAGGTTTGTAAAGGAAGAAGCTCGCACCGGCTTCAAATCCAATGGACATCGCGCTCGGCCGCTGGTCATCACTTATAAAAATGATCGGCGTTCGCCGGTGCCACCGCGAACTCCGCATTTGCCGCGCAAGCTCGATCCCGCCGGGAGCCGCCATATGTAAGGCCAGGAACACCAGGTCAAACTTTCCTTCCGCGAGAAAGCCGGCGGCCTCCGTGCTTCTCGTCAGTGTCAGCGCTTCCATTCCCGCGGAAACCAGAACCTTCCCCACCATTTCGCAAACCGCGGGATCATCATCCACGATCAGGCCTCGCCACTGCATGTCACCCTCCGATCATTGTTACCGCGCACTTAACCGCGATACTTGGTAGCAATCAAATTGCATTCCCACACCGATCTTTCCGCGCGGCGACTCAATGGGCTCGACGCGCACCACGTGCCCCGAGCACAGCCATTCCGTAGTCGGCTCCCCGGTAATCGCTTCCGGCATTTTTAGCAGCACCTCGATCACTGTCCCCACGGGAATCCGCGAGTTCGTCGCAAAGAGAATCCCTCCCTCTGATAAGTTCTCCGACTCACTCCGCTGCTCCGGCAATCTGGATTTCCAGAATCGAACGCGAATGGGAACTCGAAAATTGTGCCGCAGAGACACTCGTCGGTCGGATATAGGTACTTTCATGTGGTGCTCCTGGCGCGTAGGGAGGAAGGCGCTGACTATAAGAGGAAACAAGGGGGACTCAAAAGGTAGGGCATCGCCACGCAAGCAGCAAGCACAATTCCGTACTATGGATTCTTTCGCCGGACTCATTGGAAAGACTTAATGATGTTTCTCTTGCCCGTACTCTCCCGTTCTCACTTCAGCACCGCAAATAGACTGCTGTGCGCATCCGTCCACAATTTTATTGCACTGCTCACCGCCGCGGGCTTTCCCGCCTTCTCAATTTCCGGCGCACCACGAAATGCCTCGCGGCTCCCGACCAGCACCTTCCGTCGCCTGTCTTTTGGCCGCCATGCTCTCTCAGTCTACGGCTCTTGTTTCTGTTTTCAATTTTCCATTTTCTGACTTTCGCCCTTTTACCTTCCAATGCTTTCTGGTAGAAACGACCACATGACCCCAGCGCAGCGCGACCTTCTCCAGGAACTCCAATCCTTTGCCGCGGCCGCTCCCACCGCCCAGTCCCTCATGGAGCGCATGGTCGCGCGCCTTCACGAAAAAATGACCCGCTATAATTGGGTTGGCTTTTATCTCGTCGATCCCGCCGACGCCGGCTACCTCATCGTCGGCCCTTACGCCGGCAGTTTCACGCCCAACGCTCGCATTCCTCTCACCACCGGCCTCTGCGGCGCCGCCGCCAGCACCGGCAAGGTCGTCGTCGTACAGGATGTCACCGCCGATCCACGCTATCTTGCCGGCTCCTCGATGGTGAAGTCCGAAATGGTCGTCCCTTTTTCCGTGCATCAGAAGCTTGCCGGTGAACTCGACGTCGAAAGCTACTTCGCCGACACCTTCCCCAAGTCCGAACAGGAATTCGTCGAAGCCTGCGCCGCCATAGTCGCCACCTACTTGGCAAAGTCATAGCCCCCGCATCGTCCGCCTCAAAGTGACCACTCCACACCGTCCCCAACTCCCTGTCCAAAACAGCACAGTAACCTTTCCGTCCTAGTCTTACCCTTGTCTGCAATGGCGTTGAACAGGTCGACGGAGACGAGCATCCAGGGCTCGGTTTGATTTGGGTTGCCGGACTCACGCTTTTGAGAACTTTCTCGAGAAACCCCGTTCACACGCCAATTGTTCAAGTAGGGGCTCCACTCTAGTCCCCTCAAGGAGCTGAACGATGAAAACTTCGGTTGGTTTCACAACTTTCTGTGCGCGCTTTTGCCTGGCGCTCTGTCTGTTCCTCCTGGTTTCGCATCCCGCACTCGCGTTTGATGATCCACCAACTCGCGTCGCCCGGCTGAACTTCATGTCCGGCGAAGTTTCTTTCCAGCCGGGCGGCGAAACCGACTGGGCCTGGGCCACTCTGAACCGGCCAATGACTTCCGGTGACAGTCTGTGGACCGGCGACCAAGCACGAGCTGAAATGCATATTGGATCAACCGCGATTCGCGTGGGCGCTCAGACTTCCGTTTCCTTTCTGAATCTCGATGACCGCACGGTTCAGCTCCAGCTGAATGCCGGAACGATTAATGTGCGTGTGCGGAATCTTTTTGCCGACAATGTCTTTGAAGTGGACACTCCGAACCTTGCCTTTACGCTTCTTCGTCGCGGCGATTACCGCATCACCGTCGATCCCGACGGCAGCTTCACCACCATCACGCTCCGCGATGGCCAGGGCCAGATCAACGGCGGCGGCCAGGCCTTCCTTGTCGATGGCGGCTCCCAGGTTCAAGTCTCCGGAACCGACTATATTTCCTATGACATTTACGATCTGCCGCGCAAAGATAGCTTCGACCAGTGGTCGTATACCCGGCAGCTGCGCGAAGATCGCTCTACCTCAGCCCGCTATGTCTCGCCG
>Ga0210409_10000278_pt1 | contig 101034 bp, 85 predicted proteins | sample IncBWH17MmetaG_FD_161649 | JGI IMG/M metagenome (GOLD analysis project Ga0210409, IMG submission 161649) | Forest soil microbial communities from Barre Woods Harvard Forest LTER site, Petersham, Massachusetts, United States - Inc-BW-H-17-M | ecosystem: Environmental > Terrestrial > Soil >... | reverse complement strand
CAGATTGCCAAGCTCTTCAACGCGACGGTGATTGCCACCGCTGGAGACGAACGCAAGGCGCAGAAGGCCCGCGAGCTCGGCGCTGACTACGTCATCAATCACTACCAGCAGAAAATCGGCGACGAGGCGCGAAAGATCACCAACAAGGCCGGCGTCGACATCGTCATCGAACACGTGGGCGTCGCTACCTGGAACGAAAGCGTGAAGGCGTTGAAGCCGGGCGGAACCCTCATCACCTGCGGAGCCACGACCGGCTACGAGGCACAGATCGACCTGCGATTCCTGTTCTCCCGTCAGTCGGCGTTGCTCGGCTCATACATGGGAACGCTGGGGGAGCTGCATGAAGTTATGAAGCACGTGTTCAGCGGAAAAGTGAAGCCCGTCGTCGATCGCACCTTTCCTCTTGCGGAAGTCCGCGCCGCTCACGAGTACCTGGAAAGCAGCCAGATGTTTGGCAAGGTGGTGCTGAATCCGTAGGAGTGCACATGAGTTTGAAAGTTCTGTTTAGCGGATCACGCTTTATCTTCTGGGCCCTGGCGCCGTTGCTGATCCTGTGCGCGGTCGTTCTCTCGCTTAACACCAACCCTTCGTCTCCGTTGCACGTGGCTGTGCTGATCCTAGCCGATGCGTTCATCCTGCTGCTGGTGATTGGTCTGTACAATCCGCGCCGATACGGGCGTCGTTTTTGTGGCTTATTTGGGCTACTGGATAGACGAACTCCGGGTAGGGAAACTGTTTCCCTCCACGGATCGCGGTGTCGAATCGATCCTCGCCGCGACGCTAGGCTTAGCGATTATTGGCTGGCCGTGCCTGAGATTCACGTTAAAGGGCTTTGCCGCCACAGATCAATCGCAGGAAGACGACGAAGATCAAGTAGATCGAGAACTTTGAATAATCGATCCCAGACTCGTGCGTCTGTTGGTGATCCTCGGTGGGTTACAATTACCTTATGAGCGGCGAACTAAATTTTGGTCCGTACGTCACAATCGAAGACGGTAAGAGGGTGGTCAAGGATCTCACCTACGGGAATCCCACTCCCGAGGGAGTTGTTCTCACAACGCTCGACTCGGCCATCAACTGGATGCGCAAGAGCTCCATTTGGCCGATGACCTTTGGCCTTGCGTGTTGCGCCATCGAAATGATGTCGATGGGCGCCTCCCGCTTCGATATCGCGCGCTTCGGAGCTGAAGTCTTCCGGCCTTCGCCACGGCAATCGGACCTGATCATCATCGCCGGCCGGGTTTCGAACAAAATGGCGCCTGTCATTCGCCAGCTTTGGGAGCAGATGCCCGAGCCCAAGTGGGTCATTTCGATGGGCGCATGCGCCACCTCGGGTGGCGTATTCAACAACTACGCGCTTGTGCAGAGCGTCAACCAGGTGATTCCGGTGGATGTGTATGTGCCCGGTTGCCCGCCGCGTCCTGAGCAGCTCATTTATGCCATTACTTTGCTGCAGGAAAAAATCCAGAACTCTCGCGGAACTGTAAAGGAGGTATTGAACCTCGCGTAGTCCGTAGGGCGCGCCAAACCGAAACCCTTCTACGGAAGTTTGAAGATGATCCGGATGGACGTTCCCATGGCAACCGGTTTCCCGTTCAGCTCGAACGGCTGATAACGCCACTGCTCGACCGCCTGCTTCGCAGCGCTCGCCAGAACAGCAGGGCCGCTGCTTACCTTCACATCGCGAACGTTCCCGTCCTCGCTTACCATAGCCTCGAGGACGACGGTGCCCTCGATTCTCTGGATCCTGGCTTGCGTCGGGTAAGTCGGACTCACCCGATGAGTCAGGGTCCCGCCCGTAATGCCCTGTGAGGTACGCAGTTCGTTGCTGGGAAGCCGGGGCTCGGTGGTGAGCAGAGTCTTGGGAAGTCCCGCGGAGGACGCATCGGCTGCGGCAACGGTATTCAGATCGGGAGCCTGGAGGTCCTCGGCCGCGGGCGGCGCATTAGCAGCTCCAGACCCCGCGGAGACTGGCGTGATCGCCGCCCCCGGCGTATGCCGGCTCGTCACTTCCTCCGTGGAAGCCCGCCGCACGAGATTGCCTGCTACGACATCGCTGCTGGCAGAACCTGGTTTCGGCTTGGGGAGTCCGACTTTGATCAGTTCATGTCCGCCCTTCTCACTTGCGGTCGACGGGGTGACCGTAATGGTCGTTTCGGCGGTTGCAACCATGGCCGAAGGAACCGCACTGGCCGCCTGTACCGATCGCGGCAGATGATTACTGCTGTTTCCATTTCGTCCCCGGCTGATCATCCAGCTGAAGCCCACAATCAACGCGAGCAACACCGCGCCCGCAGCTGCGATGCGGTAAGGCTGCCCCTCCTCGCCTTTCATTCTCGCGGCGAGAACTTGAAAGGGCGTGATCTTGGCGATTCTGGACGCCACAGAAGTCGAAACCGGCGCCACATCGGACGCCGTCTTCACAACGGCCGTGGTCGATGCAACGGACTTGGACCGTCCCGTGACCGCAATCTGCGCAAGCTGCTTGAGCAGCGTTAGATGTGCGTCTGAGAAAGCGTAGGGACGATCGGAAAAAATCTCGAGAATCCCGACCACTCCATGTTCGCCGCGCAAGGGAACGGCGGCCAGCGAGCGAATACCCAGGTCCTGGCAGACCTGCGAGTCCACGAGCGGATCCGTCAACGTGTCGTTGCAGCGCTTCGAGCGTCCGCTGCGCAGGCATTCACCAGAGATGCCGGAATCCACGTCGAGTTTTGCGCCGAGGGGAGGCGCGGTGTCTCCCGATCGCGCTCGGCAGATCACCACCCCCTGGCTCCACAGAGCCAGGGCGGCGCCGGTTGCGTCGGTAAAATATCGTGCCGCATGCGTCGCCTCTGACAAGATGCTGTCCAGGTCCATCCGCCCTGCGAGGGCGTCTTCGCGCAAACGGTCGATTAGGAGGTAGTCGTCCGGGGAATGGGTCTTACCGGAAGCGGGCCGCTGGTCACTTTCAGGCCGAAAAACAATTCCAGGATCCGGGGGACCTTGGGAAGTAGGCCTAACCCATGGATCTGCCATACGCAAACTCCTAGCGAACGGCCAGAGTTTTGAGTTGAATACTTTGCACTGCCGTTGTGAATCCTTGATCGGAGTGTCTGACAAACGGAGCGTGTTGTCAACGGAAGATCGCGGCTTGGTACGCGGAAAAGGCAACCGGATGGCGTCTTGACCGATTCGGAACCTCCTTGGCTGCAACTCCGTTCACCAATGGGCCAACCTTGTTCTTGAGAGATGCCGCGCAACCGCTTGAAACGCGCACAAAATCGCATCGGCGTGATACAAACTCTGGCATGGATTCATCACGAGTTTCCGACAGAGCCGGGACGATCACTGCGTACGCTCCCTGTCGCGCAGACCTGGCCGGTGGGACAATGGACCTTTGGCCACTGTACCTTTTCCACAGTGGCGCATTGACACTGAATTTCGCTGTAAACATTCTGACCAGCTGTCGCATCATTCCACTCAAGGGCCGGCGCATTCATCTTTACTCGCTCGACACCCGTCGCGAAGAAAGCTTTGAGAGCTTCGACGAACTGCGTCGCGCGCGCCGTTTTCGCTTGCCGTTGGCTGCACGGCTTCTGCAGTTTTTCGCTCCTCAACAGGGTCTGTCGATCGAAACGGACTCGGAGTCGCCCGCCGGGGCCGGAATCTCTGGATCTTCCGCCCTCATGATCGCAACCACCGCCGCTCTCGCCAGATTCACCGATCGTAATCTCACCTTCGAGCAGATGCGGGTGATTGCTCAGAACATTGAAGCTCAGGTGATCAACGTTCCCACCGGCTGCCAGGACTACTATCCAGCGCTTTACGGCGGAGTCAGCGCCCTTCACCTCAACGCAGACGGGATTCATCGCGAATCAATTCCCGTCGCTCCCGAGGAAATGGAGTCGCGTTTTGTCCTCGCGTACACGGGAGCGCCGCGCCAATCGGGAATCAACAATTGGGAGGTCTTCAAGGCGCACATCAATGGCGATAAACGAGTGTTCCGGAACTTCGAAAAAATCGCCGACATCGCGCAGTCCATGTACCAGTCGCTCCTGCGAGGCCAGTGGGAGGAGGTCGGCCGCCTCCTCAGGGAAGAATGGAAGTTACGCCGCACCAACGCCCCTGGCATCACCACCCCCCTCATCGACAAGCTGATTTCCGCCGCATTGCGCAATGGCGGGCTGGGCGCGAAAGTGTGCGGTGCGGGCGGAGGCGGATGTGTCATTTTCCTCGTGGAAAAAGGGGCAGCCAGCCGCGTCGCCACCACCATTGGAGACGCCGGGGGTCGCGTTCTTCCCCTGCAAATTGCCCGCGATGGCCTCCGTTTTGCTTCCTGAAATGCGGTGTTTGCTGGATTCCGCCTCCCGAAACAGCGCTATAATTTAGGCAAGATTGGCGCGTTGGGGTGCTTCATGAAGTCTCGCCGCATTACGGCCCTGCTGGTTTTCCTTCCGTTGCTCACGGTTGTTGCGTCTGCCGGTGACCCTCCGCAAGCGCCCAGGATCTCGAAACAAACCCGCCTCGAGTTAGAGCATTTGTTCAACGCCGAGCTAGTGTATGTACGAACACCCTTTCCGATGGGGAAAGACGGCCTCAGAGTTAAAAACGGAGTGGTGACGCCCAGCGGCACAGACCTCCAACAGAAGCTTGCCATGTGGGGTCCGGCATGCAAGCCCGGTGACGCGGCACGAATCTCTAACGTGGTGTTCAAGGATAACTTCATCCACGTCGAGATCAACGGGGGACCGATCAAAAAGCAGAAATGGTATGAGCGGATTAGCGTTGGAGGTGCCGACGGCTCCTCCGCCCCCCTCGCCCCCTCGGACTCCACCGCGAACGCCCGCGGTTCCTTTGTCGATCTTTACTTCGACAACTACGTGCCCGAAATGACCGGTCAGGACTTGAAGCAGTTGTTGCGTCCTGTGCTCGATTTCGAAGCGAAGTCGCGCGAGGAGGCTTATCTCGAAACGGTTCCCCCTAAGGTGAAGGACGCAATTCAGAATCACCAGGTTCTCGTCGGGATGAACCACGAGATGGTGACCTATTCCAAGGGGCGCCCGCCGAAGAAGGTTCGTGAGCACGATGGTGAAGTGGAATTCGAAGAGTGGATCTATGGCGAGCCCCCGCAGGATGTGGAGTTTGTCCGCTTTATCGGTGACGAAGTCGTCCGGCTCGAAACCATGAAGGTCGACGGGCAAAAAGTCGTCAAGACCGAAAAAGAGATCGACCTGGAGCCGGCACCGAAAGTCGCGAAGAAAGACGATGTTCGCCCTGCGACCGCGCCCACACTCCACCGGCCGGGTGAGAATCCGGACGCCTCTCCTTCGAACGATAACGATACCGTTCACGTCCCAGTGGGCCTGCCAGGGAACGGACAGCCCGATCCGACGAACCCAACTCCTGGCGCACCGCCTCCCAACTTCACTCCAGCACCCGCCCGCTAACTTGGCGTCCAGCGACCATGGGCTTTAGACTGGAAGGGTGAAGATTGCCCTCGGCCAGATCAATCCTACGGTTGGGGATTTTTCCGGCAACGCTCAGAAAATCATCGATTTCTCGCGCCGCGCCCAGGCTGCCGGCGCCGGCCTGATTCTTTTCCCGGAGCTCTCCGTGTGCGGTTACCCTCCGCGCGACCTCGTGGAGCGTCCTTCTTTTGTCGCCAGGAATCGTGAAACCGTCGATCGCATCGCCGCTGAGACCAACGGTATTGCTGTCATTTGCGGCCTGGTCACGCCGGCGGACGCAGAAACCGGCAAGTCCGTCATGAATTCCGCGGCGCTGCTGCGCGACGGACGACTCGCATTTTTGCAATCGAAGATGTTGCTGCCCACCTACGACGTTTTCGACGAGATGCGCAACTTTGCCCCCGCGCGCAGCCAGGATCTCTTCGATTTCTGCGGAAACCGTATGGCGCTCACCATTTGCGAAGACGCGTGGAACGATAAGGACTTCTGGAACAAGCGTCTTTACGGAACCGATCCGATTGAAGCCTTGCTCCGATCCGGCGGAAATTTCGTCCTGAACATCTCGGCCTCGCCTTTCTGGCTCGGGAAGCGCGAACTGCGCACCAATATGCTCGCCACCATCGCCCGCAACGATCGCGTTCCGGTCGTCATGGTGAACCAGGTAGGTGGGAACGACAGCCTGCTTTTCGACGGGTCGAGCCTCGTCCTGGATCGCGAAGGCAAAGTCATCGCCCAGGGGAAGTCATTCGAGGAAGATCTGATCTACTTCGATTCTGCCACGCTCAAAGGCGAGATCCACGAGCAGATCGAGGGAGAGGAAGCCAGCGCCTTCGCCGCGCTGGTTCTCGGCACCCGCGACTACACCCGCAAGTGCGGCTTCAAGCAAGTCGTCATCGGTCTCAGCGGCGGCATCGACTCTGCTCTCACCGCGGCCATCGCGACGGAAGCCGTCGGCCCCGAAAACGTCATCGGTGTTGGCATGCCGGGACCGTACTCGTCGCAAGGATCGATCGACGACGCACGGCAGCTCGCCACTAATCTCGGCATCCGCTTCGAGCTTTTACCGATCGGCGATATATGCAACAGCTACCGCGCGACCTTGAAGGGTGTCTTCGCCGGCCTGAAGGAAGATGTGACCGAGGAGAACATCCAGGCGCGCGCTCGCGGAACACTCCTGATGGCGCTTTCCAATAAGTTCAACGCGATTGTGCTCTCCACGGGTAACAAGAGCGAACTAGCAGTCGGCTACTGCACACTCTATGGCGACATGGTGGGTGGACTCGCGGTGATCTCCGACGTTCCCAAGACGCTGGTTTATCGCATCAGCCATTACGTGAACTCGCGGCGTCCCGTCATTCCACAAGACAGCCTGGAAAAGCCCCCTTCGGCCGAGTTGCGCCCCAATCAGAAAGACAGTGACAGCCTTCCACCCTACGACGTGCTCGACGCCATCCTCGAAGATTATGTCGAAGAGTCCCATTCGGCCGCGCAGATTGCTCAGGACCACGGCTTTGATATCGAACTGGTGAAGCGAGTCACCCGCATGATTGACCGGGCTGAGTACAAGCGCCAACAGGCTGCTCCCGGTATTAAGATTTCCGCGAAGGCATTTGGGTACGGACGCCGCCTTCCGATCGCCGCCAAGTCGGAGGCATGACGCCCGAGAAGCGAATTACTTTCGCTCACTGCAACACGGATTGTCGAAATTCGAAAGGAACACATGCATCGTCCACTGACTCTCGCATTCATACTTCTGCTGATCGTCGCCTCTCTCGGCGCCCAGGGGCAAACCGTCAATCTTCCGTCGGAAGATACCGTGAATTCGTTCATGGCTCAGACGTTCGGTTATGACTCCACCATCACCTGGAAGATCGTCTCCATCAAGCCAGCGGAAGCCGAAGGGCTCGCGGAAGTTGTCGTAGTCATCACCAGCCCCAAGGGGCAGCAGGGAACCACTCTGTACGTCACGCCCGACGGTAAGCACGCGCTCACTGGTGAAATTCTCCCCTTCGGCGCCAAGCCCTACGCGTCCGCTCAGGAGGCCCTGCTCAAAGGAATCGATGGCCCCAGCAAGGGTCCCGAGAAGTCGCCCGTGACGGTCGTCGAATTCAGCGATCTGCAATGCCCGCACTGCAAGGAGGCGCAGCCCGTCGTCGACAAGCTCCTCGCGGACGAACCGAATGCGCGCTTCGTATTCCAGCAATATCCGCTGCCTATGCACAACTGGGCGGAAAAGGCAGCCAGCTACGCCGATTGCATAGGTCGGACATCGAAAGATGCGTTCTGGAAGTTCGTGCAAGGAACCTACGACGACCAGGCCAATATCACCGAATCGAACGCCGACGAGAAGCTGGCCGCGATCGCCGACAAATCAGGCGTGAAGGGAAGTGAGATGACCGCCTGCGCCGCCAAACCGGATACGAAGGCGCGCGTGCAAAAATCGGTTGCACTCGGGACGGCGGTAGGCGTCACCGGAACCCCAACCCTCTTCATTAACGGCCGGCGCATCGCCAACGTGAGCGGAACTCCCTACGAGATACTAAAAGGGATGGTCGATTTCGGAGCGAAGGGGCAATAAGGGGCAAAGCGAAATTGGTGACCCGCGGTTGGCGTCCGTTCTTTGGACACTCACCTGGGAGTCTCGTGACGCTCCACTCCGCCTGCGCTTACTTGATTCCGGTCATCCAGATTTCCTGCCCGGGAGCGTCGGCCATGCTGATGATGTGCGGCGTGATCACGATCACCAGTTCATCGTTGTCTTTCTCTGTGTTGTTCGTCGCCGCCGCGCGGTTCAGAACCGGGAACTGACCGATCCCGGGAATTCCACTCAAGCTTCGCTGCTCGGTCGTCGTGATGTACCCCGCGAGCACCGTGCTTTGCTCGTTCATGCTGTTGATGCTTCCGCTGTATTCGCGGTTCCCGATGATGGGCACACCGTTGTTGCTGGACCCCGTCAGGGCGCGTATCTTCAGTTCGACCGTCAGGCTCACGTCGGAATCGCCGTGTATCACCGGCTTGATCTTCATGTCGATCCCGATATCCTCATAGGTGAACGAAGGTACCGGAGCGATAAACGAGTTGTTGGCAATCGCGTTCGAAATCGCGCTGCTGTTGAATATGGGCGCGAAGCTGGCGTTGATGATGGGATAACGTGACCCGATCTTCAGCGACGCGTCTTTGTTCTGCGACGCGCGTACCGTCAAGTGCTGCAGGGATTGCAGATAGCCTTCGTTGGCCGACAGTGTCGCGCTTATTGTTCCCAGCGAGACACCCATCAGTGTCAAACCACCGCCAAATGTAGCGAGCGGTGTGTTGAAGATGGAACTCGCACCAGTACTGCCCGTTAGCTGTGCCAGCAACGCTGAAATCGCGGATGAATTGGCAGCATTAATTCCGCCGCTGGCAATCAGCTGATTGATCAGACTCTGAAGACTCTGTCCACCCCCGAGCGTCAATCCCGCGAGCGCGCCGGCCGGAATGTTGTACAGGTTGAACTGGTTCGGAATCTGCATCCCGAAGTTGTGAACCACGGTCTTGCTGACCTCGAAAACCCGCACGTCGAGCATCACCTCCGGATGCCCGGATCCGAGGTTTTCCAGAAAAAGCGTCGCCGCGTCGAGCACATTCTGCGGTGCCCGCACGATGATCGTGCTGGCCTGTGGCTGTGACGTGACGTACTTGATCTCGAACACCGTCCGCACCACGTTCACGAGGTCCGTCAGTTCCTGCGCGCTCTCGATGTCGGGGACGAAGAATGTCTTCAGGGCCATCCGGTCGTATTGTTTGTGGTTCTCGAGCGTGTCCTGCGCCGCCAGGATCTGCTTCGGGCCGAGTGGAGCCCAGAATGTCTTGGTGATCGACCCCATCAGCCGCATCGCCTCGTAAAAGTCGACGTTCTCCACGTCAAAACGCACGTGGCGGCTGGCCACGGAATCTTCCAGAGTCGTGCTGATTCCGAAGGCGCTCGCAATCTGCGGGATCAGCGCTTTCGAATCGCCCCGGAGGTGGAAGGTTTGCAACGCCTCGTTCGGAACGACGTGGATCTCGTTAGACGACTCGATCACCCGCGGCGCCGCTCTCGGAGTCTTGCTGTCGGTGCTCACGGCCTCGCTCAGGCGCTGTTTTGCGAAGTCGTTGGTGGGATCGAGGCTGAGCGCCGTACGGAATTCGCCCATCGCCAAAATCTGCTGTCCTCCGGCCAGGGCGCCGTTTCCCCGTTGCAAATGATCGAAGACCAGTTGCTGCTTCACTAGCTCCCGCATCGTCACGTACTCGACATCGCGGGGCGCCAGGTCGGCGGCTTTCTTGAATTCGTCGAAAGCGTCGTCGAGCTTGTTTGCTTTTTCGAGCTTTAGTCCGCGTTGGAAGGCTTGCTTCGCCTGCTTGCGGCTGGTTGGACTTGTCACGCAGGCGGGACTGCCCGGCAAACCACTGGCACAACCCACGGTTTGCGGAATGACGGTCGGCTGGTCCTCGGCCCAAAGGACCGATCCCATTGCCAGCCACATCACTACGGTGCGCCAGTGCGACATTTTTACAGGATTGTACCCGGGATTAGAACGCGCGACCCCGACATTCTTGCACGTATGGCACTTTAGTTTTATGTAGTTAGGGCTCGATCGCCAGCAGATCGCGGCAGGTCTCAACGCTGTGGTCGGGACCGTGCGACAACAAATCTTCGCGCTTGAAGATCCCCGTGCCGACCGCGATGATTCGCCCGCCGACCTTCTGCGCCGCGCGAACATCGTCGGGTGTATCACCAACAAAACAAACGGACGCACTGCCGCCCAGCCGCACGCGGACCTCGGCCATTCCTTTTTCAAAAATCTGTTCGCGAAGCTCGTACTCGTCGGCAAAGCAGCCGAATTCGAAAAACTCCCGCAGGCCGGCGGCCTTGATCTTCAGCCAGCCGACCACCTCCAGGTTCCCCGAGGTGACACCCAATAATTTTCCATGCGTGCGCAAGAGTCCCAAAACGTCGCGAATGCCGGGTAGAACATTCGGCTTGATCCGATCTGCTTTTTCGGTCACATCGCGGCGGACCAATGCAAGCGCCTTGCTCATCTTCGAGTCGATTGTCGTGTCCGGAATACCGATCCGCTGCAGCGCCACGCGCAAAATTCCCGGATCGGTTTTTCCGTGGTAGGGAATTCCGTCGATCGTCGTCTCGACGCCGAAAACATCAAGCATGGCACGGTGCAGAGCATAGCGGTGCGTGCGATCGGGCGAAAGCAGCAGCGTGCCATCGATATCGAACAGGTAGGCATCCGCCTCTTTCCATCGGAAGACCGACTCGTTGGCCGCGGCACTCTCTTTCACGAACTCTTGTTCCGGCACTACACCCTGCTTTCTTCCAGCATGAGCCTCTGAATGCTGCGCGCTTTTCCCGTGGAGTCATCGCAGTCAATCACGACCGCACATAGCCGCACATCTCCGGTGGCCGCCTCAAAGCGCACAGGCATGTTGTTCAGGAACTTCCCGACCACCAGCTCCTTCTTCACGCCGATCACGCCATCAAACGGGCCGGTCATGCCCACGTCGGTCATGTAAGCGGTGCCGCCAGGGAGCACGCGCTCATCGGCGGTGGGAATGTGCGTATGCGTGCCAAGCACGGCCGTCACGCGGCCATCCAGGTACCAGCCCAGCGACACTTTCTCCGATGTGGCCTCCGCGTGTATGTCGACCAGAATGACCTTCGCCATGACCTGCCGCAGAAGCTGGTCGGCTGTGCGAAAAGGATCGTCGTTCGACGGCATGAAAACGCGCCCCTGCAGATTGATGACCGCGTAGCCGACGCCGCCTTTCCGTCCCTCATACAGGCCATGGCCTGGAAGGTCGGGAGCGTAGTTCGCAGGCCGAAGAAGCCGCCGCGAGGGGCTATGCGCTCCGTCCTCCATCTGAAAAAAGTCGATGATCTCGCGTTTGTCCCAGATGTGATTGCCAGAAGTGAGGACGTCGATCCCCAACTCGAAAAGTTCTTCCGCCAGTTGCGGCGTGATCCCGAAACCAGCCGCCGAGTTCTCGCCGTTGGCGATCACCAGGTCAATGGAATGATCCTTGACGAGCCCTGGCAGACGCTCTTTGACGATAGTGCGGCCCGGTCTGCCGAAAATGTCCCCGATAAACAGTATGCGCAAGTCGATCCCCGAGAGTACTTTCGAGAATATCACGCGAGCGCGCCACGACTCGTCCGCCCAACGCCCAGCCATAGCCTGAGCACGCGAATCGCAAACTACTGGGAGAGTTCGGCGGTTTTCAGAAAATCGTAATTTCCGGAGGGGTTGAGTGTCAGGTTTGTCACGCGCGGGTTGTGAACCAGCACATTGTCGAGATACCAGAGATTCAGAGACGGCAACTGCTCGGCCAGGATGCGCTGAATCTGGAGATAGATCGCCTTGCGCTTTGTTTGGTCGAGTTCCTTTCTCCCCTGCGCGATGAGATCGTCGACACGCGGATCCGAAAAATATCCTCGGTTCGCACCCTGCGGCGGAAATTTCGCCGAATCGAATGCGTACTCAAAAATATCCGGATCTTCGTTTCCCCCAATCCAGCGCAGCGAGTAAACCTGAAACGCGCCCTTGGTTACGTCCGAGTAGAACGTCGCAAATTCGAAGGTGCGAATGTCGAGGGCAATTCCCACCGCGCGCAGCTGTTGTTGCAGCACCGCCACGACGAGGCGAGTGCTTTCCTCGGTCGACGTCTTCATGACGAGGTGAAAGCGGATACCGTCCACGGGCTTATAGCCCGCATCGTCGAGAATCTGTCGCGCTCGCGCCGGATCATACGGATACGTCTCAACTTCGTTCGTATACGCCCAGCTCGGTACCGGCAAGATGCTATCCGCGGGTTGAGCGAAGCCCCGCCAGAGATACTGAAGGATCGGCCGGCGATCCATCGCATACGCCAGAGCCTGGCGCACCCGCACATCTTTCAATATAGGATCGCGCAGATTGAAACCCATGTACTGCAACACAGTCCCAGGCGCGCGAAGGACTCCGAGTTTCGTTTCGTGCTCGAGCGTCAGCACGACGTCCGGCGTCATCGCGTTCACCGCAACGTCGGCACTTCCTTTGCGTAACTCCAAGGCGCGCGTGGTCGGATCGGGCACAACATTGAAACGCACATGTTCGACGTGAGCCTTCGCTCCCCAATAATCCGGGTTCCGTTCGACGATGACCTCTTTATCGGCTTCCGCGCTCACGAAACGGAACGGACCCGAGCCGATCGGCTTCCTCGAAATCTCATCGCCACTGCCGTCGGGAACGATACCGATCGCACCTCCCGACAGGTTCCACAGCAACGCGGCAAAAGGTTCCTTCAGGTGAAAGACGACGGTTGTGTCGTCCGGGGCATCGACGTGGTCCACGAATCGATACGTGGACGCCTTCAGGCTCCGGATTTTTCCGCTGAGCAGCGATTCGAAGGTCCACTTCACGTCCCGCGACGTCAGCGCCCGGCCATCGTGAAACTTCACCCCCGGATGAAGATGGAAGACATAGGTCAGAGGATTCGGGATCTCCCACCGTTCGGCGAGACCAGGCTGCACGTTGAGATGATCGTCGCGTGTGAGTAGCGCATCGAAGAGAAGCTCGTAGATCCGCTCCGACTGTCCGTCCGTCCCGACCCGCGGATCGAGATTCGCCGGGCTGCTCTCGATAATCATCACGAGCGTGTCGCGATCGGGTTTCGACGAGCAGGCCAGAATCGGGAATAGCAAGCTCGCGAGAAGAACAATGACGAGACCTGACCGAACTGTTGGCCCCGCCTTCACGCACCTGGGCCCAGACGCCCTCGTTTGGGCGTTCGACCCGCAGGGTTGAATCAGGCTCGCCTCCTCACACACACGAAATCTTTCCCAGAATCGCAGGACGCTTCGCTCCAGTCGCCGACGGGATGTTGGACGGCCTCCGATGCCATGTTTCATACGCCAGCAACGCAAAGGCCGCCGCCTCCTTTGCCGCGCTTGGCAATCCAAACTCATCCGATAAGCGTAAGGACAATCCCAAGGGCCTCAACTCATTCGCAAGCATGGCCAGCAGCGTCGGATTGTTTGCTCCGCCACCCGAGACCACGAATTCGCTATAGGCGCCCCGCCGCTTGACGACGAACCGGCGAATGGCATCGGCAATTGAGCGCGCCGTCAGCGCCGTTGCGGTGGCGACCACACCTTCTTTCGGAATTCTCCCGCAGCGTTTAAGAAAACTGACCGCGAACTCGCGTCCGAATTCTTCCCGCCCTGCAGTCTTCGGTGGCCTTTGCCGGAAGAAAGATTCCCGCAACACCCCAGCGATGACCCCTTCTGCGACCAAGCCTGACGCGGCGATCTTGCCATCTCGATCGAAGGGCTTTGCAAAAAGTCGCTCGGTCACCGCGTCGATCACCATGTTGCCTGGGCCCGTATCGAACGCCATCACTTTCTCAGCAGAAGCGCCCGCTGGAATGGCCGATAGGTTTGCAATCCCCCCAATGTTTTGCACGATCCGCCCAATCTTGTCGTCGCGGTAGAGGAGGTAGTCGAGGAAGGGGACCAGCGGCGCCCCCTTGCCTCCCGCTGCCATGTCGGCGGGCCGGAAATCCGACACCACTGGAATCCCCGTTCTCGCCGCGAGAACCGCTCCTTCTCCCGTCTGCCATGTGACCGCGATCTTGCGCCCGAGAAAATTCTGCGGCTCCCCCTGGTGATAGAGAGTCTGCCCGTGACAGCCGATCAATTGCGCTTTGATTCGAAAACGACGCTGGGCCGCCAGAACAGCATCGGCGTAAAGCTCAGCTAGCAGAAAGTTCAGTTGCGATAAATGCGCGACACTCGCTCGCGTTGCGTTCATGGTGGCGAGCACCGATTCGCGCACGGCTTTCGGATACGCAGAGTGCGTGTGTCCGAGCAGCCGGAATCGATTTATTTTTCGCGCCCGCCTGCGGGCTTTGCCCGCTGCCTTGCCCTTCGCGAGCCCCGATTCCGCGATCTCCACCAGCGCCACATCGATCCCATCCGCCGACGTACCGCTCATGATGCCCGCGACGATCACGCGAGCTCCTGGCGTCGAATCGTCTCCAGCCGGACCTGTTCGCTGAACTCCCACAGCTTCCGTGTGAGTCGCTCGACCTCGCTGGATGCGGGAGACTTATTCCAGCGCGCGAGTTTTCTCGATGTCTTCTTGAACGCCAGCACGTGTTTGATGGCCGCCGCCGCCCGTTTCGCAAAGGCGCGATCGTCCGATACCCGCCGCTCAAGTTCCTCATAGGAGCGCGTGACGAACTCCTCCTTGTGACAGATCAGGCAAAGATCTCCGCCTGCCCGGACGAACGTCGCCGCCGCCTGCTCGATCGGCGCCGCGCTCAGCACGCCGCCCATCTCAAGATCGTCTGATGCGATCAACCCGCGATATCCAATTTTCTTTCGTAGAATATCTGTGATCCACTTTTTCGAGAGCGACGCCGGCATGCTCTCTCCCGTCACCGCCGGATACGCCGCGTGCGACACCATCACGAAGGGCAACTCACGCCGCAGTGTGCGATAGGGAACGAGGTCCTGCTCCCAGAGCTGCTTCCACGGCTTTTGGATGACCGGCAATTCATGGTGACTATCAAGCTTGCCTTCCCCCAATCCGGGGAAGTGTTTCCCACACCCCAACACTCCTTCGTTTCCGAGTCCCGCCAGAAACGCGCGGGCATATGCCACGACCTCGCGGGGATCGGCCGAGACCGCCCGCGTGCTCATCACGCTCTTCGAGGCCTCAAACGCAAGGTCCATCGCCGGCGCGAAATCGATGTTAAAACCCACGGCCCGACAGTTCTCTCCGATGATTCGCCCGTGCGCTCGAAACAGTTTGCGGTTGCCCGAAGCAAACACCTCGGCCGGCGACGGAGCCGGGCCGATCGCATTCCGCAGCCGGTCGACCTTCCCGCCTTCCAGATCCACGCAACGAAACAGCGGCGTCGCCACCTGCGCTTGAGAGTCTTTCAGTAGGCGGTAGGTCTGTTCCGTGCTCACGATATTGCGCGCAAAAAGGATCACCCCGGCGGGCTGGATCCGCTTCAGCAGGGAAGCCAGCGGCGCCGACATCTCCGTGCCGTCGAAGCCGATAACGAGAAGCTGTCCGAGTTGAAGTTTCCCGCCGCTCTTCAAAATGAAGGACTCATTTGTGGACTGAGGTGTTCCTGACTATTCCACCTGTTTCTTCAATTCCGCCAGCAGGTTCAGCGCTTCCAGTGGTGTCAGCCGGTTCAGATCGACCTCGCGCAGCTTTTCCAGCACCGGCTGTGAAATTGGCGTAAAGATCGTCAACTGCGCCGTGCGCGCTGGCCGGGAATCATCCGTTGCCAAATGCCCGCTTAACTCACGCTCGGCATTCTCGTGCTCCGATAACACTTCGCGCGCCCGGTCGATCACCTCATTCGGCAGGCCCGCCAGCTTGGCAACCTCGATCCCGTAGCTACGATCCGCCGCGCCCGGCTCGACCTTGCGCAGGAAAACAATCCCGCCCCCGGTCTCTTTGACGGAAACGTGAAAGTTCTTCACTCCCGACAGCCGGTCAGCCAACTCGGTCAACTCAAAATAGTGCGTGGCGAACAGGGTTTTCGCGCGCGTCCTTGCATGCAGATATTCGACCGCTGCCCACGCGATCGCCAGGCCGTCATAGGTCGCCGTGCCGCGCCCGACCTCGTCCAAAAGAATTAGCGACCGTGACGTTGCCGTGTGCAGGATCGCCGCAGTCTCCGTCATCTCGACCATGAACGTCGACCGGCCGCGCGCCAGGTTGTCGCTGGCTCCAATGCGCGTGAAGACGCGATCCACCAACCCCAGCCTCGCCGCTCGTGCCGGCACGAACGACCCCATCTGCGCCAGAATCACGGCCAACGCCGCCTGCCGCAAATAGGTCGACTTGCCACCCATGTTCGGACCCGTCAGCACGAGAATCGTGTGGGTCGTCGAGTTCAGGTAAAGATCATTCGGAACGAAGCGCTCGCCGCCCGCCACCGACTCCTGTTCCTCAATGACGGGATGCCGTCCTTCCACAATCTCGAGATCTCCTGATTCGTCGACCGCAGGACGGCAATAATTGCGCAACGCCGCCAGATGGGCAAAGTTGGCCAGGACATCGACTTCCGCCAGTGCCAGTGCCGTCTGGCGAATTCTCTTGGCTTGTCCGGCGATGGTGCCGCGCAACTCAGCGAAGATCCGTCGCTCGATTTCGACGATCTTCTCTTGTGCATCGAGAATCTTGGCTTCGTATTCCTTTAGCTCTGGCGTCGTGAATCGCTCGGCATTCACGAGTGTCTGCTTGCGTTCGTAATCAGGCGGTACCAGGTGCAGATTTGGCTTCGACACCTCGAGGTAATACCCGAAGATCGAGTTGAACTTCACCTTCAGTGACCCAATCCCCGTCCGCTGCCGCTCACGTTGCTCAATCTGTGCCAGGTACTGCTTGCTGTTGCGGCTTAGGTCGCGCAGTTCATCGAGTTCCTGGTTGACGCCCGTCCTCACGACCCCGCCGTCACTCAGAGAAATCGGAGGCTCTTCGACGATGGTATTGTCGATCTGTTCTCGCAAATCGCCCAATTCGTCCACGCATTTGTGCAGTGTCTCAAGTCGCTCCGCAGGAAGCCTCTTCATCGTGGCTCGCACCGCTGGTATCCGTCCCAGCGACGTCGCCAAAGCCAGCACGTCGCGCGGATTCGCCGTCTCCAGCGTGACCCGGCTCAGCAGTCGTTCCAGATCGAGAATTCCCTCCAGCGCGCGCCGCAACTCTTCGCGCGCCATCGTCTCCTTCACCTGGACTCCAACCGAGTCCAGGCGTCGGTCGATCTCCGATGCGTCGATCGATGGCCGCAGCATCCAGGCTCGCAACAGGCGTTTGCCCATAGGCGTGACGGTCGAGTCCATCGCTCGAAATAGAGTCACGCCCGCATCCGTTCCCGCAAATAAAGGCTCGATCAGTTCGAGGTTCCGCACCGTCACCGCGTCGAGCACCAGGCAGTTCTGGCGCTCATAGAAGCCGATCCGGTCCACATGGTCGAGCGTCCCTCGCTGCGTGGACCGCACATAGTGCAGAATTGCGCCCGCTGCAGTCGCCGCGGCGGGCTTTCCGGCAAGCCCAAACCCCTCCAGCGAAAGCACTCCAAAATGATTTTCAAGCAACGGAATGGCATGGTCGGGAGAGAAGATCCAGTCATCCAGAGGCGTCTCCGCATATCCACGCCCGACCGCCGGCAACGCCCCAACCGCCGGCAACGCCCCAACCGCCGTGGAACCCGCGGAAAGATTCACCCCAGCCCCCGACTCGAACAGCGGTGCCGATGACGCGTACAGCAATTCCTTCGGCCGAAGTTGCGAGAGTTCTTCTTGAATTCTGCGGGCAGCATCCGCGCCTTGAAATTCTGTGGCGCGAAACTCGCCCGTCGACAAATCCAAGGCTGCAAATCCCACCCGATCGCCCGACTGCGATACCGCTCCCAGAAAATTGTTCTCTTCCGAACTCAGAGAGGAATCGGCCGCCGTGCCCGGCGTCACCACGCGCGTGACTTCGCGCCGCACCAATTTCTTCGCCAGCCGCGGATCTTCCATCTGATCGCAAATCGCAACCTTGAATCCCCTCCGGATCAGTTTCGCGATGTATCCTTCCGCGGCGTGGTAGGGAACGCCACACATCGGCACCGAAATCCCTTTTTCCTTGTTGCGGGAGGTCAGCGTGATCTGCAGTTCTTTGGCGGCGACGATCGCGTCCTCAAAGAACAGTTCGTAGAAGTCGCCTAGGCGAAAGAACAACAGTGCGGTCGGATGCTCTTTCTTGATTGCGGCATACTGCCGCATTAACGGCGTGGACGTTTCGGTCATCAGCTGCGGCTTCGTGCGCGGATTATAACAAAGCAACTTTCAACATTCGCGGTTCGAGATCACAGTTGACGCATGCTCTGCGTGAGTGTTTTCCTAAGCGCATGGAGCTTCGCAAAGATCCGATCACCCGTTCATGGGTGATCACGGGGGACGACGTCCCCGAATCCCTTACACGCGGCGATGCGCCCTGCCGCTTCTGTGCCGATGCCAGTTCGCCCTTGCAAGTCATCGCAAGCCGTGGCGACATCGACGGCCTGCCTTGGTCGGCCCGCTCCGTTGTTCATCCTTCGCCGCTCTACCGTATTGAAGGGGACCCATCGCGGCGCGGAGATGGCATCTACGATCGCATGCGGTCGATCGGTGCTCATGAAGTGCTCGTGGAGAGTCCAAAGCACGACCGCAATTTGTGGAACGCCAGTGACGCTGAACTCGAGCAATTCCTCAAGCTCGCTGCCCAACGGATCCAGGACCTCAAAGGAGACGCGCGCATCAAGTACGTGAGCGTCTTCAAGAACTTCGGCGTGAATGCGGGCCAGGAATTTGAGCACCCCACCGCACAATTGACCGCGACCACGTTCGTGCCGCGCCGGGTTCTCTATGAACTGCGGGCCGGCCGCGAGTACTACCAGCAAAAAGAGCGCTGCGTCTTTTGCGACATCATCGGCCAGGAAGAACGGCAAGGGCTGCGGGTGGTCGAATTGCGCGGCGACTACGTCGCGCTATGCCCGTACGCGCCGCGTGTCCCGTATGAAACGTGGATCCTGCCTCACACCCACGATTCGACCTTCGAACGAACCGCTTTTTCGCGGACGGGCGGAATTCGCGATTTCGGCATTCTTCTGCGCCGAACCTTGCAGCGTATTCGCACGGTAACCGAGGAATTTCATCTGGTTCTGCACACGTCGCCGAATACCCTTCACGGCTCAGAAAGTCTCGGCTACTGGAAGACGCTGGACGAGGATTATCACTGGCATGTCGAAATCCTGCCCATCATCGGATCGAAATCGAAGTCCTACACCTTCAAGGAGGTGTACTACTCGCCCGTCAGCTCGGAGACGGCCGTGAAGCGCCTGCGCGATGCCAAGATCGATTGATCGCGTGCGTTCTTGCCGAAGCGTGCCCGTCCGCCGATTGTTCATCGCGTGGATCGCGTTTGTTGGTGCTGCCCTCGCCCAGGGACCGGCAAAGCAGCAGGTGCTCTGGCAGAAACTTGAGACCAGCATTCATGACGTCGATCGCAATCTTGATGGCGTGATGGGCGTCGCCATTGAGGACCTCTCCAACGGCCAGACATTCTTCTTGCAGCCCGACGAGGTTTTCCCTCAAGCGAGCTCGATCAAGATTGCCGTTCTCGCCGAACTCTATCGTCAAGCGCAGCAGGGCAAGCTGAAACTCACCGACCTTTATACGGTTCAGCAATCCGATCTCGTCCCCGACAGCGACATCATGAACGGGCTTACCCCCAGCGTAACTCGCCTCACCCTGCGCGATCTCGCCACCATGATGATCGCCGTCAGTGACAATTCCGCCACCAACGTCTTGATCGAGCGCGTCGGCATGGACAACGTAAACGCACTCCTCGATTCGCTCAGCCTTCCCCACACGCGCCTTCGCCGCAAAATGATGGACCTGAAGGCCGCCACCGAAGGTCGCGAAAACATCTCCACTCCCCGCGAAATGATGACCTTGCTCGATGCCCTGTATCGTGGAAAAGTCCTGAACAAAGAGATGACCGACGATTTCTTCGCCATGCTGAGCACGCACAAAGACAGTTGGATTCCGCGCGACCTTCCCGCCAACACCAGGATCGCGAACAAACCCGGCGAACTGGAAGCGGTGCGCAACGACTCGGGCGTGATTTTCCTCGAGAACCGCCCCTACATTCTCTGCGTGATGACAACCTATCTTCGCAACGAGCGCGATGGCGAGGAGGCCATCACCAAGGTCAGCCTCGCCGCCTTCAACATGTTTGACCGCCTGGCTCACGCTTCCGAGTATGGACGAGTCGTTTCACCGGGGAATGGCGCGACGCGATAGACTAGAGGCCATCTCATAAATCCGTTTTGGAAGGGGTTGCTTCAGCCGAGCCGTTCAGAGGGGCGTAAGATGCGGGCTTTAGCCCCTGAGGGAAACGCAATTCGAACTCTTTTGGTCCATTATGAAATGGGTTGTATTCAGGATGACGGGCAGACCGGCAGCCGCGAGACACTCATGACCATCCGTCGCATGAAGACCTACACTGGCGGGCAAGGGTACGTCTACCAGTATTACTTCGTCGGCAAGCGCCCTGCTCAGGATGCGAACAAGTCATCCACCGAATACGTCTTCGACGTAACGTCCGACCGAAAAACGACCTTCTCCGTGAGCGTATTCGTGGAGCAGGGCGCGCTGCGTACCTGGGCCCAGAGCCACGGCCGGTTCCCGAGCGAAGCCGAGGAGTACGCTGCCGCCAAGATGCGCCTCTTCCAGGCATTCGACGAGATCGAGGACATGAAAGCCTCTGGCCGGACCCTCATCGTTGATCAAGAGAGTCTCGCGGCCGCATTCTCTACGCTAGGTGTAGACTAGGCCGCCATTTTCAAGTTTCGTACAATTATCCGGAAGTCTTAATACCTTGTGACGCAGGTCACAAGCACCTGTGATCTGCCCAACTGCCTTCTGCCTCATCCGGAGGGCAGACTATAATCGCTTGGGCTGGTCTGGTGTGGGTGGCCGGTCTGGGAAAACGCTCCTAAACTAAGCTATGTCAATATTTTGGCTGCGAGTCGCGCTTGCATTCTACGGGGTTGGACTGCTGTACGCCCTGATCGCCATCACTCGCACCAGTGATCTTCTCAACAAAATCGCGCTTCACGCGGCCTACCTCGGGATGGTTTTTCACCTGGTGTCGCTCACCGAGGGCGTGCTCCTCACCGACCACGTCAGCTTCGCGATGGCCCACAACTCCGAGTCGCTGCTGGCGTTTTTGATCATGAGCGTCTTCATGGTCACGTACTTGATTTACAACACGACCTCGCCGGGCATCATCGTCTTCCCGCTGGTCTTTCTTTTGACGTTCATGGCGGCCACGCGCCAGCAACCATTCCTGTTGCTGACGCCGGGAATGCGCAAAGGGTGGCTGGGCGCGCACATTGCGCTCATCTTTATCGGATACGCCGCGCTGATTCTGAGTTTTTGTGCCAGCCTGCTTTACCTGATCCAGCAACACTCCCTGAAATCCAAGCGCTCCAGCGGAATCCTGTCGCGCCTGCCGGCTCTCGAGGAAATCGACCAGATCGGTTATCGCTCGCTGCTGATGGGATTTCCCTTCATGACGCTCGGACTCGTGGCCGGATCGGTCGTCGCCGAAAGCGTTTACGGACGCGTCGACCTGCAAGATCCCAAGATTCTGCTTTCGTTGTTGATGTGGGCGGTGTACCTGGTCATGGTGTATACGCGCTGGATCGCCGGATGGCGCGGCCGCAAAGCCGCCGTCCTTGCCAGCGTCGCGTTTGCAGCCGCCGTGGTCGCGTGGGCGGCCAACTATTTCAGTACGATTCACAGGTTCGCTTCGTCATGAGATTTCAGCTCATCGGCGTGAATCACAATACGGCTCCAGTCGAGGTCCGTGAGCGCCTCGCCATCCCCGAGTCTCGCTTGCCCGAAGCCTGCAAAAAGCTCACTGAGCACCCCGGCATCGACGAGGGCATGATTCTCTCCACCTGCAACCGCGTGGAGATCCTGGCCAACACGAAAAATAGCGCTGGCGCCGACTTGCGGAGCTTTCTCCAAAACTACTTCCAGATTGACAGCGGAGAGCTCAACAAACACCTCTACGAATACAACGAGCAGGAGGCTGTGCGTCATCTGTTCCGCGTCGCAGCCAGCCTCGACTCGATGGTGGTCGGCGAACCGCAGATCCTTGGCCAGGTAAAAGAAGCCTACGCCACCGCCCGCGCAGTAGGCGCAGTTCGCGCACAACTCGATCAGTTGGTCACGCGGGCCTTCGCCGTCGCGAAACGCGTTCGCACCGAGACCGCAGTCGGATCGTCGAGTGTTTCCATTGCTTCGGTCGCCGTTGAACTCGCCAAGAAGATCTTCGGCAACCTGCAAGGCAAGCACGTCTACCTGGTGGGCGCCGGAAAGATGAGCGAACTTGCGGCCCGCCACCTGATGGCGCACGGCTGCGCTTCCATCTTCGTCGCCAATCGCACCTACGATCGCGCCGTCAGCCTCGCCTACAAGTTCAAGGGCCACGCGATCCATTTCGAAGACCTGCACAACACCTGCGACCGCGCCGACATTGTCATCACCTCGACCGGCGCTCCACATGCCATCTTCCGCCGCGAGCACGGTGAGGTGTTCCTCGCGCGCCGCAAGAATCGCCCCATGTTCTTCATCGACATCGCCGTTCCCCGCGACGTCGACCCGGCGATGAACAAGCTCGACGGCATCTTCGTCTACGACATCGACGACCTGCAGCAAGCCGTCGCTACGCACGTCGCCGACCGCCGCAAGGAAGCCGAGCGCGCCGAAGCAATTGTCGCCACCGAAGTCGATCGTTTCCAGGCCCGCATCCAGACACTCGACGTCGTGCCGACCATCGTTTCGCTTCAGGATCACCTCGAGACGATTCGTCAGGCCGAGATCGACCGCGTCCGCGGGCGACTGGGCGCCCTGTCGCCCGACCAGGAGATGGCCGTCGAAGCCCTCACGCGCGGCATCGTCAACAAGATCATGCACACGCCGATCAGCACTTTGAAAACGGCGGCCCGCGACCCTGAAGCGACCACTGTCATTGACCTGGTTCGCCGGTTGTTCAACCTGCAGGAGAAGCGTGCGGCTAAATCCGGCGGCGGAGATAACGACTGATGGCTCGCCTGCGCATCGGTTCTCGCGGTTCTCAACTGGCCCTCTGGCAGGCCAACCACATTTCGGCGCTGCTGCGGTCTCAGGGTCACGAGGTTGAGCTCGAGATCATCAAGACCACCGGCGACAAGATCCTCGACGTCGCCCTCGCCAAAGTCGGCACCAAAGGCATGTTCACGAAAGAGATTGAGGAAGCGCTCGCCGAAGGCCGCGTCGACCTTGCCGTGCACAGCCTGAAAGACCTTCCGACGGAACTCTCCCCCGGATTCGAGATTGCCGCCATCACCAAGCGCGAAAACTCGCAGGACGTCTTTTGCTCGGTGCACTACAAGAGCATCGACGATCTTCCGCAGGGTGCGCGGGTGGGTACCAGCAGCCTCCGCCGGCAGGCGCAATTGAAGGCTCTGCGACCGGACCTTGAGATTCATCCCTTGCGCGGCAACGTCGATACCCGGCTGCGCAAGCTTGCGGAAGGCGAATACGACGCGGTCATCCTCGCCGCGGCCGGGCTCAATCGCCTGGGGAAAACGGATCTCGTGAAGCAAGTCATCCCGAGAGATGTCATGTGCCCAGCGGCTGGACAAGGCGCACTCGGAATCGAAATTCGCGCCGGCGACGCAACCACGCGCCAGTTGCTGGCATTTCTCGACGACGCCAGCGCCCGTGCCTCCACGACCTGCGAGCGCGCATTGCTGAACAAATTGGGTGGAGGCTGCCAGGTGCCCATCGGCGCCGCCGCGGAGGTGCACGATGGCCGTATTCACCTCGACGCGATTGTCGCCAATCCCGATGGATCGAAAATTCTGCGCGAATCGCGTGATGGTGACGATCCAGAAAAACTCGGCAACGAGGTTGGCGAAACTCTTCTCCGCCGCGGCGGCGATGCGATCCTCGAAGAAGTCTACGGTCGCGGCCTTGCCGTACCGCAGCAACCGTGACTGAGGCCGCTTGCATTCGCGTGATCCAATTTCTGTAATAAGAATCGTCTGATCGAATCGTGGGATCCGAAATCGTGTGGCGCGCACACTCCTGTGTGCGTACTCCCGTAGGGACGGCGCGACGTTAGCCCAGCGCTTTAGCGCTGGGTACGGTGGCAAAAAATGATCAAGTCCCGTAGGGACGACCGAAAACCCGGCATCCGTTCTCTGGAAGGACTCCGCGTGCTCGTCGGCCGTGCCCGCCACCAGGCCGGCGCGCTCTCGTCGGAACTGCGAAAACTGGGCGCCGACGTCCTCGAAATTCCGTTCATCCAGATCCGTCCACCGCGTTCCTTCCAACCACTCGACGCTGCGCTCAAGAACCTCGAAACCTATGACTGGCTGATCCTCACCAGCGTCAACGGGGTCGACGCCATGTGGGAACGCCTCACCAAACTCCGACTCACAAAAAAATCGCTAAAGCACTTGAAGATCGCCGCCATCGGCCCGGCCACCAAGAAAGCCATCGAAAAGCGCGGCGTCCGGATTCACGTCGTGCCGGACGAATACGTCGCGGAATCGGTGGTCCGCAGTCTGAAGAAGCAGGTGAAAGGGAAGAAGGTTTTGCTGGTTCGCGCCAAGGTCGCCCGCGATGTCATCCCGAAAGAACTTCGCAAAGCCGGAGCCGTGGTGGATGTCTTCGAAGCCTACGAAACCATTGTGCCCGCCTCATCCCGCGCCCGTCTGCAGGCGGCCCTGAAGAAACCAAATCGCCGCCCCGATGTCATTACCTTCACCAGTTCGTCCACCGCGAAAAATTTTGTTCAGCTCCTCGGCAGCGCTGGACGTTCGCGCAACGGCCAACGTCCCTCGACCCTGAAGGAAGTCTCTCTCGCCTCCATCGGCCCGGTAACTTCGGCGACTCTTCGCGAGTTAAAACTCGGGGTGGACATCGAAGCCCGCGAATACACCATTCCCGGCCTGGTTCAGGCAATCGTAACCAACAAGCGCCATAGTTGATCGGGAAGCCGCAAGGCCAGACGGTCTGCTTTTCTTTGCGATCTTTGCGGCCTGTTTCTGCGCCCTTTGCGGTTAAATGCTTTTCTTCCGAACTTCGCCGCACTCACTGAACCTTCAAATCGCAACTGCAATCTGCCGGGAGCACGTGCGCGCGGATGAAATCCGACACGCGCTTGTAAGCGTCAATCTGATTCTCGACCCGCGAGAACCCATGCCCCTCGTTCTCGTAAATCTTGTAATCCGCCACGCCGCCGTTCTTTTTCACAGCCTCCACCACCTGAAGCGTCTCTGACTTCGGACACCGCGGATCGTTCCCACCCGCCAACAGCAGTAACGGCGCCTTGATCTTATCCACGAAGAAAATCGGCGACCGGTCCTGATACAGTTCCTTGTTCTTCTCCGGATCGCCCATCGTGGCCAGATCCATCTCGCGCAGCACCGGATCTTCATTCTCAATTTCGGTGAAGTAGTTTACGAACGGAACGATGGGCACACCCGCTGCCCAAACGTCCGGCGCTTTGGTCACGGCCATCATGCTCATGTAGCCGCCGTAGCTGCCGCCCATCACGATCAGCTTCTTCGCGTCAACATACCCACTCTGCTTGATCCACTCCGCCGCGCTCAGCACGTCCTGCAGGTCGCCGCCGCCCATGTCGAAAAGGTTCGCCTGCTGGAATTCTTTCCCGTATCCCGTCGATCCGCGATAGTTCGGCGCGATCACGATGTATCCCAGGTTCGCGACGTGCTGAACAAAACGGTTAAACGAATTCACCGTTTGCGACGTAGGCCCGCCGTGCACATACACGATCACCGGATGCTGGCCGTTCCGCGGAAGATTAAAGGGCACGTACACGAATGCCGAGATCGTCCACTTTCCGTCCTTGCTCGGATAATGCACCAGGAAAGGCTCCACCATGTCTTCCGAGCGCATACCCGCGATCAACGAATGCGTGATCTGGTGCGACTTTCCGGCCGCCAGCGCGTGGACCCACAAATCACTCGGAGCCGTTGGCCCGTTGTGGTAGTAGAGCAGCCGCGTGCCGTCCTTCGTGAAAGCCGAGAATTTGCCGCCGAGGTAGTTCACTCCTTTTGGCAGAGGCAGCGAAGTCGTCTTCGCGGTCGCCAGATCATGGACATAAATATCCGCATTCCCATCCACGTTCGCGGTCCACGTGATCCGCTTGCCGTCCGGGGAAAACTCACCGGCGTTGATCTCCCATTTGTCCTTGGTCAGCCAGGTGATTTTCTTGCTCGCAATGTCGAGCAACCCGACGTTTTCATAGCCATTCGCTGCATTGGACGTAATCAGCAGCTTCTTCCCATCGGGCGAGAAGTCATTCACCGTGGAAAGTTGCTCGCCTTCATGTTCGGTGAGTAATGTGCTCTTTCCGGTCGCCACCTCTGCGACGAAGATATTCGAATCGGTCCCCTTCGCCTGGTGCTGCGTGTACGCGATCCACTTCCCATCCTTCGACCACACTGGACCAAAGTTCATTTTGTCCTTCGGCGTGTCGGTCGTCAGGTGCTTTGCCTTGTGCATCAGCATGTCGTAAACATCAATCTCGAATACCGACGACGTCTTCGGCTTCACTGTGTACGCCAGGTACCGCCCATCCGGCGACCACGTGGGATCTTCTTCGGCGACCTCGCGCGTGTTCGTCAGATTCACAACCTGCCCGGTTTTCGGCGAGACGATGAAGATGTCCCATTGCTCGTCGCCATCGTAATCCGACTGGTAGGCGATCCACTTCCCATCCGGCGACCACGCCGGCGTCGTCTGCCGCTGATCGCTCACCGTGAGTTGCACGGGCCAGCCGCCTTCCGCGGGCACGACCCACAGATTGTTCCGTCCGCTCATATTCGAGACGAACACAATCTGTTTTCCGTCGGGCGACCAGTCCGAACGCCCGACCTGACGCGTCGAATACAACTTCTCGATCGTCAGGTTCTTCTCGACGGTTCCATTGGGCTTGCTCGCAATTTGTTTCGGATCGGTAATAGCCTGGGGAACCGGCAGCGTCTGGGCCTCGGCAAGAATGCTCATGAGAACGACCATAACAAACGGGACGAAAATGCGCATCGAACTCCTCGGGATGTGACCAGAAAAAGCGATCAGAAAAAGTCTAGCAGAGCCGACCCGGTGCTCCCTGGCACGTCCGTGCACAATCTGGACTAACAACGGAGTGGTGTATAGGATTTTTGAATGACGGCGTCCCCCAACATCAATCTCTGGACCTCTCCCGAACACGCACTCGATTACCTGCGACGCGCCGATTCCATCCCGCACCGCGTCGAAGGCGAAGGCACATTACTCGAGTGCCTGCCCGAAAATCCGCAACGGGTGCTTGATCTGGGAAGCGGTGGCGGACGTCTCTTAAGCCTCGTCAAGACTGCACGGCCCGCGGCCAGCTTTGTCGCCGTCGATTTCTCGCCGACCATGCTCTCGGCGTTAAAGAAGCAATCTACGGCCGATCCGCGCATATCCGTCGTCGCTCACGACCTCAACAACCCTCTGCCCGACCTGGGCCGCTTCGACGCAATCGTTTCCAGCTTCGCGATCCACCATCTTCCCCACGAGAGGAAACGAAGTCTCTACGCGGAAATCTTCGATCGACTGACGCCCCAGGGTGTCTTTTGCAATCTTGAGCACGTGGCTTCGCCCACTCTCGAACTCCACCACCAGTTTCTCGACAAGCTCAGCATCCCGCCTGCCGAAGAAGATCCGTCCAACAAACTTCTCGATCTCGAAATCCAGCTCGCCTGGCTGCGTGAAATCGGATTCACCGACGTGGATTGTTTGTGGAAGTGGCGCGAATTAGCCTTGCTGGTGGGAACAAAACCGGCTTAGCAACCGGATGCGGATCCTGAACCCTAAGACCTGAGACCTAAGACCTGTCTTCATGCCTTTGCTCCCTTATGTACCTCAACCGTCGTCCACGTCTTATCCTCCGCATGGCACAGCGGCTCAATCGGACAATCGGCGCACTTCGGTTTGCGCGCGATACACAGACTCCGCCCATGATGGATCACCTGGTGCGAAAACAGAATCCAACGATCCTGCGGAATGACCTTCATCAGATCCTGCTCAATCTTTGCCGGCTCGTCGTTCTTCGTCAGCTCCCAGCGCCGTGAGATCCGGTGCACATGCGTATCGACGACCACCCCAACGCCTTTCCCAAACCACGACCCAAGCACGACATTTGCCGTCTTGCGTGCCACGCCCGGCAGCGTCAGCAACTTTTCCATCTCGTCCGGCACTTGTCCGCCGAAGTCGCTCACGATTTTCTTGGCCGCGCCCACCACGGACTTCGACTTGTTCCGGAAGAAGCCTGTCGATTTCACATCGGGCTCTAAGTGCTCCGGCGTGAGCGCCGCAAAATCCTGCACCGTCGGATACTTCGCAAACAGGCCCGGCGTCACCCGGTTCACGTTCGCGTCCGTGGACTGCGCGGAAAGAATCGTCGCTACCAGCAATTGCCATGCGCTCGAGTGATGCAGAGCGCATTTCACATCCGGATAAAGCTGATCCAGATGCCCCAGGATCGCCTGAATCCGCTCGGGCGCCAGCGGATTGTATGCCGCCCTCTTGCCCGCCTTCTTGGCTGAAGTGGGTTTCTTGGCCGCCGCCTTCGCTTTCGGAAATACCGATCCCTTCCGCCCGCTCGTACGACTCGCAGCTTTCTTCGCAGCTCCTCTTGCCACCCGTCGCGTGCCTTCCTGTCTTCCCGACTTCGTCGGCCGCCTCGGACTCACCCCTCTTGCCATGCCTGTCTCCTCGATGCGAATCACAAATGGTAACAAAGCCCGCCGAGAAGCGTCGCGGCGTGCACTTGGGCAGTTCGGACGTGGCGATCGCTCTCGTCACCACAATCCCGAAATCGTCATCCACACAACGACCAAGGACCAACGACCAACGACCAACGACAGTTCCATTCCATTGACGGCTTCCGATCCGCCCGTTACTCTGATTCCGAACTCCAAGGACAAATCCAGTGGCCGTGAAATCCATTCAGCTCGGACAGGTCTGGCGTCAGGATGCGACTGGTCAGGACTTCCTCATCACGAAGGTCTACAACGAAGTGTTCAGCCAGTACGCGACGCTGCGTCCGGCAGAAGTCACGGCGCCCGATGCGCCCACCGTCAAGGTGAAGGTCACCAAGTCCTCCGACGGTGTCTCGCTCCCCGGCTTCACCTTCACGCAGGAAGGCTCGTTCTAGGGGCGTGTACCATAAAGAGGGACGGGCGTCCTGAGCTGTGGTTTGCGAGCCGATGCTCTGAAACGAGCCTCGGCTTCGCTAGGCACAATCCTCGCCTTCGTTTCTGAAACTCAAATTCGTACATGACTGAAAAAATCCTGGCCGTCATTTTTCTCTTCATCAAGTCGATCATCGGCGTGACCGGTTACGCCGGCATCACGTTGCTGATGGCCATCGAGTCTGCGTGCATCCCACTGCCATCCGAACTGATCATGCCCTTCGCCGGATACCTGGTCTACGAAGGCTCCATGCGATTGTTTTGGGCCGCGACTGCGGGCGCCATCGGATGCAACCTTGGTTCTCTCGTTGCCTACGAAATCGGCCGCTATGGCGGACGTCCCCTCGTCGAGAAATACGGCCAGTGGATTCTCATGGGGCGCCGCGAACTGGATTGGGCCGACCGTTTCTTCCAGCGCTGGGGCCAAGCCGCCGTCTTCGTGGGACGACTGCTGCCGGTGATTCGCACCTTCATCGCATTGCCCGCCGGCGTCGCCCGCATGCCCCGCGGCAAATTTCACCTCTATACATTTCTGGGATCCTGGCCATGGTGTTTCGCGCTGGCGTATTTCGGCATGAAACTCGGCGAGAACTGGCGCAGCCTTGGCAAGTACTTCCACCAATTTGACGCAGTGATCGGCATAGGCCTTGCGGCCGGAGTGATCTGGTTCGTGTGGTCGCACTGGCAGAACCGGATGCGGGCTATGGAATAGGCGCAACCGTTGCGCGATCAACGGTACATTGGTTTGCGATTAACCTTCCTTCGGCGCTCCGCCAACAGTTCAGGAAACAGTCTCCACGCAGTCGCTCCATCAAGTGGGCGGATGGGAAGTAGATTGAAGATTGCGACCGCCAGGCTATAAAAACCCAGGATTGCAATAATCATGTTGAACCATTCGAACTTTGAATATCCGAACAACGCCACCCACGCAGAAGAGGAACGAAAAGATGGCCTGAGCCATTACCCCTCCCCAGGCAATCAGACTATGGTCAATCTGGGACCATGGCTCTCGAACTTCGTAATCCCGAATATCGGATAGAGTTCGATCGAAATGACGCCGCATCTTCTCCGCTGCGCAACAAGAGCATGGCCGGCTTCATGGATCAGAAACACTCCGAGATAACACGACAGTCCCAGAATCGTAAGGGCCGGGCGGCTGGCTACGCCGGCAAGAATGAATGCGATCACGACAAAAACGGACCAGTGAATGTATGTGTCCACACCGCGGATCTGCATCACATTGGTCATTTTATGCAGCCGGATCGGGTTGGAGATTCGCATCAAAGGTGGCATCGGTCCCTCGTCAGGTAGCGGTGTTGCATCTTAGCAACAAATCATCGACTTCAGTGCTACTCCGCCGGCTTCACCAACTGCGACCCGACGATCTGCCACCGCCCGTCGCGCTTCAACACCACGTCCATATACAGGTAGTGAACAGGGAAGCGCTTCCCACCCGACTCCACCTCGTCCATCTCCGCCCCGTGCACGATCGCCATGTCCCCGAACAATCGAACGCGACGCGCGGTCGACTGGATCACCGGATACCGGACCGCCGAAGTCCGCAGATTCTCCAGCACCTCGCGCTTCGGAAACGCGCGCCCCGCGGCGTCGTACTGCACATAATCCTCCGCGAACACCAGCGACAGCTTCTCAATATCGGCCGCCATCAGCGCCCGGTCCGCCCCATCAAATAGCTCATGAATCTTCCGTTCCTCGTCGCTCATGCTCGACTCCGATGACCGCTGGCCTCGAATCGACAACTTTGTTTTCGCTGACAACTATTCTCCCCAACCTCGATCACCATGGAATGCCCCGCAGAGGAGTCTGTTATGAAACTCACGGGTAAGTACAAGCTGTGGGACCCACATCGCCCCAGTCGCGCAGTGACGGCAGTGACTAGCCCAGCACGTCAGTGCTGGGACATCGAAGCTGGGAAAGTCGAGTCCGCTTTAGCGGACGGCACGTAGCTTAGAACAGCCTCGAGACGGCCGTTCGTCGCGTCTCTGTGCCCATCACACTCGGCAATGCACATCCACACTTTGACCACCGAACGCCGTTAGTGTACAAGCAGTGAATTCCGATTCGAGGAGGCCTCATGAACTCTGCATTCCGCGCCCTCGTTCTCGCTGTCGTGTTCACCGCCGCCGTGCTCTCCACGCCTGTCCTCGCCCGCGCCCAATCGGCGCCAGCCTCCGACAAGCCCTTCGTCGTCGAGTACTACTACAAAGCGCGCTGGGGATATGCCGACGAGTTCCTCAAGCTCTTCAAAAAGAATCACTACCCGCTGCTCAAGAAAGAAGTCGAGATGGGCCGCCTGCTCAAGGTCTGGATGGACCAACCCCGCTACCACACCACCGAAGACGGCCGCTGGGACTACCGCGTCACAATCGTCTTCAAGAACGCCACCGTCGCCAACGAGCCCTTCGACGAAGACGCCCTCAAAAAGCAGATCTTTCCCGATCAGGAGGCCTACCAGCACGAAGAGCAGCGCCGCTTCACCATCCTCGAGGCCCACTGGGACGTGCCCATCAAGACCGTTGACCTCGACAAGTGACCCCCGCATCGAATTGTGCCGTACGTCACTGCAATTTTGTCAGCCATGGTGTCCACTGAAATCGGACTGAGCATCCTTGCTCGTAGCTCGCCGCTCAAGACTTATCAGGAGGTTCTTATGCGATCTCATGAACGTCAAACACCGCGACGAACGCTACTTTCAACCGCACCCGCTTCAAGGTGCCTTTGCCCTCGCCGCCAGCATGGCTCTGGGCGGGCTGGTGATGATCGCGCTGGTTCTGGCTCTGATCCGCTGATCCGCGAGGGCACTCCTCCACAGGGATTCAGCTGGCCAGTGCGGTTGACATGATATCGCTCGATGGAGCGACGGGTGTTCTCGTCCGCTCAGTCGTAAGCTCCCTGCTCGTCTTGTTGGTGCCCCAGGTTCGCGTCCGTCCTTTGGACGCTAACCTGGGATTCTCAGTCATGGAACACGCGACTTCCGCTGCAGAGACGCCGAAGTTCTCCGTCTCCCTACGTTAACCCTGCAGTTCACCGTCGCGATTGCGCCTGTTAATGGTGATCTGTCCCCACTCGCGACCCTCATATTGCCAAATCCCCGCGCAATACGAGAACATATCCGTTTGCCCAATCTATTTCAGCCTCATAAGGAAGCATCCGAAATATGGCGAAGAGCCCAAAGTCCGCAAAGCCGCAAGCTCGTGTCGAAGTGAAAGAGTCCAAGGCACCGAAAAAAGCCCCGAGCAATCTGCAGCCTGCCAAAGGCAAACTGGGTGTCATGATCCCCGGCATGGGTGCCGTAGCGACTACGTTCGTGGCCGGCGTCGAAGCTGTGCGCAAAGGAATCTCGAAGCCGATCGGATCGCTCACGCAGATGGGTACCGTTCGCCTCGGTAAGCGCACCGAGGGCCGCTCGCCCAAGATCAAGGAGTTCGTTCCTATCGCCGGTCTCGACGACCTGGTATTCACCGGGTGGGACATCTTTGAGGACAACATGTTCGACGCCGCTACCAAGGCCGGCGTGCTCGATCGCTACCTCCTCGATCAGATCAAGCCGTTCCTCTCCAAGATCACCCCGCGCAAAGCGGTCTTCGACCACAACTACGTCAAGAAGATTGATGGACCCAACGTCAAGAAGGGCAAGAGCAAGATGGACCTCGCCGAACAGGTGCGCGAGGACATCCGCGAGTTCCGCAAGTCTTCTGGCGCTGCACGCCTGATCACCATCTGGTGCGGATCGACGGAAACGTTCATCGAGCCATCAGCAGCCCACCAATCGGTGAAAGCCTTCGAGAAAGCGCTCCAGCAAAACGACGAGAACATCGCACCCTCGATGATCTACGCCTACGCCTCGCTGATCGAAGGTGTCCCGTTCGCCAATGGCGCCCCGAACCTGACCGTCGACATCCCCGCGATGCACGAGCTGTCGCGCGAGCACGAGGCCCCGATCTGCGGCAAGGATTTCAAAACCGGCCAGACCCTGATGAAGACCATCCTGGCTCCCGGCTTCAAGGCGCGCCTGCTCGGCGTCAGCGGCTGGTACTCCACGAACATTCTCGGAAACCGCGACGGGGAAGTGCTCGACGATCCCGGCTCCTTCAAGACCAAGGAAGAATCGAAGCTGGGTGTGCTCGATCACATCTTGCAGCCCGAACTCTACCCCGATCTCTACAAGAATATTTTTCACAAGGTTCGCATCAACTATTACCCGCCACGCGGTGATAACAAAGAAGGTTGGGACAACATCGACATCTTCGGATGGCTCGGCTATCCCATGCAGATCAAGGTCGATTTCCTGTGCCGCGACTCCATCCTCGCCGCGCCGATCGTCCTCGATCTGGTCTTGTTCCTGGATCTCGCCGCACGAACTCCCGAGCTGAAGGGAATCGGCATCCAGGAATGGTTAAGCTTCTACTTCAAGTCCCCAATGACTGCGCCGGGCCTGTATCCCGAGCACGATCTCTTTATCCAGGCAATGAAGTTGAAGAACACATTGCGTCACCTGCGCGGCGAGGAACTGATCACGCACCTCGGCCTTGAATACTACGACTGAGTTTGTAGCGCCGGCGTCCCGCCGGCTGTCGCGAGGGCGTCTCGCCCTCGCTTTTTCCGCCGAGGGCCCGCCAGTCGGTGGGGCATTCCACGGCCAACAACTGGCCACCGACCACTGACCACTGCTCTCGGCTAGAATGCGGGAATGGCACCCGCCATCCAGTGCCGCGACCTGCGCAAAACGTATGACGGCAAGGTCGACGCCGTGCGCGGGTTGAATCTTGCCATCGAAACCGGTGAGTGCTTCGGCCTTCTCGGACCGAACGGGGCCGGAAAGACCACCACCATCGAGATTCTTGAAGGACTGCTGCAACCGACCTCCGGCGAGGTCATCATCCTCGGGCGCACCTGGCAAAAGAACGATCGCGAACTGCGCGAGCAACTCGGCATCTCCCTGCAGGAGACGCGCCTCTCTGAGAAGCTCTCAGTCCGCGAGACGGTCGAGCTCTTTGCAAGCTTCTACCAATATCCGCGCTCAAGTGACGAGGTTCTCGAAAAACTTCAGCTTACTGAAAAAGCAGACGCCTGGGTGGGAAAGCTCTCTGGCGGCCAGCGTCAGCGCCTCGCCGTCGCAACCGCATTGGTGGGAAATCCCAAAATTCTTTTCCTCGACGAGCCCACCACCGGACTCGATCCGCAGAGCCGCCGCCAGCTCTGGGACATCATTCGCACCTTCCAACGATCAGGCGGCACGGTCCTGCTGACCACGCATTACATGGACGAGGCCGAGCGCCTTTGCGATCGCCTTGCTATCGTCGATCATGGCCAGATCATCGCCGAAGGCTCGCCCGCTGATCTCATCGATCGTCTTGGCGGTCATCACGTCGTTGAGTTCAGCGTGAGCGAAATCGCCAATGGTCATGGCACCGATCATTGGCGGGTACTGCCGGGAGTCGAAGGAGTGCGCGACGAAGACGGCATCTGCTCACTGACCGTGCGCGAACCGCACCTCACCATTCCTGCATTGTTGGAAGCAGTTAGCCAGAAAGGTGGCGAGCTTCTGCATCTCACTACCCGGCAGGCAAGTCTCGAAGACGTGTTTGTGAATCTCACCGGTCGCCATTTACGGGAGGACTGACGAGAATGACGGTTGCCCAACAGATTCCTCCCTTGAAAACGGAAGCCCCCGTTCCAGCCCCGCGGCGCGAGAACGGACGCTGGGCAGGCTTCAACCATCTGCTGATGGCGCGCTTGCTCGAACTGAAACGCGAGCCCGAAGTTGTGTTCTGGGTGTTCGGTTTTCCAATTCTCCTGGCGCTGGGCCTCGGCATCGCCTTCCGCAACAAGCCCGCCGACGTTACCTCGATCGCCATCGTACAAAGCGCGGGCGCCGACAACGCGCTCGCGATGATTCAACACTCGCCGCGCAACGCAGCCATCCACGCGCAGATTCTCGATCGCGATGCCGCCCTGCTCGGGCTGCGTCTTGGAAAATTTGATATGGTCGTTGTCCCTGACGGCAAGGGCGGCTTCGAATATCGCTACGACCCCGCCCGCCCCGAGAGCGTTCTCTCTCACGCGGAAGTCGACGACGTTCTGCAGGCCGCCGCTGGCCGCAAGGATGCCATCGCAACCACTACGGTGACCTCCTCCGAACCGGGGTCGCGCTATATCGACTTCCTGGTTCCGGGTTTGCTCGGAATGAACCTGATGAACTCCGGCATGTGGGGCGTCGGCTTTTCCCTCGTTGACATGCGCCAGCGCAAGTTGCTCAAGCGGTTCGTCGGCACACCCATGCGCCGCGGCGACTTCCTGCTTGCCGTCATGACCAGCCGCATCCTGCTGATGGTTGTCGAAGTCGGCTTCCTGCTCGCTTTCGGTGTCATCTTTTTTCACATGCGGGTGTTGGGCTCGTTTGCCATGATTGCGCTATGGGGCGCGATTGGCTCGCTCTCCTTCGGCGGTCTGGGTCTGCTCACCGCCAGCCGCGCGCAGAAACTTGAGAGCATCAGCGGCCTCATCAACCTCATCATGATGCCGATGTGGATCTTCTCCGGCGTCTTCTTCTCCTATGAGCGGTTCCCGGCCGCCGTCCACCCCTTCATCAAACTGCTTCCGCTCACGGCCCTCAACGACGCGCTGCGTGCCACCATCAACGAGGGCGCCAGCCTGGCCTCGCAGTCCGGGCGCCTCGCGGTTCTGCTGGTGTGGGGTGGGATTTCCTTCATCCTCGCCTTGCGCTGGTTCCGCTGGACCTAGCAAGTTACTCAAGTTGCATTGACACCCCTTCAACCCGTGGCTATGCTCACGCTTTTGGAGGGAACAGCACGATGCGTTTTATGAAGGGCCTGTTCTGCGTCCTGTTACTAGCTTCCATCGCGTGCGCCCAAGACGCACAATCGACGTCTCAGCCTGCGCAAAATGCAACATCGCCGTCAGACGCGCAGTCCGCCAAGCCCGCGCCGAGCGGACCTCCGGTCGATGAGGCGAAGGTCACCGGAGGCGTCTTCCAGGCGGCCTATTTCAAGTTCACTTACCAGCTCCCGAAGGACTGGAAGGCTCTCGATGACACCGTCCGCATGGCCGCCAACAAGCAATCGCAGGATCAGGAAGCGGCGCGCCCCATGCCGGTCCGGAAGCGGCCTGCGACATCGGCAGCGGCCTCAACCAACAAGCCGGTGGTGGTGCCTCCGCAGCATCCAATGGAGAACTACAGCCTGCTGGTCGCCAGCCCGGCGGGTGTGACTTCTCTCGACAGCCCCGTGCTGCCCCGGGTCAACATCTGGGCGAAGCGCCGTATTCCTCCGCTGGATCACGTTGAGGATCCAGCAATGTTCATGACCGCGATGCGTTACGCGAAGGTCATCGTAAAGCCGCAGCACGTCACCTTTGACGGCCACGACTTCGTGCGAGCCGATATCGAGACCCCGACCAGCGAGTACCGGACGCAGTTCGTCACCATCGTCGGCGATTATCTGATTGGCTTCGAGTTTCACTCGAGTTCGGAGAAGGAAGGGGAACCCGGCGCCGACTCGATGAAGACGATCAAGTTTCAGTAGGGAATTGAACTTAGAGAAGGTGAATTGAAGCATTGCGATCGCGACCGATCCTACAGAGCACCGCTTGGCGGTGCTCTTTATTCTTGGGACGGAAGCTTCAATGTCGGCAGGAATTTTGGCGCTTTCCGCACCTGCGTCGCCTGCTCAAATGCATAGGCGATCTTCAACAGCTTCGGTTCGCTCCACGCGCGCCCGAAGAAAGAAATTCCCACCGGTAAGCCGAACATGAAACCCGCCGTCACATTGATATTCGGATAGCCGGCCACCGCCGCCGCATTCGAGCTCCCACCCCCGAAATGATCTCCATTCACCAGGTCCGTTGCCCACGCCGGCCCTCCGGTAGGCGCAATGATCGCGTCCAGCTGATTCTTGTCCATCAGCGCGTCGATGCCCTCAATCCGAGCCAGCCGGTGATTCTTCTCCAGCGCGTCGATGTATTCGCGGGCCGTCAGCGGCCCCTTTTCCTCCGACTTTAGAAACATATCTTGCCCGAAGTACGGCATTTCTTTCTGTGCATTTTTGTTGTTGAACTCGATCAGGTCGGCCAGATTCTTCACCGGACATGCCGGCCCCAGTCGCGCCAGGTACTTTTCCATGTCAGCTTTGAGCTCGTACTGCAACACCAATGTTTCCGTGTCGTCGAACTTGCCGAACGTCTCGATGTCGGCCGGATCGACGATCGTACCCCCCTGCTTCCTCATGACGTCGATCGCTTCCGCCATGATCCCGTCCACGCCATCGCTGAACCCGAAATACTTGCGCGCAACGCCAATGCGGGCGCCCTTCAGTCCGTTCGCATCCAGGAACTGCGCATAGTCCGTGTACGACTTGCCCTGGCTGTCGCTGGTGTACGGGTCGTCGGGATCGACGCCCGTCATCGCGCCCAGCAGGATCGCGGCATCCCGAAGCGTGCGGCAGATGGGGCCCGCGCCATCCTGGCTGTGCGAGATGGGAATAATCCCCGCGCGGCTCACCAGGCCCACGGTTGGCTTGATCCCCGCCAGCCCATTCGCCGACGATGGACACACAATCGATCCATCCGTTTCCGTTCCGATCCCGCCTGCCGCGAGATTCGCCGACACGCCTGCACCCGTCCCGGAACTCGACCCGCACGGATTGCGATCGAGCACATACGGATTGCGCGTCAGGCCGCCCCGCCCGCTCCAGCCGCTGGTGGAGTGATTCGATCGGATATTCGCCCACTCACTGAGATTCGTCTTGCCCAGAATCACCGCACCCGCCTGCCGCAATTTCTGCGCGACGAACGAATCCTTCGGCGGCTTGGGCGCACCAACGAGCGCTAGCGACCCGGCCGTCGTCATCATCTTGTCCGCTGTATCAATATTGTCTTTGATCAGGACCGGGATGCCGTGCAACGGGCCGCGCGCGCCTTTTTCTTTTCGCTCGCGATCAAGAGAATCCGCAATCTGCAGCGCGTCGGGGTTGACTTCGATGACGCTGTTCACCGCCGGCCCGTGCTTGTCGATCTCCTCGATCCGCTCAAGGTACTTCTCCGTCACCGAGCGCGCAGTGTACTTGCCCGACTTCATCCCAGCTTGCAGGTCGTCGATAGTGATTTCGTCGAGTTCGAAGGACCGAACCTCGGGTGGCGCGTACACAGCACTCATTTCCCGCGCGGCGCCCAGTGCCGGATAAATCGCGGCCGCCGCTCCCGTGAGGACCCCAGCCTGTAGAAACCCTCGTCGGCTGCTCGTCGAAGCCGCGCGGACAATTTTCTTCTTCAAGAGATTCACCTCGAAAATTAGCCCACGATACTACCGCAGGTTGCGGTCAGCGCGTCGGCTTGCTGGAACGCGTGGCGTGTTCGCTGATTGCCACCAGCCTCCGCCGAGTGGTAATCTCTGCCTAGTTGAGCGGGAGTAGTTCAGCGGTAGAACGCCAGCTTCCCAAGCTGGATGTCGCCGGTTCGATCCCGGTCTCCCGCTCCACACTTCTTCTCCATCGCGGCGCCCGACCTAAAAACCACACGCCAAGGCGCCCTCCACGCTCAGTCTCTCGCTCATGATTCTCACCATCGCAATCGCAACAGCGACATCCCTTGCCGCGGCAGGCCAAATTGAAGATGCACTTTGCCGTTACCCGCCGCTACCGACTGCGGAGAATCCAACAACTGCAACTGGGCGTCTCTTTCCAGTCTTTCCCGTTGCTCCTGAGACAACGACTCGGGCGATCCCATCTCCTGCCATGTCGTAAATGCGTTGCTGTGCGCCCGATCGATCCGGAAATGCTCGACCACAGTATGCTTTGCATCTGCCGGCAGGCCATCGACAGTCAAATCGATGTCAGCGTCCGCGGCGGCAACATTATCGTCGTGATAGTTCCACACCATCACCTCGACACTCTTTGCCCCACGCGTGGCGATCGCGCCGACATCCGGCTGCCCCCTCACCCCATTGCGCACCACGTCTTCCGTCGCCAGCGCGCCGGAACTCGCTGCCTGCACGCGCTCCCCGTCCAACATCCCAAAGATGCGGAACGCATTCAGCACCGGCTTATCGATCCCGTTCGTCGCCAACTCGCGAAATCCGGCAAACGGCGGCTGATCTTCAAACTCAAATGCCCATGTGACAGCTCCGAGGAAATTGACGTTTTCACTCGCCGCCAGCGAGTAAATCCGATCCAGCACCTCCGTGGTGTACGTTGAATACAACGCCCCATTCCGGTATGCATTCTGCGGATTGTTTTTCGCCGAGCACGCCGCGCAACCCTCCGGGTCCGACTCCCCCAAAACAATTGGCGTCTTCCGCCACTCCGGAAACGACTCGACAATCCGGAAACCTCCCTCGACCGCACCCAGTTGATGCGCGATTCCCATGCGCACGTGGCCGTCCTCCCACTTCGGAGCACCCTTGGGATGGAAAGAAATGAAATCCAGCCGCGACCCGACCTTCCCGGTCGCGAAATTCTTTTCGTGCGCACAGTGCTCGAGGAATGCCCGGAGAAACTCGCTTGCCTTGGGATTCGCCGGCCCAGTGCTGTCCGGCCCGCCTATGCGCGCCCCGGGCAATGCACGCGACACCGCCTCGACTGAAAAGTCGTACAGCCGGAAGTACTCCTCCGGCGTGCCTTTCCAATAGCCGATATCCGGCTCGTTCCACACCTCCCACAGCCACGTCTTGACCTCGCCTTCTCCATATCGCTCGCGCAGGTGCTCGACAAAGTGAAAAACCAACTCCGACCACTTCCCGTAATCCTTCGGTGGATACGCCCAGCCGCTGTAGATGTCGCCGACCTTGATGTCCGGAAACGTGTGCCGATACGGCTCGGGATGGGTCGAAAGCGCCTCGGGTATGAAGCCGAGTTCGACCAGGGGTTTGATGTTCGCCGCACGGAAGGTATCGAAGATCCGGTCCACGATCGTCCAGCTATAGACGGGCTTTCCCGCCGCATCTTCCGTATAGACGTTCGTCGATCCCCATTTCAGCGATGCCGAACCGTCCCCAGTGGTGAACAGATTGTGGACTCGCACATACACGGGGGCACGACTCAGTGCCGACAACTCCGCCAGCAGCTTTTTTCCATTCGGGGCGTAGGTGTAGTTCGGTTCGTCGTACCCGAAGAAACTCCAAACGGGGCTAAACGATCCGACGGTTCGATCCGCGTGCACCGTCACGCGAACGTTCGTGGACGCATCCTGCGAGCAGGTGGGAAGTACCGTCACCATCGCGACCAGGAGGCCGAAAGAAACGCGCACGATGCACAGTTTCCCGCAGTGTTTCACCAATCCGCGAGTGAGCATGGGGGATATGCTATCGCGTGCGGCTCACTTGTTCTGAAACTCTTCCTCCATCCACGCCTTGAACGCATCCAGATTCTGCGGGCGCCCCAGGAAGCCCTTCACCAGATCCGTTCCCGGTTTCGAACCTCCCGGCTCGAGCACAGTCTTCCGATAGCGCATCGCCGCTTCACCGCCCAGGAGATCTTTCTTGTCGAACTGGCTAAAGAAATCCAGTGCGATCACTTTATCGAGCAGGTACGTGTAGTAGTTCGACGAATACCCCATCAGGTGCGTGAAGCTGGCATAGAAGCGGTTGCCATCGGCAAACTGAAACGGATAGAAGCGCGTGAAATCCGCTTTCAGCAGGGCATCCAGATCAATCGTGTCGGGCGGCCGGTCATGCACGTCCAGCGAATATGTCGAATAGAAAAGCTGTCGCTGGATGCCTGAGGCCCGCGCAAACGCGTCGGCCTTGTTCATCTTCTCGATCAGTTCCACCGGCAAAGGCTCGTTGGTCTGATAGTGCTTGGCGAACGAGCGCAGGATCCCGGGATCATGGAAGAACTCTTCCAGCATCTGCGACGGCGCTTCCACGAAGTCTGTCTCCGTCGTGAACCCGCTGATCCCACTCCACTGCTGCTGGCCTCCCAGGATGTTGTGCATCAGGTGGCCAAACTCGTGGAAGAACGTTACGACGTCGTCATACTCGAGCAGGCCCGGATCGCCCGCCTTGCCCCCCGGGAAATTGCAAATGAGAACTCCTTCTGCTAATTGGTGTCCCTTGATTCCTTGCACCACCGGCGCGGAACTAAACCACTTGTCCTTGCCATCGCGGGGATGCATGTCGAGATAAACGCGCCCGACATGTTTTCCTTCGTCGAACACATCAAACGTGCTCACCGATGGATCCCACACCGCAGCATCCGATGCCGCCTTAAAGCTGATGTGAAACAACTTGGCCGCAGTATCCAATACTCCTTGCTGCACCCGGTCGTACGGGAAATAAGGCCGCACCGACTGCGAATCGAAGTTCAACACCGCGCGCCGGTACTGCTCGTACCAGTAGAAGCCGCTGTAGGCGGGAATCGTCGTCAATCCCGGCTGTTTTTGACGGGCAAAGGTGAGCAGCATTTCGAACTCGCGTTTCGCCGTCCGTTGAGAAGCCTGATCGACGTCGTTCAAAAACGTCTTCATGTTGGCCGCCGACCCCATCATTTGGTCGGCAGTGGCAAAGTCTGCCCAGTTCGGATAGCCCAGCGTCTTCGCAAGTTCATCGCGAGTTTTCAGCACATCCATCAGGATGGCTTTGTTCTGCGGATACGCCCGCGTCATGTACGCCAGGTACATCCGCTTGCGCAAGTCTTCATTCGACGCGTAAGTGATGACCGGAGAGTAGTTGGTTTCCTCGGTCGAGATCGAGATCGAGCCGTCGGCCGCCGCCGGATGGTTCGCGATGAAGTCGTCGGGCATGCCGACCAGTTCCGACTTGTCTTTCGCCACCACGTGATTCACGTTCTCCTGCACGTTGCGGCCGAATTTCAGAGCGGTCTCGGTGATGTAGTCCAGCTTCTTCTTGATCTCGGCTCGGGTCGCGTCATCCTTATCGACACCTGCCAGCCGGTACTCCAACAATGTCCGCTCCACGTAGTGCTTGGTGGCCGGATCGGCCGACGAGATATCCATCGCAACCAGAGCCTTGTACACCGCCTGGTTCAGCGAGACCTCGTTTTGCTCCTGGTTGGCTTTTTGCGCGAGTGCCTGCCCCGCATCGCGCACCTCTTTCTGCGGAGCCACGCCATACATCAGAAACGCTTCCGCCGCCGCGAGCGACAACTCGTTCTGTGCATTGTCGAAGGGCGCCAGTGTGTTTTGGACGGTTCGTGCTCCTTTCACCGCCAGCAGCGCATCGATATCCTTCTTCTCCTGGTCAAGATGGCCGTTCACCCACTTCTCGGCATTCGCGGCATTCAATTTGCCGACCCAGAGGTGGAGCGGGTCATCCTGTGCGCGCGCCCGATCCGCGCTGAACAGACTCGCCAGCAGCCAGGCGCCTGCGCCCAGAAGGCGCAGGACTCTCTTGCCATCAAACCGGAATGACATTGGAATTCTCCTCATTCGCTTCGACGATCCATTTGCGCAGGCGTTTATGACGGGTCAACACGCAGGACCCCAAGACCCCGCCGGGAAGCGACCAAGCATACTATGCCTCCGGTTTCGACTGCACGAGCCGAAGCCTGTGCCGTCCACACGAATGTCTATTGTTAATTCTTGTGCGCAGGGCTTTCGCACTTCCTGACGTGTTGCTACCATCCCTCTGCTACCTGTCCAGCGGTCAGTCTCCGGCCCCGGAACAACTCCGAAGAGCCTTTCGTTCGACCCGGCGGGGAAAGTTCCGGTGCAACCTTAAATGAAAATAGTATGAAAGACGCGGCGTAAAACTTTGTAAATCGCGCAGCCTCCCGCGCGGTCCGGATGCTACATTGGTAGGGTGAAATACCCCAGTATTGGCGCGGCCAAACACGCATCAAGTCTGTGTGTGGTCGCGCTTATGTGTGCCGCGGCGCTCTGCTTCGCACAGCAGGCAGCGACCGGCGCCCAATCCGCGAATCCATCTCCAATTCAGCAGGCGCTCGGCAGCATCAAGGCGGTGAACGATTCCGGCATAACCCTGGCCGCGGATTCTGGCGAGGAATTCAAGGTCTCCCTGCCCGACACGGCAAAAATCCTGCGCGTCGCCCCCGGACAAAAAGACCTCAAGAGCGCGACGGCGCTTCAGAAATCAGACCTGCAGGTAGGAGATCGCATCCTGGTGCGTGGCCGCGCCGCCGGTGACCAGCATTCGCTTACGGCTGCCGCCGTGATCGTGATGAAGCAGTCTGACGTGGCGGCGAAACAGGAAAACGACCGCAGCGACTGGCAGAAACGCGGCGTCGGCGGACTCGTGACCGCCGTCGATCCTTCTACCGGCACCATCACCGTCTCGCAAACGTCGTTCACCGGCACCAAGTCTGTCGCCATACATACCACCAAGTCCACGATCCTTCGTCGCTACGCGCCGAACTCCGTCAAGTTCGACGATGCCAAGGTCGCCCCGATCGACCAGATCAAAAGCGGCGACCAGCTTCGCGCCCGCGGCAGCAAGAACGCCGATGGCTCGGAGATCGCGGCCGACGAAGTCGTCTCCGGGACGTTTCGCAATCTGGCGGGCACCATTACCGCGGTTGATCCGTCCAGCGGGACGCTTACCTTAAAAGACGTAATCAGCAAGCAGCCGGTAACCGTGAAGGTGAGCTCCGACAGCCAGCTTCGCAAACTGCCCGCCGAGTTTGCCCAGCGAATTGCGATGCGTCTGAAGGCGGCCGCGGCGGGCGGCATTCCCGGTGCGGGTATGGCGGCGGCAGGTGGTGGTGCTGCTCCGGCCCAAGGACAAGGCGAGGGCGGCAATCGGGCCGCGGGCGGAGGAGGCTTTCCTGGCGGTGGCATGGGTGGACGCGCCGGAGGCCCACCCGACATTCAACAGATTCTCGCGCGGATGCCTGCAGCCTCTCTCAGTGATCTTCAGAAAGGCGACGCGGTGATGATTGTCTCCACCCAGCCCAACGAGACGGGAGAGGTGAAGGCGATTACGCTGCTCGCCGGAGTCGAGGCCCTGCTGACCGCCTCGCCCAGTGCGACGCAGGCGATGATGCTCTCTCCATGGAGCTTGAGTTCTTCTTCAGCCGAGGCCGCTGCGAATCCTTAAGCGCGCATCTCAGCTGTTGGTTGGTTCGTTTGCAGGAGAAAGAATGCAGTCCGTTTTTTCCAACAAGGCCTTTTTCGGCCTCGCCCTCCTCATCTCCGTCACGCTGCTGCTCGGCGCCGCAGCGTCGGCCCAGTCCGGCAACGGAAGTTTGCAGGGAACCGTCACCGATCCCTCCGGGGCCGCGGTCACAAATGCAACCGTCGTCGTAGTTACGCCCGACGGCCAGTCGAAGACGGCCACGACGGGCCGCACCGGATTCTACGAAATCAAAGGGCTCGCTCCGGGCACCTACACGGTGACCGCGAGCGCTCCCGGATTCGCCGCGTACGCACAGGACGGCGTCCAGATCGCTTCCGGGCAGACGCAAACGACCAACATCACCTTCGCCATCGAGGTTGAAAAAGAAAAAATCAACGTGCAGGATCAGAGTACGACCGTGTCTACCGATCCTTCTGCAAATGCCGGCGCGATCATCCTCCGCGGCGAGGATCTGGACGCGCTCCCCGACGATCCCGACGAACTGCAGACCGATCTCGAAGCCCTCGCCGGACCTTCTGCCGGACCCAACGGCGGGCAGATGTACATCGACGGCTTCACCGCCGGCCAGCTTCCACCCAAGTCTTCGATTCGCGAGATTCGCATCAACCAGAATCCCTTCTCCTCCGAATATGACAAGCTCGGCTACGGCCGTATCGAAATCTTCACCAAGCCCGGCACCGACAAGTTGCACGGGCAGGTTTCGATCATGGGGAACGACTCGTCCTTCAATTCCCCGAATCCGTTCCTGCTCGGGCAGGAGCCGCCCTACCACTCTGTGCAATATATGGGCAACGTCGGCGGACCGTTGGGCAAGAAGGCTTCATTCTTTCTCGACGCGCAGCGCCGCAACATCGACGAACTGTCGGTGATCACCGCCTGCGAAACGCCGCCCTGCGGCACTGGCAACTTCACCTCCACCACGGTTCCCAATCCACACACGCGCACGAATATCGCGCCTCGCTTCGATTACGCGATCTCCAAGAACAACACGCTCACCGCCCGTTATCAGTTCTTCCGCGACACCAACGACAATGCGGGTCTCGGCCAGTTGACTTTGCCGACGCAGGCTTACAACGTGGACGAAACCGAACACACGCTCCAGATCAGCGACACCCAGGTCCTGTCCACCAAAGTGATCAATGAAACGCGCTTCCAATATTTGCGCGACACCACACAACAAGTCCCCCAGAACACAACGGCCCGAGTCACCGTTCAAGGGGCGTTCATCGGTGGTGGCAGCAGCGGCGGCACCAGCAACGAATACCAGGACCACTACGAGTTACAGAATTACACCTCGATGAGCCTTGGGAACCACTTCCTCAAGTTCGGTGGGCGCCTGCGGGCCATTCATGATCAAAATACTGATGCGACTTTGCTGAACGGCGCATGGATCTTCCGCAGCCTGGCGGATTTTCAAAACAGCAATCCCTTTCAGTATTCCGTCAACGTGGTGCCCGGCGCGACTTCGCTCACGATCCCCAACGTTACCGCCAACGTGGTCGACGCCGGACTCTACATGCAGGATGACTGGCGCTGGCTCCCCAATCTGACCGTCAGTTTTGGTCTTCGATTCGAGACGCAAAATGCGATTCACGATCACGGAGACTGGGCGCCCCGTGTCTCCTTTGCCTGGGGCATCGATGGCAACCAGAAGAAAGCCGCAAAAACCGTCCTGCGCGGCGGCTTCGGCATGTTCTACGACCGCTTTTCCGACACCAACGTCGTTCAGGCGGACCGCCTCAATGGCATTACCCAGATTCAGTACATCGTCACGTGCACCACCTTGCCGTGCGCGCCCCTGTCGAACTATCCAAATCCGCCATCGCTGACCGACCTGCAGAATTCTTCGCCGACCACCTACCAGATCAATCCCCAGCTGCACTCGCCCTACATTCTGCAGAGCGCTCTCAGCCTGGAACGCCAGGTGACAAAGTTAGCTACAGTGACAGTGTCGTATTTGAATTCGCGCGGGTTTGATCAGCTTTTGACGCGCAACATCAACGCGCCAATTCCGCCGAACACCGATCCCACCGACCCGACGGTGCGTCCCTTCGGTACACTGAACAACATCTATCAATACGCAACCGAAGGAATCTTCCGCCAGAATCAGTTGATCGTAAGCTCCACCGTGCGCACCGGCCGCGTCACGCTGTTCGGCTTCTACACGTTCAATAACGTTCACAGCAATACGGGCGGCGTAAGCACGGCCAGCCCCGGTGGGGCTTTCCCCTCGGACCAATACGACCTGAACGCCGACTACGGGCGCGCTTCCTATGACATCCATCAGCGCCTCTTTCTCGGCGGCTCGATCTCTGCTCCCTACGGATTTCGCGTGAGCCCGTTCATGTTGGCGTCATCCGGCGTCCCCTATAACGTAACCCTGGGCTACGATCTAAACGGCGACTCGATCACGAACGATCGTCCCTCTTTCTCCGGCGCGTGCTCTCAACCCACCAACCCCTGCTTCTACAACTTCAATCCAGGACCGAATGATCCTCGGGTTCCCGTCAATTACCTGACCGGCCCGGCGCAGTTCACTCTAAATCTCCGCGTGAGCAAGACATTCGGCTTCGGTCGTGAGACCGGCGGCAGGAGCGGCATGAGCCAATCCACGTCAGGTGGCCCCGGTGTTGGCGGTGGTCACGGCGGAGGTCCAGGTGGCGGAGGTGGCGGAGGCGGTTTCGGCGGTGGCCCGAGAGGAGGCATGGGCGCCATCTTCGGTCCGGGCAATACGAATCGCCGCTACAATCTCACGTTTAGTGTGAATGCACGCAACGTGCTGAACCACCCAAATCTCGCGGCTCCCATCGGCACGCTGTCTTCTCCGTTCTTCGGACAGTCCATTTCGCTCGCGGGTGGCCCCTTCTCCAGTGCGGCCGCGAATCGCAAGCTCGAGTTACAGATGAGTTTCAGCTTCTAATAAGCCACGTGGGGGCGGACGCCCCGTCCGCCCGGCGGAGCGAAGCTCCGCAGATTTATTCGGGCAACAGAAACTCCTTATTCGAACGCCGAAGACCTATTCCTGACACCTGGACCTGACACCTGACACCCAAGCTCCTCTCAAGTTGTCTCCGCGCCGCGCAACGCAATAAGATGCTTGCTGCATTAGGGAGCCACCTCATCTCAACACCGTCCCCCTTGCCTAAATTTCGTCACGACTGTTCAGGAGAATTTATGAAATACAAGTTATGCATCGCCCTCCTCGCCCTCTCGTTCGTTGCTCCTCTCTTTGCCGAAGATCAGGAAAAGAAGGAAGCCAAGGAAGACCAGCGCATGGGCGAGTCTGCCGTGGTGCTGAAAGAGATTCTTAACATGCCCGATGGCATCCCTAAAGATCTTCTGAACAAAGCTCTCTGCGTCGTGGTTTACCCCTCGGTGAAAAAAGCTGCGTTCATCGTTGGCGGGAGCTACGGCCGGGGCGTGATCACTTGTCGCACCGGAAAAGAATTCAACGGCGGTCGATGGAGCGCGCCCGCCATGTTCGCCCTCGAAGGCGGCAGCTTCGGCTTTCAAATTGGCGCGCAGGCCACGGATTTCGTGCTCCTCGTTATGAACGAGTCCGGAGCGAACTCCGTCATGTCGAGCAAAGTGAAGCTCGGCGCCGACGCATCCGCTGCCGCTGGTCCGGTGGGACGCAACGCCACCGCCGAGACTGACGTGGTCCTGAAGGCGGAGATACTCTCCTACTCGCGTGCCAAGGGTCTCTTCGCTGGCATCTCGCTCGAAGGTTCCACCCTGCGCTCCGATGACGGTGGCAACAAATCGGTCTACGGCCGGGAGATCAGCGCGAAAGAAATTGTCCGGGAAGGGAAGGTTCGACCACCCGCCGCTGCTCGGCGTCTCCTGGCCATCCTCCAAAAAAATTCTCCCCGGCACATTGAAGAGAAGCCGAAATCCTAAACGCGAGACGCGAACGCAAGCACTTCCACGCGTCACCGTCTTCAGGCCAGGGAAGTCGAGACCCCTACTCGGCTTCCCTCGTTGTTCAGGCTTCCCCCCGCGCGCCAGCTATACTTTTTCATCCCGGAGTCACGCATGAAAATCATCCGTTGCTTCGCCATTCTTCTACCCGTATTGGTGTGCGCCCACGGACTCGTCGGACAAGAAAATCCCGCGAGCCAGAATGTCCCTGCGTCGCCGCGCGTATCGGGACGCCCGACCATCGGCCTGGTTCTCGAAGGTGGCGGCGCGCTCGGCCTTGCGCATGCCGGTGTTCTGCGCTGGTTCGAGGAGAATCGCATCCCGGTCGACTACATCGCCGGCACCAGCATGGGCGGCCTGGTGGGAGGCTTCTACGCTAGCGGGATGTCCGCCGCAGAGATCGAGAAATTCATTAAGAGCATTAACTGGAACCGCTCCTTGCGTAATGAGCTCCCCTACCAGGCGCGGTCGTTCCGGCGTAAAGAGGATCAGCGCGATTATCCCAACGACCTGGAGTTCGGCCTCAAGGGCGGCATCAACTTCCCCAGCGGCTTCAATTCCGGCCAACAAGTCGGCCTGATTCTCGACCGCATCGCCCTGCCGTATTCGGATCTCACGAGCTTTGACGAGCTTCCGACTCCCTTTCGTTGCGTGGCCACGGACCTCGTCTCCGGCGAGCCGAAGGTTTTCGACAGCGGCTCGCTCTCCGAAGCGCTGCGCTCCACCATGTCATTGCCGGCGCTTTTCAGCCCGGTCCGCCGCGACGGGCACATCTACGTTGACGGCGGTCTCATCGAAAACCTGCCCGTCGACGTCGCCAAAGCGATGGGCGCCGACATCGTCATCGCCGTTCACCTCGAAACCACACCACTCAATCCGGACGAAAGCCTCTCCGCTTTTAGCGTCCTGCAACGTTCCATCAGCGTTGTGATCTCGGTGAACGAACTCGAAAGCATGAAGAAGGCCGACATCCTGATCCGCGTGCACACCGAGAAGTACACGGCGCTCGACTATCAGGCCTCTGAAAAGCTCATGGATTTGGGCTACGCGGGCACCAGCGAGAAAGCGGCGCTTCTCAAGAAGCTCTCTCTCAATCAGCAGGATTGGGATCAGTACGTCGAACAGCGTAAATCCCGGCGGCGTCCCGTGCCCATCCCGCAATTTATCGAGGTGACCGGCACCGCCCCGGTCATCGCCGAGGGTATCGAGCGGTCTCTCGCCGATAACATCGGGAAGCCGGTCGACTTCCTTCGGATCGACTCCGACCTCACCAATGTCACGGGTCTTGGCCGCTTCGCCCGCGCCGGATTTCAGCTCACCAAGCGCGATGGCCTGGAGGGCTTGCTCGTTCGCGCGGATGAGAAGCCATACGCGCCACCTACCGTGAATCCGCTCTTCATCATCGACGGCTCCGATTACACCGACGTCCGCTTCAGTCTGGGCGCCCGCGTCACGTTTCACGACATCGGCGGATTTGGCTCCGAGTTACGCAACGATTTCATCGCTGGTACCAGCTACGGCGCGTCCTCCGAGTACTACCATCCGCTGAACTGGTTCAGTCACTTTTTCGTGGCCCCGCGGGGATTTGCCACTTCGCAACCCTTTGATATCTATCTCGACGACACTCGCATTTCGACTTACCGCGAGAATATTTTAGGCGGGGGCCTCGACTTTGGCGTCGCTGCCAACCGCTTCTCGGAACTTCGCTTTGGCTATCAGGCGGATCATCTCTCGCTCAATCGCAGCATCGGCGTTCCGGGTCTCCTGACCAACGTCAGTGGACGTCAGGGATTCACGCGCCTGCGCTACATCCTCGACCACACCGACGATCCCACGCTGCCCCGTCAGGGATATCTCGTTCAATCGCGCTTCGAGTTCTACGACGCAAACCCCGGCGCCACCGAGCACTTTCCCTTGGCCGAGTTGCGCACTGGAGTCTTCCATCGCATTCGCAAGACGAACTCTCTCTTCCTTCTGGCGTCAGGGGGATCCACGTTTGGATATCAGGGAACCGGCATTCCCATGTTCAGCCTCGGCGGTCCGCAGCGCCTGGCCGCGTACGGTGTTAACGAATTGCTTAGCAACCAGTACTTCCTGGCGCAGGCCGGGTATATTCGTCGATTAAAAGAACTCACGCCGCTGCTGGGCAACAACGTCTATCTCGTCAGCGATTACGAGATCGGCAAGTCGTACAGCCCTGTCAATCAGAGCGACTCCCGCTTGCCAAACGACTTCAACGCCGCTGTGCTAGTACAGTCTTTCATCGGCCCGGTAGTCTTTGGGGGAAGTGTCGGCGACCGCGGCCACCACAAGTTCTATTTCCAGTTAGGAAGGTTGTTCTGAGGTACAAGACGGCTCGATCGCGAGTTCGTGTTCTCCGATGACCCGATGACCCGATCTTATCGGTTGTCTCCACCTGCCCCCGCGTCCGCGGTGGAAGAGCTTTTCTTTGCGTTCTTTGCCGCCTTTCTTTGCGCCCTTTGCGATTAAAGGCTTTTTCATGAAGCCGGAGCCTCTCCACCGCACGCAGTGACCTGCCTCCTCGACGAATCCCGACCCACCCTCTATCATGTCTCCATCACGCCATCATTCGAGGTCTTTATGACGGAACCAAGCTACGAAGAACTCAAAGCCCGCCTCGCCGATCTGGAAAAGCAGGTGGAAACCAAAAAACGCAGCGGCACTATGGAATTCAAAGTGTCGGAGAAGGGTGGTGTCAGCGTCTACGGACTCGGCCGTTTCCCGGTCACCCTCTACTACGAACAATGGACGCGCCTGCTCGACGCTTCAGACAATCTCCGGCAATTCCTTGAAGACAACAAAGCCAAGCTCAAGCTCAAAGGACAGTAGCCGCGAGCAGTATCTCTATCTCACAACGCGCGGTCGCAAGACCGGCCTTCCACGCGAAATTGAGATCTGGTTCACCGAACTCGGCGGTCGCTATTACGTGATCGCCGAGTACGCAACCTCCCAATGGCTCAGGAATCTGCAGGCCAGTCCTGAGGTACAAGTTCGAATCGCGGAGGAGCACTTTCCCGCAACAGCCCGAGTGATCACTGCCGATTCCGATCCGACACTTCACAAGAGCGTGCAGCAGGCATCGCGGGAAAAGTACGGCTGGGGCGACGGAGTCATCGTGGAGTTGGCGCCCGTTTCCAGTCGCGGGGATGAGCCCGGCCCTCGCTCGGGCATTGAGTAGAATATCTGCTTCATGCCCCAGGACATCCTCAACCTTCCGCCGCTGCCCGCAGATTATCGTTTAGCGTACGGCACCGACCCCAATCAGTTTGCCGATCTACGCTTGCCTCGGGACAAGAAGCGAGCCCCGGTCGTGATGAACATCCACGGCGGATACTGGCGCGCGCGCTACGACCTGGTGCACGCCGGCCATTTTTGTGCGGTGCTCACCGCGAAGGGTTGCGCCACCTGGAACATCGAATACCGTAGGGTGGGGAATCCGGGCGGCGGTTGGCCCGGCACGATGGAGGACGTCGCCAACGCCTATCGCTTCCTGGCGCAGATCGCTCCGCGATATTCACTCGACATAACCAGTGTCGTGGTCATGGGGCATTCCGCCGGGGCGCAATTGGCTCTGTGCCTCGCGGCGCACGAGCCTTCGGTTCAACGAGTGATGTCGCTGGCGGGCGTCACGGACCTGCAACGCGCTTTCGACCTTCATCTCAGCAACGACGCGGTCGTGGAATTCCTGGGCGGCAAGCCGGGCGAAGTTCCAGACCACTACCAGGATGCCGATCCGGTCCGCCTGCATGTGGCGCAAGCCCGGCAATTGATTCTCCACGGACTGGCCGACGACGTCGTGCCCCTCGAGTTCAGCCGCAACTACGCTGCGAAGAAAAAGAAGGCCCACGAAAAAGTCGAGCTCGTGGAAGTTGCCAACGCGGACCACTTCGATCTCATCGACCCCCGCTCCAAAGTCTGGCCCCAGGTCGAAGAAAAAGTGCTGAATCTCTTGTCTACATGAGTATCAAGACAGCAACCCCGAAACCTTGCAACCTTGAAACTGGAAACTCGAAACTTGAAATTCTGAAACTCGAAATTCTGAAAACCTTTTTCTTGTCATCCTGAGCGAAGTGAGTCGTCAGGCGAACGCAGTCGAAAGCCCGCCCTGAGCGAAGCCGAAGGGGACCCCATATTTCTTAATCGCCTCAGCCCTCATAAGGGGTTCTCACTACCAACATCACGCATCAATTCCTTCTGCAAATACATCATCTGCCCCACATGATGATGCAGATGGCTCGCGCATCGCAGAAAGATATTGAACCGGTTATCCGCATCCTCTTCCCGCATCGCCGTGTACGCCTTCGCCCAGTCCGCTTCCGTCTGCGCTCGGGCCGTGCGCATCACCAACGCCACCGCGTCGTCAAAACGCCGCATCACTTCCTTCTTCGTCGGACGCGCCGCCTCCGTGAACTCCCGGTCCCGGTCTCGCACGTATCCGGTCCCGGCAATCTCAGCCCCAATGTAGTAATTCAGATTCCCCGTGAGATGCAGCACCAGGTGGCCAAAGCTGTTGCCGAACGCAAACGGCTTCGTCCAGAATTGCTCATCGCTGAGAGGCGCCGACAGTTCGTCCACTTTCGCCGCCAGCTCTTCATAGCGCCGCGCGAATCCCTCGCCAATCGTTTGATTCAATTCATGCATGCTTCAGCGTTCCTCGCTCCTGACTTGCCCTCGTTTACGTTTCCTCGTCTCCGGGGTTAGGCTTTCTCCCGTCCTCCCCCCGTACCGCCATGGTGAATGGTCTTCTTTGCGCTCTTTGTGGTTGTTCTTTGCGGCCTTTGCGGTTAAAAGCTTTTCGATCGGTTACAGGGAGGACACCTTTTATCTACCTTACGCAACCTTCCGCAACACCAGCGCCGAGTTCTTCGACCCAAACGCGATGCAGTTGCAGACGCCGTGCTCGATTTCCGCCTTGCGCCCTGCCTCCGGCACGTAATCCAGATCGCACGCCGGATCAGGAGTTGTCAGATTGATCGTGGGCGCAATCTGCCCTCGTTCCATCGCGACAATCGTTGCCGCCACTCCCGCCGCCCCACACGCGCCCTGGGGATGCCCGATCTGCGACTTCAGTGCCGACATCGGCACCTCGCGCGCCCCCTCGCCCAGAGCTAGCTTCAGCGCCTGTGTCTCGATCCGATCATTCAGTTGCGTCGACGTCCCATGCAGATTCACATAATCCACATCCTGGGCGGCAATCCCAGCCTGCTCCATCGCCAATCCGATCGCCCGCGCCGGCTCCTCGCCGCACTCTTTCAAGCGGACGCGATGAAACGCTTCACACGTGGATCCATACCCCGCGACCTCCGCCAGTATCTTCGCGCCCCGCGCCCGCGCGTGCTCGTACTCCTCCAGCACAAACATCCACGCGCCCTCCGCCAGCACGAATCCATCACGGTCCACGGAAAACGGACGCGATCCCTTTGTCGGATCCGCGTTCCACGAATCCGTCAGGATCTTCATCAGGATGAATCCCTTCACGATGCCGAGCGCGATCGGCGCATCTGCGCCGCCAGTCAGAATCATGTCCGCGCGCCCCGACTGAATCGTCCGCATCGAGTACCCGATCGCGTCCGTCGAAGAAGTGCATCCCGTCGTGATCACCTGGCTCGGCCCGCGCAGTCCGAATCGAATGCTCAGATCGCTCGAAAACGTCCCCATCACTCCCGTGGGCACGCAGAACAAACTCATGTGCCGGTAGTCCTGGTGAAAGAACAGCCGATACTGCTCTTCGGTAAATTCCTGCGACCCGCCACCCGATCCGACGATCACACCGAACCGCCGCCGCTCATCCATCGAAAGGGAACTCGTGTCGATCCCGCCGTGATCCAGCGCTTCACTCGCGGCCGCGAGCGCCAGCGGCAACACGCGCGATACATGTCTTCGCTCGCGCTTTTCCATCCACGCCAATTCATCAAAGCCCTGCACTTCACCCGCAATCTGCACAGTGATGTCGCTGGGATCGAAGTGTGAGATTCGCCGCACCCCCGACTTGCCCGCGAGAATCGCCTCCGCAAAAGCCTCCCGCCCAACTCCGTTCGGACTCACCGCCCCCATGCCCGTGACCACGACTCGTCGCAACCCGCACCCCCAAGGAAAAAGCCCGGCAGAAGACTATACGGGAAAGATACGCCATCCCGCTCAGCCGATGGTCTGCAAACTGCAAAATCCATGTCTTTGACTCGCTGGAGCGACGGGCGTCCACGCCCGTCGACCTTCGTCGGGCATAGAACAAGCCAGCGTTCCTCCGTGATCCCCTCTGCTCCCTGTGGGGCGCGCTTTTCTTTGCGTCCTTCGCAGTTAGAAGCTCTGTCTCTGCGCTCTCCGCGGCTCTTCTCCGCGTCCTCCGCGCACTAAGATGTCACTCCCCTTTCGGTGCTCAAGACGTGTAGCGCTGGCGTCCCGCCGGCTGTCGTAAGGGCATCCTGCCCTCACTCGCAAGGTTTCCTCGACTTCCTTTTCGGTTCAAGTCTTTTCCGAAGAAGCTCGCACCTCAAAATAGCCACGAACCAAAAAAGGGAGGGCGTTTAGCCCTCCCCTCGCCACCGCAACGATTATTGCCGCGGCAACTGCAGCATCAACGCACCGTTCTGTCCGGCTTCCACCGTCGGCAGCTGGCCATTCCATTTCTCAATGAGCGCCTGCTGATTCTCCAGCCTGCGCAGCTCGAGCAACTGCGGTGTCAGCGAGTTTTGCCGGATGCGGTTTGCATCCGCCTCGCCCTGCGCCCGCGTCACCGCCGACTTCGCGTCGCCCTCAGCCTCGGCGATCTTCTTCGCCGCCTCCGCCTGCGTGGTCGCCAGCTCATTCTTGGCGCGCTCCGCTTCCTGAATCGCCTGGGCCTTCGCGGTGATCGCCTGCGCAATCACACTCGGCACCCGCGGCGCACCAATGAAGCCGAACTGCTGCACGCCGACGCCAACATTCGTGATCTTCGACTGGATCTGCTGCTCCACCTGCCCTAGGAACTGCGCCTTCTTCTCGCCGTAGATGTCCTCGACCGTATAGGTGGACGCCACTTCGTTCAGCGAGTTGCGCACGATATCGCGCAGAATGCCATGCGTGAAGCCCTCAAGCTGGTTCACTCGATACTTCACGTAGAAATCCGGCACCCGGCTCGGCTCGATCGCATACGACAACGAAACGTCCGCGAAGATTTCCATGCCCTCCTTGCTGTTGAAGCCCATCTCCTCGTTCACCGGATGGCCTTCACTGGTATCCCGCGTCCACTTCACCGTCTGCACGTAAGTAGGGAACTCGATCACCTGCGTGGTCAGCGGGCTGTACAGCACCCAGCCCGTGCGCACTGGAATTTGCGACGCGCCTCTCTGGCTCCCCGCCAGATTCACCTCGATGCCGACATAGCCGGCCTCGATACGAGTTACCCCAACCAGGAAACTGAAGATCATCCACACGCCGATCAGCAATCCAACAACGATCAGCACCGGCACGATCACCGACCTGCGGGAAAAATTCGCTGTCCACTCCATACCTGAACTCCTTTTATCTCGATCGCTATTGAATAGGGTCATAGGCTCCTCCAGATCTCCCGAATCGCCAACGGGACCACCACCAACAACGCAATAATCAGGCCGATGCCGCCGAGCACGGCGCTATCGCGCGGCTGGTTGATCCAATGAAACGCCGCCAGCAGCGCACCGTACGCGATCAGACACACAACCAGCACCACCACCACGCGAAAGTGATGCCTCATGGATGCACTCCTCCCGGCCTCGCCGGGTGAAGCAGTTCAACTCTATCTGCTTGCTTTTGCCAGAATCGGCTTTGAGGTGGTCTTACATGGCCGTTGAACTCTCAACGACACCTATCCAGATGTGCCCGAGTCCTCGCCGGATGCAGTCTTCATTGGCCGTGAAATCAAGTGGTTGCAGGCGAAAAAGGGCACCTTGCGGTGAACAACTTTTCTCCGCGCCCTCTGCGGATCTTCTCGCCGATCTCTGCGTTTTAAGATTTCACTCGCCAGTCGCGACTTGTAGCGCCGGCGTCCCGCCGGCTGTCGTGAGGGCATCTTGCCCTCACTGGCGTTGGGTTCCTTCGGTTCCTTTTTGCAGTTCATAGCTCAGTCGTTTCCCGATGCTCCGATGACCCGATCCTTCGATCCCCCGATGCGTCCCCTGTGGTCGACGCTTTTTCTCAATACTCGCAACTCGCTACTCGGTACTCACTCCTCCCCGTCCCGTATAATCTTTTGTTTCCCGGAGCCCTGCTTGGCCTATAACGATCTCCGCGACTGGATCGCCGCGCTCGACCGCGCCGGCGAACTCCGCAAAATCCGCACCGAAACCGACCCCATCCTCGAAATTGCCGAGATCGCTGACCGCGTCAGCAAAAGCCACACTTCGAAATTCGGCCTCGGCGGCCCCGCTCTTCTGTTCCAGAAGATCAAGGGCCATCCCGGCTCGCAGCTTCTGATCAATCAATTCGGCTCCGCCCGTCGCATGAATCTCGCGCTCGAAGTCGACTCGCTCGACGAGGTCGCCGATCGCATCCGCGCCTTCATGGACGTCAAGTCCCCGCAGGGCTTCCTCGACAAAGTCAAAATGCTCCCCATGCTCGCCGAAATGGGCAAGTTCTTCCCGAAATCCGTCACCACCGGTGCCTGCAAAGAAGTCATCAAGCGCGACAACTTCTCCCTCCTCGACTTTCCGATCCTTCAATGCTGGCCGAAAGACGCCGGCCGCTTTATCACCTTGCCGTGCGTGATCACACGTGACCCCAGAACAGGGAAGCGCAACGTCGGCATGTACCGCATGCAGGTCTACGACGAGCGCACCACCGGCATGCACTGGCAGCGCCAAAAGGTCGCCGCCGAACACTACCGCGATCACCTGCGAGCAGCCGCGCAGTCTCGCGGTGAACAACCGCCCTCGGCCCAGACCGTGCCACAGGCCACGTGGGGACAGCCGCCCTCGGCTGTCCAGGCGAGTGCAGCTCGCCAAAATGCCGTCGACATCATGGCCCGCACCTCTGGCGGTTCCCAGCTCTCCGACGCCGCCATGCCCTCAGGCAAAATGGACGTGGCCGTCGCCATCGGCACCGACCCCGCGCTCACCTTCAGCGCCATCGTACCCGCACCACCCGACGTCGAAGAATTCCTCATCGCCGGTTTCCTCCGCCAAAAGCCCGTCGAACTGGTGAAGTGCGAGACCGTCGACCTCGAAGTCCCCGCCGACGCCGAAATCGTCCTCGAGGGCTACGTGAACCTCGACGAACTCCGCACCGAAGGCCCCTTCGGCGATCACACTGGCTTCTACTCGCTCGACGATACCTACCCCGTCTTCCACGTCACCTGCATCACGCATCGCAAAGACCCCATCTACGCCACCACCATCGTGGGAAAGCCGCCCATGGAAGACGGCTGGATGGGCAAGGCCGTCGAACGCATTTTCCTCCCGCTGATGAAGCTCACCATTCCCGAGCTCGTCGACATCAATCTGCCGCTCGAAGGCGTCTTCCACAACCTGATGATCGTCTCCATCCGCAAGTCCTACCCGGGGCAGGCGCGCAAAGTGATGAACGCCATCTGGTCGCTGGGCCAGGCCATGTTCACCAAGTGCATCCTCGTGGTCGACGAAGACGTCAACGTTCACGACATCGGCGAAGTCACCCTCAAAGTCCTCAACAACATCGATCCCGAGCGCGATATCCAGTTCACCCTCGGCCCGATCGATTCGCTCGACCACGCCTCCCGCCTGCCGAATTACGGATCGAAGATGGGCGTCGACGCCACGCGCAAGTGGTCCACGGAAGGCTTCACCCGCCCGTGGCCCGACGAGATCACGATGGATGAGAAGACGAAGTCGTCCGTCGATTCGAAATGGAAGGCGCTGCTGAAAGAGCTGGGAATGGACGAATAGCCTGGAACTCATCAGGCCTCATTCGTCCATGGCCCGACTCGTAAATGGTTTATGGGAAGGGCATGGCTTCAGCCCGTGAGGAAACGCCCGATTTACTGCGTCGATTCATTATGATTATGACGATGGAGCGACGGGCGTCCTCGGCCGTCGAAGCGGACCAGAGCTTTGAACCAGCATCGGCACCCCATATGGACACCTGAAGCAATCCACCACGGTGCCCCAGGTTCGCGCCCGTCCTTTGGACGCTAACCTGGGTTTGGGACCCGCATCCCCCGCCACGCCGTCGCAGGCTGGTCAGGCCGACTGTGCAGTCGCGCAGCGACGGCAGATACTAGCCCACAACGTAAGTTGTGCGAGACGGACAGCCTTAAAAACCGAGTCCGCTTCACCGGACGGCAGTTTCTTCGCAACAAATCTTTGTGCCGCGAGTTAGCAGGATTCACGCCGCTTTCAAACCATGTATGTCATCAAGCAGCACCCGCTCATGCCCTTCCGGATTCACTTTCTCGTAGACCTTGCGGATCACGCCCTTCGGGTCCACAACGAACGTCGTGCGCTCCCAGAATTTCATCCCCTTCCACTCTGACTGTCCCAGACCCAGCGTCTTCATCAAAGACGAGTTCGTGTCGGCGAGCAGGTCAATCGTGAACGAAAACTTGTTGCAGAAGTTCTTGTGCGAAGCCGCATCATCGGCGCTGACGCCCACCAATTTGATCCCTGCCGCATCGAAGTCCGATTTGCTTGCAGTAAAAGACTTGCCCTGGATCGTGCAGCCCGGAGTGTCATCCTTCGGATAAAAGTAAACCACAAGCCAATGTCCGGCGAAGTCGCTGAGCTTGGTGATTTTGCCGTCCTGATTGGGTAGAGAAAAATCGGGAAATGGATTGCCTGCTGCCAGCATGAATGAGATCTTCCTTTCTCGTCTCAGGTTGATGTCCCAAAAATTGTAGCAGGACGCAGCACAGCGCCACTCCGGTCTCCCTCCGCCCGGAAACAGGGAAGGCGTCCGAAGCCTGATCGAGCAGCTGCACGTATCGGAAGAAAGTGTCATGGGTCGTGAACGACAAAGGCCAACGATCAACATCTGGTCGCGGATCTTCCTCTGTGCCCTCGATGGTCGATGCTTTTCTGTGCGATCTTTGCGGCCTTTCTTTGCGTCCTTTGCGGTTAAAAGCTTTTTGCACCAATCGACTTTCCCCTTGGCCAGCCGACCAACACAAACAAAGATAGTTGCCACCGTCAACTATGTGGTTGATAATGTCATCTAACCCGGAGGGTCCGGATGGCCGCAAACAAAGCTCCCTCACTTGCACACGTTGCCGAAGTCCGGCGCTTCAATCGCTTTTACACCAGGCAGATCGGTGTTTTGCAGGAAGGACTGCTGAGCAGCCCATTTTCCTTGACCGAAGTGCGCGTCCTGTACGAGATCGTGCACCGCAAAGACTCGACCGCCGTGGAACTCTGCCGGGAACTTGGTCTCGATGCCGGCTACCTTAGCCGGATTCTGCGCTCCTTTGAGAAGCGCGGCTTGATCGCCCGCACCCGCTCCGTCGCCGACGGCCGCCAAAGTCATCTCAGACTTACCCCAAAAGGCCGAAAAGTCTTCAACCCGCTCGAGGCGCGCTCCAGCCAGCAAGTCGCCACCATGCTCGAAAAAGTCTCTCCTGCGCGGCAGAAGCAACTCATCGATGCCATGCACCTTATCGAATCCGCCATCGATCCCGCCCAGGCGAAAAACGGTCAGCCTGCCTACATCCTCCGCTCGCATCAGCCCGGCGATATGGGATGGGTCGTCCACCGCCACGGCGCTCTCTACTGGAAGGAGTACGGCTACGACGAACGCTTCGAGGCCCTCGTCGCGGAAATCGTCGCAGAGTTCATCCAGCACTTCGATCCCCGCCGCGAGCGCTGCTGGATCGCAGAAAAAGACGGGGAGGTCGTGGGCTCGATTTTCATCGTCGCGAAATCCAGGACGGTCGCCAAATTGCGGCTGCTGCTCGTCGAACCATCGGCACGCGGCCTGGGGATCGGCCGCCGCCTCGTCGAGGAGTGCGTCCGCTTCGCGCGCCAGGCCGGCTACAAGAAGATGATGCTCTGGACGCAGAGCGAACTTGGAGCCGCTCGCCATCTGTATCAGGAAGCCGGATTCCGCCTGATCGCAAAGCAGCGTCACAAAAGCTGGGGCCGCGACAACCTCGTCGCTGAGACGTGGGAGATGAAGCTGTAAGGCAAGCGAGGGCCCGAAAAAACCATCGTCGCCTTCAGTGTCGCGGTACCTTCGACAAGATCAACTCGACACTTTCCTCGACGGACAGCTCGCTCGTATCAATTTCGATGTGTTCGCGATCCCAGGGTGCATACTCTCGGGCCAATACCTCGGCCCACGCAAGCGGCGTCAGCCCCGGAATATCCGCAGATCGGCTCTCTACACGGCGTCGATGCTCGTCACAATCAGAACACTTGACTTCGATTTCCACCGTGTCCACGCGCGCCTTTTTCGCAACATCTCGCCAAGCCTCGCGGGTGATCCGCAGCGGGTTCACGGAATCGGCGACGACGGTTCCTCCAAGGCGAAGATTATCGGCTGCCAGCGTGTATGCAATCCGGTAGCCCCAGTCGTTCATCGGACCAGTCACGGCACCGGAGTCGCGCAGCGCCTGCTCAATCGAATCAATCCGCAAGTACACGGCCCCCAGTTTGTGGGCCAGTTCCTGAGCAATCGTCGTTTTTCCAACACCAGGAAGCCCGGCAAAGATGATGAGCATCTGCAGAATACATTCCTCGCGACTACGCTACGAACGCAGCGATTTGGTTACGGCCGCGTAATCAGACCCAGCCCCACCAGGCACAGCGCCACGCCCGCCACCGTTCTGCCCGAAAGGTGCTCGTGAAAAAACAACAATCCGATTCCCACCAGCAGGAGCGCGCTCGCCGTGTTGCCGATTACCGAAAGTATGCTGACCCTCCACCCCGTGCGATACGCCAGCAATACCGATAACTCCACCGCGACGATCGACACCCCGACGGCGCAACTGGCCCAATTGATGCCCTTGAGCGACCATGCCCCCGCGCTCTTCGCCGGATAAAGCGGAAGGAGAACCGCAGTCCCGATCAGGGCCGTAACGTAGTTCATCACCAGCGAGAACATCGGGTTGACTTGCGGCGGAACCGACTTTTGCGCAACGTGATAGAACGTCGTCCCCAGGATCATCAGAAGAATCGGGAGATAGAACATGCGCTTCCTTTTCCAGAGAATTTGCGGGGAAAGGATAAACGAATTGGGCCGTCGAGCTCACCCACACACGCGAAAGTTCATCCGCAGCGTCCAGCCACCACCGCGTCTCGGACCTCGGTCAGGACCGCCATCAGTGTCTCGATATCCTGTGGCCCCGTGCGGTAGTTCGTGATGCACGCGCGCAGCGCGGGAACCTTCCCGCCCAACAGAACACTCGAGATCCACGCCTTGCCCGATGCAACCACCGCCTCTGCCGCCTTCTGGTGCATCATCGTGTCCCAGCTCTCGTTCGCCGGTGTGAAGCACACCAACGGCAGTTCCGTTCGATTCACAACGCTCCATCCACTTGCGATCAGCCGCTCGCGCAGCAGCTTCCCCATCTCCACCTGGTGCCGCAGCACCTGCGCGTAGCCGCTCCATCCGGTCGTGGCCAGCGTCAGAAACAGCTTCAGGCCAATGAATCGTCGCGACCATTGCAGCGAGTGCACATAAGGATCTACCACCGCCATCCCCTGGCCTTCTTTCGGCATGTAGCTGGTGCTTACCGCAAACATTCTGCCCAGCACATCGCGCTGCCGCGTCAGGAACATGCCCGTGCCCATCGGCATCGAGAGAAATTTATGCGCGTCGAAGGTGATTGAATCCGCGTCTTCAATGCCCGCGACCGCCCCGCGAAGCTCAGGCACGAGAACCGCTGCTCCACCCCACGCCGCATCGACGTGAAACCACATTCCTTGCGCCTGTGCGATCTTCTTCAGCTCCGCAAGCGGATCCACGATCCCTGCGCTGGTCGTCCCGGCTGTGCCGATCACCATAAAAGGTTCTCGCCCGCTCGCGCGATCCTCTTCGATCATCCGCCTCAGTGTTGCCAGGTCGATTTGCAAATCGTCAGTGACGGGAACCGTACGCAGCGCGCTTCGCCCCAACCCGGCCATGCGCGCCGCTTTTACAAAAGTATGATGGCTCTCGGCCGAGCCGTAAAACACTGGCTTTTCTTTCACTCCCTGCATGCCATCTTCCAGAATGCCCGGCCATCTTTTTACGAGCGCGCAAAGCATGCCCGTCAGATTTGCCTCGGCTCCTCCGATCGTCAGGCAGCCGTCCGCATCCTCTGGCGGAAGTCCGAATTTCTCCGCAAACGCCGCCACCAGGTGCCGCTCCGTATCCACCGCCAGCGGGCTGTGACTCCACGCCGCAAGCTGCGGATTGACCGTGGCCGTCATCAGATCTCCGAGAATCGACATGAACGTCGGCGCCGGATTGAACAAGCCGAAGTAGCACGGATGCGGAACGTGCACTTGATGCTTCTTCCACTCGCCCATGTAGCGCTGCAATACTTCCATCCGCGAATCCGGCTCATCGAATGAAAACGACGCAAGAACCCGCTGCAACTCCGCCAGATCGAGTTTAGGTGCGACCGGAAGCGATGCCACGTCGTCGAAGTAAGCCTCGGCTTGCGCAACCGCTTCCGACCAAAGGACGGACCGCTCCTCGCGGCCCGGCAACATAACCTCAGTGACCCCTTCTTCCTTCTCTTGACGAATCATGCGTTGATCGACCTCGCAATGAATAAAAAGCCCAGCTGCAGCAACTGCCGCCTAACGGACCCTCGTCAAATCTTCTGCTTCTTCCAGGATGGTGCCCCAGGTTCGCGTCCGCTCGTTGGACGCTGACCTGGGAATCGTCCACGTCAAATCTTCTGCTGCTTCCATCGTCCACGCCGGAACAAAAGAATGCCCGCCGCAGCAATCGAACCCTCGGCAATCACGATCGACCAAAAGACTCCTCTCGACCGCAGGTTCATCGGAATCGCCAGCCAATACGCCAGCGGAATTTCCAGGAACCAGAAGCCGAACAGATTCACGATCGTCGGCGTCACCGTGTCGCCCGCGCCATTAAACGCCTGCAGCATGACCATGCCGTAGGCGTATCCGATATTGCCGTAGCTCAAGATGCGCAAGCAGGAAGCCGCCAGGGGAATCACGTCGGGATCATGCGTGAACAGCCGCACGATCGGCTCCGCGAACACCACCATGAAGACGCCCACCCCGCCCAGGAACAGCATGTTGTAGAAGCCCGTGCGCCACACCGACGTCTCCGCGCGATCGGGTTTCTGCGCTCCGAGATTCTGCCCCACCAGCGTCGCGGCAGCATTACTCAATCCCCACGACGGCAGGATCACAAAAATGAGAATGCGGATCGCGATCGTATATCCCGCAAGCGCCGCCGCGCCAAAGATGCTCACAATGCGCACCAGCCCGATCCAACTCGTGTGGGCGATCGCGAACTGCAGAATTCCCGTAATCGACACGCGAATCAGCCGCCACAGCACGCCGAGATTCACGCGCAAGTGGCGCGCCAGGCTGGGCAGCCGTTCCGTCCCGCGTCCCAGGCGGTAGAACTGGTACAGCACGCCGATGCTGCGCCCCGTGAACGTAGCCAGCGCCGCGCCCGTCACACCGAGTCGTGGAAACGGTCCCAACCCAAAAATCAGGCAAGGATCGAGAACGAGGTTGATGATGTTCGACACCCACAGCAGGCGCATCGCAATCGCCGCATCACCCGCCCCGCGAAAGATCGCGTTGTTCAGGAACAACATCATGATCGCGCCGCAACCGCCCAGCGCAATGCGGGCGTAGCCAGAGCCGCTCGCCACAATCTCCGGGGACGCTCCCATCAACTGCAACAGGCGCGGCGCATAGAACAAGCAAGGCACACCGACACACAACGAGACCGTCAGTCCCAGCACGATGGCTTGCACTCCGGCGATGGACCCGCCCTCCGGATCTTTCTCCCCGATCCTGCGCGCGACCATCGCTGTGGTCGACATGCTCAAGCCGATCGCCACCGCAAACACGAGACTCAGCAGAGATTCCGTCAGCCCCACCGTTGCCACCGCGTTCGCGCCGATCCGTCCGACAAAAAACACGTCCACCACGGCGAATAGCGACTCGAGCACCATCTCCAGCACCATGGGAATGGCTAGCAGGAGGATGGCGCGGTTCAGGTCGCCCGACGTGTAGTCCTGGTGCGATCCGCGAAGCGCCTCGCGGATCGATGTCCACATGCTCGGCTGTGGAAGTTCCGGCAGCGTGGTCGTTGCATCCATGTAACACCTTCAGATTTCCGCGCCACGAATCGGGATTCATTTCCCGTTCGGCGCCGCTCAAAGGAAGCTGGGTATGTCAGGAATCGCGATCAACGTCGCGACGTGCGCAGAAGGAGTTCAGCGCGATCGCGGTCGATCAGCGGGTCGTGAGGAGCGAATTCGAAGGCGTACGATGACGTGCATTGCGCGCACCCCAGAGAGGAGTAGACGCAGTCTAGTCCAACGCGCCGATTTTGAAAAGAGAATTTCGCACAGCCCCGCACTGAGTGAGAACTCATCTCAACAATGGTTATGGGAAGGGCATGGTTTCAGCCATGCCGTCCAGACCAGCAAAAATGCGGGCCTCACCCGCGGAGAACTGTTAGCTGGCCGCCCCGCCGTCTCAGCAGCTTTTCGCTGACTCCGCGTCTCCTTTGATTGATCTGTGCTTTCAAGCACGTCGATACCTTGGGAGCGTACAGCATCCCGTCGGAGACCGGCCTTCTCATCCCATCTGATTTCAACAAGTGCCATCGAAACCACGCTATCGCAGCAAATCGCGGACAATGGCTCCGAGATACATAAAAGCGCCGGTAGCAAGCAAGAGGAGGTTCGCTGGTTAGGTAGCCGTGCCTACCCGTTTGCCCCACCTCGATCCGTAGGAGTATTCTTTGACATCAAAAATTTCATCAAGTGAAAGGAGTCGATCATGTCACTTGACACCTTCGTTGTACTCGCAAACCAATACAACAACGAATCAGATGCTTTAGCTGACTACGATGCTGTCCGCAAACTGTATACGGATACCGGGATCATCGACACCTACGATGCAGCCGTGTTAACCCGTAAATCGAACGGAAAAGTTGAAATTGTCAAACGTACCGAGGAGCCGACTCGTCAGGGTGCAGCGAGAGGATTCGTGCTCGGGCTTGCCGTTGGGGCGGTGATCGCCTTGTTCCCGGCGGCTGGTATTGGGCTAGCGACTGGCTTGCTCGGTGGCGGGGCTATCGGTGCTGGCGCCGGTGCAGTGGCTGGGCACGTGGCGGGCGGGATGAAGCGATCCGATCTGAAGGATCTTGGCGAATTGCTCGACGATGGTACGAGCGGCTTCGTAGTGGTTGCGGCTTCCGACGTCGAAGCGAAAGTCGAGGCTGCCATCACTCGGGCAAAAAAGCGCGCAAAGGCACAGTTGCAGGCCGACACCGATGCGCTCAAGAAGGACATCGACAACATGAAGGCGGCGTAGTTGTACCCTGATCCGAGCTGACATAAAATGCTCACCACTTCGTTCGACCTCGTTGTTCGCGAGTAAAGGGTGGCCGACTCAGGGGTCGTCGCTTAAATCATTCACCTCTCCATTTCTCTAACAGATCGGATCCGATCGCGATCCGGCAAAGAAGACAAACAGCACGCAAACCAATCGAGGAGTCAATAGGCAAAGGGCCGTCTACGATCTGAATCTCCCGCTCAGCGGTTGTGCGCAGGGGATTCGGTACACGATGACCACTCCGTTCGGGATTTTCGCGTTGTCGTCCGACGACGCATATAGGAGATGAATCATGGATCGTATGCTAGTAGTGGTTTTTCCCAACGAGAGCAAGGCGTATGAAGGAAAAAGGGCTCTTCAGCAATTGGATTCCGAGGGAAGCATAAGCGTCTACGCCTACGCGGTGCTCACAAAAAATGCGGACGGAACAGCATCCGTAAAACAGGGAGACGATGTCGGCCCGATCGGGACTCTGGTCGGCACATCTCTGGGAAGCCTAATCGGCATTTTGGGAGGGCCGGTGGGCGTTGCAGCGGGTGCAGCTGCCGGGATGGCCGCTGGCAGCGCACTAGACGTAAACAGCGTTCGTGTCGGGGCCGATTTTATTGACGACGTCCAGAAAGTCTTGGTGGCTCCGAACGTAGCACTAGTTGCGGAAGTAGACGAAGAGTGGACCACCCCGGTGGATACGCGGATGGAAACGATCGGCGGGAACGTTTTTCGACGCTCTCTATCCGAGGTTAGGGACAAAGTTGACGACGAGGATACTGCCGCGATGAAGGCCGATCTCGCTCAGTTCAAGGCCGAGCTAGCGAAAGCTCATGCGGACCGGAAAGCAAAACTGCAAGAGAAGATTAACCAGCTCGATACAAGAATCCAGGCTCAGTTGCAAAGGGGAAAAGAGAAACGTGATGCTGCTCAACGTAAGGCGCAGGCAAAGGTGCAGGCGCTCAAGGCAAAGGCCGACACGGCAAGAGCAAAGGCGTCGTAATCCGATGTACGGTGGTTCAAAGAGGGAGGTCGAAATGGCCTCCCCTTTGAAAATCCAAACACCGCAGCATCTCTGCCAGCGTGTAACCGCCAAGGGGCGGTTCGTAGTCCCTCGCTAAGGAACCCACGACCTCGTCTGGAAGCGTCGAAGGTGCGGTTGACAAAGGGAGGGAGAAAAATGAGCTCGCCAAGACTTGTTAAAGAGGGATTGGGGACGGTGGTGGTTCTGCTGGTCCTCACGATTGGGTCACTAGCCCAGGCCCCTGTCCCCGAGCCAGTTACAGACCAGGAAACCGAGCTCGGGCAAGCTGTGTACAAACAGTTGCAAGGCAAGGGGGAGATCATAAAGTCCTCTCCTCTCTATGACACATTGAAACCGATCGCAGAAGCAATAACCCGTGAGGCACAGCCCCGCTACCCACATCCCTTTAAGTTTTTTCTTGTGCACGAAGCACAACCCAATGCATTCGCGACACCGGGAGGGAACGTTTACGTGGTGGATTCTCTTCTGTATTTCGTTAAGAATACCGAGCAATTGGCAGGAACCCTTTGTCACGAGGTTTCCCATACGATTCATCGTGATGGCGTAGCACTGATGGAGAAGGAGCAGAAAATCGAGGAGCGGGAAGTGGCTGCGGCAATTTTATTGGGACCAACACGAGCCCACATTATCGCGATTGCCCTAATTGGCAAGCTGCACTCGCTGGGTTACTCACGTGACGCGGAATCGAAAGCGGATCTGACTGGTTCCGACATTTGCGCAGCCGCGGATTACAACCCGTGGGGATTAACGTGGCTGTTTCAAGACTTCCAAAATGCTGACGTTGGCCAAATTCCGCAGCTTCTGTCGGATCACCCAGCCAATGGCACAAGGATACGAACACTCGAAAAGCACTTTCGCGATAACCCTTCGACGTTCTCAAAGTTCAGTCCCGACGCAAAATCTGCGAGTCCGTTCACCGTGCCGAAAGACGCTCCGGTGGTTTTCCTGCGCGCTGACACCAAAGGCGGGAATTAGTGTCTTGAAGTTCTCGGCAATCGGTTAGCTCCCAGTACTCGTCGCGGGCCGTCCAGTTATGTACTTCCCTCCGCTGCCCTAAGCGTCCCTGATTCGTGACTCGAGAGGATATTTCCCGAGTGTTGGGCAGGGGCAAAGGCATCGGACCTTCCTTCAACAATCGAATGCAGACCCGATCCTCATGATCGCTGGCGAAATATCGCCATTACACTCATCGACCCCTTACTCAGGCCCGAAACACGATAGCGTTATTACATCGCGAGCAACCACGCCCCTACTTGAATCCCTCCACCAACACAATGTCGGCCTCGTTGTGCGTCGTCTGTGCATAGAGCAGAGACTTCTCATCCGGGGAAACGGAGATTTGCGCTGCGAAGGGCTGGGCGCGCCCCGGCAACTTCACCGCGACCTGCAACTTCCGCGTCGCAAAATCATAGAAGTGAATCACGTCATCCCCAGTGATCGGGTCGACGTAGTAAATCCCGCGCGCCGTTACGTCAAAGGCGGGCCATCCCAGGTCCGGAATCCCCGGCACCCGTGCTTCGTTCTTGCCGTCCGGATCGATCGTCCACATCTGGCTTCTTCCGCTCGGCTGCGTGTAATAGATCTTTCCGTCGGGCGCTTCCTTGGCGACGAAGCCTCCCTTCGTCGTCAGCTGGATGGCTCTCCCGCCCGCAGACGGAAGTTTGAAGATCTGCGAATCGCCGTTCACGTCGGCCGCAAAGAAGATCCATTGTCCATCGCGCGACCAGAAGGGAACTGAGGCGCCATCGGGAGTCGTGGGCAGCAACTGGGCTTTGCCTCCTGCGCTGTTCACCACGTAGAGCTCCGCTTTGCCCGACACGCGCGAATCGAACACGATCTTCTGCCCGTCGGGCGACCAGCGCGGCGTCCCCGTAAGCGCACCGCCAATGTTCGTCAGCTGCAACGGGTCGGATCCGTCGATGCCGCAGACCCAGATCTCCTGGCTTCCCGAGCGCGTCGATTCGAACGCCATCCTCTTACCGTCAGGCGAATAGCTGGCATTCTGTTGCGTCAGGTTCGACGGAAACGGGCGCGTCGCCGGCCCACTTCCGCCACCAAGTCCGATCCGCCAGATGTCTGCGCTATGGATTTCGTGGACATACGCGAGCCGATCGGCATCGCGCGCGATCGTCGGCGACACCACGTTCTGTCCAAACCACAGCCGCTCCGGAATGCCTCCATTCGCGCGAATCCGCCACAGGTCTCCGCCCATGGCATAAATCAGGCTTCGCCCGTCGCGGCTCCATTGCAGCCCTTCCACCTCGCCTCGAAGTTCCCGCAGTTCGCGCGCCGCTCCCGAAGGGAATGGCTGAATGTAAAGTCCGTTCACGCCCCAGGTGTACATGCACGAGGTCGCCATGGTCTTGCCGTCCGGCGAAAAGCTCACCAGCCCGGTTGCCGCGCAGCGTGGCGACGGAGCGTGAAGCTCGCGTTCCTCCAGTGTCTCGACGTTGATCATCGCCAGATGCGCGTGGAATTCGTTCTCGGTCCGGGAGAAGACTACCCACTGGCTATCCGGCGTCCACGTGATGGCCAGTTCGAACATCGACTTGACGGCCGCTCCCTGCAGCAATGGGCGTTCGCTTCCCCCAACCGCGGGAATCAGAAACATGTTCGCCTTGCCCGAGTGTTTGTCGATCGCGATCACGGCGATAAAACGCCCATCCGGTGACCACGCGCCTGCGATGTACCCGGCATTCCGGCGGGTCAGCCGCACCGGCGCGTCGGTCCCAACCTCCTTGACATACAAATCGAAGTTGTCATTCTGGTCGCCGCCATTCCACGAAAATGCCACCTGGTTTCCGTCGGGAGAGAACGTGGGGTACTCCTCCGAGCCCGGATACGACGTGAACGGCACCATCGTAAGCATGGGCTGCTCGTGCATGTGCCGGCGGGAACGCCACAACCATCCGGCTGCTCCGACCAATAAAAGGATGCCAAGGCCGATGGCCAGCAATTGCCCTAACCGGGGTTTGGCCTTAGGTGGCGCGGCGAGCGGACTGGCCGGAGCGTCGACCACGCGCTCGATCGTGGCGGCCGCACCGCTGTCGTGCGAGTTGCCATTCGAGTACGCTCCGTTGCCATTTCCGTTTCCGTTCCTCGCGATCGGACCGATGAAGCGGTACCCCATCCGGGGCAGAGTTTCGATGTAGCGCGGAGATTCCGCCGAATCCCCCAGCACCGCGCGAATCCGCTTCACCGCGTTGTTCAGGCCATGATCGAAATCGACAAACGTATCTTCCGCCCAGAGGGCATTGCGCAACTCGTCACGGGTGACCAGTTCGCCGGGACGCTCCAGCAGGATCTGGAGGATCTGGAACGACTGCCGCGGCAACTTGACCCGCGTGCCTTGTTTCTTTAACTCCTGCGTCCGCAGATCGGCGTCAAAAACACCGAAATGGATCGTTCGAATGCCGTTCTCAGAACTCGCTGCCATCCTCTTTTGATTCCCCTCGGGCCTGCTACGGACTTAGACGTTTCTATGTCGCGAGTGTACCACTCGAAGGAGTCGTTGCAAGGCGCGTCGGGGCTTGCTAGGTGCGTGGTTATCATTCGCAGTGTCAGTCACTTGCGCTGCTACCTACATACGAGTCCGATACGAGGCGCCAGCCATTGGCTCGAGCCGTCTTTCCTGCGAAAACCAGCCCACACGAGCGCAGAGCGCAGTGGGGAAAAATTCACAAAGGGGAGACAGAACATGAGGAACACGTTAGTCAGTCTCGTTGCCGGCTTGCTGGTGTGGGGTTCGTTCGCGGCGGCCCAGAGCAATTTCACTCTCACCAATGGCTCGGTCGCCAACGTTCCGTTCAACTTTACGGTTGGGAACCAGGCGTTTCCGTCCGGAACCTACATCGTGCAGCTCGATTTCGAAAAGCAGGTGGTCGTGATCCGCAACAACGACCGCAAGGTGCGGATCTTCCTCTCGAAGAACGACGACCGCAGAGAGCCGTCAGCCAAAACGCTGCTGGTCTTTCACCATCTCGGCGGCCAGTTCTTCCTGAGCGCCATCTGGTTGCAGGGAACCACAGCCGGAGAACGCCTGCTGCCGGGGAATCTGGAGACGGAAATGGCTCGCCACCAGACCGGTCCCGCGCAAACCATCGCGCTGCAAGCGCAGGGAAGCCCGAAGTCCGCGTTCTAGGAAGTCTGCGCCGCAAGTTGTGCCCAACTCTGTTCAGGCAAGCGGGGTCAGGCACGAAGCCTATCCGGATCATACGCGGGTCCGGATAGGCTTTTGTTTGTGTGGAAATCAAGTTCCAGCGGGCTAAGGTTGCGTGGCGCCGGCGCACCACTCACGTGGGGACAGCCGCCGGGCCCCCGACACGCCCGGTTTTGGCGTGTTGGGGTGGAGGCGCCCTCGGCTGTCCGGCGGAGCGTAGCTCCGCTCACCTTGCTGTCGGCCTTTCTTTGCACCCTTCGCTGCATTTCTTTGCGACCTTCGCGGCTTTTCTTTGCGCTCTCTTGCCGTTAAAGCTTGTCTCAGTGTTCTTCGCAACCTCTCCGCTTTGAGATTTCGCGACTCGGTACGCGCGACTCGCTTTTCTTTGCGACCTTTGCGGCTTTTCTTTGCGTTCTTTCCGGTTAAAGGCTTTTCTCTGCGTTCTCGGCGATCGTTCTCCTCTGCGTTTTAAGGTTTTCGCTTGCGAAACACTTCACGCCTTGCACAACTCGCTTGTTAGAATCTCGCGCCGGCGCTGCGCCACGCCGTCAACTCTTCCCAACACCACGAAATAAATCCCGAATGACACTGCGGCCAGCGCAAGAAACAGCCCCGCGGAAATCCACAGATCCCGGTAGTACCGTCCCAGCATAAACACCGCCGCCCCCAATGCAAAAACGATCAGCTGCACGCCAAAACTTGTGAGCACGGTGACCTGCGAAGCCCGCTGGCGTCCAAACGTTTCGAATGCAATCTTCTTCGGCGCGTACAGCGACAGTAGGTTTCCCACCGCCAGGTTCAGCGGCGCCGCAAACAGGATTCCCGCAATCGTCGTCGCCGTCATGGCCAGCGATGGACGACGGAACAGCAAGCTCACGCCAATCCACACCAAAACCATTTCGCCCGCGAGCACGGCCATATGCGTCAGATTCTTTCCAACCACGATCTCCCGGAACTTCGCCGGAGACACAAGAAAGAACTGGATCCCTCCACCATCGGCGCCAAAATTGTTGTAGACGAGATTCGTCAGCAGCAGCAGCGTATAAGCCGCTCCAACCGGAAACGCAAAGTCCGGCTTGTTCTGCAGAAATCCCGTGCCCGGCCGTCCCTGCCCAATTCCAAACACCACCAGCATGATGATCGGTGTGATCAAGGTCAGCAGCATCGGTCCGCTGCGCGACAGGTAGTGAAACTCTTTTTCGAAGACGGCCATGATCGGCGCCGAGACTCCGCGCACGTCCCAGCCAGCGCGCACGCCCTCACCATGCCGGACCAGTTCGCTTTTCGTGACCTCGCTCAGATTTTCGCCGCGGTACTGCGCGCGCAGCCGAACGCTCAGGAATCTCAGGATGACCAGCGCATAGACTCCGACAAAGGCGAACGTCAGCAAACTCGCACCAATGCGTCCGTGCACCATGCTTGCGATCGAATGCGCAGCCAGCCCCGGTGGCAACAACCGTTGCGCGATGTTGACTTCGCCGCCGACGCGCACCAGTCCTGACGCCGATCGCGGACGAAATCGGCTCATCATCGGCCCAATCAGCTGGAGGCTGATCATCCCCAGAAAGAAGAGCACGGCGAAAATCTCGCGCGTTCGCCTCTGCGCCAGCCAGCGCTCCACCCACGCAAACACCATCTGCGTCAGCAGCAGATTGAAGAGCCCAAACAGCGCCAGCACGATCACTGTCCACAGAAACAAGCGCGGCGCTCCGATCCCAACTCCGAGCGCGATCGCGATCAGCCACAAGCTTCCCAGCAGCGTCGCGGGATCGAGCGCTCCATAGACAACGCGCACCAGAACATACGAGCGGTAGTTCAGCGGAAAGCGCAGCAGGTTCGAGGTGTCGAGCGTCTCGGCAAACGCCGTGGCCATGACCGGAAAGAATTGCCAGAACATGAATACGGGCCACAACAGAAGCGCCAAAAGTTCCGGAGAGTCATGCGAGACGAAATACCACGCGAATCCTCCGACCAGCGCTGCGCCGCCCAATCCGCCACTCGTGATCACCGCGCCAATCACGATTCGCGAGAACAGTTCCAGCGTTCCGCGTGTCGTCTGCAGCGAATGCAGGAAGATTTCCCATCGCACCAACGCGATCGCCTTCAGCTGATCGCGGACCTGGGCTGCATTCATCCCAGCCATGACAACTCCTGCTCCGCGCTGCGAACTCCGCCCACTGTATGCAGAAAGATCTCTTCCAGCGTGAGCTTCTTTCCGGGCGCGAGTTGATCGCCGTCTCCGGACGCGGCCTGCGCCTCAACTCCAGCCCGGAGCTCTTCCAGCGACCCCTGCGCAACCAGGCGTCCCTTATGAATGATCGCGACGTGACTGCATAAGCGCTCGACGATCTCCAGCACATGCGAGGTCAGGAAGATCGTCGCGCCGCGCGCGATCATCCGCTGCAGCATCGACTTCAGAGTTCCTGCGGCGATCGCATCCACACCTTCGAAGGGCTCGTCGAGGAACAGGATCTTCGGGCCGTGGATCACCGCCGCCGCGAGCGCGAGTTTCTTCTGCATGCCGTGCGAATAATCTGTGACCAGCTTCTTGGGTTGGTCCGCGAGCTGCATGAACTCCAGCAATTCACCCGCGCGCTTCGCGGCAGTCTCGCGATCCAGGCCATACATGCGGCCAACGAAGTTCAGGTACTCCGCGCCGGTGAGCCGTCCAAAGAGCGCCATCCCTTCCGGCACAACACCGATCTGGCGTTTCACGTCGACAGGTTGCTGTTCGAAGTCGATGCCGAGAATCTGCATCGTTCCTGAAGTCGGCGCCAGCAGGCCGGTCAGCATCTTGATGGTCGTGGACTTTCCCGCGCCGTTCGGTCCGAGGAATCCGAAGAACTGGCCAGACGCAACCTCGAGATTCACATCCTCAACGGCAACAAGCTCGCCGAATCGCCGCGTGAGGTGTTCCGTTCGAATGGCGGGAATGTCCATGAAGAATTTGACTCTAGCATAGATGGCTTTCCCGTCAGCGATGAGTCATAAACCACGAACCACAAGCTAAAGAATTTTTTTTAAGCCGTGAAACGTTTTGGAATCTCGTGACACTACTCGAGCAGAGGGGAATGACGAAGTACTGGAGACCGGTCTCCTGTGAAAAATTTCCTGGCGAGCCAGTCCCCTCGAAGCTGCAGCGCGAAGCTTAGCGCTGACGAGACATCCGCGCACTCACCACTGTTTCTCCCGGCATGCCGCCCGAGGCACGTCTTTTGTCTGCTTCAGTTTTGCCGCACGACCCGCCCGCCAACTCTTCTGCGACATTACCTTCAAAACACCTCGGGCGCCGCCGGTTCTCAAACACAGGTGTCAGGTCTCAAGTTTTAGGAAGACCAACAGCGGCCATCGGTCTTCGGTGCCCGGCGTCGGCTTCCGCCCTGACGCGACACCTCGAACCCGACACCCGACTCCCAAGACCTAAGGCCCGCTTCTTGTCTGATCGGCCAGAAATCCGGCTTCGGGAATTCCGGCTGCGCGGACCTGGTCGATGACCTCGCCGACGCGTCCCCATCGCGCTCGGGCGTCGGCGCGGATGTAGACCTTGCGCTCGCCGCCATCGGCGCGAATCCGTTCGCCGATCTTCCCGCTCAGCTGGTCGGCCGCAATCTTGTCATTTCCAAGGTAGATGTCTCCTGTTCGGAAAACACCTACCACAAGGGCATCTTCCCGCTGAGCGCGCCACATGGATCCGGGGTGCGGCGTCTTTGGCAGGTCGATGCTCACACCAAGGCAGATCATGGGTTGACTGGTCATAAAGGCCACAAGCAAAGTCAGGGCTGTCATCGTGGCAGCGAGGCTGAACGCGGTGAGGTCCGTACTCCCCAAAGGCTTGAGCGAAGTGGCGCGTACGCGTCGCATGCCAGGTTAGACACCGCGTTCGGCATCTTTGGTAGTCAAACCTGCCCCGAAATCGGCAACCCGAAATTTGATCCTTAAACTTGAAATCCTCGGGCTTGAAACAAACTTGAAACCCTGAGGTTTCAAACCCGAAACTCAAACTCGATTGTCATCCTGAGCGGAGTGAGGCGCAGCCGAACGCAGTCGAAGGACCCCGTGTTCCTTACCACTACCACCGGCTCCCAAAGGCATTTCTTTCCGAGTGCTCGAACACCATGCACGCCTTCCCGAAATCCGTCACTCCTGCCAAGAAATCCCGGACCCTGCTTAAACGTGGCAAACAGTGTCCTCTGTGGTTAGAGAATTTCTCACTCCGCAACTCAGAAACTCGGTACTAATTTCATCGTCTTTCCCGCGTATCTTCTTCATCTCAGTACACCAGGGAGGTGTATTCCGAATGTCTCTTTATAACGTTCATTTCCCGCGCTGCACTCGCACAAAAACCAAACCAACCCAGTGCGGACCGCTCGCCCTGCGCAGCCGCCGCTTCTGCTACCTCCACAAGCACTGGCCGGAACAGCGCGTCGCCCTCAACAGAATGCTATCTGCAAAAATCGGAACGTCTACTTTGCCCGTCCTGGAGGACGCCAACCCCGTCGAGATGTCCCTCGTGCACCTCATGCGGCTGCCGCTCGCCGGTCAACTCGACCCGAAAATCGCCGGGCTTCTTCTGTATGCATTGCAAACGGCTTTGCTCAATCTCACGCATAGCGGGATCGAGCCGCTATCGAAGCAGTGTGTGGTCATTCATCCCTCCACAGTGAGCCGCATCTCCGTCGGCGAGGATCCCTCGCATCCCGACGACTTCGATGATGAGGATGAGGAAGATGACGAGGAAGAAGAGGACGACGAAGAGTCCGATGGCGCTGACAGCGAAGATGATGACGAGGAGTACGAAGACGACGAGGAAGACGATCCCGACCGTCTTCACGTAAAGGGCGAGCAAACGCGAGAAGACGAAACCTGGGTGTGGATCTGCCTGATCCGCCCGCGAATCCCGGTCGGCAGGATGAGAAAACGGTAGGCCACGCGGACAGGAGTGTCCGCGCGAACACAGCCCTAGCGCTGCTCCAGGATTTTTCCAATCAGGCAGTTTTCGATGCTGATGCGCTCGCAGTACATCGCATTCTCGGGCGTGCGGTGGTAGGCATGGCCGCAACGAAAGAGCGCGCCGGCGTCGAACCAGCAGAGGTTGAAGTACGTTTCGTAATCGGGCGAGCGCAGGATTTCGTATGGGATCATCAGCAGCGGCACGTCTTCGTGAACGAACTCGCGGTTGGGATTCTTGTAGCAGACCTCTCGTCCGTTGATGGTCAGGAAAACGTAGACGTCGTGTCCCGAGAAAAAGTCGCGCAGGAATTTGCGGACAAGCGTGGGTCCACCCACGATCAGCGCAAGTAACAGGGCCATGAGGAACGCCAGCGAATACCTCATGGCATGAACCTGACGAACGAATGCGGGAGCGGACGAAACGGCGTCATTCGTCCCCTATTGCTTGCTGGCGAGTTTGGCAGGGAGCGGATTGTCGGGACGCTCGGAGTCCCAGAAGATCGAGACGACCCACCAGCGCTTGCCGTCGTTGAGCAACTGGAAAGAGTTTACGCCGCGCTGGAAGGGCTTCTCGCCGGGATTGTGGCGTGATTCATAGCTGCTCAGAACCTGCGTCATTCCCCCGAAGGTCTCGGGTTGGTTAACGATGGCGTTCTCATAGAACGGTTCGCCGGAGAAAATGACGCTGGCGTCGCGCACGAAATCGTCGACACTCCACGTAATCACGTAAGACGAGCCATCAGACTGCTTGCCGGCTTCGGTGAAGCGAGCAGTGGACAGGAACAGGGAGCGGAAGCGGTTCCAGTCTCGCGAACCGGCAGGGCCGGAGATGACGTCGTAGGCGGAGTGCATGATGGCGTCGATCGAGCTAACGTCTTCAGGCTTTGGCACCGGAACCTTGGCCGCAAGATCGGCTGCGCTCATAAGCGGAGCCTGCGGTTTGGTATCGGGGAGCGGTTGTTGCGCAGGTTTCTGGGCGGCGGCGGGGAGCGTGAGAAGGACGAGAGCGGCGATTGTACGTGGGAGCATGAGGGCGTGCCTTTCTGTGCGCGGAGAAGGATGAATGCGGAAATGTATATCACGAGGTTCCGAATTTAGCGCCTCGGGCGTCCACGAACCACGTGGGGACAGCCGCCTCGGCTGTCCAGCGGAGCGAAGCTCCGCAGAATCGGAACACAAGCGAGCGTTGGGTCAGGGGCGACTGCCGCTTTTCGCCAACGACTGCCGGAACTTCTTCCTGGTTCTGTTAGGCTATTCTTTTCTGTCAACCCGGACTTCACCAACTCGGAAGACGCAACCAAAGGAGCTTGATATGGCAAAAAATCACTACAGCACCAAGCCGAAGCGCCGCAATCGCTCGGGAAAACGCAAGGACACTCGACGCATTGCCGCGAACATGGCCAAAATCAAGCAACTCGAACGAAGCTCGGGTCGAGCCGAATAGAGCGAGGCGCGAGCGGCAAAACGCTTAATAGCAGAGGTCCTGCTCCCCTCTGCCTGCCTCACTGTCCTTTGCCGTGAATACTTTTCTCGCTCCCACCGATTTTCTTCGCAGCTCTTAGCGGCTCTTCTTTGCGTCCTTCGCGGCCTTTCTTTGCGCCCTTTGCGGTTAAAAGCTTTCCTCGGTACTCGCAACTCACTCGTTTGCGGTCAAAAGCCTTTCTCCGTGCTCTCGGCTGGCTGTCTCAGCCTCACGTTCATGTTCTGGACGCTACCCCGGGATTCCAAATTCGGGCATGGGCTTTCTCTCAGAACCGGGAACTGTCATCTGTCACCTGTCATCCCGAGCGAAGTGTAGGCACACGCCGAACGAAGTCGAGGGACCTTGTGCTCTTCTTTCCGTCCTTTGCGGCCTTTCTTTGCGCCCTTTGCGGTTAAAAGCTTTCCTCCGCGATTCGCCCATGCGGATCCATCCCAGATGACCGCAGAGCACCAGTAGACAAAACATCCCGCAAGTGGTTCAAAACGAAGCACATTTATTTCTCCGCACACTGAGCGAGTTTCCCTCCGGATTTCGCATGCATAGGTAGCAGGAACAGAGTTCCCCCGGAAATGTGGGCGCGGGGGCGAGAAACTTCCCCGGGTTTTTCGAAGCCTCTGATCCAACACCCAAAATCCAAGGAGTGACGCTATGCATGGCTTGCGACTGTACGCTTTCGCGCTCACCCTGGTTCTGCTCGTGACGGCCGCCGAGGCGCAGGACCTCCACATCAAGAAGAACATAACGGTCGCGGGGACCGTGGTCTCGTCGACGGTGACCTCGATCAAGGGCGCTCGTATCCGGGACGTGAATCAGACTCCGGCCGGGAATACGATCACGCTGCGCCAGTGCGACCTGAAACGTACCGTCACCCTCAACGAGCAGGCCCAGTCCTACTACGTGGCGAACGATCCGCAGGACGCGGCCGCCGCTCGGGCAGCGGCTCTGGCCACAGGCGCGCCAATGCCGGAAACGACCGGCGGCCGGGTCGACATCACCATGGTTCTCACCGATACCGGCGAACGTAAGACGATGTTCGGATATCCAGCCCGGCACGTGAAGATCAAGGTGAAGGAAGAGTCCTCGGAGAAAGCTTGCTCACAGGTCCACCAGAGCTTCGACATCGATGGCTGGTACGCCGACGTGGGCAAGGAACTCGCCGGCTGCAGCAGCCAGTTAGTGCCTCCAGTGCAGATCGCGCAAGGCTGTCAGGACTCCATCGTCGAACACCATAGCGGGACCGGGAAAGCCGGATATCCGCTGTCGCAGACCATCACCATGCCCGGACCGGAAGGCCCTACAACGGTCACGGTTGCAGTCTCCGAGTTGAGCAAAGCGACGCTAGATAAGGCGCTGTTCGAGGTGCCGGATGGATATCACCAGGTAGGTTCGCTGGCGGAGTTGCACGGCGTGCCAATGTCTCAGCCTGCAGTCGCGCAAGGCGGACAGATGATGCAGCCGACGCCGGGACAGGGGTATCCAAACGGCGCTCAGATGGGAAACATGTCGGCGATGGCGGCGCAGCAGCAACAGATGATGATGAGCCAGTACGCGGCGGGCGGGCACGTGCCGCAAAACATGATGATGCCGGGCATGTCGCCGAACCAGATGGGGAGCGCGCCAGTGGCGATCCCGCAAGCGCTCGGTCCGAAGGCTCCGGGGAAGATCCGCATCGGCGTAGCTCCGCCGGATGCGCAGGTCGGGCAGGGAAACAACGCCGCAGCGGATTACAGCACACCGATCCGCAATGCGATGATCCTGCTCATGAATGGGCCGGCGGTCGAGGTGGCGGCGCTGGATTCGCGGATCCCGATGCAGCTGCAGGCCGAGGCGCAGCAGAAGCAGTGCGACTACGTTCTGTTCTCGAGCGTCGCGGTGAAACACAACACGGGCGGAACCTTCGGAAAGTTCGCGAAGTTTGCCCAGCCCATCGCCAGCATGACGCCGGTAGGCATGATGGCGCATGGAATGGGCAGCGCGATGGCGGCGACCGCAGCGTCGGCGGCGGCATCCGCAGCGTCCCAGGCAGCCCAACAGCAGGCCATGAACCAGGTGATGTCGCAGCTGTCGGGGTTCAATACGCAGATCAAGTCGAAAGATGACGTGAACGTGCAGTATCAGCTGGTAGTTCCCGGACAGTCGCAGCCGGTATTGCAGAACGCGCTGCAGGGCAAGGCGAAGACCGACGGACAAGATGTCTTGACGCCCCTGCTGCAAGAGACGGCGAATACGGTGGTGACGCAGGTCGGGAAGAAATAAAGTTCCGCAGCGCGAACTGCTTGACGTGGTGTCCGCAGCACCGAAGGTGGAACGGTGCGGGCGGACGCCCTTTTTGTTTAAGGCCTCAGCGACCACGTCACGCGCACGCGCGAAATCGCCAAACGCTCATCGGCTTCGTCGCGTGAACCGACGCGACGCTGTCTGCTGTGTGTCTCCCTGTGGTGAAAGCTCTTTCTATGCACCCATCCCCCATTGGTAATGGTCAGGAATTGGCAGGGTTTCGCCCGCTCTCGTGACAGAAATTGGGGAAACTGAGGGTAGTACTACGCAAAATAGTCCCTCGGACAAGGTGCGGACCCGGTCGAAGTGTTGGCGGTAACAATAAGAAAAACATAACGCTTATCCGAAGGTAACGCTGCAGTACCTCCGATTTCGGAACGGATGGCACGTTACCTGCCCCTTTCCTCGGTAACGACCGGCAAAACCCAAAAATCTCCGGTCAAACAGGAGAAGTACGATGTGGATCGATATAACGCGCGGAATGGCAGCGTTGAAATCCGTATGGGGCTTCAGTTCCGCGGATTCGGCGGTTGAAACAGGAACGACGGCTGGCGATGATCTGACCGGGGAATTCCTGACGGAAGCGCAAAAATATATGACGATGGGACGCCATCAGAGTGCGGCGATCCTGGCGGGCGACGCGCTCGAAGCGACGTTGCAGCGGTTGTGCCGGGACTTTTGCATCGCCTTGCCGGCGCGGCCGACGGTCGAAGGGATGAACCAGAAGTTGGTGCAGGCTGGCGTTTACAATAGCCTCGTCCAGGAGCAGGTGGAAGCGATGCGCCGACTGTGGGAGAACGCGAACGCGGGCTTGTGGTCGGAAGTGAAGAGATCGGCAGTCGAGTCGATGATGAATCAGATTCGGGCGTTCATTGCGATGCACGTAGCTCAGCCGGTTGCGAATTAGTCCAGCGGTTTCCCCCCATTCCCCCTTTTCCCCCCTAAGATTCAGGTTTCCGCTACACCGGGCCTCTGCTGCCGGATGAAGTGGTTTTTCCAGATGTGGCTTCGCGCGCGGGAACGACAAAGCCTCTAACCGCAAAGAGCGCAAAGAAAAGCCGCAAAGGACGCAAAGAAGAGCTTTCAGTATGCCGACGGTTTCCCCCTCTCGCGTCTGAACTGTTATGGGCCGCCACCATCCGAAGCCTGTCCTGACTGCCGACCGGCCGGCAGCGTCAAAAACGCCTGTCAAGCCCCTCAAATCGCGCTTTCCCCCGTAGCTCCTTGATTCCGCGCGAGAAATAAATCCACCGCCACTGTCTCATTCACCTCTTCCGTTTTGCTATTCTAAAAGTATAGAGAGAAAGTAACTCGTTATCTTAGAAGTACGGAGAACGAAAAAAAGGCGCGGCCTCGAGGTCACGCCTTTTCTGTTTCTACTGGGGATTCAAGAACTGAGAACTTAGAACTGGGAACTGACAACTAATTAGGAGGGCTCAGCGCAGGCATCAGCTCCGCGCTTTTCTATTTGTGAGCAAGGACAATTCGGGATCAGCCGGCAACAAACGCCCGGCCAGAAACATCAGCAAACGCACGTCGAAACGCCGCGGAGAACTCGCCGAGCTCGCCTTCGTATGGAAGGCCGCCAGCCTGGGATTCACCGTCGCCAAACCCTACGGCGACAGCGATCGCTACGACTTCATCGTCGACTCCGGCGGGCGTCTCATCCGCGTGCAAGTGAAATCTGTCAACAAGTTGAGGGGCGAGGCTTATTTACTGACCACGCATCACGGTCAAGAGGGACTGTACCTGTCGTATACGTGCGATGAGATTGATTTTCTCGCTGGATATATCGTGCCGGAGGATGCATGGGTATTGATCCCGACGGAGGCTTTGGAGGGACGGACCAACATTTACATCTATCCTCGGGAAAGAGGAGAGTACGGCATTTACGCAAATTACCGGGAAGCCTGGTGTCAGCTGGCATGCACAAGGCGAACTCCGCGGCTGGAAGGAATGACGATCGAACCACGGTGTGAAGGGCGACCAGAGTTGGAATGCCCCGTGCGCCTGAGGCATCGGGCGAAACCACCCGGAAGACCAAGGAGACGGGTGATTGAATGAGAGCCAGTGCCGTAGGCACTTCGCCAATGTAGCCCAGCGCTTCAGCGCTGGGTGTAGGTGAGTCCAATACCTCAGTCCCGTAGGGACGATCCGTCACCCCAGCACATATTTCGGGTCGTACTCAACACCGTGTTTCTTCAGAAGGGCGAGGAACTCCTCTTCAAAACTACATTTCGCGTGATGCGCAGCCTGGTTTTCGATATATCGTGCTACGACAGGAGTCTGAGAGACGCTCACGCTGAAGGCGCCGTATCCTTCCTGCCACGCGAACTTCTCGCTGTTCCCGATGCTCTCGTTCAGATGTTTCGAAGAGCAGCCCTTCAGCGTCTGCACCGCCTTGGCCAGCGCCAGGGTGGCCGGCAGGACCAACAGGGCATGCACGTGATCTTCAGTGCCTCCGATGCGGATCGACTCAAAGCCGTGATTTCGCGCGATGCCGGCCATGTATGCCCAGATACGAGGCTGGGACTCAAGGGGGATTCGATTGCGCCGTTCCTTGGTGCTGAACACCACGTGGACACGGTTGCAGGAATAGGTGTGCGACATGCGGGCCGTCCCTCCGTGCCCAGCGCTGAAGCGCGGGGCTAAATTCGCGCGAACCTGGGCCACGATTTCGAGTTTGAGACGCGTGAAACCACCGGGTCTGTGACGAATGAACGAGACCGGGCATGCGCGGGCCGTCCCTCCGGGACTTTTCTCTCCTCTTGCCGTCGTCCCCAGCGCTGAAGCGCTGGGCTAAATTCGCGCGGTGCCTCCGGCACGTCCTCTGGTTGAACCCCAGTTCGGGGTCACCTCCGGCACGCCCGCAGGATCGCATGTGAGCGCCAAAGAACTGCGCGAACGTGGGCACAGTTCGAGTTTGAGACGCGTGAAACCGCCAAGTCTGTGACGAATGAACGACACGGGTGGACGGGCGATCCGGAAAGCCTGCCACTCTGGCCCCTGTACTTCGGAGTGCAATTCGGAACGCCGACACGATTTCAGGAGTAGGTGTGCGACATGCGGCCGTCCCTCCGGGAGCTGGTTCTGCGCGATGGAGTCGCGTTTAGTGCGCAGACACGGTCGCTTGAGCCACCCGGCCGCCAAAGTGCCGTAGGCACGTCGCCAATGTAGCCCAGCGCTTCAGCGCTGGGTGCGCGTGGGTTCACACCTGAGTCCCGTAGGGACGACCCATCCGTGGCGACCCCGCTGCGATGACCGCCGGTGCCTTATTCAATTGCGTTCTGTGCGATGGAGTGGGTAACTACCGATGCAGAGGTTTGTTGGTTTTTGCTGACGACTGACCGCTGGCCGCTGTGAACTGCGTCAGATGCGTCCGCAGATTCCTGATCCCAGGTTGGCGCCCAAGGAACGGCTGCGACGCCGCTTTTCCTTTCAAAATGTGTTTCTTGATTGTTACCCTGTGGTTCACAGACTGTGGCGACTACCGTGGAGGACAAGTGGTCTACCGTCCAAACGTTGATAGCCAACGTTGCTTTGTCTTACTGCCTTTGAGGCATCCTTTTCTCGGTTATTTCGAGCAGATCATCAAACCCGCCGCCCTTGAAGCAGGCCTAACTGCAGTCAAGGCAGATGACATATATGGCACCAGAGCAGTTATTCGGGATATCTGGGAACTAATTTGGACGTGCAGAGTCGCTGTGGCGATCGTCACTGGTCAGAACCCAAACGTTAATTATGAGTTGGGCATTTGTCACACCCTGGGCGTGCCGACGATTCTGGTTACCGAAAAGCAGGAGGACGTTCCGTTTGACTATCGCCACAGGCGGTACGTCGCCTACACGCCTTTAGAGGCTGGATGGGAACAGAAGCTGCGAGATGATCTGAGGAACACTATCCGAGCAGTCCTCTCCTCCCCCGGCCTCGAGGAAGAGCTTAAATGGCCATATGACACCTTTAACTTGCATGCGGAGCGACGGACTGGGCCTCTAGTGCCTGCTGCTGAATCTCTTGCGCACGTGGTAAAGGGAACGCAGATTGCCCGACACGCGGTCGCCCCTGCCTTTGGTCCCCAAGGGCGTCTTGTGTCAATAACGCTGCCATTCCAGGGAACACAATCCTCGTTTCGCAGGGGCTACAAAATACTTGAGGGCGTAAAGAGCAGCGATCCGCTGGAGGCGCAGGGTATCGAGCAGATGAAGAAACTAGCGAGCGAGACATTTGGCTCCGTTGGTGACGCGACTAAGGCCAGCCTCTTCTTGTCTGCCGGCATGATTGAGGCTGGCGCACAAGCCTTACGGGACGGGGCTTTGCCAAAGTCCCTTGTAGCAGGAATGCAGAAAGCAGTTGACGTAGTGGTTTCACACATCCTAACGCAAGCGACAAGCGCGGACAGAGGACATGTGAGGGAAATAGCACAGACCGCAGCTGGTTCTGACTCGACTGCAGCCAATGTCGTAGTCGAAGCTATGAAACGCGCTGGCGTGGACGGTGTTATTGAAGTCTTGGACGGAGGCGGATCTGAGGTAGAGTGGAGACTCAGGAAGGCATGCAGTTTGACAGCGGTTTTCTCTCTCAGTCGTTCATTACTGATACCGACCGTCAACAATGTGTTTTGGAAGAGTGTTACTTGCTGATGTACGAAGCCCAAGTGGGCTCGATGCGTGCGCTGCTCCCCGTCCTAGAGCAAATTGTGGAGACCGGGAAGCCGCTGTTGATTGTCGCATCAGATTTGGCACAGGAGGCCCTTGCGACCCTGATTGTTAACAAGGAAAGAGGGACACTGCCCTGCGCCGCTGTAAAGGCCCCGGGTCATGGGGACCGTCGCAGCGCTCTTCTCGAAGACATGGCAGTCCTGACAGGAGGCAAAGCATTCTTACAAGAACGGATGCGGCCACTAGAAGAGGTGAACCTGCGTGAGCTAGGCAGAGCGAGGAAGGTGATCATCACGCGGACGGATACGACAATCATAGAAGGAGCCGGGAACCCGGAAGAGGTGGCCTCTCGGATTCAGGGTCTGCGTAGGCAAATTGCATCTACCTCAAATCCTTTCGAGAATGCCAAGCTAAGGGAACGGTTGGCGAAGCTTGTAGGTGCAATCGCAGTCATCAGGTCGGGTGGGCGCACAGATCTTGAACGGACGGATAGTCGTTACAGGCTGGAGAGTGCTCTTTTTTCAGGTCAATCGGCAGTCGAGAGCGGCTACGTGGTCGGCGGTGGACTCTGCTACTATCGAGCCAAACGCCTGATAGACAAATTGGTCTCAGCAAATGAGTCAGAGGGGCGTGGTATAGCTGCAGTGTCGCAGGCACTCGAAATACCCTTGCGCCAGCTCATAGAAAATTCGAGTGTACACAACAAATCCAAGTTCCTGAGTGATGTGGGAACTTCCGCCCGAGAGTCCATTGGCTTCAATGCCGAAACAGAGAAAATAGAGGACCTTGTCGAGGCGGGGATACTCGATCCGGCAAAAACGCTAAAACAAGCTCTTGTTCTTGCTTTCGCTCACGCCAAGGGAGTCCTAACAACCGGAGCCTGGGACTCAGCTTCTCGCTCAATGCCCGATACGCCAGCCGAGCCACAGTAATGATTGATGACTGTTGAGTAATGAACCACCCGGTGCCCCAGGTTCGCGTCCGTCCTTTGGACACTAACCTGGGCCTCATCATCCCCGCGCCGCGCCCGTCCTGAACCGTTCCGCCATTTTCTTCCCCAGCACCGGAAGCAGTTTGTCCATCAGCGCGTCCACACTGCTGCCATGCTTCGCGCGCAGTGTCGTCATACCATCACTTCAAGTTGTGCACTCGTACATGTCGCCGGCCCTCAGTTGACAAAACCCGCCCCCGGTTTCACAATCCTCCCCACGCGGGGCTAGCCGGTTTCTCTCCCCGTTCGAACCCCGCCTTAAGGATGCGAACCCCCAAGGCCCGAGACTGCATCCTTCGGTGGTCGAACATGCTCGGAACCATTGACGTTGCTGCTATCCGCGTATTTCTCATTTTCCTGTGGACTTCTGCGGCCGCCCTGATCGCCGCTGTCGTCTTCTTTCGCTTGCACCGCCGAAAAGCATTCGCGATCGCCGCGTACTCCGATGTGATCTTCGTGGCACTCACCGCGTGGGCCTACTACTCCATCTGGGGATATGTCTGGTTGCGCTAAGCGGCTTTCGCTATCGGCACGGTGCCCGAGGTTCGCGTCTGTTCTTTGGACGCTAACCTGGGCTCTCCTCATCCTCGCGCCGCACCCGTCCTGAACCGTTCCGCCATTTTCTTCCCCAGCACCGGAAGCAGTTTGTCCATCACCGCGTCCACACTGATCCCGTACTTCGCGCGCAGGGCTTCGGGCTTGCCGTGCTCGATGAACTGATCGGGCCACCCGATGCGCACCACGGGCGTGCTCAGTCCGAGGTTGCTTAGCGCTTCCAGCACCGCGCTGCCGAAGCCTCCCATGAGCACGTGGTCTTCGAGGGTGACGATGACATCCACACTGCGCGCGTAGAACTCGAGCATGGCCGTGTCGATCGGCTTCGCGAAGCGCGCGTTGATCACTGCGCTCGAGACGCCTTCGCCTTCGAGTTTGGCGGCGGCTTCCTGCGCCATGGGAACCAGAGCACCCAGAGCGAAGAAGGCGACGCGGTCGTGCTCGCCGTGCTGCAACAGTTCGGCCTGGCCGATGGGGATCGCACGGGGAACATCTTTCACGGGCGTGCCGGGTCCGACGCCGCGCGGGTAGCGGACAGCGATGGGGCCGTTGTGCTGCATGGCGGTAAAGAGCATGTCGGCGAGCTCGTCTTCGTCTTTCGGCACCATGTGGACGATGTTCGGGATGCCCCGCAGGTAGCTGATGTCGAAGAGGCCGTGGTGCGTGGGGCCGTCGTCGCCGGAGAGGCCGCCGCGGTCCATGCAGAAGACGACTGGGAGATTTTGCAGGCAGACGTCGTGAATGATGGGATCGACGCTGCGCTGGAGGAAGGTGGAGTAGATCGCGCAGAACGGCTTGAAGCCTTTGGTGGCGAGGCCGGCGGCGAACAGGACGGCGTGCTCTTCGGCGATGCCGACGTCGAAGTAGCGGTCGGGATGATGGGGCTGGAAGCGGTCGAGCGCGGTCCCGTTGGGCATGGCGGCCGTGATGGCGACGACTCTGTTGTTCATGTTGGCGAGCTTGACCATCGTGTCGGCGAAGACTTCGGAGTAGGTGCGCCGGCCGAGCGGCTTGGTCTCGCCGGTTTCGGGATCGTAGGGTCCGAGGCCGTGGAACTTCTTTTGCTTGTGCAGGGCGGGCTCGAAGCCTTTGCCTTTTTGCGTGAGCACGTGCAGGAGAACGGGGCGATGCTGCGTCTTGAGGAATTCGAAGGTCTTGATGAGGGTGGCGATGTCGTGGCCGTCGATGGGGCCGTAATACTTCAGGCCGAGCTCCTCGAAGATGACGCTGGGCCAGAACATGCTCTTGGCGGCTTCCTCAGCTTTCTGCGCCATGCGGAGAGCGATCTTGCCGCCGATGCGTTCGACGAAGCGCGAGGCGCGTTCGTGCAGGTAATCGAAGCGCGGGTTGGTGACGATCGTGTTGAGGTAGCTGGCAATGGCGCCAACGTTTTTGTCGATGGACCACTCGTTGTCGTTGAGCACGACGATGAGGCGGCGCGTCGATTGCGCGATGTTGTTGAGAGCTTCGTAGGTGATGCCGCAGGTGAAGGCGGCGTCTCCGGCGAGGGAGACGACGTGCTCCTTTCCGCCCTGGCGATCGCGCGCGACCGCCATGCCGAGGGCGGCGGAGAGAGCGGTACCGGCATGTCCGGCGCCGTAGCAGTCGTGCGGGCTCTCGGTGCGGAGCATGAAGCCATTCAGGCCGCCGGGCGTGCGGATGGTGTGGAACTGCTCGCGGCGTCCGGTGAGGAGCTTGTGGACGTAGGCCTGGTGGCTGACGTCGAAGATGAAATGGTCCTCAGGCGTGTTGAAGACGTAGTGCATGGCGAGCGTGAGCTCGACGACTCCGAGGTTTGGGCCGAGATGGCCTCCGGTCTTCGAGAGGACCGAAATCAGCTCCTCGCGGATTTCTTCGGCGAGGATTTCGAGTTGGGGAACGGTGAGCTTTTTGACATCGAGTGGGGAATTTATGGTACTGAGCAGTTGGGCCATAAGGGTGAGTGGGATGGGTGCTGACTTAGATGATAACGGAAAAAGGAAGGATGCCGGGAGGGGTCGGATGGGCCGTGGGCATGGTCTTCCTGGTTCGCTTTCCCTGTGATCCCCTGTGTCCTCTGTGGTTTATCGGATACTGCGCTCCGCCGGGCAGACGAGGGCATCTCCACCCCAGCACGCGAAAACCGCGCGTGCCGGGGACCCCGGCGTCTGCCGCCACGTAAGCTCGAATCAGGACGTTTCGGTATACTAAGGATGCATGCCTGTATTGAAGAACATTGCGGCGATTGCCAAGGGAATGAGCATCACCTTCATGGAGATGTTTCAGCCCACGCAGGTGGAGAACTATCCGGATGGTCCGGGGCCGTTGAAGGGCGCGAAGTTCCAGGAGCGTTATCGCGGAATGCACGTGCTGCAGCGCGATGAGAACGGCCTGGAGAAGTGCGTAGCCTGTTTTTTGTGCGCGGCGGCGTGTCCGTCGAACTGCATCTATATTGAAGCCGCCGAGAACACCGAGACGAACCGCGTGAGCGGTGCCGAGCGCTACGCCAAGGTCTACAACATCGATTATAACCGGTGCATTTTTTGCGGGTATTGTGTGGAGGCGTGTCCGACGGATGCGATCACGCACGGGCACGGGTTTGAGCTGGCGACATTCAACGCGACCAGCCTGGTGTATCGCAAGGAGCAGATGCTGGCGGCCGCGCCAGCACACATGGGAGCGAACGCAGTGTTCAATGCGGCCGACGTGGCGGGCGGCGCGCCGGCGTTGCCGATCCAAGGGAGCTAACGAGTTCAAGATTCGTGGTCAAAGGTCAGACGCCGGTCCCAGAGCGGGCCGGCGTTTGTGCATCGAGGCGGTCGTTGGCTATTAGTCGTTGGCAAGGGCAAGATCGAGCCGCGGCAAAAAGCGCCGCGGCCGTACAGCCGAGGACGTCCGTGCCCACGCGGGTCGTGCCGATGAATGCTGGTTTGCGACTGCTGGGTGGTTTCAGATTGTCAGATATGTGGTTTCTGGGTAATAGCCAATATGGCCGCGGCACAATACGCCGCGGCCGCACAGCCGAGGGCGGCTGTGCCTACGTGAGCTGAAGAGATGGCGGATTTTTTACAGACCGTGAAGGAACGCGTCGTGGTGTACGACGGCGCGATGGGGACCAACATCCAGCTGCGGAATCCGTCTCTTGACGATTTTTGGGGCAAGGAGAACTGCAGCGAGGTGCTGGTGCTGAGCCGGCCCGACATTATCCAGGACATCCACGCGGCATTTTTCAAGGTCGGATGCGACATCGTCGAGACCAACACATTTGGCGGGACCGGCATCGTGCTCGGCGAATTCGATCTGAAGGATCGTGTGCGAGAGATCAATGTCGTGGCGGCGAAGCTGGCGAAGGATGTGGCCGCGCAGTTTTCTACCAAAGACAAGCCGCGCTTTGTTGCGGGTTCGATTGGGCCGACGACCAAACTGCCGTCTCTCGGACATATCGGCTTCGATGACATGGTGGCCGCCTACGAACAGCAGGCGGCAGCGCTGATTGAGGGCGGGGTCGATGTTCTGCTCATCGAGACTGCGCAGGATCTGCTTCAGGCAAAGATCGCGGCGGTTGGTGTGCTCGAGGCAATGCGCAAGGCGGGTAAACGGCTGCCGGTTACCGTGCAGGTGACGTTGCAGGAATCGGGCACGATGCTGCTGGGCACGGAGATCGGCGCAGCTCTGACGGCGCTAGAGCCATTCGACATTGACGTAATCGGGATCAACTGCGCCACCGGGCCGAAGGAGATGAATGACTCGGTTCGCTACCTGGGGCTGAATTCGACGAAGCAAATCTCTGTGTTGCCAAACGCGGGGTTACCGATTAACGAAGGCGGACACGCGGTCTACAAGCTGAGCCCGGAAGAGCTGGCGCAATATCACAAACACTTTGTTGCGGATTACGGAGTGCGGATCGTCGGGGGTTGCTGCGGGACGCGGCCGGAGCACCTGAAGGCCGTGGTGGATGCGGTCGCGGGCGTGGAGCCGGCGAAGCGCAAGGTGAAGGCGGTGGGCGCGGCGTCGAGCGCGTACACGTCGGTGCCACTGGATCTGGAGCCGAAGCCGCTGATCGTGGCGGAGGAGATGAACACCACGACGCGGGTGGAACATTTCAGGAATCTCGTGCGTGGGAAGAAGTACGACGACATCCTTGCGCTGGCAAAGAAGCTGGTGAACGACGGATCGCACATGCTGGATCTGTGCTGCGCGATCGTGGGCGAGGATGAGAAGGGCTACATCACGTCGATTCTGGAGCGGATCGCGACGCGCGTGCCGGCGCCGATCCTGGTGGATTCGACGGAAGCCGATGTGGTGGAGGAGGCGCTGAAGCGGATTCCGGGGAAGGCGATCATCAACTCGATCAACCTGGAGGACGGCGAGAAGCGGACGTCGAAGGTGCTGCCGATGGCCAAGCGCTACGGCGCGGCGGTGATCGCGCTAACCATCGATGAAGATGGGATGGCGCTCACGGCAGATAAAAAGGTCGCGATTGCGAAGCGGATTTACGAGCTGGCGACGAAGAAGTATGGAATCCGCGGCGTGGATCTGATTTTCGATGCGCTGACGTTGCCGATATCGACGGGGCAGGAAGAGTACCGCACGGCGGGAATGGAGACGCTCGAGGCAGTCAGGCGGATCAAGCAGGAACTGCCGGACGTGAAGACCATTCTCGGCGTCAGCAACATTTCGTTCGGGCTGGATGCGTATCCGCGGCGCGTGCTGAACAGCGTGTTCATGCACGAGGCGGTGGACAACGGCCTGGATATGGCCATCGTCAACTACACGAAAATTTATCCGCTGTATAAGATTCCGCAGGAAGAAGTGGAACTGGCGCGGAAGCTGATTCATCGTGATGCGTCGGCAGGCGATCCGCTGCAGGTGTACATGGGGCACTTCGCCGGGCTGAAGGGCAAGCCGCAGGCGTCGACGACGGCGCACGTGGAGACGCTGTCGATCGAAGACAAGCTGAAGTTCGCGATCATCAACGGCGAGAAGTCGGTGGGCGCGGGCGAGCACAAGCAGTCGCTGGAGCAGTTGCTCGATTCGGCGCTGGGGCAGTATTCGCCGCTGGACATTATTAATACGGTGCTGCTGGATGGAATGCGGACGGTGGGTGAGCTGTTTGGTGCGCGCAAGATGCAGTTGCCGTCGGTGCTGGATTCCGCGGGTGTGATGAAACAGGCGGTGGCGTATCTCGAGCCGAAGATGGAGAAGAAGGCCGGCGCGCAGCAGAAGGGAACGATTGTGCTGGCGACGGTGAAGGGCGACGTGCACGACATCGGGAAGAACCTGGTGGACATCATCCTGTCGAATAACGGGTACAAGGTAGTGAACCTGGGAATCAAGCAGCCGGGAGACACGATCATCAGGGCTGCGGCGGAAAACAAGGCGGACGCGATCGGGCTGAGCGGGCTGCTGGTGAAGTCGACGCTGGAGATGAAGTACGTGATCCAGGACCTGGAGCGGCAGAAGCTGGAGTATCCGGTGATCTGCGGTGGGGCGGCGCTGACGCGGAAGTATGTGGAAGATGATCTGCGGCGGGAGTACGCGAATGCAGTGTTCTACGCGGATGATGCGTTCGCGGGGCTGCACATCATGGAGGACTTGATTTCGGGGGATGGACAGCGCGAGGCGCGGCTGACGGAAGGCAGGACCGTGAAGGAGTACGCGAAGGCGGCGGCCGTGGATGAGGAGACCGGGCCGGTGTTCGCGGAGCGGAGCGCGGTGGTGGGCGATGCGCCGAATATTCCGGAGCCTCCGTTCTGGGGTGTGCGGGTGAAGAAAGATTTCGATCTGCGGGAACTGTTTCCGTATATCAACGAGACTGCGCTGTTCAAGAATCAGTGGCAGTTGAAGACGGCGTCGCAGGAAGATTACTTGCGGCTGGTGGAAAAGAAGTACCGGCCGATTAAGAAAGAGCTAGAAGAAGAGATCATTGCCAGTGGGTTGTTTGAGCCGAAGGTGGTGTACGGGTATTTTCCGGTGCAGGCCGACGGGAACGACTTGGTGGTGTACGGAGAGAGCGCGGGACGCGCTCTCGACGGCCGGCGGGACGCCGGCGCTACAGAACTGCTGCGATTCACGTTTCCTCGGCAGCGGGAGGGGCGGAAGCTGTGCATTTCGGATTTCTTTGCGCCGAAGGCGTCGGGGAAGATGGACGTGCTTGGTCTGTCGCTGGTGACGATCGGAGCGAAGGCGTCGGTGGAGACGCAGCGGCTGTTTGAGGGCGGCGAGTATACGAAGTATTTGTATCTGCACGGTCTGAGCGTGGAGACGGCGGAGGCGCTGGCGGAGTATCACCATCGAATGATGCGGCAGGAGTTGGGGATCGCGGGCGAGGATTCGCCGCACATCCGGGATCTGTTCCATCAGAAGTATCGTGGGTCGAGGTACTCGTTCGGCTATCCGGCGTGCCCGAATCTGGAGGATCAGGCGAAACTGTTTGCGCTGTTGCATCCGGAGGAGAATGTCGGTGTGCGGTTGACGACAGGATTTTTATTGGAGCCGGAACAGTCGACTTCGGCGATCGTGGCGCATCATCCGGCGGCGAAGTATTTTGTGGTCTAGGGAGGCAGTTCTCAGTTTTTTAGAGAGCGCGGAGCAAAGCTTTAACTGCAAAGGACGCAAAGAAGATCCGCCAAGGGCGCAAAGAAAAGCGAAGGACAATCGCATACGTGGCGCAAAGCCATGCATGGGCGGCATACTCGAACTCATCTTGGCATAACGGGTAAATCCACCCCAGAGGCACGGAGGGATACTTGCCGGAGCGGGAGCGCTCGCAGGGGATTTCGGATGTTCTGCCATCAGCGGTAGTGGGGCGATGCGCCACCTGGCTCGTGGGTGGCGCGATTGTTTATGCGGGGCTGCAGTTTGCCGGTTTCCAGAAGCTGTTTCGCGACGATGCGGAGGGGATTGGGGCGCTGTTGCAGATTATCGGGACGCTGTACAGCGTCCTGTATGCGTTCGCGACGTACGTGATCTGGGGGCAGTTCACGGCAGTGGAGAACGAGATTCTGAAAGAATCGGGCGCGCTGAAGGATCTTCTGCTGTTCAGTAATCGACTGAAGCCGAACACACGCGAGCCGATTGTGCGGGCGGTGAAGTCGTACGCGCGGGCAGTGGTCGACGGCGAGTGGCGTGCGCTATCGAATCGGGAAAGCACGGAGAAGACGGATCGGCTGTTCACCGAGGTCATTTCCAGTGTCACGGACGCGAAGGCCGAGGACGAAACGGAGCGCATCGTCTATGAGCGTCTGCTCGATATCGCCAACCAGGCGAGCACGCACCGGGACGAGCGGCTGGCGCTGAGTGTGAAGCGGATGCCGCGGACGCTTCTGCTGTTCGTCAGCCTGACAGCGTGCACGATTCTGTTTCTGCTCTTTTTCTTTCCCTTTCACAACGCGGCACTGGGGTTGGTGTCGATCGCGATTGCGACCATCCTGCTTTATTTTGCGCACTTCGTGGTGACTGATCTCGACAATCCGTTTGAAGGCACGTGGAATGTCGGGAATGGGCCGTTCGAGGAGTTGCTGTCGAAGTTCCGGTGACTGTATTTCTCTTACTTTTTCCAACAGTCAAACAACCTGCTGAAGATCTAAAGGACCCGGCCCCTAAAAGGGGCATTGATATTGCTTCGCTTACGGCGCCGCTAAAGCGGGCCCTGATACAAATCTTTGAGGAACTGGGGTCGACGCTACGGTGAGGTCGGCTTCGCTCTGCGCTCGTGATCGTAGGAATTAAAGAGCACGCGGGCCGAGGGCGTCCGCGCAGCACCAGTTTTTCGCGCACAAGAGTTGCGCGCCACACGAGTCGTAACCAGGTTAGCGTCCAAAGGGCGTACGCGAACCTGGGCCACCACCGTTTCCGCGAGATTGGCGGTACGAGTGAACTCGTGCCCTTCCCGTTCTTGCCAGCGCGCGTTTTTTCAGACCCCCACTAGCGCTTTACGACGGGCCTTTCCATCTCGAAGCGGTTGGTGGTGCGGGTGTATTGCGCGCCGCCCAGACGGCCGATGAGATCCAGAGCGTCGGTTTCGAGGCGGCCGTCGTGGAGGATTTTGTCGTCGAGGTAGAGGGCGACGACTTCTCCGATGACGAGGCTGCCGGTGACGGGCTGGCCGAAGTCGACGATCTGGTGGAGTTTGCATTCGAAGCTGACGGGCGAGGCAGCAACTTGGGGTGGGCGCACGATCTGCGAGGGGCGCGTTTGGAGGTGGGCGAGCTCAAATTCGTTCACGCCATGCTCGTACTCGCCACTGGTGATGTTCATGCGCTCGGCGAGGTCGAAGGTGACCATGTTGACGACGAATTCGCGGGTGTCGCGGACGTTGAGGAGCGTGCCCTTGGGCTCGGATCCGTTGGGAAGGCGGCGGATGCCGGGCGAGAAGCCGAGCATGGGAGGGGTGGCGGAAACGGCGTTGAAGAAGGAGAACGGAGCGAGGTTGGGGGTGCCGTCTTTGCTGAGCGTGGAGACCCAGGCGATGGGCCGCGGGCCAATAGCGATGAGGAGCGTGCGGTAGAGTTCGCGTTGGGGGATCTGGTCGGTGCGGAGGTTCATGGAAGCAGTTTAGCGTGCAGGGCGAAAGTGTGGATCCCAGGTTAGCGTCAAAAGGACGGACGCGAACCTGGGGCACCGAGCCGAGTACCGAGTTGCGAGGAACAAACCTTAAAACGCGAAGGGCGCGTGAGGAAAGCCGCGGAGAGCGCGGAGAAGAGCTTTTAACCGCAAAGATCGCAAAGAAAAGCCGCAAAGGACGCAAAGAAAAGCGCCGCGGAGCTTTGCTCCGCCGGACAGCCGAGGGCGCCTCCACCCCACCCGCCAAAACCGGGCGCGTTGGGGACCCCGGCGGCCGTCCCCACGTGGATCGCTGCAGCTCACGCGAGAGGTCGGTGATAGCGTCGGAGTATTTTTCGCGCGCAGAAGTATGCGCGCCACACGTGTCGTGTCGCGATCTTCTATAGTAGTGGGCGCATTTTTGGGAGTGTACGGATTTTGGGGGAATGCGATGCGCACGTTCACTTGGATGTTCGCGTTTGTGGTGGTGGCGATGATGGCAACTCGAGCGATGGGCAGAACAGCTCGTCAGGTGACGATTGATAGCGGCGTGGTGGAAGGGAAGATGGAGGGGACGGTGCGCGCGTTTTTGGGGATTCCGTTCGCAGCGCCGCCGGTCGGAGATCTGCGTTGGAAGCCGCCGGCTCCTCCGGAGAAGTGGAGCGGCGTGCGCAAGGCGACGGAATTCGGATCGCATTGCGTGCAGGAAGATGTGTTTGGAGACATGGTGTTTCGCGATCCGGGGCAGAGCGAGGATTGCCTCACGCTGAACGTGTGGGCGCCCGCCGATGCGAAGAATCTGGCAGTGATGGTGTGGATCTACGGAGGAGGATTTGTGGCGGGCGGCACGTCGGAACAGCGGCAGGATGGATCGAAACTCGCGAAGCTGGGCGTGGTGGTCATCTCGATGAATTACCGGCTGGGGATTTTTGGGTTCTTTGTCCACCCAGGGTTGGCGGCGGAGTCGGACAAGCAAGCGGCGGGAAATTACGGGCTGATGGATCAGACGGCTGCTCTGCAATGGGTGCAGCGAAACATCGCGGCGTTTGGCGGGGATCCGGGGAACGTGACGATTTTTGGCGAGAGCGCGGGATCGTTTTCGGTGAGCGCGCAGATGGCGTCTCCGCTGGCGAAGGGGCTGTTCCAGAAGGCCATTGGCGAAAGCGGAGGAGCGTTTTCGAAGGTGGACTTGTCGTTCAAAGCGGCAGCGGAGCGAGAGGCGGAGGACGCGAAGTTCGAGGAGGCAGCGCTGGGAGCAAAGACGATCGCGGAGTTGCGGGCGATCCCGGCGAAGAAGTTGTCGGCGGTCGCGATGAAAAACAATGCGGGGCGGGACGTGTTCAGCTTCGGGCCGGATGTGGATGGATATTTCCTGCCGGAATCGGTGAATGCGATTTTTGCGGCGGGCAAGCAGAACGACGTACCGCTGCTGGCGGGCTGGAATCGTGACGAGGGAAGCGCGCGAGCGCTCGCCGACAAGGAGCGGCCGACGGCGCGGAACGCGAAGGCGAGGGCCGAGAAGGAGTTTCCGGGGCGTGCCGAGGAGTTTCTGAAAGTGTATCCGGCGCATACGGATGCCGAGGCGTTGCGATCGGCGGAGGACTACTCGGGAGACTTATTTATTGCGTGGTCGACGTGGAGATGGATCGAGGCGCAGAGGACGTCGGGGAAACAGCCGGTGTACCGGTATCGATTCGACATGTCGCTGCCGTCGGCGGAGAAGCCGGAGGGGTTGGGAGCGTATCACTCGGCGGAAATTGAGTATGTGTTCGGGCAGCTGGATTCGAAGAAGGGGATCCCCTGGCGGAAGGAAGATCGCGAGCTGAGCGAACTGATGCAGAAGTACTGGGTGAACTTCGTGAAGAGCGGCGATCCGAATGGGCCCGGATTGCCGAAGTGGCCGGCGTATGCGGTGGAGGACGGATGGCAGGTCATGCATCTGAGCGCGTCGCCGGCGGCGGAGAAGGATGCGACGAGAGAGCGGTATTTGTTTTTGGAGAGGGAATGGAAGTGAGTGGTGAGTCAAACGCGTTTACGACGGGACACGGAGGCGCAGGGATGATCGGGTGATCGGGTCATCAGAGAGCGACAAAGATCTTAACGGCAACGGGCGCGAAGAAAGCTGAGTCACGAGTATCGAGCGCCGAGTTGCGAGTAGCAAAATCTTTTAACCGAAGAGCGCGCGGAGAAAAGCTCGTAACCGCAAAGAACGCAAAGAAAGGCCGCGAAGGACGCAAACAAGAGCGAAGGTTTCAGAGTTTCAGTTTCGGGTCTAGATGCGACGACGCGGTCAAAATGCTTTCGAGGCACGGGGTGCTGCGGAGTGGCAAGGGGCTCTTCGGCTTGTTCGGCTAACGCCACACTTCGATCAGGATGACAGGTCAGAACACTGCATCAGATGACAGATTCGGAACACTGCATCAAAGGTTGCGGACAGGATGGGCGGCGGCTTGGTCGCGGAGGAGTTGGGTGGCGGCGTCGGGGGCGACGGGTGGCGAGAAGAGGTAGCCCTGGCCGAGGAGGCATCCGAGTTCTTTGAGAGCTTCGCATTGCGAAGCCTTCTCGATGCCTTGGGCGACCACGTTGATCTTCCATTGGCATCCCAGGGTCAGAAGCAATTCGACGACGTCGCGGCTGGCGCGATCGGAGAGCATGTTGTTGATGAGAGAGCGATCGATTTTCAAGAGATCGACGGCGGTTCGGCGCAGTTGAAAGAGCGCGAATGTGCCAGCCCCGTAGTCGTCGACGGCGGTGTGAATCCGGAGCTGCTGAAGTTGGGAGAGAACGTCGAAGGTCGTGCTGGCATCGGCGGAGGCGATACGGTCGGTGATCTCCAACTGCAGGGACGCGGGGTCGATTTGGGTTTCGCGAAGAACGGCGCGGACGCCGTCGGTCAAATGCGGGCTAGCGAAGTGGCGGGCGGAGATGTTGGCGGCTATCCGCAGCGAGGCAAACGCAGGAGAGAGCGATTGCCACAAGCAGGTCTGGCGGCACGCTTCGAGCATCACCCATTGGTCGATGGAAGCGATGAGCCCGATGTCCTCGGCGGCATCGATGAACTTTGACGGGGAGATGAGGCCGCGGACCGGGTGATGCCAGCGAACTAAAGCTTCGAAGCCGACGATCGCGCGGGTCTCGAGTAACACGATGGGTTGATAGAAGACGCGCAGCTGACGGTGGTTGAGGGCGGCGCGGAGTTCGGACTCAAGCTGGAGCCGGCTGACGGCGAGGGTGTGCATGGCCGTATCGAAGAGTTCGGAGCGGTTGCCGCCCAAGGCTTGAGCGCGCCGCATAGCGGTTTCGGCGTCATTGAGGAGATCGTCGGGGCGATCGAGGGTGGCATCGCTGAGGGCGATCCCGATGCTGATGCTGGCCGAACGTGGTGAATGGCCGTCGACGTGGAAGGGCAGCGCGAAGGCGGACTGGAGGCGATTGGCGACGCGCATGGCATCGCTGGGATCACGAATCCCTTCGAGCAGGATGGCGAATTCATCGCTACCGAAACGGCTGAGCAGGAGATCGGCGGGCACGGAGACGTCAGTAGCGCCGGGAACGTCGTGATCGTGAAGGGAAGCGTCGAGGCGGTGCGCGATCTCGACGAGAACACGATCGGCGGCAGCGGGACCGAAGTCGGTATTCCAGTCCTTGAAGCGATCGACATCAACGAAGAGAGCGGCGTAACGCAACCCGCGGTCGCGACGGGCCTGCGCAAAGCAGCGCTGCAGGCGCTCGAGAAAGACGCGGCGATTGGGGAGGCCGGTGAGGCTGTCGTGGAGCGCGTCGTGAGCGATCTTCTCTTCGGCGACTTTGCGGGCGGTAATGTCACGGTTGACGATGACCAGTTTTTCGACTTGCCCCTTGGTATTGCGAATGGTGCTGGCGGTGGATTCGAGCACGCGCTAGGTGCCGTCTTTGTGGCGCAGGCGGTACTGAAGGGCCTGGCCGACGCCGGTTTCGCGGGCCTGGCGAGAGGCTTCAAGAACGCGGGCGCGATCGTCGGGATGAATTTGCTCGAAAGCTAGAGTGCGCGCGAGTTCCGCGGCCGTGTATCCAAGAACCTTCTGGTAGGAAGGACTGTTGTACAGGCGGCGCCCCTTTACATTGACGAGGGCGATCATGTCGGCGGCGTTTTCGGTGATGATCTTGAACAGCTCCTCGCGATGGGCGGAGCGGCGCGCGCTGAGGAAGATCCAGACCTGCTGGGCGACGAGGAGGAGTGAGAGAGGGAGAAGGACGGTCCATCCAGTCGTGAGGAAAATGACGAGATCAGCGATGTTGGCGTGGAAGGAAATCACGGGCAGGGTCCTTGGGGAATACGGCAAGATGGCCTGCGACCCCAGCTAGCCAAAATCGGACTGGCGGGGAAACCCGGCATCGCGACAGCCGGCAGGCTAGCGACGCTACGAAGCATGGCGTTGCCGGACACTCGTGCACCTTCCTAGTTGAAGCGTCTGTCTCGGAGATCGGCAAATTCCGGCAAAACTTAAACCGTCGAATGGAGTTTGACTACTCCACTGACCCGTAGCAAGCTGTGGAGCCATGAACTCATCATTACTCTCCGACTGTGAAAAGGGCAGGTTACGTGGACCAGTCAAATCGATCGTCGACGAGTACAGTACGACGGTATTTGACCGGAAGGGAAAAACAGTCGAATGGTGCGGGAACACTTCACACGGGCGGGTAGAGCGAACGTACGTTTATGACCAGAATGGGCGGCTCATGCGTGTCAGAGGAAGCAACGGCGATCATGACGACGCGTTCCATTATGAGGGCCAAGGAAAGAAACAAATTCGGCACGTCCCTCCGCGACCTGATCAACAGTCTCGTGCGTTCGGCGTCTCGGCCTGGTTCGATGCCATCTCTGAGGGCGAAGGGTTAACGGACGGCGGAACTGTCGAGACCGCATACAACGAACGCGATGAGCCAATCGAAAAGAAATTTTTCGATCATGAGGAAACGCTGTTATTTCGAGTCATTTATATCCGCGACGAGAATGGTCGCCTCAGCGAGGAGAAGTTAATCAGCGAAAACCCTGCTATTCCTAAAACGTTACGCGATCAAATCCCCATCGATGAACGCGCATCAGTGCTAGCGATAATGAGAAAGAAATTCGAAGAACTGGCGCTACGTAGAGGACTATTCGGCAACGCCGAGAGGGCTTATGTGTACAACGAGAGGGGCCTCGTTGCTGGAAGACATATGCGGCAGGGGTCGATTCGTGAGGATCTGACGTTTTCTTATAACGAGCGCGGAGACATCAACGAACTGACGATACAGACGAGTGGATTTCCTCGTGAAGCTGGCATAGAAACGCAGTCGTTGGTGACGTTCCGCCGAGCTTACGAATAGGACAGCGTTGGCAACTGGACTAGTATGACTGAGACATCCGAATCACATGGAAACACGGCGACGCGTAAGCACGTCCGTCAGTTGACCTACCATCAGTAGGGCACCTCTACCTTGCCGCAAGCGCGATTGGTGAATAAACGCCATATCGCTCATTGACAGTTGCGGAATAGAACTCCTCGGTTGTACGCATACAATCACACTCACGGACGACGCCACGCGGAACGAAATTGCTGAGTGCGTAGTGTGCAATCTTGACCAGACAGACACATCTGAAACTGTCTAGGATTGTTTTAGCCACGAAGACCCATCGTGCCGCACTTCCGCCAACCTTGAGCCTTTGCGATTCACAGAAAGGCGCTGGCCCACCCCAGACCGTTGAAAGAAGGAAATCCCATGCGGGGCGTTGTTCTCTCGCTTTTACGCCTGTCTTCGATTCTGTTGGTCAGCTTGTTGGTGCTTTCCACACACGTTATGTGGGCGCAGAGAACGCCAACACTAGAGGAGAGCGCTGTCCAACTTCCTGATGCCCCATCACGAGTTGCAACAGTATCGAAAGCTCAAACACATTTTCATCTCACCTACAAAGGATTACCCTTGAGCCTCAGGCAAAATCAGAGCCAGACCGAGTCGTGGATGAGATTCTTCCCCGATCACACGGGTTACGATCGTCTGTCTATCAATAGCAAAGCCGTGTTGAACCAGGACGCGGGAACGGCTGAATTCTGGGGCAAAAACAAGTACTTCATGGGCCGCGCTCCGACCAAGTGGCCGACGTTTGCTGCCACCTTCGGCCTCGTACATCAGGAGACGATCCATGGCGTCGATGAACTGGAGTACTATGGGCACCATATCCCATGGGCTGGCTCCGTCATCCTGCGAATCGCTCAGCAGGCGAAGGCTCACCCGCACATCACGACTGTACTCAAGTCAGTTCATCCAAAATTCTGATTGTTCGCTTGTTCATCGCATACCGACTGGATGGCTTGGCGGGTGGCCACAGCGGGAAACGTTTGACTTCCGACACAAGGTCTCAAGGGCAGATAATTGACGAAATATCGCTATTGCACTCACCATCGCGTTTTTTTTGGTGAACAAAAAGCGCAAAGTTGCGAGAACGCCTGTTGAACGAAGTCGCTGGTGCGACGGACGCTACGCGTGGGGCGGGGGGCAGAAGTTGTGGAAAGATTGAGAGATTGAGATAAGTGAGGTCACAGAACTTTAAGGGAGGTCACTGTGACCC
>Ga0210409_10000276_pt1 | contig 102070 bp, 84 predicted proteins | sample IncBWH17MmetaG_FD_161649 | JGI IMG/M metagenome (GOLD analysis project Ga0210409, IMG submission 161649) | Forest soil microbial communities from Barre Woods Harvard Forest LTER site, Petersham, Massachusetts, United States - Inc-BW-H-17-M | ecosystem: Environmental > Terrestrial > Soil >... | reverse complement strand
GTCAATCTCACCTGGCCGTACAAGATTCCGGACAAGCCTGCGGCCGAAGAGATGGCAATGGAGTACAACGGCAAGGCGCTGGCCGACCTGCCTGATCCGAAGGACAAGACCAAGATCCTGGCAAAAGCCGGCGAGCAACTGGCGGGCTTCGGACTGCTGCGCGACGACGGCACCACCGCGAGCGGATGCTGGATCTATGCGGGCGCCTGGACTCAGGCCGGCAACCAGATGGCCCGCCGCGATAACTCCGACCCGTACGGGATCGGTCAGACGCTGAACTGGGCTTGGTCCTGGCCGGCCAATCGCCGCATCCTGTACAACCGCGCCTCCTCGGATCCGTCGGGCAAGCCGTGGGATCCGCGCCGGCGCCTGGTCGGTTGGAACGGCAAGGCCTGGGGCGGGGCCGACGTGCCCGACATGCGACCCGATGCTTCGCCCGAGGAGGACGTCGGTCCGTTCATCATGACGGCCGAAGGTGTCGCGCGGCTGTTCGCGCCGACCGGCCTGGCCGAAGGCCCGCTGCCCGAGCACTACGAGCCGCTGGAGTCGCCGCTTCCGAACAATCCGATGCACCCGAAGAACGACAAGGCGCGGGCCAACCCGGCGGCGCGCGTATTCAAGGGCGATCGGGAGCAGTTCGGAACTGCGAAGGACTATCCCTACGCAGCTACCAGCTACCGGATCACCGAGCATTTCCACTACTGGACCAAGCACGTGCTGACCTCGGCGATCATCCAGCCACAGCAGTTCGTCGAGATCGGCCTGGAGCTGGCCAAGGAAAAGGGCATCGCCGACGGCGACTGGGTCAAGGTGAGCAGCAAGCGCGGCTTCCTGAAGGCGGTGGCGGTGGTGACGCCGCGGATCGCGTCGCTCGACTGTGATGGCCAAAGGGTCCACACGGTCGGACTGCCGAACCACTGGGGCTTCGTCGGCTTGGCCAAGCAAGGGTACCTGGTCAATACGCTGACGCCGTTCGTCGGCGACGCCAACACCCAGACGCCCGAGTACAAGTCCTTCATCGTCAACCTCGAGAAGGCTTGAGGGGGCTGCCATGTCGTCGCTTCAAACGCTCGATATCGCGGCCCGCTCCGCCACCAGTTTCCCGTCGCCATCGGTGCGGCGCGAACCGGAGGTGGCCAAGCTGATCGACGTGACCAGCTGCATCGGCTGCAAGGCCTGCCAGGTCGCCTGCATGCAGTGGAACGACCTGCGCGATGCGGTCGGTGAAAACGACGGAACCTACGACAACCCGCGCGATCTGACGCCGGCCTCCTGGACCGTGATGCGGTTCTCCGAAGTCGAAGTGGAAGCCGGGCGCCTGGAGTGGCTGATCCGCAAGGACGGCTGCATGCACTGCGAGGATCCGGGTTGCCTCAAAGCCTGTCCTGCGCCCGGCGCCATCGTCAAGTACACCAACGGCATCGTCGATTTCATCTCCGAGAACTGCATCGGCTGCGGCTCGTGCGTGACCGGCTGCCCGTTCGACATCCCCAGGATCTCGAAGAAGGACAGCAAGGCGTACAAGTGCTCCCTGTGCGCGGACCGGGTGACTGTGGGTCTGGAGCCGGCTTGCGTGAAGGCCTGCCCGACCGGCGCGATCCGATTCGGCACCAAGGACGATATGAAGGTGTTCGCCGCTGAGCGGGTCGTCGACCTCAAGGAGCGCGGCTACCAGCAGGCCGGCCTGTACGATCCGCCCGGCGTAGGCGGCACGCACGTGATGTACGTGCTGCAGCACGCCGATAAGCCGCAGCTGTACCACGGCCTGCCGGCCGATCCGAAGATCAGTCCGCTGGTGGCGTTGTGGAAGGGCGTCGTGAAACCCTTGAGCCTTCTGGCGATGATCGGCGCGGTGGCGGGCGCCTTCTTCCATTACATGAAGGTCGGCCCGGACGAGTCCGGCGAAGCGAAGTAGGCAAAGACGAAGACTCGGAGTTCGCGATGGAACAGACCCGTTACCTGCGACGCTATTCGGACGGCGACCGGATCAACCACTGGGCGCTGGTGATCCTGTTCTTCTGCACGGCGCTGTCGGGCCTGTCGATGTTCCACCCGTCGCTGTTCTTCCTGTCGACCCTGTTCGGCGGCGGCCCGTGGACGCGGATCCTGCATCCGTTCATCGGCGTTCTGGTGTTCCTGTCCTTCGGCGGGATGTACCTGCGCCTCGCGCGCGACAACCTTTGGAGCGCCGACGACCGCGCTTGGCTCGCCGGGATCGGAGCGCTCCTTGCCGGTCGCAAGGGCGAGCCCCTGCCCGCGGGGCGCTACAACGCCGGGCAGAAGATCCTGTTCTGGTGGATGGCCATCGCGCTGGCCGTGTTGCTGGTGACGGGACTGCTGTTCTGGCGACCGTATTTTGCGCAGTACTTTCCGATCGTGGTGGTGCGGCTGGCGACGGTGGTGCACTCGCTCACGGCGATCGGTCTGATCCTGGGCATCATCGGGCATATTTACGCCGCGATCTGGGTCAAGGGCACCACGCGCGCGATGACGCGCGGGCTCGTGTCCGAAGACTGGGCCAGGCACCACCATCCGGGCTGGGTTGCCCAGATGACGCGGGACAAGCACTGACGAGTATCCAAGCTGGAACACACTCGTTTCGCGACTCCGGAACAAATCGCGGTCCGGGCCGGTGAGCAGCAGGCGCCGCCTTTGCGGCTGCCCGATCCTGCGCACGAGTTCTCCCACCGGCAGGAGCGGCTGCAGGCGCTGGCTGCCGGCCATCCGATGCGCGAGTACCTGCTGTTCATCGCTGCGATCGCAGGCGCGCAGCAGCGCGCGATCGAAGCGTTGACGGCCCTGGACCTGCCCGATCCGTCCCAGCTGCAGGCCAACATCGAGCGTTCCGGCGTGCCCCTGCCGGCGCTGGGCTGGGCGCGCGGCCCGCAGTGGCGGGCCGCCTTGCGCGCAATGCTGGCGGCGCTGGCGCCGGAGCTGGAGTCTGCCGCCCGCGATCCGGTCCGGCGGCTTGCGGCCCAGTCCGACGCGTTTTACGAATCGCAGGCGGACCGGCTGCTGGGCGCTGTCACGGTGGGTCTGGACTTGGCCGCGGCGCCCCTGATCGCGGCCGCGCTGCAGGTCTACTGGGTGCGCCTGATCACCGAGACCGCCAAACGCTTCGGCGCTTCGATCTTCGACCGGCCCGCCTCGCAGCTGCTGTGCCCGTGCTGCGGCACCCGCCCGACCGCCAGCATCGTCCGAATCGGAGGCTTCGAATCCGGCTACCGGTACCTGCACTGCGCGCTGTGCAGCGCCCAGTGGCACCTGGTGCGGATCAAGTGCGCCCACTGTCTCGGGACCAAGGGCATACACTATCAGGCGCTCGATGCGGTCGATGCGGCCGCTGCAGGCGTGGTCCGCGACCGCGCGCCCATCGTGGCGGTGCGGGCGGAATGCTGCGATCAGTGCGGCCACTATCTGAAGATCCTTTCGATGGAAAAAGACCCTGACCTGGAGCCGGTCGCGGACGACCTGGCCACCGTCGCGCTCGATCTGCTCGTGTCGGAAACCGGAAAGGCATCGGCAGGCGTCAACCTGATGCTGCTGTACGGCGACCCCGGGGACACCTGATGGCGGGGCCCGTCGAGTCCATCGTCGATGGCTCGAAGGCAACGTTCCTCCAACTGCCTTCGGTCGATCGGTTGCTGCGGCTACCGGTCTCGCTGCGGCTGATCGAGCAGCACGGGCACACGCTGGTGGCGGATCAATGCCGGGCTCTACTCGCCGGGTTGCGCGAGCGCGCCGGCGCGGGTCTGAGTGCGGGCGAGCTGGGCGAGGGCCCGCTGCAGCAGCGGCTGCAGCAGCGTTGCGAGCAGGCGCTGGCATCGAAGCTGCGGCGCGTGATCAACCTGACCGGCACGGTCATTCATACCAACCTGGGCCGGGCGCTGCTGGCCGACGAGGCGATCGCGCAGATCGTCGCCTTGACGGCCGCCCCCAACAACCTGGAGTTCGACCTGAGGGATGGCGGGCGCGGCGAGCGCGACAGCGTGGTGGAGCCGTTGCTGCGCGAGCTGACCGGGGCCGAGGCGGCCACCGTGGTCAACAACAACGCGGCCGCGGTCCTGCTGACGCTGGCGGCGCTGGCACGCGGCAGGCAGGTGGTGGTGTCGCGCGGCGAGCTGGTCGAGATCGGTGGATCCTTCCGGATGCCCGACGTGATGCGGGCGGCCGGCGCGCGGCTGCTCGAGGTCGGAACCACGAATGCCACCCACCTGGCCGACTACCGGCAGGCGATCAGCGCCCGCACCGCGCTGATCATGAAGGTGCACACCAGCAATTACGCGATCGCAGGCTTCACCTCGTCGGTCGGTGAGGCGCAGCTGGCGCCGCTCGCGCAGGCGGCGGGCATTGCGCTGGCGTGCGACCTGGGCAGCGGATCGCTGATCGACCTGTCCGCCTACGGCCTGCCGCGCGAGCCGATGCCGCGCGACATGATCGAGGCGGGCTGCGACGTGGTCACGTTTTCGGGCGACAAGCTGCTGGGCGGCCCGCAGGCCGGATTGATCGTCGGGCGCGAGCAGATGATCTCGCGTATCCGGGCCCACCCGTTAAAGCGCGCGCTGCGCATCTCGAAGCTGCCGCTGGCCGCACTGGAGGCGACGCTGCGCCTGTACCTGGCCCCGGAGAAGCTGCCGCAGCGCCTTCCGACGCTCAGGCTCCTGTGTCGTTCGCAGACCTCGATCCGCGCGCTGGCCGAGCAGGTGGCCGAACCGCTGCGTCAGGCGCTGTCGCCGCGCTATGCGGTGCAGGTGGCCGACATGGAAAGCCAGATCGGATCGGGTTCGTTGCCGGTGGATCGGCTGGCCTCGGCGGGCCTGCGGATCGTTGCGAACGCGGTTCGGCGTAAAGGCGTCGGGACCGCGTTGAACCAGCTCGCCGATGCACTGCGGGCGCTGCCGGAGCCGGTGATCGGGCGCATCAGCGACGATGCGCTGCTGCTGGATCTGCGGTGCCTGGAAGATCCGGCCCGGCTGCTCGGGCAGATGCCCGCGCTGGCGCAGGCGCTTCGATCATGATCGTCGGCACCGCCGGCCATATCGACCACGGCAAGACGACGCTGGTGCGCGCCTTGACCGGCGTTGACACGGACCGGCTGCCCGAGGAAAAACGTCGCGGCATCTCGATCGAGCTCGGTTACGCGTTCGTGCCGGTGCCGATGGGTGCGCCGATCGGCCTGATCGACGTTCCCGGTCACGAACGGCTGGTGCACACGATGCTGGCCGGCGCCACCGGAATCGACGCCGTGCTGCTACTGGTGGCGGCCGACGACGGGGTGATGCCACAGACACGCGAACACCTGGCGATCGCTTCGCTGCTCGGGATCCGTTCCGGCGCCGTGGTCGTGACCAAGTGCGACCGCGCGTCGCCGGAGCGGGTCGGCGAGGTGCGCCGGCAGATCGCCGAGCTGGTAGCCGGCACGCCGCTGGCGCAGGCCCCGGTGTTTCCGACCGCCGCCGCGCGCGGCGAGGGAATCGAGCCGGTGCGCCAATGGCTGGTTGAAATCGCCGCGCGCGCCGGCGCCGCCGACGCGACCGGGCAGGCATTCCGGCTGGCGGTCGATCGGGTGTTCACGCTGGCCGGTGTCGGAACGGTCGTGACCGGCAGCGTCTTTTCAGGCGCAATAACCGCCGGCGATCCGGTTCAGATCGTGCCGGGCGATCGACAGTTCCGGGTGCGCACGGTTCACGCGCAGAACCAACCCACCCGTACCGCCTGCGCCGGGCAACGCTGCGCGTTGAACCTGGCGGGCGCCGAGCGCAGCGACGTCGAGCGGGGGCAGTGGATCTGCGATCCGCGCGTGGCGCTGGCGACCGACCGGGCCGATGCGCACGTCACCGTGTGGCCTGCTCAGACGCAGGCGCTGCGGTCCGGCGACGACGTCCACCTGCACGTGGGGGCGGCCGATATGGTGGCGCGCGTTGCTGTGCTGCAGTCGGACCGGCTGATGCCGGGCCAAAGCGGCTACGTCCAGCTCAGGCTGCGCCGCCCGATAGCGGCCTGGCGCGGCGATCGGGTCGTGCTGCGCGATGCCTCGGCCACGCGCACGATCGCGGGCGGCCAGGTGCTCGATCCGTGGCCGCCGTCGCGTTACCGCAAGGCCCCTGAACGGCTGGCGCAGCTGGCCGCGCTGGAGGAGCCGCAGGCTGCGCGCCGCATCGAAGCGACGCTGCAGGCTGCGCCGTTCGGCGTGCCCGTGCACCGCCTGCAGCGCGCCTGGGCGCTGACGCTGGTCGAGGCGATGCTGCCCGCCAGCTCCATCCGGGTCGGGGAGGGCGACCGTGCCTGGGTGATGGCGGCATCGCGCTGGGAGGCCGTGCAGCAGCAGTTGCTGGGCGCGCTGGCGCAGCAGCACGCCGGCGAACCGGATGTGATCGGCGTGGACGGCGGGCGCCTGAAACGGATCGCGCTGCCGCGCTGCGAGCCCTTTGTCGCCGAGCAGGCGATCGAGCACCTGGCGGCAAACGGACGGATCGCCCGTCGCGGCGCCTTCCTGCAGCTGGCGGAACATGCGGTGCGCCTGTCGCAGCAGGAAGAGCGGCTCGCGCAGCGCATCTTGCCGCTGCTGCAGGCGGGAGACTTCGATCCACCGTGGGTGCGCGACCTGGCGCGCGATCTGAAACAGCCCGAATCGGCGGTGCGGGCGACGCTGGCGCGGCAGGCACAGATCGGCGAGGTGTTCCAGGTGGTCAAGGACCTTTACCTGCACCGCGACGCCGCGGAAAAGCTGGGCGCGACGGCGCGCGAGCTCGCGCAGCGCAGCGGCGCGGTGCAGGCGGCGCAGTTTCGAGACGCCACCGGGCTCGGACGCAAGCGCGCGATCCAGATCCTGGAGTTTTTCGACCGGATCGGCCTGCTCCGACGGGTCCGCGACGCTCACCTGCTGCGACCCGGTACGCAGCTGTTCCAGGAAAAGCGAACTTCGTTGTGACTCCGGAAGAGCAACGTCCCCGGTGGGGCGGCCGGGCTTCAAACCCGGTGGGTGGCGCCACGCGTTGCCGGGTGGGTTCGACTCCCACGCTCTTCCGCCAGTATCGTCGCCCAACCGGGCGGCGCTCGTCCCACCCAGGACTTTCTCACTTACCTGGGTAAGGGTATGGCGGCCGACTGGCAACGGCCGAGCGAGCAGAATGCACTCCGGCGCCGGTAGCCATTGAACCCCACGCCCACAGCCCCATGTAGGAACCCGTCGACGAAAGGCCCGAGCGCTCATGAGATCCCGTGACCTGTCTTCCTGGATGTGGGAAGACGCCCTGACCTTGCTGGAGCAGGCCGAAAGGCTGCAGCGGCAATTCTGCCTCGCCAGCGCTGCTGAGGCACGCTGCTGGGAGCCGCCCATCGATGTGGTGGAGAGCGAAGACGCGGTGACCGTCTACGTCGCCCTGCCGGGAGTGCCCGAGGGGGCCATCGTGGTGACTCTGGAGCCCAGCGGGATCACGGTGTCCGGGGTGCGCGCATTTCCCGCGCCTCGGGCGGCGCGCATTCACCGGATCGAGATCCCGTATGGCCGATTCGAGCGACGCATTCCGTTGCCGTTTCATGCGCTGGAGCCGGCGGCGCGGCAACTGGTGGACGGTTGCCTCTTGATGACGTTTCGCAAAGTGAAGGTGGAGCCGTGAGAAGCGCGCTTGCACGCCTGCAGCAGATGTGGTCCGGCGAGGATGTTGCGCGCGGTGCGCCCGGCGGCCAGAGCGCCGGGGCGCCGGCCGCTGGCGCCATCAAGCCGCTGCCCAAGGATGCACTGATCGTCATCCCGCTGCGCAGCGCGGTGCTGTTCCCGGGCGTTCTGTCGCCCGTAACGGTGGGGCGCGCCTCTTCCATCGCAGCAGCCCAGGAAGCGGTGAAGAACGAGTTGCGCGTGGGATTTCTGCTGCAGCGCGACCCGCAGAAGACCGACGTGGTGCCGGACGATCTGTACTGGGTCGGGACCGCCGGACGAATCGTGCGCTACATCACCGGCCAGGACGGTGCTCACCACCTGGTGGTCCAGGGCGACTCGCGCTTCCGGATTCTGGAGTTTCTGGAAGGCTGGCCGTTCCTGGTGGCGCGAGTGGCCATGGTGGAGCAGTCACTGGCACAGGGCCCGGAGGTCGAGGCGCGCTTCCTGCAGCTCAAGGAGCGGGCAATCGAGGCGATCGGGCTGCTGCCGCACGTGCCGGAGGAACTGGCGGGCGTGGTGCGCGGCATCGAATCGCCGTCGGTGCTGGCCGACATCGTGGCCAACCTGGTCGATGTCAAGAACGAGGACAAGCAGGACATCCTGGAAACGTTCGACCTGGTGCGGCGCCTGGACAAGGTGATCGCGCTGCTGTCGGCGCGCGTCGAGGTGCTGAAGCTGTCAAAGGAGATCGGCGAGAAGACCCGCGCCAAGTTCGACGAGCGCCAGCGCGAGCACGTGCTGCGCGAGCAGCTGCGCCAGATCCAGAACGAACTGGGCGAGGGCGAGGAGCAGGCCGCGGAGGTCGAGGAGCTGAAGAAGGCCATCGAGGCGGCCGGGATGCCCGATGAGGTGCTGAAGCACGCCCAGAAGGAGCTCAAGCGTCTGCAACGCATGGGCGAGGGCGGCGGCGAGCAATCGATGCTGCGCACCTACCTGGAATGGTTGACGGAGCTGCCCTGGAAGGCGGCGCCGCAGCAGCCGATCGACCTCGCCCAGGCCCGGCGGGTACTGGACGAGGATCACTTCGACCTGGAGAAGGTCAAGCGCCGCATCCTGGAGTACCTGGCGGTGCGCAAACTCAACCCGGAGGGCAAGAGCCCCATTTTGTGCTTCGTGGGTCCCCCCGGCGTGGGCAAGACCTCGCTCGGCCAGTCGATCGCGCGCGCGACCGGGCGCGTGTTCCAGAGGGTCGCGCTGGGCGGCGTTCACGACGAGGCCGAGATCCGCGGCCATCGGCGCACCTACATCGGCGCGCTGCCGGGCAACATCATCCAGGCGATGCGCCGCGCGGGAACCACCCACACGGTGCTGATGCTCGACGAGATCGACAAGACCGGTGCCGGCGGCTTCCACGGCGATCCGGCCAGCGCGCTGCTGGAGGTGCTCGACCCGGAGCAGAACCACAAGTTCCGAGACAACTACCTGGCGCTGGACTTCGATCTGTCGCGGGTGATGTTCATCTGCACGGCCAACGTGCTCGACACGATCCCGGGGCCGCTGCGCGACCGGATGGAAATCATCCAGCTGCCCGGCTACACCGAGGAAGAAAAGATCGAGATCGCACGGCGCTACCTGGTCAAGCGCCAGCTCGATGCCAACGGCCTGAAGCCCGAACAGGCCAGCCTGACGGACGCGGCCCTGGCGGCCATCGTGGGCGACTACACGCGTGAGGCCGGCGTTCGCAACCTGGAGCGCGAGATCGGCTCGACGCTTCGCCACGTGGCGATGCAGATCGCCGAAGGCGTTGCCCAGCAGGTGACGGTGGACGCGCCGGACCTGCAAGCCATTCTGGGTCCGCGCCGTTTCGAGAACGAGCTGGCGCTGCGCACCAGCGTGCCCGGCGTGGCCACGGGACTCGCGTGGACGCCGGTGGGTGGGGACATCCTGTTCATAGAGGCGAGCAAGGTGCCCGGCGGCGGCCGGCTGATCCTGACCGGACAGCTCGGGGACGTGATGAAAGAGTCGGCCCAGGCGGCCCTGACGCTGGCCAAGACCTGGACCGGCGAGTCCCTCGAGAAGGTCGACATCCACGTGCATGTCCCGGCCGGTGCAACACCGAAGGACGGGCCGAGCGCCGGGGTCGCGATGTTCCTGGCCCTGGTGTCTTTGCTGACGAACCAGCCGGTCCGGGCCGATGTGGCCATGACCGGGGAGATCAGCCTGCGGGGACTGGTGCTGCCGATCGGCGGCGTCAAGGAAAAGACGCTGGCCGCGCTGCGCGCCGGCATCCGTACCGTGATGCTGCCCCGTCGCAACGAGAAGGACCTGGAGGACGTGCCGCCCGAGGCCCGCGAGAAGCTGCAGTTCGTGCTGCTGGATCGGGTCGACGACGCCGTGCGCACTGCGATCGGCGATCCGGACCAGCTGCGCGCGCGTGAGGCGGCGTGACTACCTCGGCCACTGGAAATTGACGGGTTCCAGCTTGCCGAGGGCTGAGCCGAGGCGATCTTTCACTTCGCGAAGTTGACTCCCGACCGGCACCTGGGAGTAGGTCGCGACGCTCTGCGAGTCAATGGTTGCGACGAAGTAGATGCCGGCCTTGTCGATGTCGATTGGGGCGGTATGGACCTCGCGGTAATAGGCGGCGCCGTCCAGAAGCACTTTGTCGACGTGCAGGCCCTTGATCCCGACCGCAACGGGGACGGCAACCATCCGGTCCTTGCCATCCGTTATGCCGACGACGGTGATGCAGGGGATTTTCGTGTGACACAGCAGAATGCTGGTCACGGCATGCGGTCCTGTCAGGCCAACCAGCACCACCGCGGAGTCGGGCGCCAGCTGCGTATCGACTGTCATCGGGCCAGGGTTCACCTGGAAGTTGGGCGGCAGTGAGCAGGCGCCAAGCCAGAGGATGGCCGCCCCGGCCAGTAACCGCAGTGTTGATTCAATGCGTTTCCGAATCGTCATGGTTCCCACGGATGCGCCCGTCACGGGCAGCGGTTGGTCCAACTATTCGAGATGTTATGGCACATTCGGGCTGCGCCGCCATGACGATCCGACAGCGGCGCACTGGCCAGTGCTGCGACACTGCCCAGCATGCACTGGCGCATCGACGCGGCCGCCGTTCCCTGTTCGCAGGAACTAGGCCGGCTGCTCGCTCGCGCGCTGCGCCCGCACGCCTTCTTCGCGAATCGGAAGGTTGACGAGCGCGGCCGCCAGCGCGAGCACGATATCGGCGTACCACATCCACGAGTAGTTGCCGAAGCGGGCAAGGGCGATGCCGCCCAGCCAGGCGCCGAAGAAACCACCGACCTGGTGGGACAGCAGCGTCAGGCCGAACAGGGTCGCCAGGTAGCGCGTTCCGAATAGCTTGCCGACCAGGCCGGCCGTGGGCGGCACCGTGGACAGCCACGAAACTCCCAGCGCGGCGGCGAACACGTAAAACGTCAGCGCTGTCTTGGGCGCCAGCAGATACAGGCCGATCGAGGCCGCGCGGCCGAAGTACACCCAGAACAGCAGCCACTTCATCCGGACCCGGCTGCCGAGCGCACCCACGCTCAGGCTGCCGGCGATATTGGCCAGACCGATGATGGCCAGCGAAACGGCGGCGACGCTGGAGGTCAGGCCGCACAGGTTCACTTCGGTCGGAAGGTGCGTGACCAGAAACGCGATGTGAAACCCGCACGTGAAAAAGCCGGCGTGCAGCAACCAGTAACTGCGGTCGCGCAAGGCCGCGGCCACCTGGGCGCGCAAGCCGTGCGAAGAATGGTCGACCTCCTTCGCCAAGGCTTGGGAGGTCAAGGCCACCGCATCAGCGTGCCCGGACTCCTGCGAATCGTGGCGCGGCGTGAGCAGCCGGGCCAGCGGCAGCGTGGATAGAGCGATCGCCGCCATCGCCAGCATCGCATTGACCCAACCGAACAACCCGATCAGCAACTGGTTCAGCGGAGCGAAGACGAATTGGCCGAAGCTGCCGCCGGCGTTGATCAGGCCCGCCGCGAAGGGGCGCCGTTCGGGCGCCAGATGCCGGGCCGAGGCGCCGATCAGTATCGAGAAGCTGCCGGCGCCTGCTCCGGCCGACATCAGCAGGCCCAGCGTCACGATCAGCCCGCCCTCGGAGCTGACGAACGGTGCGGCCGCGGTGCCGGCGGCCAGCAGCAAGCCGCCGGCCACGATCACGGGCGCCGGTCCCTGACGATCGGCCAGCATGCCGAACAACGGTTGCGAGGCGCCCCAGACGAACTGTCCGATCGCCAGCGCCAGGCTGATGTTGGCGATGCCCAGGCCGGTGGCGGTATTCAATGGTGAGACGTACAGGCCGATCGATTGCCGGACACCGAACGTGACCATCAGGATCGCGGCCGCCGTCAGCATCAGTGGCCAATCGGCGCGCGTGGACCGCGCCGGCTCGCCTGTAATCTGGGTGGCAGCCGGCGGTGCGGTAGCAGGTGTGCTGAGCATCCCGCTAAGTATATCGTGTATATACACGCGTTAACAACGCGGGGCGTGCAGCCCGTAGGATCCGGTTATGTCCAATCGACTGTCTCTGGAGTCCTCGCCCTACCTGCGGCAGCACGCCGACAACCCGGTGGACTGGTACGCCTGGGGCGAAGAAGCGTTCGAACAGGCTCGTCAGCGCAACGTGCCGATCCACCTGTCGGTCGGATACGCCGCCTGTCACTGGTGCCACGTGATGGCGCACGAGTCGTTCGAGAACCCGGCGATCGCGGGCCTGCTGAACGAGCGCTTCGTCAATATCAAGGTCGACCGGCAGGAGCGGCCCGACGTGGACGATGTCTATCAGAAGGTGGTTCAGATGATGGGCCAGTCGGGCGGATGGCCGCTGACCGTTTTTCTGACGCCGGCGCGCGAGCCGTTTTTCGGGGGAACCTACTTTCCACCCCAGGACCGTTACGGACGCCCCGGATTTCCCGCCCTGGTCGTTGCGCTCAGCGAGGCCTGGAAGCGGCAGGACCAGGACCTGCTGTCGAACGTCGAAGCGTTCAAGCACGGCTTCGGTGAACTGGACCGGCAGGCCTTGCAGCGTGGCCCGGTCGATGCCGGGGACCTGCCGCTCGCGGCCGCGCAGGCGCTGGCGCAGCACACCGACCCGGTCCACGGTGGCCTGAAGGGGGCGCCCAAGTTTCCCAACCCGAGCAGCCTGGACCTGATGCTGCGCATCGGGGCGCGCACGGGCGACACCCGGGTGCTGGGGGCGTTGCGGCGGACCCTGGATGGGATGGGTGCCGGCGGCATCTACGACCAGCTCGGGGGCGGCTTTGCGCGCTACAGCGTGGACGAGCGCTGGGCCGTGCCGCATTTCGAGAAGATGCTGTACGACAACGGCCAGCTCGTCCGCCTGTATGCCGACGCCTACCGGCTGACCGGCCAGCCCTCGTGGCGGCGAATCTTCGAGGAATCCATCGAGTATGTACTGCGCGACCTGTCGCACCCGCAGGGCGGCTTTTTCGCCAGCGAGGACGCCGACAGCGAGGGCGAGGAGGGGCGCTTCTACGTCTGGACCCCCGCGCAGGTTCAAGCAGTGCTGGGATCCGAGGATGGCGCCTTCGCCAGCCGCGTGCTGGGAATCACCGAGCAGGGAAACTTCGAGGATGGCCGCACGGTGCCGCATCGCGCCGTCGAGCTGGATGCGGCGGAGGCGGCGCGCTTCGATGCCTTGCGGCCGCGACTGTTTGCCGCGCGGGCGCAACGCGTGCGCCCGGGCCTGGATGACAACATCCTCACCAGCTGGAACGCCCTGATGATCGAAGGCCTGTGTGCGGCTTACCAGGCGACTGGAACGCAAGGGTACTTGCAGGCGGCCCGGTCGGCGGCCGATTTCATCGCCACCCGGATGACGATGCCCGACGGCGGCGTGTACCGGGCCTGGCGCGACGGTTCGGCCCGGGTCGGCGGCTTTCTGGACGACTACGCGGTGCTCGCCAATGCCCTGCTGGATCTCTACGAGTCCTGCTTCGAGCCCGCGTTTCTGGCGCGCGCGATCGAGCTGGCTGATCGGATCCTGGCGCGGTTCTGGGACGACGGACTGTATTTCACGCCGGCCGATGGCGAATCGCTGGTGCATCGGCCGCGCGCGCCCTACGACCACGCATGGCCGTCTGGAACGTCGGCCGCGGTCTTTGCGCTGTTCAGATTGCACGAGCTGACCGAAACGGCGGTCTACCGGGAGCGGGCCGAGCAGGTGGTCGACGCACTGCGGGCGGCGGCCGCCCGCAACGCCTTCGGGTTTTCCCACCTGCTGGCGGCGATCGATTTTGCCGAGCAAGGGCCACTGACGATCATCTTTGCCGGCGCGCTTGCGGGCGCGCAGCCTCTGATCGACGTGGCCCATCGCACGTATGCGCCGGCGCGCGCGCTGGCGCTGGCGGGGCACACAGCAGCCGGCGCGGGCCGCACTCCGGTGGACGGGCGGCCTGCGGCCTACGTGTGCCGGCACCAGACCTGCCAGGCGCCGGTGACGGCGCCGCACGATCTGCAACGGCTGATCGGTGCCCGCGAATGAGGGCGCCGGCTCGCGCGATCGCGCGGGGGCGCGCCTTGATTGCACTGGCCCTGCTGCTGGTTCCCCCCTGCGCGCTGCCGCTCGATGCGCCCGCGACGGACCGCGGATCTGCGACTGGCCGTGGCGAGATCTTCTTCGACGACTTCTCGCACACCGAGGTGGGCGCGTTTCCGTCCAACTGGACGCTGAAAGGGCCGGGCGCCGGCGGCAATCCGCTGTCGGTGGTGGACCGCGCCGGCACCCGATTCCTGCTCAGTCAGACGCCGGCCGAGGGTGAAGAGCAGACGCCCTCGACGCTGTATGCGCGGCTGCCCAGGGAGTTCAGCCTGCCGGCGGTTTTCACCATAGAGTTCGATGCCGTTTATGGATACAGCCGGCTGGCGAACGATCTGCAGGCGGAGAAGCGGTACGACATCCTGGTCGGGGCGGGCAATGCCTCGTATTCGCTGCTGGCAGTCACCTCGCAGCGGGCCTTCACCCGCAATGGGCAGGCGAGCCTGGATCTTTCAGTGGGCAACGTTCACCGCGTCGCGGTTGTCGTCGAGGGCCGGTCGGTCCACGCCTACGTCGACGGCCGGCGCGTGATCGACGACGCCGATGGCGCTGAACGCCCCGTCACCCGGGTCGGAGTGCAGCTGAGCTCTCACAAGGGTGCCCCGCAGGACGACCTGATGTTCACCCATTTCCGCATCGCCGAGGGCGACCGGGCGCAAGTGGCGCGGTAAGTCACGTCAGTGCCGGGCCGCCGGCGCGTCCAGGCTGCCGCTCGCCTTCGGGTACGTGACGATGCCCCACGGCTGGTGAAATCCGGTCAAGGTGGTCAGTGCCTGCAGCTTGGGCACGTCGATCACTGTGACCGCGTCGGAGCGGCCGCAAGCCACCAGGGCCTTCGTCCCATCGGGCGTGAAGGTGAAATGCCAGCAGCGCTTGCCGACCGGGACCGAGGCCACCTGCGCGAACGTCTTCGCATCCAGGACCTGAACCTGCTCGGATCGCGCCGCCGCGATCCACACGTGTGTTGCGCCCGGCTCGAACGCGACCCCGTAGGGGCCCTTGCCGGTCGCAACCGCCTTGACCACGTCGTAGCGCGCGTCCAGCACGAGGAAATTGTCGGAGCTTTCCAGCGTCACCAGGACGATCGACCCGTCCGGCGCGAACTTCACGCCGCGCGGCCGCTTGCCGTACGGGGCGACATCGATTTTCCTGGCCACGCGCCCGGAAGCCAGGTCATACACGACCACGGTGTCGTCGCCCTCGTTGGCCACGACCAGCTGGCGGCCGTCCGGGGAAAAGTCCATGCCTTCGGTTTCGAGCGAAGCGGGCAGGCGCGCCGATACCGAAGACTTCGACAGGTCGATCACCGCGATCTCGGCCGCCTCGGGCGGCTCGTCGTTGCCTGCCTTGGACGGCGAGTGCGCCTTTTCGCCCTCCTTGGACGGCGGCTTGCCCGAGGAACTCGGTTCGTACGTGACGTAGGCGAAGGCGCCCGTGGGCCCGACCCGGACGAATTCGGCGTTCTTGCCGACGGCGATGCGATGCAGCGTGTCTCCGGTTGCGGTGTCGACCACGCTGACATCCTCGTCGGCCTGGTTGGCCACCACGAGCATGCGGCCGTCCGGCGTGATCCCGATGCCGCGCGGATCCTTGCCGACCGCGATGGTTCGAACGGTCTTCAGCGTGGCCAGATCGATCACGCTGACGCCGTCGGCCTGATTCGTGACGTAGGCGACGCCTTCGGCAGGCGCCGCTGGCGCCGCGCCGGCAGCGGCGGCGAGCAGCGGCAGTGCGCAAGCCGCAGTCCAGTGCGGTGACTTCATTCATATCCTCCACGGTCGCGCCACAGGATCGATCGATCCACATCGCGAATGTCGGTGCGGCCACAGAACGCCATCGTCAGATCCAGTTCGTTTCGGATGATCTCGAGGCACCGGGTGACGCCATTTTCCCCGAGCGCGCCCAGGCCGTACAGAAACGCGCGCCCGATCAGCGTGCCGCGTGCACCCAGCGCGATCGCCTTGAGCACGTCCTGGCCCGAGCGGATGCCGCCGTCCATCCAGACTTCGATGCGCGAGCCGACTGCCTCGACGATGGGCGGCAGCGCCCGGATCGCGCTGGGCGCACCGTCGAGCTGGCGGCCGCCGTGATTGGAGACGATCAGCGCGTCGGCGCCGCTGTCGACTGCGCGGCGGGCGTCGTCCGGGTCCATGATGCCTTTCAGGATCAGCTTGCCGCCCCAGCGCTTCTTGATCCACTCCACATCGTTCCAGCTCAACCGTGGATCGAACTGCTGACCGATCCAGGCCGACAGGGAGCTGGTGTCGTCGACCCCTTTTACATGGCCGACCACGTTGCCGAAATAGCGCCGCGGGGTCCCGAGCATCGAGAGGCACCAGCGTGGCTTGGTGGCAAGGTCGACCAGGTTCGCGAGCGTCGGCTTGGGCGGAGCGGACATGCCGTTGATGATGTCTTTGTGCCGCTGCCCGAGCACCTGCAGATCGAGCGTCAGCATCAAGGCCGAGCAGCGTGCCGCGCGCGCGCGGTCGATCAGCCGCTCGACGAAATCGCGGTCGCGCAGCACATAGAGCTGGAACCAGAACGGGACCTCGCTGTGAGCGGCCACGTCCTCGATCGAACAGATGCTCAGCGTCGACAGAGTGAAGGGAACTCCGAAGCGTCCAGCCGCGCGCGCCGCCAGGATCTCACCGTCGGCGTGCTGCATTCCAGTCAATCCGGTGGGCGCCAGCGCAACCGGCATGGCGACGTCCTGGCCGATCATCAGTGTGCGCACGCTGCGCGAGTGCAGGTCGACGGCCACCCGCTGCCGCAGCAGGATCTGGGAGAAATCGGTCTCATTGGCCCGGTAGGTGGTTTCGGTCCAGGAGCCGGCATCAGCGTAGTCGTAGAACATCCGCGGCACGCGCTTGCGCGCCAGTCGCCGCAAGTCCTCGATGCAAGTGATCACGGGCACGGCAAAGGCTCCATCTCCGGGAGGCCGGCTGCGAGGCCAGATGCTACGCGATGCGAAATTCCGACATGGAATGTATCGTGTGGTGTTGAGGGGGATTGGCAGCCGGATATGAACGAGAGCCCATCGCCGCTGCGTCGCGCCGGCCGCCTGGCCGCGGCCGCCCGCCGCCCCTGGGTTCGGCGCACCGCGTTGATCCTGGTCGCGCTCGTCGTACTGTTCGGCCTGTTCGGCTACCTGGTGCTGCCGGGCATCATCAAGTCCCAGGCTGAAAAGTCGGTCGCCGCGGCGCTGCATCGCAAACTGACGATCGAGCGCGTCGAGGTGCGCCCGTACGCGCTCGCCGTTGCGGTTCACGGCGTGAAGCTGTACGAGCCCGATGGGCAGGGCGTTTTTGCCTCGCTGCAGGAGCTGCAGGTGCGGCTGTCGGCGAGCTCGCTGATCCACCTGGCGCCGGTCGTCAAGGAAGTGCACCTGGTGGCGCCCTTCGTTCATTTTGTGCGCACGGGTCCGAATCGATACAGCACCGACGACATCGTCGCAGCGGTGTCCGCAAAGCCGGCTGCGCCAGCGTCCTCCGCCGCGGGTGGCGGCGCCCGCTTTTCGGTCTACAACATTCGGGTCGATGGCGGCCGGTTCGAATTCGACGACCAGCCGGCGCACGCCCACCACACGGTGGCGGACCTGAAACTGGGCATTCCCTTCGTTTCGTCCCTGCCGTCGCAGGAGGAGGTGTTCGTCGAGCCGCTGCTCAGCGCAGTCATCAACGGCGCGCCGCTGCTGATCAAGGGCAAGGCGCGGCCGTTCGCGCCGATCCCCGAGGCGGTGGTCGACCTGGACCTGGACCAGGTCGATCTGCCTCGCTATCTGGAGTATCTGCCGTTCGAGCCCCGCTTCAGGATGCCCGACGCAAAGCTCGACGTGCACCTGCAGGCGAGTTTTCAGCAACCCAGAGATCGGCCCGCTGCCGTGACGCTGGCCGGCAAGGTGACGCTCAAGTCGCTACAGCTGACCGCGCTGGACGGCAGCCCGATTCTGAAGCTGCCGCAGTTGGTCGTCGAGTTGGGAAAGGCCGACCTGCTCGGCGGACGCGTCGACGTGACGGGCGTGACCGCCACCGGGCTGGACCTGAATGTGGTCCGGGACGCCAACGGCGCATTGAACCTGGAGCTGATGGCTCCGGCCTCCTTCGCCAAGGCTCCCTCCGTAGCTTTGGCGAAGGAGGGAGCCTCGGCGAAGCAGGCGGGCCCGGCATTCCAGATCAGGGTCGGTCAGATCGCGTTGCAGGACGCGGCCGTGCGGTTCACCGATCGGAATCCGCAGCGACCGCTGGAGGCCTCGGTCGAGCAGTTCGATCTGCGAGTCGGCCAGGTCGAGATGGGGCTTGCCGAAAAGCGCCTGGCAATTGGCCAGATCGATTCGGCCGGCGCCCACTTCCACGTGCGCCAGGGGCGCGCCGAGACCGATCGGGTGCCGGCCTCTGCGCCGGCACATCCTTCCGAAACCTCGGTCCCGGCGGCCCGTGTGCAGCACGAGGCGCCGCCCGGCCCGGCGGGTTCCGCCTCGTGGATCTTGTCGGTGGGACGCGTTTCGATCGGCAACTGGGACGCCCGCGTCGAGAGCCGGGGATTGCCGCAGTTGGCCGTCACCACCGTGACCGCGATGGCGCTGGGCGTCGAGAATCTGTCGAGCGCGGCCAACAGCGCGCCCGCCAAAATCGACCTGAAAGCCCGGGTGAACAAGGGCGGCTCGCTGTCGATCGCCGGTGCGCTCGGCTTGAGTCCGTTGCACGCGGATCTGGCGCTGGACCTGAACAGCGTGGACCTGCTTGCGCTGCAGCCGTACCTCACGGAACGGATCAACGTGTTGATCACCCAGGCCGACCTGAGTTCGCGGGGTCGGGTGGTGCTCGACCAGAGTCCCGATGGCAGCTTCAAAGGCGGCTTTCGCGGCGACGTCACGCTGGGCCACCTGGCCACCATCGACAAGCTCGACGCCAACGACTTCCTGAATTGGAAATCGCTCCGCTTCGGCGGGGTGAACGTGCGCCTTGCGCCGTTTTCGCTGGATATCGACCAGATCGCCCTGAGCGATTTTTTCGCCCGCGTGATCATCGATCCGTCCGGACGGATCAACCTGCAGGACATCCTGCGCAGCAGTCCGGGCGAGCGGCGCAGCGTGACAACCGAGGCGGCCCTCACCCCCGGCCCCTCTCCCGCAAGCGGGAGAGGGGAGGAACTGCCCAACTCTCCCAACGCTCCTGCCGTCCCAATCCGGATCCGCGAAGTCAAGCTGCAGTCCGGCCGCGTTCGCTACACCGACAACTTCATCAAGCCGAACTACACGGCCAACCTGGTGGAGCTGGACGGCACGGTGAGCGGCCTGTCGTCGGCGGCCGACACGGCCGCGGCGGTCGACGTGCACGGCGAGGTCAACAGCGCGCCGCTGCTGATCGCGGGGCAGGTCAATCCGATCAAGGGCGACCTGTTCCTCGACCTGAAGGCGAGCGTGCACGGCATGGAGCTGGCGCCGCTCAGTCCGTATTCGGACAAGTACGTGGGCTACGGCATCGAGCGCGGCAAGCTGTCCTTCGACATCGCCTATAAGCTCGAGCACCGGCAACTCACTGCTGAAAACCGCCTGGTGCTGGACCAGTTGACCTTCGGCGACCGGGTCGACAGCGCCACCGCCACCACGCTGCCGGTCCAGCTGGCCGTGGCGCTGCTGAAGGACCGAAACGGCGTGATCGATATCAACCTGCCGATCGGCGGATCGCTGGATGATCCACAGTTCTCGGTCGGCGGCGTGATCGTCAGGGTACTGGTGAACCTGGTCACCAAGGCGGTGACCGCACCGTTCGCGCTGCTCGGAAGCCTGTTCGGCGGCGGCGAAGAGCTTTCGTTCATCGAGTGCGCGCCGGGCCGCGTCGAGGTGGCGGCGGCCGACCAGTCACGACTGAACGCGTTGGCGACGGCGCTGAAGGAGCGGCCCGGCTTGAAGCTGGAAATCGGGGCTTGGGTGGATCCGGCCAGCGACGGCGAGGGGCTGCGGCGCCAGAGCCTCGACCGCCGGGTGCGGGCCATGAAAGTGAAGGATCTGGTCGCGAAGGGCGAATCGGCGACGGTGGCGACCATCACGGTCTCGAGCGAAGAGTATCCGCAGCTGCTCGGCCGCGTCTACGCAGCGGAGCAGCCGGCCGCAGCCCGCGCCGGCGCGCAGCCCACTGCGGCCGACATGGAAAAGGTCCTGCTGGCGGGCACGCCGATTGCAGAGGACGAGCTCAAGGCGCTGGGCGACCGGCGCTCGCAGTCGGTCAAGACCTGGCTGCAGACGGTCGGGCAGGTCGACGAGCAGCGCCTGTTCCTGACGGCGACCCGGATCGACGCCGGCGCCAACGCCGAGCACAGTGGAGCGCCTGCCTCGAAGAGCAGCCGCGTCGAGTTCGCTCTGAAGTAGCGCTTCCAGCGCGCCTGCGATTTGCAGTTCCGGATGGCGCTGATACGATGGCCGAACTGCAGGACGGCGCCGCGGTCGGCGCCAGGAGATCGACCATGAATGCTCCGAACTTCAAGGCGGGCGCAGGACAGCCGGCGGCGGACGCGGAGCCTTGCTCTGACCCGGTGCCGCGCTGGAACGTCGAGCAGATCGTGGCGCAGCTGCGCGAGCTGCGCCGGATCTGGCGCGATGCGCACAATCGACCGCGCGAGGGCGCGGGGCACGAGTTTCCGTCGCCGGAAGCGTTGCGCAAGATCGCGCTGGCACTTCGCGGGGCCCTGTTTCCGATGCGGCTGGGCCCGTCGGACCTGCGCCACGAGGGCGAGGATTTCTACGTCGGACACACCATCGAGAGCGCGCTCAACGAACTGCTCGAGCAGATCAAGCTCGAGCTGCGCGGCTCGGCGGGCGCCTCCAGCGACGGCTTTGCAGGCGCGGACCGGCGCGCCGTGCAGATCGTGCAGGCTCTGGCGGCCGAGCTTCCGACCGTGCGGGCCGAGCTCGACCGGGACATGGAGGCGGCCTATCGAGGCGATCCGGCGGCGCACAGCGTCGATGAGGTGCTGCTGTGCTACCCGGGGACCGTGGCGATCATCCATCACCGGCTGGCGCACCGTCTGTACCGGCTCGGCGCGCCGATGGTGGCGCGGATGTTTTCAGAGATCGCGCATTCCGAGACCGGCATCGACATCCACCCGGGGGCGACCATCGGCTCGTCCTTCTTCATCGACCACGGCACCGGGGTCGTGATCGGCGAAACCGCGGTGATCGGCGATCGCGTGCGCCTGTATCAGGCGGTCACGCTGGGGGCGCGCAGCTTTGCGGTCGGCCCGCAGGGAGAGCTGCAGAAGGGCAACGCGCGCCATCCGATCGTCGAGGACGATGTGGTCATCTACGCGGGCGCGACGATCCTGGGGCGGGTCACCATCGGCCGCGGATCCACCATCGGCGGCAACGTCTGGCTTACGCGCAGCGTGCCGGCGGGCAGCCAGGTCACGCAGGCGCAATCCCAGCAGCAGGCCTGATTCTGCGACGGGAATCCGACGATCGCTTCGCCTTCGGCGGCGAGTCGCTGCCGCTGGAGCTGGCGCAGGCGCGCATCGCGCAGACCTTCGAGTGCCGCCGGGGCATCGAAACCGTAGCCTTGGGCGAGGCGCTCGGACGCGCCCTGGCCCGGGATATCGCGGCCCCGATCGATCTGCCGCCGTTCACGAATTCGGCCGTCGACGGGTACGCCGTGCGTCACGCCGACCTGAAGGCGGACGGCCCGACGCTGCTGCCTTTGCGCGGCAAGACCTTCGCCGGGCACGCGCCAGCGGCGCTGCCGCCCGGTGTGGCGGCGCGCGTGTTCACCGGCGCGATGCTGCCGGCTGGCGCCGACACGGTGCTGATGCAGGAAGACTGCGAAGAGCGCGGTGGCAGCGTGTTGCTGTGCGCTGGCATCGCGCCGGGAGCCAACTGCCGTTTGGCGGGTGAAGACGTGGCGCGCGGCGCCCGAGCGCTGCCGGCGGGTCGGCGCCTGATGCCACCGGAGATCGGCCTGCTGGCGGCGCTCGGGCTGCAGCGCGTGCCCGTGTTTGAACGCCTCAGGGTCGCCTTGTTTTCGACCGGCGACGAGTTGGTCGAGCCGGCTGCGCAGCTGGCCGCAGGTCAGATCTACGACGCCAACCGCGCGATGCTGGCGGCGCTGCTCGCGCGGCTGGGAGCCGTGGTCGACGATGGCGGCATCCTGCCCGACGATCCGGATGTCACGCGGGTCAGGCTGCGCGAGGCGGCGGCGCGGTCGGACCTGGTGTTGACCTCGGGCGGGGTCTCGGCCGGCGAGGGCGATCACGTTCGCACGGCGATCGAAGCGATCGGGGAGCTCACTTTCTGGCATGTGGCGATCAAGCCGGGGCGCCCGGTGGCGGTGGGTCGGATCGGCGACACGCCGCTGCTGGGCGTGCCCGGCAATCCGGTGGCGGCGCTGATCACGTTCGCGTGGATCGGCCGCCCGCTGCTGGACCGCCTTGGCGGGGCGACCTATCAGCCGCCGGTGCGATACTTTGCCCGCAGCGGCTTTGCGCTCCGACGCAAGCCCGGACGCCGCGAGTACCTGCGCGTGATCACCGATGCGAGCGGGGTCGCGCAGCGCTACCCAAAGGACGGCTCGGCCATGCTGACTTCGTTGACGGAGAGCAACACGCTGGCCGAATTGCCCGAGACTCTGACGCAGGTGTCGGCGGGCGATCCGATCACCTGCGTCGCGTTGCCGCTGCTGTACGGCTGATCCGGGTCCGCTGCACCTGAAATAGGCCGCCTGTGTTCCTGGTACAGCTCACATGAGTTTTCCAATGCAGATCGACAAGGCGCTGATGGTGCTGGGCTGGCTCGCGATGGCGGCGGCCGCGGGTATCGGTGCGGCCAACCAGACGATGATCGCCGCCCAGAGCGAGGTCGGTTTCGTGGCCACGGAGCAGGGGGTTCCGGTCGACGGCAGCTTCGGCCGGTTCGATGCGCAGATCAATCTGCAGCCCGACAATCTGCAAGCGAGCACGCTGTTCCTTTCGGTCGACATCGCCAGCGTGGACTTCCCTTCGACCGAGGCGCAGCAGGAACTCGCCAAGCCAGAGTGGCTCGACACGGCCCACTTTCCGAAGGCTGAGTTCCGATCGACCCGGATTCGTGCGCTGGGGCCCGATCGCTTCGAAATCAGCGGCACGTTGACGATCAAGGGGCATGCGGGCGAGGTCGTCGTTCCGGTCACCCTGAAGCGGTCGGGTACAACGACGTTCGCCACTGGCCAGCTGACGATCAAGCGGCTCGATTACGGAGTCGGTGCAGGCGAATGGGGCGATACCTCGCTGGTCGCAGACGCGGTCCAGATCAAGTTCAAGATCGCCCTGAGCGGCCTGCCTTCGGGCTGATTGTCATTTTTCGACGACGTCCCGGCGGCGCATTCACGTTGCCAACTCCGGCGGAAAGCTGGTAGCGTGGCGACCTCGTCAATCCTGCCAACGCCCACCGGGCCCTGGCAACGTCCGTACGCGATGCGCCGCCTGCCGATGCGCCGGCTCTTACTGGCCCTGCTGTTTCCACTGCTGCTGATCGCGCAGCAGGGGGCGTTCGTCCACGGCCTGGAGCACCTTCCCTCCGGCGCCGGAACATCCAGCCAACAGGACGAGCGCCATCCAGCGGCCGACCTGTATTGCGAGAAGTGCTTCACGTTCGCGCAGATCGGTGCGGCGGCCGACCTGGCGCTGGCGCTGGTTACGTCGAGTCAGCTCGAGTTCTACCCGATCGGCTTCCAGTTGCCGATCGCGCCGCTGTCGCAAGTCAAGGCCCCGCGCAGCCGGGGGCCGCCCGCTCTCCTCTGATCGCAAGCCGTCCGTCAGTCATCCGGCGTGCCGCTTCGGCGAACCGTCGGTCGCGGTTTTCGCCAGCAGGAGGAGTGCAATATGTTTCGAATCGCAGCACGCGCTGCATTGCGTACCACGGCGGTCGCGGTGGGAACAGTGGGGTGTTTGTTCCCGCTGATGGCCAAGGCCGATTCCGCCGAGGCTGCGGCGGCCAAGGCCGATGCCGCCGGAGCTCCGGCACCCTTGGCCGCCGAAGCTGCGGCGCCAGCCGCGGCGGAGGCGGCCGACGCAGGTCCGATCGAGCAGATCGAGATCGTCGGAAGGGTCAAGCGGCTTAACGAGGCCCGCACCGGCATTCAGACCCAGACGGGAGCCTCCGTCTACACGCTCGACCAGGCGGCCATCACCGCGGTGCCGGGCGGAGAAAATACCCTGTTGAACCAGGTGATCCTGCAGGCTCCCGAAGTGGCGCAGGATTCCTTCGGCCAGTTCCACATCCGGGGCGAGCACAACGGCCTGCAATACCGGGTCAACGGGCTGATCCTGCCCGAAGGCATCAGCGCGTTCGGCCAGTCGCTCGATCCGCGCCTGATTTCCTCGATGAGCCTGATCACCGGTGCGCTGCCGGCCGAGTACGGGTTGCGCACCGCCGGCATCATCGACATCACGACCCGCAACGGGGCGCTGCAACCCGGCGGGTCGGTCTCGATCTACGGCGGCAGCCACGGAACGGTTCAGCCCAGCATCAGCTACGCGGGCGCTTCGGGCTCGTACAACTACTTCGTCGTCGGAGACTACCTGCGCAGCGGCCTGGGGATCGAGTCGCCCGACGGCAGCTCCAATCCGATCCACGACGACACCAAGCAATACCACAGCTTCGCCTACCTGGAAAAGGTGCTGGATTCCGACAACCGGCTGGCGCTGACGGCCGGCATTTCGTCCGGGTCGTTCCAGATTCCGAATCGCAGTGGCGTGCCGCCGTCCCTGGGACTGAACGTGAACGGTCAGACCGACTTTCCGAGTCAGGACCTCAATGAAAACCAGCGCGAAATCACCCAGTTCGGCATCCTGAGCTTCCAGCATTCGGAAGGTCCCCTGGACACCCACACCGCTCTGACCACCCGCTACTCGAGCCTGAACTTCCAGCCCGACCCGATCGGCGACCTGCTGTTCAACGGCGTCTCGCAGCTGGCCTACAAGCGCAACGTCGCCTTTGCCCTGCAGTCGGACGCCGCCTACAAGCTGAACGAGGCGCACACCCTCCGCGGGGGCGTGTACCTGCAGAACGACCGCTCGACCAGCCTGACGACCTCGCTGGTGGTGGCCGCTCCCACCCCCAACCCGGCCACCCCGTTTCATATCGTCGATGACAACGCCAGGACCGAGCGCATCGAAAGCGTTTATCTGCAGGACGAATACCGCCTGCTGCCGACGCTGACCGTCAACTACGGCGCGCGGTTCGACAACGTCGACGCCTTCACCAGCGGCAAGCAGCTCAGTCCGCGGCTGAACGTGGTGTGGCAGGCGCTGGCTGACACGACGGTGCACGGCGGCTACTCGCGCTACTTCTCGCCGCCTCCGTTCGAACTGGTCGGCAGCGAGACCGTGTCGAAGTTCGCCGGAACGTCCAACGCCCCCGCGGTCACCCAGGCCGATACCCCGAAGATCGAGCGGGCGAACTACGTGGACCTGGGCGTCGAGCAGAAGGTAACGCGCGAGCTCACCGCCGCCATCGACAGCTACTACAAGTGGTCAAAAGACCTGATCGATGAAGGCCAGTTCGGAGCGCCCATCATCCTGACGCCGTTCAATTATCGGGACGGGCGGCAGTACGGGATCATCCTGTCGACCAACTACGCCGGCCAGGATCTGTCGGCCTATGCGAACCTGGCGTTCCAGAGCGACAAGGGGCGCAAGTTCGAATCAGCCCAGTTCAACTTCACTCCGGACGACCTGGCGTACGTCAACACCCATTACATCGATCTGGATCACGAGCAGCGCGTGACCGGTTCGGCCGGCGCCTCCTACCTGTGGCGGGACACTCGCATCAGCTCGGACCTGCTGTTCGGCTCCGGCCTGCGCGCCAGCCTGACGCTGCCGAATGGCTCGACGATTCCGAACGGCACGCACCTGCCGTATTACACGCAGGTCAACCTGGGCCTCACGCACGTGTTCCACCTGAGCGGCGACGGAACGCTGACGGCACGCGCCGACGTGATCAACCTGTTCGACCGGGAATACGAGATCCGAAACGGAACCGGCGTGGGAGTCGGAGCGCCGCAGTTCGGGCCGCGCCGAGGATATTTCTTCGGGCTGTCGAAGTCCCTCTAGCCTTAAGCCGGTGTCAGTGCTGAGCTTGAGCCGTCTGAGTCTCGCCCTTGCGCAGCGAGATTCCGTCTTCGGTGCGCACGACCGCACCGAGCGTGAGCAGCCAGTCGAGCTCGTCCGCACCATCGATGCGCAGCACCGTGACGCTGCGGGCGTCCTCGGTGACGAGCTCTCCGGTCTTGAAGCCGTAAAAGTCGGCCAGCCGGTACGTCATGTCGGTTTTCTGCTGGCCCGCTTCCGCGGTGATGTAGCGCGAGTCGCCCTTGCGCGAGACCTCGTTGAAGGCGAACCGGCTTAAGTCCAGACCCGTGAACTCGGCCTTGTACTGCGCCATGTCGTCGTAGACTCGCAGCACGCCGGAGATCTTCTGCACGCCGAGCTCATAGTTCAGCCGCGGCGGCGAATCGATGGGGTACGGCGATCCCTGCTCGTCGTTGGCGAGGCTGCCCACCGTGTAATAGGCGGTTGAAATGGCGCACTGCACGGCGTCCTCGTCGGTGCGGTTCTGGCGGCACAGGCCCAGCGCGTCCGACACGTAGTGCCCGGTTGCATGGTTGGCGTCGTGGTACATGGCCGAGCTCAGCATCCGGGCCAGGATCACGGCCTGCCGCACCGGGATCTTTTCGCCCAGCTTGCGCTCGACCGAAAGGATCCCGTACGCATCGGCGGCGGCCTCCTGGGCCAGGAACGGGAATACGCTCGCGTCGGCGACACGGCCATCGGGCCGGTTAAGAAATGCTTCCCGGAACTTGCAATGACCGATTTCGTGCGCCAAGGCCCACATCGCCTGCGCATCGCGCTCGATGCGGCCGTTCAGAAAGCGGCCCAGCGGCCGCAATGCGTCGCCGGCATCCGGCGACACGCGCACGATGCATTGGATGCGGTCGCCCTCGATGCGCGACACCGACAGCGACCCGCTCTGAGAGTCTCTGAACGAGATTTCAGCCTTGGAATCGAGTTCACGTGCGAACGATGCGGCGGCCTGCATGTATTCGTCGGGAGAACCGGAGGGCACTGAAAACTGGGAGGCTTCGTGCGGGCTGGCCATCGCGCCAGGCACTGCAACGACCAGGCCGAGGGCCGAGGCCTTCAGGAACAGCGGGGCGGCCGCCAACCACAGCGGCCGGGTGGAGCGTGGAGCGGGGAAACTACCCATCGCGTCGGCTCTCCAGGAACTACCCATCGGGGTCCCATCCCTTAAGGTGTATGCACCATGTATGCGTATGGACCGGGGACGCACACACATTAACTCTGCCGTAAAGACGTGATTGACTAAATACGGCGACTACTACCTGTCTTATATCATCGCGCGCGCCTGGCCGAAGTACCGCAGCACCCGAAATACAGGTGGGGACAGTCGCTATTCAGCGATGTGGCACACCCCGGCGCACCGCTTTGAATCGGGCAGCGGGGTTATAACGAGTGAAAGCAAAATACGGGCCAGCGCGACTGTCCGCACTGGCAAGCGGCGAGACTCGCTGGCCGCGCGAGCTCGAAGCACTGCGCCTATACGAACAGACGAGAAATGCCGTGCAAAAGTTCCTGCGGGCTGTCGGCGCGAAGGGATTACTCCGCTGGTAGTACGATGGCCTGACTTGAAGGGTCAATGCGATGCAAGCTCTGCCGCTGATTGCAACGCTGAGCGTGGCCGACCAGATCGACGAGGCCGATGTGGCCACGCTCGCCGCGGCGGGCATCAAGGCGATCGTCTGCCATCGTCCGGACGCCGAAGGCGGCACGCCGTCCGAGCGGATCGGGGCTGCCTGCGCCCGGCACGCGATCAAGTTCTTCTTCCAGCCGGTCGAATACAGCCGGCTGGGTGTCGCCGATGGCGACACCTTCGGGCAGATCCTTCAACAGTGCGAGCAGCCGGTGCTCGCGTACTGCCGCAGCGGGCGGCGCAGCACGGCGCTGTGGGCGATCGCGGCGGCGCCGCTGGCCGGCGTGCCGGCGGTGGTCGAGCGGGCGGGGCGAATCGGAGTGGCACTGGACGAGCTGCGAGGCGTGCTGGCCGAGAGCGCCGCGCGCACGGATCCGCCGTACGCGCCGACCTCCGATCCGGCAGCGCGCCAGCGCTTCGTGCGACTTTGGAGCGGGGGAAACTGAAGCGGCCGCTCTTGCGGGGCGCGCCCGGCCCCGGCCGGCGCTTACAGGGCGGCGCGCATCAGCGCGTCGGCCTCGCGCAGCAGGTAGTGCAAAAACTCCTCGGCCGCCGGAGTCAGCCGCCGCTGCCGCGAATGAACGGCGTACCACTGGCGTTGCAACGGCAGCCCTGAAACGTCCAATACCGCGATACGACCGGCCGCCAACTCCGCGCGCACCGTGTGAAGCGAGACAAAGCCCAGCCCGATGCCGGCCATCACCGCCTGCTTGATGGTCTCGTTGCTGTCGGCCTCCATCACCCTTCGGATCTTGACGTCGTGCTCGACCAGATAGCGGTCCATCGCGCTGCGGGTTCCCGAACCGCTCTCGCGCACGATGAAGGGTTGATCGGTGAGGTCGTGCGGATTCAACCGCCGCCGCAGCGACAGCGGATGCGAGGGCGCCGCGATCGCAACCAGCGGATTGGGCGCGAACGCAGTGCCGTCCAGCTGCATGCCTTCGGGCGGCTGCCCCATGATCCCGAGGTCGATCGCATAGGACTGCAGCTGATCGATGATTTCGGCGCGGTTGTGGATCGTCAGCTTGAACTCCACGCCGCTGTGCAGCTTGACGAATTGCGCCAGCAGCCGCGGAGCGAAATACTTGGCCGTGCTGACCACGCCGAGCCGCACCCGCCCATGCCCGACGCCCCGCAGCGAACGGGCTGTCTGCTCCAGGTCATCGATGCGCGCCAGCAGCTCGACGGCCAGCTGCACCAGCTCCTTGCCGGGCTCGGTGATCTGCAATCGCCGCCCGACCGTTTCGAACAACGTCAGCTCCAGCTGCCGCTCGAGCTGGCGCAGTTGCATCGACACCGCCGGTTGCGTCAAGTGCAGCGATTCGGCTGCAGCCGTGACGCTTCCTTCGCGCCCGACGGCCGCCAGTACTTCGAGCTGCCTGACGGTCAGATGGCGGCTCAAGATGGAGATCCAAGATAAGGGAAGCTGATACTTTAGGTCAGCAACTTTGAATGGATCTGATGCTAGCGGTTTCCTAATATCGTTTCCAGACCGATTTTCACGAGCCGATTGGAGACACCCGATGGGCGCATCAGGCCACACCCAGCAGATGGACATCTCGAAGCGGTATACCGCAGGTGTCTTGAAGTACGCGCAAATGGGTTACTGGCAGCCAGCCTACGAACCGAAGGAATCCGATGTGCTCGCGCTGTTCCGGATCACGCCGCAGGAAGGCGTCGATCCGGAAGAGGCGGCCGCAGCGGTCGCAGGCGAGTCGTCCACGGCCACCTGGACGGTCGTGTGGACCGACCGGTTAACCGCCTGCGAGAACTACCGCGCCAAGGCGTACAAGGTTGAGCCGGTGCCGAACAACCCGTTGCAGTACTTCGCCTGGATCGCCTACGAGCTGGACTTGTTCGAGGAAGGCTCGATCGCGAATCTGACCGCCTCGATCATCGGCAACGTGTTCAGCTTCAAGCCGCTCAAGGCGGCCCGGCTGGAGGACATGCGGTTGCCGCTGGCCTACGTGAAGACGTTTCGCGGGCCGCCCACCGGCATCGTGGTCGAGCGCGAACGGCTGGACAAGTTCGGCCGCCCGCTGCTGGGCGCCACCACCAAGCCGAAGCTGGGGCTGTCGGGCAAGAACTATGGGCGCGTCGTGTACGAGGCGCTCAAAGGCGGCCTTGACTTCGTCAAGGACGATGAAAACATCAACTCGCAGGCGTTCATGCACTGGCGCGACCGCTTCCTCTACTGCATGGAGGCCGTCAACCGCGCCGCGGCCGCGACCGGCGAGATCAAGGGTCATTACCTGAACGTCACGGCCGGCACGATGGAAGAGATGTACCAGCGGGCCGAGTTCGCCCGTGAGCTCGCCTCGGTGATCGTGATGGTCGACCTGGTGGTCGGCTGGACCGCGATCCAGTCGCTGTCCAACTGGTGCCGCGACAACGACATGATCCTGCACATGCACCGTGCCGGTCACGGCACCTACACGCGCCAGAAGTCGCACGGAGTCTCGTTCCGCGTGATCGCCAAGTGGCTGCGGCTGGCCGGCGTCGACCACCTGCACGCCGGCACCGCCGTGGGCAAGCTGGAGGGCGATCCGATGACCGTGCAGGGCTACTACGCGGTGTGCCGCGAGTCGGTGACGTCGGTGGATCTGCCGCGGGGGCTGTTTTTCCGGCAGGACTGGGGCGGAATGCGCAAGGTGATGCCGGTCGCCTCGGGCGGCATCCATGCCGGCCAGATGCACCAGTTGCTGGACCTGTTCGGCGACGACGTGGTGCTGCAATTCGGCGGCGGAACGATCGGCCACCCGATGGGCATCCAGGCCGGTGCCACCGCCAACCGCGTTGCGCTGGAGGCCACGGTGCTGGCGCGCAACGAGGGGCGCGACATCCGGCACGAGGGCCCCGACATCCTGGCCTCGGCCGCCCGCCACTGCAAGCCGCTGCAGGCCGCCCTGGATACCTGGAAGGACGTCACCTTCAACTACGCGAGCACGGACACCTCCGATTTCGTTCCGACCCCGTCGGTCAGCTGAAAAGGAACAGCGATGCGCGTCACTCAAGGAGCGTTCTCGTTTCTGCCCGATCTGACCGACCAGCAGATCAAGGCTCAGGTCGAGTACTGTCTTCGGAACAACTGGGCGGTCTCGGTCGAGTACACCGACGACATCCACCCGCGCAACACGTACTGGGAGATGTTCGGCATGCCGATGTTCGATCTGCACGATGCGGCCGGCGTGATGCTCGAGATCAACGCCTGCCGCAAGACCTATCCGCGGCACTACGTCCGCGTCAACGCGTTCGACTCGACGCTGGGCTGGGAGACGATTCGCCTGTCGTTCCTGGTGAACCGGCCGCTGGAGGAGCCGGGGTTCCGGCTGCGCCGCCTGGAGGCGCAGGGACGCGTGCAGCGCTACGCGATCGAGCCGTACGCGACCGACCAGCCGCCCGGGCACCGGTACTGAGGCGGGGAGCGGCGGCGTGAGCGATCCGGCCGGCGCCATCGGCGAGCAGGACGTGCTGGCCCTGCTGGCCGACCTGGACCGCGAGCTGATCGGACTGGCGCCCGTGAAACGGCGCATTCGCGACGTGGCGGCGTTGCTGGTGGTGGACTCGGCCCGCCGCTCGCAGGGGCTGCCGGTGGCCCCGCCGGGGCTGCACATGTGCTTTACCGGCAATCCGGGCACGGGCAAGACGACCGTTGCGCTCAAGATGGCCTCGATCCTGCACCGGCTGGGCTACGCGCGCAAAGGCCATCTGGTGGCCGTGACCCGGGACGACCTGGTGGGGCAGTACATCGGGCACACCGCCCCGAAGACGCGCGAGGTGCTCAAGCGCGCCATGGGAGGCGTGCTGTTCATCGACGAAGCCTATTACCTGTACCGCCCCGAAAACGAGCGCGACTACGGCCAGGAAGCGATCGAGATCCTGCTGCAGGTGATGGAGAATCAGCGCGAAGACCTGGTCGTGATCCTGGCCGGTTACAAGGACCGGATGGCCCGGTTCTTCGAGTCCAATCCGGGGCTTTCGTCCCGCATCGCACACCACATCGATTTTCCCGACTACAGCGGCGAGGAGCTGATGCGGATCGCCGACCTGATGCTGCAGCAGATGGGCTACCGCTTCGACGATGCAGCCCGCGCCGCCTTCGGCCAGTACCTGAAGGCGCGCATGAAGCAGGCGCATTTTGCCAACGCGCGCAGCGTGCGCAATGCGCTGGATCGGGCCAGGTTGCGGCATGCGAGCCGCCTGTTCGGCGCGATCGCCGGCGCCGACCGCGACGCCCTGTCCACGATCTCGGCGCAGGACATCCTGGCCAGCCGCGTACTGCAGGCGGCCGAAGACGGAGCGCACCACACATGATGAGCCCGAACATCACGCTGACGCAGTACCTGATCGAGCAGCGGCGCCGCTTTCCGCAGGCCACCGGGTCGTTCAACAGCGTGATACTGGCCGTGGCGCTCGCCTGCAAGGCGCTGTCGCGCAAGGTCGCCTACGGCGCACTGGCCGGACTGCATGGGCCCGCCGGCGCCGTCAACGTGCAGGGGGAAACCCAGCACCAGCTCGATGTGCTGGCCAACGAGACGTTCGTGCACTGCCTGCGATGGGGCGGCTACGTGCGGGGGATGCTGTCGGAGGAGATGGACGATCCCTGGCTGTCGAGCGCATCCGAGGACACGGGCGACTATTTGCTGGCGCTGGATCCGCTGGATGGCTCGTCCAATATCGACGTGAACCTGTCGGTGGGGAGCATCTTTTCGGTGCTGCGAGCCCCCGATGGTGCACGGCCCGCCTGCGCCGACGATTTTCTGCAGCCCGGCCATCGGCAGGTCGCCGCCGGCTACGCGCTGTACGGCCCCTCGACCATGTTCGTACTGACGGTCGGACACGGCACGCACGGCTTCACGCTCAACCCCGAGCTGGGCGAATTCCTGCTGACCCATCCCGACCTGAGCGTGCCCGAGGAGACCCACGAGTTCGCGATCAACGCTTCCAACAGCCGCTTCTGGGAGCCGCCGATCCGCCGCTACGTGGAGGAGTGCCTGGCCGGCAAGAACGGCCCGCGCCAGAAGGACTTCAACATGCGCTGGATCGCCTCGATGGTGGCCGACGCGCACCGGATCCTGACGCGGGGGGGCGTGTTCATGTATCCGCGCGACACCCGGGACCCGTCGCGGCCGGGCCGCTTGCGGCTGCTGTACGAGTGCAATCCGGTCGGGATGCTGATTGAGCAGGCCGGCGGCCGCGCCAGCACCGGGGAGGGTCCGATCCTGCAGGTCGCGCCGCTGGCGCCGCATCAACGCATCGGGTTCGTGTTCGGCTCCAAGGGCGAGGTCGAGCGGATCGAGCGCTATCACCGGGAAAAGCCGGACGAGCGCGAGCCCGATACGCCGCTGTTCAACATGCGGGGCCTGTTTCGAAGCCTGGTCTAGGGGGAGCGATACCATGTCGGAGAAGCATCCGATCATCGCGATCACCGGCTCGTCGGGGGCCGGCACGACGTCGGTGACGCGCACCTTCGAGAAGATCTTCCGTCGCGAGAGCGTGCGCGCGGCGGTGGTCGAAGGCGACAGCTTTCATCGCTACGACCGCAAGGAAATGCGCGGCGTGATGCTGGAAAAAGAAAAGGCCGGCAGCCGCGATTTCAGCCACTTTGGACCGGAGGCGAACCTGTTCGGCGAGCTGGAGGCGCTGTTCCACCAGTACAGCGAAAGCGGCCATGGGCGCCTGCGCAAGTATCTGCACAACGACGAGGAGGCCGCTCCCTACGGACAGGAGCCCGGGACCTTCACCCCGTGGGAGACGCTGGAGCGGGAAACCGACCTGCTGTTCTACGAGGGGCTGCACGGTGCAGTGGTCACCGACACGGTCAACGTGGCCCGCTTCCCGGACCTGCTGATCGGCGTGGTGCCGGTGATCAACCTGGAGTGGATCCAGAAGATTCATCGCGACAAGGCCACGCGCGGCTATTCGACCGAGGCAGTGACCGACGTGATCCTGCGGCGCATGCCCGATTACGTGCACTACATCTGCCCGCAGTTCACGCGCACGCACGTGAACTTCCAGCGCGTCCCCGCGGTGGACACGTCCGATCCGTTCGTGGCTCGGGACATCCCGACCGCGGACGAAAGCTTCCTGGTGATCCGCTTCGCCAATCCGAAAGGGATCGATTTTCAGTATCTACTGGCGATGCTGCACGACTCGTTCATGTCACGGCCCAACACGATCGTCGCCCCCGGCGGCAAGATGGAGCTGGCCATGCAGCTGGTCTTCACGCCGTTCATCTGGCGGATCATGGACCGCCGCAGGAAGGCCCTGGCGGCACGATAGCGTTACGGCGCGCTGCATCCAGGATGCTAAGGTAGCGGCCGCTCCGATCGCTATGGATCGCCCGATCGCTCCTCGCCGCGAAGCGGGAAAGGGGCGGGGGTGAGGGTGATTGCCCATGGACAACTCTCGTCGCGACTTCGTAAGTGCCGGCAGCCTGCTTGCCGCGCTGATCGCCGTCGGCTCGAAGGCTGCCGATCTGGCGCAGTCGCCCTCAAACCCATGGAACCAGGCCGCGTTCGAGGCCAAGACGGTCGCCGACGCCTTGAAGTCGCTGGGCATTCCGGTCGCGCAGGGCGGCGGCGAGGTGAATCTGACGGTACCCGAAATCGCCGAGGACGGCGCCGTCGTGCCGGTGATCGTTCGCTGCCGTGCCGCCGGCACGCGCGAGCTGCACATCCTGGTCGACAAGAATCCGTTCTCGCTGGCCGCCAGCTTTTTTCTTCCGGACGGAACGGACGCCTTCGTATCGACGCGGATCCGGATGAACGAGACCTCCAATGTGATCGTGCTGGCGGTCACGGACAAGCAGACCTACCTGGCCCGCAAGCAGATCAAGGTCACGATCGGAGGCTGCGGTGGCTGACCCGATGAAGATCCGGGCGGTGATGCAATCCGGCCGCGTCGAAGTCAAGATCCTGATGTCGCACCAGGAGGAGACCGGGCTGCGCAAGGGCGCCGACGGCGAACTCGTCCCGGCGCATTTCATCTCGAACGTTTCGGTGTCGCACGCCGGCCGCGAGGTGCTGCGCGTCCAATGGGGCCGAGCGATATCGAAGAACCCGTTCCTGCAGTTCGCATTCCGCGGCGCCGCCCGCGGTGACGAGCTGACCGTCACCTGGATCGACAATCTGGGCGACACCCGCACCGACCGCATCACGATCGCGTAATGAAGCCTGGGACCTCCAGATTGGCCCTCACCCCCAGCCGATGTGAAGGGCTGATTGCAAGCGAAGGGGGCAGTTGCTCCCCTCTCCCGCTCGCGGGAGAGGGGCCGGGGGTGAGGGCGATGGCCGTTGGAGTGAGGAATCGGCGCGGTCTCGCACTCCTGGCTCTCGCGCTGCTGCCCGTGTCCGCACACGCCGCCGATCCGACCTCCGTCTACCGCCAGATGCTGGCCGAGGACAACCCCGCCGAGCTGGCGGTGGCGCATGGCCAGCAGCTGTGGGAACAGCCGCGAGGCCCGCGCCAGGCCGCGCTCACCGCCTGCGACCTGGGCCAGGGACCGGGTGTGGTCAAAGGTGCTTTCGCCGCTTTGCCGCGCTACTTCGCCGACACCGCTTCGGTGATGGACGCGGAATCGCGCCTGGTTCATTGCATGGTGACGATCCAGGGTTTCGATCGGCAGCAGCTCGCCGCGGCGCCGTTCTCGGAGGCGGGCGCGCCGCAGACCGACCTGGAGGCGCTGGTCGCCTACGTGGCAGCCCAATCGCGCGGCGCAAAGATCCGGGTCCCGCAAAGCACGTCCGAGGAGCACGACTCCTACGCGCGCGGCCGGGACCTGTTCTATCGACGCGCCGGCCCGTACGATTTTTCGTGCGCGAACTGCCATGGAGCCGACCATTTGCGGATCCGGTTGCAGGAACTGCCGAATCTGACGCGACCCGAGGGCGCCCGCAGCGCCTTTGCGCACTGGCCCGCCTACCGCGTGTCCCAGGGAGCGGTGCGAACGATGCAGTGGCGCCTGTCGGACTGCGTGCGGCAGCAGCGATGGCCACAGTTGATTTTCGGGTCGCAGGCGTCGATCGACCTGAGTACGTACCTGGGCGTGCTGGCCGCGGGCGGAACGATGGATGCGCCATCGGTGCGCCGCTAAGGGACGAGCGTGCGCGCTTTCCAGACCTTGGTGCTGACGGTGCTGACCGTGGCTGGCGGTACGGCGGCACAAGCTCAGGAAGTCCCGCGATGGGGCCTGGAGCAAGTGATCGCCTCCTCGTTCCGCGCGAGCGGACAGGCTGGCCTGGACCGCCTGCAGCAGACACCGATGCAGGTCGCTTGCAGTGTTGCGCACCCCGACCGTCTGCCGACCGAAGCGCAGCAGCGCATCGAGCGCGAAGCGCTCCAGGGCGTGCAATTTCCGCAGGACGGCCGCTGGCTGGGCAACTGGCAAGCCGGCGAGAAGATCGCACAGAGCGGCACCGGGCTGCAGTACAGCGATCCGCCCGACGCGCCGCGAGGCGGCAACTGCTACGGGTGCCACCGGCTGTCGGGCACCGAGATCGCATTCGGCACGATCGGGCCGTCGCTGGTTCGCTACCGGCAGCGATATGCCAGCGACTCCGATGCGATGCGCCGGACCTGGATCCGGCTCTGGAACGTCCACGCGTTCAACGCCTGCTCGGTGATGCCGCGCTTCGGCGACGCCGGCATCCTGACGGCGGAGCAGATCCGCGACGTGATGGCCTTGCTGTTCGATCCGGCCTCGCCCGTGAATCGCTGAGCGGCCGGGCGCCTGCGACCGTGGATCGGCGCGAGTTCCTGGAGGTCCTGGCAGCGGCCGCCGCCGCCGGCGCGCCGTTGACCGAGCATCCCGAGCGTTCCTCGTCTGATCTGGCCCGCCGGCTGTACGAGGTGCCGCGCTTCGGCAACGTGCACCTGATGCACTTCACCGACTGCCATGCACAGCTCAAGCCGGTGTTCTACCGGGAGCCGAGCGTCAATCTGGGCGCCGGCCCGGCGCGCGGGCGGCCTCCGCACCAGGTTGGACGGGCGCTGCTCGAGCAATACCGGATCGCGCCGGGCAGCGCTGAAGCGTATGCGCTGACCAGCGCCGGGTTCGAGGCCGCCGCGCGCCGGTTCGGAGCGGTGGGCGGCTTTGCGCACCTGGCTTGTCTCGTCAAGCAGGTCCGCGCGCAGCGGCCCGGGGCGCTGCTGCTGGACGGGGGCGACACCTGGCAGGGGTCGGCCACGTCATTGTGGATGGGCGGCCAGGACATGGTCGAGGCGGCCCGGCTGCTGGGCGTCGACATGATGACGATGCACTGGGAGATGACCTACGGCGTCGAGCATGTGCTGCGCATGGCGAATAAGGAGCTGAAGGGCCACATCGAGCTGCTGGCGCAGAACGTCCGGACGTCCGAATTCGACGACCCGGTCTTCGCCTCAACCTCGCACCGGGTCGTCAACGGGATCGCGGTCGCGGTGATCGGACAGGCATTTCCGTATACACCGATCGCCCATCCCCGCTCGCTGGTAACGGGATGGACGTTCGGAATCCGCGAGCAGGAGCTGCAAGGCGCGGTCGACGCGGCGCGCGCTGCCGGCGCACGGGCCGTCATCCTGCTGTCGCACAACGGCATGGACGTCGACCTGAAACTGGCGGCCCGGGTCCGCGGCATCGACGCGATCCTGGGCGGACATACGCACGATGCAGTGCCACAGCCGGTGGTCGTGAGGAATGCGGGCGGCGCCACGCTGGTCACCAACGCCGGAAGCCACGGCAAGTTCCTGGCGGTGCTGGACCTCGATGTGAGCGGCGGCAAGGTGCGCGACTACCGCTACCGGCTGCTTCCCGTCATTTCCGAATTGCTGCCGGCCGATCCGGACATGCAGCGCCTGGTCGAGCAGCTGCGCGCTCCCTACGCCTTGCTGTTGCGCCAACCCCTGGCGCTCACTGAAGCGACGCTATACCGACGCGGCAATTTCAACGGAACCTTCGACCAGGTCATCCTGGAAGCGCTGCTTCGATTCGCGGGCGCACAGATCGCGTTTTCACCGGGCTTCCGCTGGGGCACGACCCTGCTGGCCGGCGACACGATCACGGTGGAGGATCTGATGGCGCAGACCGCGATCACCTACCCGTGGACCACGGTGACCGAGCTGACCGGAGAGCAGATCAAGGCGGTGCTGGAAGACGTCGCCGACAACCTGTTCAATCCCGACCCGTACCTGCAGCAGGGCGGCGACATGGTGCGCGTGGCGGGGCTGACCTACTCGATCGATCCGGACGCGCCGATCGGCCGGCGCATCGACGATCTGCGCTTCAATGACGCACCGCTGTCGGCCGATCGAACCTACAAGGTGGCGGGCTGGGCCCCGGTGAACGACGCCCCGCACGGCCCGGCGATCTGGGACGTCGTGGCCGACTACCTGCGCGAGGTGAAGGTGGTGAAGCCGCGCGCGGCGTGGATGCCGCGGCTGCGCGGGGTGGCGCCGGACGATCCGGGGCTGGGTTGATATAGTCTTTTTGCCATAGAAAGAAAAAGCGATCGACGCGGAAGAGTGGCCGAGTGGTTTAAGGCACCGGTCTTGAAAACCGGCAACGGGCAACCGTTCGTGAGTTCGAATCTCACCTCTTCCGCCAGAGCAAGACAAAGTTAATTCCCGAACGCACGGATTAGGTTCAAATCCACCCGCGGGTCCTCCGCGTTGTGGTTGTTTTGCGGCTAGCTATGAATTCTCGGCTGTGCCTTCAATTTCGCGTTACAACGAGATGACGACCGCTAGCCGAGAAAGCCTCCAGTTCGGTCATCGGCGGCTCCAGAGGTTTCGGCGCGGCCAGCGCTGTCTCGGTCCGATAACGATCACCGCCCAGATCCATCTCGTGGCACCGGAAAGCGTGAGCGGATTTCGAGCACTCTTTGCGGTCGCATCTGAGCACTCCAATGGATCAACCTTCGCTCGGAGTAATTCTTACCATTGGACTCATCGCAGGCCGCGCCACAACGCGCAGCCTGTGCAGTTCATCAACCGAAGGGAATCGAAAATGAAGATCCGTGTTCTTACATTGGCTTTTCTGACAGCAGTCGCATCGCGGGCCGTGCTGGCGGCAGGAGAATCCGCGCCGCAAGTCGAAGTGACAGCACCCGGCCGCGACGACGCGGCGATCGCCGCCGAGGTCCGCGAGGGGATCCACGAGCAGCCGTCGCTGAAGTTCTTCAACATCAGCGTCCGAAGCGTCAATCACACCGTGTATCTCGAAGGCCAGGTCGACACCCGCCTCGATGCCAGCGAAGCGGGCGACGTTGCGCAGGCAGTTCCGGGCGTCAAGAAGGTCTACAACGACCTGTACCAGCTCAATAGCTGAGACGCGCGGCCGGGGACGGGGACAGCGGGCGAACCCTTCCGACCCGACCGTAAGGAGCGGTGCCGGATTCCCAAGGTGACCTTCTCGGCCGTCGCAAGTAAAACCCATTGCAATAGGTCGGGCCTTTGCGGTTCCGCGGTTCTCGTCCGTCCGAAGCGCGGTAGCGCGAGGGGGACGACTGTCTGCACCTTCGGGATTTTTCTCATCGGTTCTCCTCTCGGAGACTCAGGATCGCTATTGCGACGAGACTGAAGCTTGATCTTGCTCTGTCCTGGCGGAGCTGGAAGAGGACTTCGACTCAGAGTCTTTCGATTGCAGGCGCTCCCAAGGATCCTTACCCTGCGGCGCTTCGCCGGGCCCGTATCTGCGCTGGATGAAGTCCTCCAACCACTCCGACCGGCCGTCGGGATCCGGGACTTGCTTGCTGCGCAGTGCGCTCGTCCAATTGCATACTTCTGGCTGGTAGTAGGCGTATCGACTGCTCTTCGCGACGATTGCGAAGAAGAGGTACTCATGCCCAGTTTCGAAGAAGAATTCGCAATTCGTCGACAGATACACGTCCAATAGTCTGACCTTTGGAGCAAGTCGCTGCGCGCCTTTCCAGACGCGATCCACGTCTACCGTCCAGGTATGGCCGCTTGTTTCAATGACTCGTCCCGTGAACACGTACTGGGCGAGTTCGAATCCTTCAACGGGAGACATTGCATCGCAAGGACATGCATGAGCACTTGTACAAAAGCCAATCCAGAGTCCAAACGCCGCCGTTGCCTTGATGATCGCATTGCACCTTGCCTGTGTCAGGAAGGCACGGGAAGCACGAATCGCCGCCAATTTCGAAATGAATGAAACGTTCGGATTCATATCTACTCCGGGAGGTCGACGCCACCACTCTTACGCAGGCGCTCCTCGCTGGGAAAGGAGCCATCCTCTCACGCTTCAGTCCGCCCGAAAGATGTCAGTCAGGTCAGACCGCCAGGTCCGCCGGCATCTACGCCGTTGCTGGGCCAGACCGCCCCGCCGTCAACAGCGACCGCCGGTAGCTGGCGCAGCGATTTCGGATTGGGATTCGCAACGCCCGTGCTTACGTCGGGCACTACGTGGGGCAAATTCAGAGAAACAGCGTAGGCGACTGATTTGCAGTGCAATATGCTGGACCTCGTCTGCACCCGCCTGCACGCATGCGCACCTGGCCGGCTATCGTGTTAGGTGGAGTGTGGATCCGCCGTTACCCCAGGCCGGCCGAGAGGACAAGCGCCACCAGCCAATGCACCGCAAACGCGCTGGCAGAACGAGGACTACCTTGCAGGGAGGCTGAAAGACGTTCTCCTGGCCCGTCCCGTTTGCACCTGACTGTGCATGAACGAGACGCCGCTACATTGAAGTCAGGGCATCCGGCACATCGGGTCGATCTTGTCGAAGGCCTCTCTGTTCTGCCGCGCAGTCTCGGAACGGGTCTCCCCGGTAACGCAGACCTGGTCAAAGGGGTTGGCCTCGCGCCATACAAAGCCGTATAGGCAGGTGTTCCGGCCGTAGGGGCCGCCGTTCAGGGATCGACGTTTGTCGGCGAGGAGATTATCCGATTGCGCCTCGGTCCGCTCGGCGCCGGTCACGCAGACGTGGTCATGACCCTGGATTGGGCCGTTGTAGGCGTCCCGCCAGACATAGCCGACCTTGCACTGGTCCGGTCCATAGGAACAGGATGCCTTGGGGATTCCATAGACCGCTACCTCGCCGACCACGCCCATATAGACCTTCCCATCGGCCACCATGGCTGTTCCGAAGGGGACTCCGGTACCTGGCGTATCCCTGGTCGGGTTGGCGTCGCTGGAATAAAGCAGCTTGAGTGTGAGCGCGTCGTACGCGCGCAGGACCGCATCGGTTTTGGCGGGGTCGTAGTTTTCGGCGACTGCCCACACGATTCCATTCGAGGTCCCATCGGCCGAGATGCTGATGGCAGCCCCAAAATTGACGTCGTCCGGCTCGGACGACTTCGCGGATGGCAGCGTAAGTTTGCTGCCCGACACCTCGTATCGGTTGATCGGTCCGTCGGCGCCACGGAAATATAGACTCTGATTCCAATAGACGGGGGCAGTTACATTGCCCACGGCTTTGGGGATGTCCTGCCAGATGTTCGGATTCTCTTGAACGACCGGGGGGTTGGTATTGCATGCCACCCGATGCTGCCCGAGCGCGGTCATCATGTCCCGGTCGAGCACATAGATGGTGCCCTCGGGCTTAGTTTGCTCACCGTTGCCCACTTTGCCCGATTGAACCAGGAGATGAGCCACCGGCCCCGGCTGATCGGGCAGCAGCACCAGGCCGCCAAGCCCGAGGTCCATGTCAATTAGATTGCGCGGACCGGTGTCGCAGGCAGTGAAGTAATCAGCCACGCGAAGGTCCTTGTCCAGTTTAATGATGCTGTTATCGAATTGGCCAGGATTGTTCGAATCATTGCCATTGCCGGTCACGATGTAGACGTGACCCCGCGCATCAGCTGCCGGACCGGAGCCTGCCATCCAGATGCCGGCCTGTCCTGCCGGCTTGCTCGTGGTCACAAAGCGGTGCATTTCATGCAGTGTCCGCGCGTCGAAGGCAATGACCGTCCCATGATAATTCGTGGTGTCGCAGTGGGATGCAAAGGCCACATAGAGCCGGCCGTGGTCGAGGAGCAGGGCCGCGTGATTGTTGTGGCGCAAGGCCGGATCCAGGTTGATCTGCGCCGGGCTGCCGCGCTTTTCGGCGCCACGTTTGAGGATGTCCAGGGCATGGAGCCGGTTGATCCAGCTGCCACCGCTCTTCGATTTGCTGACTACATACAGGGTATGTGTTGCCCGATCGATCACGGGCGTGCCAGTAATGCCGACATGCTGTCCGTAATCCTGGCAGTGGACGTCCACCCAGGGCACGGTGGACTCGCCCGCGACGGCGCCATGTTGCGGACTGAGTAGATCGGCCTCCCAGAGCAGCGGAGTGCCATAGGGCAGCAGACTGTTGTCTGCGTCGAAGGCAAAAACCTTATCGCCCTCGGTTGCGACGAACAGCACGTCGTGGGTGCCCCATCCGGGAATTTCAAGATGATGCATGAAGAGCGGCTGAGCGAGCACGCTGTCCAGGCCCACCTTGAAGGAGAACAGTTTTTGCAGATTGGGGACGCTCGTCGGGCTTAGCACGCGCTCGTGGATGTTCTGCCCCGTGCGCGCGTTGTCGTAGTTGTAAGTGAGGACATCGATTTCTGCGTAGCAGGGCAGCGGCAACAGGCAGAAGGCGGGCAGCGCTAGACACCGTTTGATCGCGTTCATGACTCATCTTCCATTCAGTGATCAGGTCGGGCTCCTGCGCCCAGGACCTCTGTGGTGTCGCCCTCACGTAGTGACTTCTTGGACTATATGGTGCACAGACGAAATTTCAGCACACGAAAAGACAGACACGCCACCTATCAACAGATCTCGCGTCTGAAACGGTGCCCCGGTGGGCTTAAGTGGCTAGCGCCAAGAGGGGATGTTCCAAGGTCTGCCAAGGTCGCCTTGATCAAAGGCAGCGCCGCTGATATTCGCCATCGGTCACCAGAAATTTTTTCCGTCGTCGCAGCGGCAAGACGGGGTAGAACATGGGCGCTGTGACTGACCTTCGCAGGTTGGAGTCGTCCGCTTTCGTCCAACACGAATGCCACAACGGTTGCCACCGAGCGGTCGGGAGGTGGGGCCGCTTATGATCGCTTGCGACACATTCCGGACGTTCGTGCCCGACTCGCACGTGCGATAGGGCCAGTGCCCGGGTGCTGGATCCCGAGGAAAACGAGTTCGACGGACGTAGGTTCCGCCAAAGGCCCATCGCGTCGCGTCTCCGTGGCAGTGTCTGTCGTCTTGGCCGCTTGCGCGCCGCTCTCGTCGATAGGCTACTCTGCATGCGCGAGTGCCGACTGCAATAGACTGGCGCATCAAAATAAACGTTTCACGAACGTGACAACGAAACAACGGAGGCAGGCCATGGCAATCGTCTTCTACTACGGCTCGGGTTCACCCTTCGCGTGGCGCGTGTGGCTGGCGCTGGAGCACAAGAAGCTGCCGTACGAGCTGCGCGTGATGTCGTTCGACAAGGGCGATCTGAAGCAGCCCGCGTTTCAGGCGCTCACCCCGCGCGGCCAGGTGCCGCTGATCCAGGACGGCGACTACGTGCTGTACGAGTCGGCCGCGATCATGGAGTACCTGCAGGACGCCTACCCCAGCTCGGGGGCGGCGCTCTTTCCAGCTGACCCGAAGCCACGCGGTATCGCGCGCCGCCTGATCCGGGAGGCCGACGAATACCTGATGGACTCGCTGGACGAACTGCTCGAGCAGGTACTGTCTGTGCCGCAGGACAAGCGGAACGACGCGGCGATCGCCGCCGCGAAGGGCAAGTTCCTTGCCGAGCTGCCGCAGTGGCGGCGCGCCGTCGACGCGGCGGGCAAGGACTTCCTGGTGGGAGCGGTCGGCGCGGCCGATTTCACCGTCTATCCGTTCTTTGCGCTGGCGCTGCGCACGCAGAAGCGCCATCCCTCGCTCGGGCTCGATGCGGCGTTCGGTCCGCAGCTCACCGCCTGGATGCGGCGCGTGGAGGCGCTTCCCTATTTCGAGAAGACCGTTCCGCCGCACTGGCGCACATGACACCGGGCGGCCGCTAGGGTAGGAGCATGAAGAACATACAAGTATTCGACGGCGCAGCAAGTTCCGCCTTTGACATTTTTGCGGCGACGGAGGAGGAGTTTTTGTTGATTTTCCCCGAGGGCCAGGACGACAAAGTGGAGCAGGTCTGCGCGTTTCGAACGAACGCGGACGAGCGTATCTCGTACCTTTTCGGTCAACGCGGCCGAGAATCAGGGCGGCGCGCCTGAGGAGACCCATCCGCGATGAAGGTCGCTCTCGGAATCCGTCGGCCGATTGGGTACTGGCGGGGGCTCAGGTCTCCTGCGACCCGGCTGGCAACTCCTTCACGCTCCTACCCCGCGACGAATTCAGCCTGCTCGCTATCCGTCTCCAGACTGCGCCGCACGAGTTCGCCGAGACGGACGGACTGACGGCTCGCGTTCGTGGCGGGCGAGTGCAAGGCGCTTACGATCAGCGCGACTTCCCAGATCGCCTCGCAAAAAAGCGCGCGAGCGTAGGCTGAGGCCAATCACAAGGCTTCTCGATTCTTGCGATCGAACCAATTTCGTCGAGCGCAGAGTTCAAGCGCAAGAAGCGGAGTGTCTTGCAGCAACCGACTCCCTAACGTTCGGGTCATCGCGAGGCACGTCGCTTCGCAGCGCTCACAAGACGAGGCCCCGACATGATCCGGATTGGCTATGCGCCTGGCGCGTTCGATCTCTTCCACGTCGGCCACTTGAATCTCCTTCGCAGCGCAAGAAGTCGCTGCGACTTCCTCATCGCCGGTGTCGTCTCTTACGAGATGCTCAAGCTCGCCAAGGGCATCACACCCGTGATCTCGCTTGAAGAGCGACTCGAGATCGTTCGAAGCATCAGCTTTGTCGACAAGGCGGTCGCGGAGGATGTGCCTCACAAGATCGACATGTGGCGCGAGTCGAAGTTCGATGTCCTCTTCAAGGGCGATGACTGGGAGGGCACCGATAGGGGGATCCGGCTCGACCGCGACTTCGCGGCTGTCGGTGTCGAGGTCGTTTATCTCCCTCGAATGCCGAACACCTCGAGCACGGCGTTGCGCACTGCACTGCGCAACATCAACCAGATTGGCGAGCGACTCATGCGCGGTCCCCATGGCGACAGCCTTGGGAACCGGGCGCTTGGCCTCGTCTGACGATTCGGGCGCAAGAAACGGATCGTTCCTCGCGAACCTGTTTACTACTCTCGATCCATCACTCACTCACTCTCAACAAGGAGCACTCTCATGTCCATCGAGCAAGACAACAAGGCCATCGTTGGGCGCTGGTTCACCAGCTTCTGGGGCGAGACCTGCGATCTCGGCATCGTCGACCAGCTCGCTGCGCCCGACATGCTCTTGCAGTACTCGCTGCACGAGCCGCGCCGTGGTCACGAAGATATCAAGGCCTTTATGACGGACTTCCGAAAGGCGTTTCCCGATCTCAACTTCTGGGGCGCTGCGGACCTGATCGCGGAAGGTGACTACGTGGTCGGGCGTTGGGAAGGTGGCGGCACGCACACCGGCCCTGCGTTCAACGACTTCCTGGTCGGAGGACTCCCGGCGGCCACGGGTCGGAAGATGCGCTTCACGGGAACGACGGTCCTGCGTCTGAAGGACGGAAAGATCCTCGAAGAGATCGGACTGGATGACGGCGTCAAGGCGCTGACCCAGCTCGGCCTCATCAAGACAACTGCCTAAGACGGCGGGCCGCGCTTCGCGCTGGCGGAGGCGGCCCTATTTGTCCTCTTACAAGGAAGGAGCTTGTCCGAGTCGTCCCTACGATAGGCGAGGGGTGTTTTCGAGGAAACCGAGTTCGACGGACGTAGGTTCCTCCAAAGGATGTTGCCGCAGACCTCGAGAATCGCCGCGTGAACTCGGTGATGCAGAAGTTCATCTTTCCAGGGAGTGAATTTTTGGCAATTGCCCCCTGAAGCCGCTACTCGAGACCTCCTTTCGCTGGCCAGCGGCATCAGCCGGGTCGAGAATCGGGACGTACTCTCGGGGGGATCGCGATGAAACCTGTATCGCCGCTGTGCAGGATGCTGGCCATGCTCTCGATCGGATGGATCCTCGGCGGCTGCGGCGCGCCGAACCAGCCGACCGGCACGATTGAACGCAAGTACTACGCGCCGGGTCCCTGGGCGGTGACCTTCGTGCCGGGGACGCCGCAGGGAGCTTGCTGCGACTCAAAGCGCAACCCTTTCGATCTGTACTTCCCGACAAATCTCGGCGCCAACGGCTTCCATCACCCCATAATCACCTGGGGAAACGGCACGAACTTTGGTCCTCCAGGTCCGATCTCGCAGGGTGTCGATTACTTTCTTCGGCACTTGGCATCCTGGGGATTCGTCATCGTAGCGACGCAGGACGGACGAACCGGCGCTGGCCAGACGATCCTCGATGCCGCCAACTTTCTGATCCGGGCCAATACCGATTCGTCGCTGGCAAGTGGGATCTTCGTCAACAAGCTTCAGCCCACTCAGGTCGGTGCCATCGGTCATTCGCAGGGGGCGGGCGGAGTCCTCAACGCGATGATCCTGTCCAACGGTGGGATCCTCACCGCCATCTCGATCGAACTGCCGGCGCAGATCTGGTGCTTTTGCGATGACCCGAACCAATTGCTCGATGTGAGAAAGATCACCGGCCCGGTGTTCCTGGTAGACGGCTCGCTGGACATTCCGGTGTCGCCGCCGACCCAGAAACAGCCGGCTTCCGTGATCGGCCTTCAGTCGATCGCCGCGTACTACGACGCCGTTCCCTCCAGCGTACAAAAGCTCAAGGCGACGCTGATCGGACCGACGCACAACGACATTTCCGGCCAGCCCGGTTGTGACACCGCAAGGGCGGAGCCCTGCTTCAAGGGGGTCTATGGCTACCTCGGCTATCTGACGGCGTGGATGGCAGATCGATTGCAGGTGGATCCCACCGCGCACGCCGCATTCGTTCAGGGCACGGGGGAGATCTTTCAGCAACGAACGAACTGGGAGTTTGTACAGAGCAATATCTAATAATGAGGTTCGGCGGAGTGACGCCGCTGGGTCATTTTGTCGAAAATCCGTCCGTAAGTAATGCGGTGCGTGTTTGTCAGATTCAAATTGGGCAGCAAAGCGTTCGCGTTGGCACTGCGGTAACCAAATCGCCCGCTTCAGCGCGGGCCATTAGTCCGTCGCACCGTCGATATTGCGAGTCCATCTTCGCGCCAAAGAATGGCGTCGTTCAAAAGGTGCAAGCGACCGATGTCCGATACCGTTTCCCCGATTGGGTTCCTTTGAGGGGTCGAGAGGCGGGACTGGGTCAACCTAGTGGAAGTTATCACCCTTTACCGTCTCGAAGAGCTGATGGTCATCCCGATAGTCGACATGCACTCCAACGATGACGGGGCCGGGCGTATCGAAGGCCCTCTTCATCACCGGCCCGATATCGTCGGCTGTGTTGATCATCATCCCCTTGGTCCCAAACGCCTCTGCGTACTTGACGTAGTCGATCGGGCCGAAATCGGTGCCGGATGCGCGGCCGTATTTCAGCTTTTCCTGGGTCGCTACCATGTCGTAGGTACCGTCGATCCACACCATGTGTACGAGATTGGCCTTGAGCCGGACGGCCGTCTCCAGTTCCATAGCGGAATACAGGAAGCCTCCATCTCCGGAACACGTTGGCCGTGCTAACCCTGGCGGCGGCAGGTATGGGGTTGGCCGTGGTTTCGGCCCCTCTCGAAACGATCAACATCCCCAACGCCGCATATCGTCCCCTCGCGGACTTCACGGTGAAGTACGATCTGGTCTTGGTGAGCCGGCAGAACGAGCCATCACCCGCAATCCGGCGCTTCGTTGAGATCGCACGCAGTTCCGCCGGCATTGTGCGTCGGGCAAAAAGATCGAGCCGCTCAAAACACTGATGACAGCGCCAAGGTGAAGTGAGCGTCATCCCATCTTACTTGCGCGAATCGCAGACTCCTGATTGATGCCGTAGACGGCTCCAACATCGGGACGCGGGTGTCAGCGGGTGCGTGCATCTGAGGCGCGCGAGCGGTATAGGAGTGCAGGCGTGCAGGCGACGGCAACGAGGTTGCAGCCGAGCGAAGGACCTGACATCGGTAACTGCACTTACGGCCAGGAGCGGGTGTAAGCCTGGAGCGAAGATGAACGGGTTAATTGACCGCCAGCTGACCCGACCTGATCAAGCAATGGCCGCTTCTCGCTTACGTATCAATGACCCGCGATGAAACTGCGACTGGTCGTTGCGTGATCGATTTCTGCGTCCCTATTGCCGGCAATAAATGACAAAAACCAAGCAAGCGGCGCAGAGACACGGCCCCATGAGATCGATCATCATTTGTCTCGGATATGTCGCCTTGCGCAAGAGTGGAGGTTACCTCCAGCCAAGTCAGTCTACCCGGGCGAAGCGGGTCGAGGTAGAGTCGCCTGCGCAGCGCGAAGATCCCCTTCGACCTTCACTCGATCAGGGAACAGAAGTCATGACGATAAGCAGACGAACGTTTTCGGCCGCATTGATTGCCGGTGCGGCGGGTTCACTGATGTCCACGCGCGGCATGGCCACAAACCCCGTTCCGACGAAGGCGCGTAACGTCGTGCTCGTACACGGGCTATTCGCCGACGGATCGTGCTGGTCCGAGGTGATTCCGCGACTACAGGAGGCAGGGCTCAATGTCACGTCCGTGCAAAACCCGCTGACCACGCTGCCCGAAGCCGTCGCTGCGGCCGAGCGCGTGCTGGCGCGGCAGGATGGCCCGACAGTTCTGGTCGGTCATTCATTTTCAGGAATGATCGTCACGGAGGCCGGTGTGCATCCGAATGTCTCCGCACTGGTCTATGTCGCGGCGCGCGCGCCGGATGCGGGAGAGGACTACACGGCCTTGGCTAAGACCTATCGGACGCCGCCGGCGAGCGCCGGCATCGTCTTTGATGGCGACGAAGGACGTCTCTCCGAGGAAGCGTTCCTGCGCGACTTCGCGGGTGACCTGCCGAAGGCGAAGGCAAAGGCGCTCTATGCGGTGCAGGAGCCGTTCCTCAAGGCTCTGCTCACTGGCAAGACGACGAACGCGGCATGGCGATCGAAGCCGAGCTACTACGCGGTCTCGACGGAGGACCGCACAATTAATCCGGATCTTGAGCGCTTCATGGCGAAGCGGATGGGAGCCAAGACCATCGAAGTGAAATCCAGCCATGTCTCGCTGATCTCTCATCCGGAAGAAATCACGCAGCTGATCCTCGAAGCAGCGCAGGCCTGAAGATGCACAACGTGTTGGCAAGAGCACGGCGTGAGAGCCCGAGGCGACGCGGCGGAGGCCGCCGCCTTGGGGGCGTCGAGCGCCAGCCTGAGGAACTCAGGCAGCATCGTGGAAGATCACTCCAACGGTGTGACGGCTGCCTGAGTAAAGTTTGCTGACGCCATGGTTCAGCTTCACTTGATAATCGCCGCGCACGCCCTTCACCGGACGCCCATTGACGGCGAAGATGGCTGCATCGCCCTTCTTGAGTGGTAGAACCATAGGACGGGTCTGCATGCGGGGGCGTTGCTCGGTCATCACGAACTCGCCGCCCTCGAAATCCTCGCCGGGCTGGTCCAGCAGGATCGCGATCTGGATCGGGAAGACGTGTTCTCCGTACAGGTCGCGGTGCAGGCAGTTATAGTCTTCCGGTGCGTACTCGAGGAGAAGAGGCGTCGGACGGACCTGGCCCGCCCGGTGGCAGCGTCGAAGGAACGCGGCGTGGTCGAGTGGGAAACGCACCGCCTGCCCCATACGCTCACACCATCGGTTGGCGATCGGCGCAAGCCTGGAATAGGCCGCAGTCCTGAGCGACTGGATCAAGGCCGGGAGCGGGTAGCTGAAGTATTTATACTCGCCCCGGCCGAAGCCGTGCCGGCCCATGATGACGTGGCTGCGGAAGCCTTGCTTCTGATGATAGAGGCCGGAGACGGAGTCTGCCTCCGTGTGGGCGAGGAGTTTCGGCGCGATGGCCCAGCCCTGGGCGTCAAGGTCGGCGTGGACCTTGACCCAATCGACCGCGTCCACGCGCGCCTTGATTGTCATCGCGCTCGTCGCCGATCCCAACTCCGCGAACGGGTCGGCGGCACAGGGTTCCGCATTGCACCGATCGAGGTCCATCACGCCACTCCTTCCATGTTGATCAGCCGGCGCTTGCGCCGCACGCCCCAGCGGTATCCAGAGATCGAGCCGTCGGCCTTCACGACGCGATGGCAGGGCACGGCGACGGCGATGCGGTTCGCCGCGCAAGCCGCTCCAACATCCTGCGCGGTCGCCGCGATCGGCAGGGTTTTAGCGATGGCGCCGTAGGTGCGCGTCTCACCCGGTGGGACCGCCTGCAGCGCCCTCCAGACCGCAAGTTCCACGGGCGAGCCGCGCAGATCGAGTGCCAAGTCGGTTCCGAGATGGGGAGCGTCGATCAATGCGACTGCCTTGGCGATAGCCTGCTCCAACCCGACCTGGTCAGGGACCAGTGCGGCGCTCGGGAAAGCGTCCTTCAGGTCGCGGAGCAGTTTTGCGCGATCGCTGCCGATGAAGAGGGCAGCGACGCCGCGGATACTTTCGGCGACCATGATGATCCCGAGACCGCTGTCGCCAAAGCCGAACCGCAGGGTCTCGGTGCTGGTATCGAGAATCGGCGCAATCATAGTCGGGACTCCTTTTTCGATGCGTGGTCCCAAGCATCGGCTTTCGCGGGCCTCTCGGCACTCCGACTCTTGCTTTCGAATTGGCTTGCGTCTACCAGCACGAGCTGGCGAACGTTCCCGGCAAGAGCATCAAGAGCGTGCTCGTCGAATACGGCCCGGGCGGCTACATCCGAGCGCCGAACTCCGGCCCGTCGAGCGGCCGCACTTCGCACTCGAGGTCCCACTCGGGGCCGTGAATCCGGAGGAACCGCTCGGTCAGCGCGATCGCCTCCTTCAGCGAGCTCGCTTCGAGGATTGCGTATCCGCCGATCACTTCCTTGGTCTCCATGAACGGGCCCTCGGTCGTCGTCAACTTGCCGTGGCGCGAGCGGACGCGCACGCCTTCCTTCGTGGGACGCAGGCCCGCGGTGCTCACGAGGCTGCCAGTGCGGGTCATTTCTTCGATCAGCTGGCCCATGTCGTTCATGAGCTGCTCGCTCGGCACCTGGTCGGTGTTCTCGTTCACGCGGATCATCGACAGGAATCGCATGTTCGTCTCCTTAGTTGGGGTCTGCCCCCGAATTGGAGTCGGGGATAAGTGCTAGTCGAACGGCGGGACGGTAAATCGACAAGCCACAGGAAGGCTCGGAGGCCCCTAGATGAGTACGTGAAGGAGTCCAAACGCGACACTGTTCCACTATTCGAAATCGTTCCAATGCCTCAATACATACAAGATGAGGGCGAGCGCAATGGCCGCGCCGACCACGATCTTATTCCCGGGTGCCGCTTTCTTGTCGTCATAACATCGTCCGTAAACTCCTCAGAACCGGCCCCTGGGCCCGTAGTCTAGGTGAGGAGTTCGACGTGGGAGCGGTGTATCAGAGACGACGGTCAGTAGATCACGTCAACCGGGACGCCGAACAAATACCCGGCGCCGCGTTCGGTACAGATGTATTTCGGTTTCGTGGGGTCCACCTCGAGCTTGCGCCGCAGCCGCATGATCTGCGTGTTGACGGACCGGTCGTAGACGTCGTCGTTGTGCAGCCGCGACATGTCGAGGAGCTCGTCGCGTGAAAGAACGCGATTGGGCGCCCCGAGCAACACGACCAGCAGACTGAACTCGCCATTAGTGAGCGGCACAGTCTGGCCATTGCGGTTCCTCAGGCGCCGGGTGTTCAGATTCAGTTCCCATATATCGAAACGGTAGGCACGGATGCCCTTCGGCCGCCCCTGGCGTACCTCGCGCCGGCAGCGGCGCAGCACGGCGCGGATCCGTGCGAGCAGTTCGCGCGGGCTGAACGGTTTGGTCAGATAGTCATCGGCGCCCAATTCCAGACTCATCACCCGGTCCGCTTCTTCGCGCCGACCCGTGAGCATCACGATCGGGATCGCCGACTCATCGCGCAGCCGACGTACCAGCGCAATTCCGTCCTCAGGCCGCAGCATGAGGTCCAGCACGATCAGATCGACCACGTCGTTGGCGAGCACCGCCTGCATCGCGCCCCCGTCGGCGACGGTCGAGACGCGGAACTCGTACTGGCCGAGATAGTCGGTAATCGCCTTACCGATGATGGGGTCGTCGTCGACAGCCAGAACATGCGCCAGCGCGGTCGCTGGCGCTCGGGCTTGGATATTCATGACGGCTTCAGCGCTCATCGCGGGACGACTCTAGTTACTGGCTCGTTGCGACACCGTTCGGTACCAGGCCTTCGGCATCCCAGACCCAACCGCCGCCGATCGCCTTGTAGAGGTTCGCGTAGGACTGGAAGAGGTTCGACTGGGCAGTCACGTAGGTCAGCTCGGCGTTGAACAGCGACTGTTCCGCGTTGGCGACTTCGAGATAGATCGTCGCGCCTTCTTGGTAACGCAGCTGCGCCAGGTCGCGGAACTTCCTGAGCTCCTCGACATTGCGCGCCTGCTCGTCGCGCGCCTGCTCGAACTTGGCCCGGTCGACCAGGGCGTCTTCCGTGTCCTGGAAGGCGCTGATGATGGACTTCTCGTAGCTGTGCAGCGCCTGGCGTTGCACTGCCTCGGCTTGTGCCACCTGGTTCTCGATCCGGCCGGCATTGAAGATCGGCGCAACGATGCTGCCGCCGAATGACCAGGCCTTAGAGGGTCCTTTGAACAGATTTGACAGTTGCGCGCTTTCGACGCCGAGCAGCGCGGTCAGGCTGATGTCGGGAAAATAGGTGGCCTTGGCGACGCCGATGTCGGCGTTCGCGGCCACGAGCTGCTGCTCGGCCTGGTGGATGTCCGGCCGCCGCTCGAGCAGCGACGCCGGCAGTGCCGCCGGCACGGCCGGAAACATCAGGTGATCGATGTCGTGCCCGCGCGGGATCGGGCCCGGATTGCGGCCCAGCAGCACGCTGATGAAATCCTCCTGTCGGGCGATCTGGCGCTTGAGGTCGGGCACTTGCGCCGCCGCGGCGCGGTATTGGGACTCGGCCTGCCGATAGTCGCTTTCGGGAATGGCGCCGCCCTCGAAGCGAATCCGTTGCAGGCGTGCGGACTCGGCCAGCGTTTGCGAGGTGGAGCGCGCGATCTGGAGCTGCCGATCGAGGGCGCGAAGCTGGATGTAGCCGTTTGCGACCTCGGTCACCACCGTCAGAACCACCGTGTGACGTCCTTCCTGGCTGGCAAGCAGGCTCGCACGAGCCGACTCCGTTTCGCGGCGCAGGCGCCCCCACACATCCAGTTCGAAGCTTGCCGACAGATTCAGTCCGAAGTCGTTGAACGTGCCGCCGCGCGGCACGGCGGCATTGGTGCTGGCGCGCTCGCGCGCGGCGTTCGCTCCAGTCGTGACCTGCGGAAACTGCGCGGAGCGGGTGATGCCGTATTGCGCGAACGCCTGATCGACATTGGCCGTCGCAATCTGGAGGTCCTTGTTGTTCTCGAGAGCGGTCCGCACGAGCTCCGCCAGGACCGGATCCTGGAACTGGTCCCACCAGGCCACGTTCGATATCTCAGCGCCCTCGGTCGTGCCGAGGCGCCAGGCGGGCGGCACCTCGACGTCCGGGCGGCGATAGTCCGGCCCGACCGCGCAGCCCGACAGGGCCACAGCGAACACCGCCAGCGCCGTCAGGACGCGCAGCCCCTTGATGTTTCCGATCCGATCGAGCATGGGCGGACCTCTGCGCTAGTCAACGAGTGATGTAGACGGCTTCGGACCGGCGGCCCCGGGTGCACTTCCTGCGCCAGAAGCCGAGTTCATGCCCGCGCGCCGGAAGAACCATTGGCCCTCGCTCAGCCGCTGCAGCAGCACAAAGAACACCGGGATGAAGAAGACTCCGACGACGGTTGCCGCGAGCATGCCGAACACGACACCGGTTCCGAGCGCCTGCCGCGCCCCCGCGCCGGCGCCGGACGCGACGGCCAGCGGAACGGCGCCGAGGATGAAGGCGAACGACGTCATCAGGATCGGCCGCAGCCTCAGCTTCGCGCCATCCAGCGCCGACTGTTCGATCGACTCGCCTTGCGCCCGCCTCAACCTGGCAAATTCGAGGATCAGGATCGCATTCTTGGCCGCGAGCCCGATCAGCATGATCAGGCCGATCTGCGTGTAGACGTTGTTGTCCATGTGCCTCAGCAGCAGGCCGAGAAACGCGCCGAGCACCCCGAACGGAACCACCAGCAGTATGGCCACCGGCATCGCCCAGCTCTCGTACAGGGCGGCGAGCACCAGAATCACGAACAGCAGCGACACCGCGAAGATGTAACCGGTTTGCCCGCCGGTCTTCTTCTCCTGGTAGGTCGCCTCGCTCCACTCGTAGGTGTAGCCCGCCGGGAGCCCACGCGCCAGCTCCTCCATCGCAGCGATAGCCTGCCCGGAGCTGTACCCGGGCGCATTGACGCCATTGATGGTGGCGGAGCTGTAGACGTTGTAGCGCTCGTAGTACTGCGGCCCATTGAACGTCCGGCTGGTGACGAGCGTGCCCAGCGGCACCATCGCGCCGATGTCGCTGCGCACGTAGTAACGGTTCACGTCGTCGGGCTGCGTGCGCTGCGCTGCCTCGGCCTGCGCCTCGACTTTGTAGGTGCGCCCGTACAGGTTGAAATCGTTGATGTAGAAGCTGCCGAGCAGCGTCTGCAACGTGAAAAACACGTCGCTCAAAGGCACTCCGACCGATTTGACCTTGTCGCGGTCGACGTTGAGCTCGATCTGCGGAATGCGCGTATCGAAGGCGCTATAGGCGAATCCGATCTCGGGACGCTTGCGCGCTTGGGTCAGAAGCGTCTGCAGTACCTGCGAGAACTGCGCCGTATCCGCGCCGGCGCGGTTCTGCAGGACGAACGTGAAACCGCCGGCCGTGCTCAATCCGCGAATCGGAGGTGGATTGAGCACGAGCACGCTCGCATCCGTGATGCTCGAATTCAGACGCTCGTTCAGCGTCCGCACGAGCGCCTCGACGTTCTGGTCGGGCGTCTTGCGCTGGTCCCAGGGCTTGAACCGTATGAAGGCCGTTCCGTTGTACGACGTGGTCTGGCCGGTCAACAGGTTGAAGCCGCTGATGTAGACGACGCCTTCGACGCCCGGTACTTGGCGGGCGATGCGCGTCATCTGCGACATCGCCTGGTCGGTGCGCTCGAGGGACGCGGCCGGCGGAAGGGTCACCAGCGCGTACACGGCGCCCTGATCCTCCGGCGGCACGAGCCCCGTGGGACGGGTCGCGATCAGCCCGCAGACTGCGACCAGCAAGGCGCCGAAGGTCAGCATCACCATGGCCGCGTGGCGCCCCATGACCGCGACGCTGCGTACATAGCCGTCGCGCGAGCGATCGAACAGCCGGTTGAACGCTGCGAAGAAGCGGCCGAGTGGGCCGGTCTGCGCCTCCTCTTCGACACGCCGCAGCAACAGCGCACTCATCGCGGGCGTGAACGTCAGCGCGCAGATTGCCGACAGCGCGACCGAAACGGCGAGGGTCAGCGCGAACTGCTTATACAACGCTCCTGTCAGGCCTCCCAGGAACGCGATCGGAACGAACACCGCGGCGAGCACCAGGGCGATCGCGATCACCGGACCGCCGACGTCCGCCATGGCCGACTTGGCCGCTTCCATCGGGGAAAGGTTTCCGGCGTCGAGGCGCTGCTGCACCGCTTCCACCACCACGATCGCATCGTCCACCACGATCCCGATCGCAAGCACCAGACCGAACAGCGTGAGCGTATTGATCGAGAAGCCGAGTGCCGAGAACGCTGCGAACGTACCGATCAGCGAAATCGGCACGACCAGGATCGGGATCACGGTCGCACGCCAGCTCTGCAAAAACAGGTACACGACGACCACGACCAGGACAAACGCGACGAAGAGCGTCTTGACAACCTCCTTCAGCGATTCGGTTACGAACGGAGTCGTGGTGTACGGGATCGAATAGGTCAAGCCCACCGGAAAGTGCTGTGCCTGATCGTCCAGGACCTGCTTGACCTGCTTGGCGACGTTCAGCGCGTTGGCGTCGGGCTGCAGGTAGATGCCGATCAGGGCGGACGGAATGTCGTCGTTGGCGGCGCCCTGCGTGAAATCCGCAGCGGACAGTTCCACGCGCGCGACGTCTTTCAGCCGCACGACCTGCCCGTTGCCCGCTTCGCGAAGCACGATGTTCTCGAACTCCGAGACGTTGGCCAGGCGCCCCTTCACGAACACCGTGTACTGCAACTGCTGGCCGTGGGGCGTCGGAGGCAGCCCGAAGCTGCCCGAGGGCGCTATGACGTTCTGCTCGCGCACCACGTTGGCGATGTCGGGCACCGTCACGCCGAGCCGCGCCATGCGCTCGGGGTCGAGCCAGATGCGCATGCTGTAGTCGCGCTCGCCAAAAATCCGCACCTGCCCAACGCCGGGCACGCGGCCGAGCGCGTCGTACAAGTTCAGCAGCGCATAGTTGCTGATGAAGACGGTGTCGTAGCGCCGGTCCGGCGACGTCAGCGCGATCACTTCGAGAAAGTCGCTCGTGGTCTTGCGCACCGTCACGCCGTTGCGGATCACATCGGAGGGGAGTTGGCTCTGCGCGATCGCGTAGCGGTTCTGCACTTCAACGGCATCGATGTTCTTGTCGGTGCCGATGTCGAAGGTCACGGTCAAGGTGTACGAGCCGTCGTTGCCGCTCTTCGAGCTCATGTACAGCATGTCCTGCGCGCCGTTGACCTGCTGCTCGATCGGCGCCGCGACGGATTGCGCCACGACATCGGCGTTGGCGCCCGGGAACGTGGCCGTGACCTGCACCTGCGGTGGAACGACCTGGGGATACTGTGCGATCGGAAGGCCGAGCGCCGCGAGCGTCCCGACCAGGACCATCAGCAGCGCAATGACCGAGGAGAAGACCGGGCGCTCGATGAAGAAGTTGAGCATGACTCCTCCCTATCGGCTCGTCGGGCCGGCGACGGCGCCCGCGTTGCTGTCGGCGGCCGGGGCAACGATCCTGGGTTGCACCGGAATGCCGGGTTTCAACTTGGCCGCCCCTTCGACCACCACGCGGTCGCCTGGGCTCAGCCCGCTGTCAACCACCCAGTCGGTGCCCACGCGGTAGTTCGCGGCGATCTGCCGGGACTCGACCTTGTCGCCGGCGGCAACGACGTACACCGATTTCAACCCTTGCAATTCCTGGACTGCTCCCTGGGGAATGCGGATAGCACTGCGGCTCTCGAAGCCGGGCACGATCACGCGCGCGAACATCCCCGGACGAAGCAGGCGCTCGGGGTTGCGGACGGAGATGCGTGCCTGCAACGTGCCCGATTTCTGGTCGATCGCCGAATCGATGAAATCGAGCGCGCCCAGCAGCGGGTAGTCGGTGCCGTCGGCGAGCCGCAGGCGAAACGGCGGCGCGTCACCCGAGCGCTCGTCGGGCGGGTGCTTCAGCCGTTTTTCCAGATCGAGGAACTGGTATTCGCTGAGGGTGAAGCTCACCCACATCGGGTCGCTCGAGTACAACGTCGTAAGCAGCGTCTGCTGCGCCGTGATCAGGGCCCCGGGTTTGACCTGCGAGCTGCTGATGAAGCCGTCCCGCGGCGCCCGCAGCGTGGTGTATTCGAGGTTCAGCTCCGCGTTGCGAAGCAGCGCTTTCTGCGCATCCACCAGCGCCGCACTGGCGTGCTCCTGGGCGACGGCGTTGTCGTAGTCCTGCTGGCTCACCGCCTTTTGCGCGATCAGGTTCGCGTTGCGCGCCAGTGTCTGCTGCGCGTTGAGCAGATTCGCCTCGGCCTGAGCGAGGCTCGCCAGCGCCCGCTCGAGCTGCGCCTGGAACGGCCGCTGGTCGATCACGTAGAGCAGGTCGCCCCTAGTCACGTGAGCGCCGTCGACGAAGGCCTGCCGCTCGAGCAGACCCGTCACCTGGCTGCGGATCTCGATCGTGGCCGGCGCCTGCGTCTCGCCGACATATTCATCGTAAACGGTCACCGGCTGCGCCTTGACTTCAAGCACCGACACTTTCGGAGGTGGCGGCGGCGTCGGCCTGGCGCTGCTCTCGCAGCCAAGAACGGCCAGGCTCGCCGCCGCAGCGGCGACCCAGCGAGGGACGTATCGTGGAGCGTTGCTGTTCATCATCTCGGATCCCTCTCTTTCGAGTCGGTCACAGCCTGTTCAGCAAGGGCCATGCCTGCGAATCGAATCGGTGTTGCTTTGCTTGCAAGCGAAGGAACAACAAGGACTTACGGATCGGTTGGGACAAGACGCTTCGCAGGAGACAGGGGCAATGCCGGCGGGCGGGTGCCAATCGGCTGGCACGCCCGCCAGCAGGCGGGCATTTACTGCTACATCAGAGTCGAAGGGGTGCTGGCGATGGGCTTCGCACCTCATCGTTGCCGGAAAGCGCGCGGATCCTCACGAGCGCCGCAAGCTGTGTGGCACGCACCCGGGCTTGGTCGCGCCGGCCGGGTCCGAGGCGTGCTCCGAGAACTTCCATCTTGGACAGCGCCGCGATCTGCAACTCCTCGGGAAGCCCCGATTGCAGCGCAACCTCGAGCCACGCGTACGCCTCGACGAGGTCGCCGCGGGCGCCGGCTCGCGCAGAATCGTCGCTCACCTTTACCATCGCCGGCGTGCAGCCGGACTCTGCCGCCCTGCGATACATTGCCCGCGCGAGCCCAGGGTCGCGTGAGGTGCCCAACCCGATTTCAGCCATGACTGCGACGCTGTACATGCCATGCACGTTGCCGTGTTCGGACGAGCGCTGGAACCACCGAAAGGCGTTGGCATAGTCGCGGGGGAGGGCGATGCCGTACAGGTACATCGTTCCGAGGTTGTTCATCGCCTCGGCCGACCCGTGGTCGATGGCCCTCTGGTACCAATAGAGCGCCTTCGAATAGTCGCGGGGTACTGACGCTCCAAGCGAGTACAGCACCCCGAGATCGTTCATGGCTGCGGCGTTTCCGGCCTGGGCCGCCGCGACCAGCGGCTCGAGTGTGGTGGGAGCCGGCGTGGTCTCCGCGCCGGGTGCGGAGGGATTCGGGGCGTTGCGGTCCGCCTCGCCGGTCGGCGCCGTTGCTTGAGCCGCCGCTCCGGGTCCGGCCAGCGCCAGCAGAGCGCCCGCGGCGACTGCGGCAACGTAGATTCGTAATCGTTTCATCGAAGTCTCCTTGCGCTGGAAGGCTTCACGCTCGCGTGATCTCTTCCACGATGCTCTGCGTCAGGCAGTCCCCCGCGACGAAGCTCGCTCCCTGCCGGTGCATCGCCGCGAGGCAGGCTTTGCCCGCCGCGTCGATGAAGGTCACTCCCGTCAGGTCGACGGTGAGAACTGACTCGCGCCGACTTGAGACAGTCTTGAGCCAGCACGTCTCCAGTTCGAGCAGCCATGGCACCGCAAGGCGCCCTTCGAGTTGCAGCACGACGGCTCCCGGGCCGTCATGGACAGTAATTCGCAGCATCGTTCATGTCCTCGCTGGACAGTTGCCCTTGCCTGCTTTCGTTCAGAGCAATGGCCGTTCCAGCAAGGCAGCGCGGATTGCCCCGCCACGTAAGCGGTGCAACAACAAGGACTTAGGGATTGGCTGGGGCGGGATCCCCGATGGGAGAAACGACGAGTGCCAGGGGCCGAACGCCAACCGACGGGCACGGCCGCCAGCGGGTGGGCATTACTCAGGCCGGGAGATGCCGAGCTTCTTAATCTTCCACTGCAAGGTCGAGCGCCTCATCCCGAGGCGAGCCGCTGCGCCATCAGGACCGCCCACCACCCAACCGGTCCCGCGCAGCACGCCGACAATGTGTTCCCTTTCGGCGTCGGCGAGCGTAACTGCCTCAGCCGTTGGCTCTTCGGCCACCCCGGGTGCAGGCTGCAAGTCGCCCAGGGGAACCTGCAGCGATGGGCCCGGCGAGAGGATGACCGCGCGTTCGATGACGTTCTGCAACTCCCGAATGTTGCCGGGCCAGGGATATCGAACCAGCGCTTCCATGACATCGGAAGGGATCGTTTCGATCCGCCGACCCATCCGCTGGGCGAACCGCTGGGCGAAGTGGCGCACCAGCCCAGGGATGTCGTCCGAGCGTTCGCGCAGCGGCGGCAGCAGCAGCGGAAACACATCCAGGCGATAGTAGAGGTCGCTGCGGAATTGCCCGTCGGCGACCATACGGGCCAGATCGCGATTGGTGGCAGCCACCAGGCGCACGTCAACCCGAATCGTCCGTGTGCTGCCCAGGCGCTCGAACTCCTGCTCCTGCAGCACGCGCAACAGCTTGGGCTGCAGCTCCAGCGGGATGTCGCCGACCTCGTCGAGAAACAGTGTCCCATGGTGCGCCAGCTCGAAGCGGCCCGCCTTCTGGCCGATGGCGCCGGTGAAGGCGCCCTTTTCGTGGCCGAACAGCTCGCTTTCGAGCAGCCCCGTCGGGATGGCCGCGCAGTTGAGCCTGACGAAGGTGCGGTCGCGGCGGGGGCTGAGGTCGTGAATGGCGCGAGCGACGAGCTCCTTGCCCGTACCTGTCTCGCCGCGAATGAGCACGGTGGAGCCGGTCGGGGCGACCGTCTCGGCGAGCTTCAGGACCCGGTGCAGCACCGGGCTTTCCCCAACGATCTGGCCGAAGTTGTGCTCGGTGCGGACCTCCTCTTCGAGGTACGTCTTTTCCTTGTGGAGCTTGTCCCTGAGCGCCTCGATTTCCTGAAAGGCCACGGCGTTCTCGACCGCGACCGCTACCTGATTGGCAACGAGCTGCAGGAACCCCAACTCGGCCTCCACGTAGGCATCTGGCTGCTTGCACGCGAACGCGAGCGTACCTATCCGCCGGCGAGCAGTGGTCAGAGGAAGATAGCAGCCGCTCTGGACTCCATAGGGCGCCACTCGTTTCGCGAGCCCCTGCCACCGCGTCTCTCGGCTTATGCTCGAGATGATCAGCGGGCGCTGCGTCTGCCAGACCAGGCCCGCCGGGATGTCCTCGATGGGAATGCTGCCAGCAGGCGGGGGCGCTGTGGTTTCGGGCGGCTCCAAAACGCTTGTGCGCATGCTGTTGCTCGCCGCCTCGTACAGCTGCAGGCCAAGGTAATCGAACCGCACGACTTGATGGAGCCGATCGGCCAGCTCGTGGAACAGCGCCGACACATCGCGGTGCGAGACGATCGCCTCCGAGACGGCCAGCAGGGCCCGGTACTGCTGATCGGCGGAGAGTGCTTGTGTTTCTGTTTGCGGGGACCTCATGGCGGAAGCCACCCTGAGCCACTTGGCTGTTGTCGAATCCTGCCTGCTGGCGGCTGAACCTGGGCACCATGATACGCATCCCCAGGAGATGCTTTGCGAGTGGATTCGTCCAGCGCGGTCACCTCGAGCGTCGTTTGGGCAGAGGGTCGACGCCGAACCAAAGCAGCGCAGCGAACACGGCGCACGCCGACCCGGTTAGGAACGCCGCGTTCCAGCTGTGCGTGGCGGTCAGCATCGCAACCACCGGCGTTCCGATGATGCCGCCGACGTTGCCGCCGGTATTCAGTATGCCCGTTGCCAGCATGCTGTCGCTTCCGGCGATGCGCATGGCCGCCGCCCAGTAGATTCCCTCGGTCACTTCGATGGCCGCGAAGGCGCTGCAGAGGGCGAGTTCGGCGGAAATCGCGTCCCGGGCGTTCGCCGCGGCGACGAGCGCGAGTCCGCTCACTGGCAGGGCAAGCAGCGGAGCGGCGCGGAATCCCCAGCGCTCGCCAAGTCGCTTGCGCAGTGCGTCGCAGGCGCCGCCGCCGAGCGCGGCTCCGGCTCCAGCGGCGATGAAGGGCGCCGCGGCCAGCCATCCGCTGTCGATCGTGGAGAAATGACGCTCCTGGCGGAAATACAGAAACGACCAGAACGTGAGGAAATAGAACACGTAATTCATGACCAGGTAGGACATGGTCAGGAGCAGAAGACTGCGGTCGACAAGCAGTGCACCCACCCTTTTCGCACTCGGAAACGCGCTCGAAGTTTTAGCGGGCTCCAGTTCTTCGAGCTCCTCCCGGGAGACCCGCGGATGGTCGGCGGGAAGGTCGCGCGCGCGCGCATACCAGAACAGGGTCAGCGCGACCAATGGCGTGCTCGTCAGAAGCATCGCCGCCTGCCAGCTCATGGCGACCATCAGGTACGCGATTGCCGGCGGCGTGGCCGCCGAACCCAGATTCAAGCCGCCGCTGAGAAGTCCCTGCGCGAAACTCCACTGCCGCCGCGGAAACCAGGATTCGGTCGCCCCTGCAGTCGCCGGGAACACCGGTGCCTGGGCGGCACCGAGCAGCAACTGCGACAGCAACAGCACGATGAAAGCGGCGGTGCCCACAAACAGCGCCGGCGCGGCGACCGTGGTCACTGTCGCGGTCAGCCCAAGGATGCTGCAGGCCACGAGGGTCAGCCGCGCTCCGAATCTCTGCCCGACCCAGCCGCCAGGAGCCTGGAGCGCGGCGTAGCTCGCCAGGAATGCCGTGAAGAGCCAGCCCACCTGTACCTGGCTCAGGTCGAGGTCGGACATCATTCGATCCGCAGCGACTCCGATGCTCGCGCGTTCGACGTAGGCGAAAAACGAGAAGCCGAACAGGCCTGCGAGCATCGCCCAGCGAACCGGTACGGGTCGGGGTCTGGCAGGGCCCGCGGCGTTCGGCATCGCGCTCGGCCGGCGCGACGAATCGATCATCGGGCCGGTGCCGACGTTCGAATGGTAGGGTGATCCTGCAACGCGGCCAGGGGTGGACAACTCGCCGGATCGGAGTTATCGACCCGCGCTTCCGTCGTCGGCCATGAACTCGCAAAGCAGTCGATGGAAGTGGTGCGTGCACCGCTCCCGGGTCGGCGAATAACGGCCTTTCGAGTACAGGCTGGAGCGCAGGCCGCGCTGGACAGCGACCACGACGGCCTCGTCCTCAAGCTCGACCTGGTCCAGCCCGGCGCCGACGCCTGAACCGAGCTGGTTCCCGTCTCGGACGAAGCCCCGAAAGCAGACGCGCGTGCGTGCCGGCCCCAGCGGCACGACGAGGTTCAGTGACAGGCCCCAGGGGTAGAAGTTGAGCATCAGGTTGGGGAAGATCCAGAAGTAGTAGGCCGCGATGCGACGACCGTGGTCCGGGCTGGACGGCGGCAGATCGAAAGCCGGTGCTCCTTCGCGCGCGGGCCCGAGTTGGAGATTGGCATAGCGGTACAGCTCATCGCTGTAGCCGTCCATGTCCAACAGCTTCGACAGCGATGGATGGACGAAGGGCACGTGCAGCCCTTCGAGATAGTTCTCGACGTAAAGCGCCCAGTTCGCATCGAATTCGTAGTCGCGGCTGAGGTCTCGTTCCTGGACGAACTCGTCGACTGCAAGCCAGGCCAGCCTTGAACGCACGTCGCCGAGAAAAGCCTCGAGCGGCGCCGCAGCCGCCATCGACACGAAGCCGAGTGGCCCCCAGGAGCCCAGCGGCAGCTCGGGCAGGTCGTCGCGGCGCGACGGGAAATCCCGGGCATGCTCGAACGCCGGCATGAACGTCATCCGCCCCGCGAGGTCGAAGCGGCGCGAGTGATAGCCGCAGCGGATCTGCTCGGCTTGGCAGGATTCGTGAACCAGCAGGTTGCCGCGGTGTGTGCAGACGTTCGACAGGCAGCGCAGCACCCCGGCCGGGTCGCGCGCGAGCAACAGCGACTCGTCTAGGTAGCCAGGTAGCAGGTCCCGGGGCGACAGCGACCCGGGCGAGGCAACGTCGGCAAGATCGCCGATCCACTGCCAGCTGCGTGCAAAAACGCGCTCGCGCGAGCGGGCGAACACCGATTCGTCGAGGTAGAAGCGCTTATCGAGCGTGGAGGCGGCCCGGATGTCCGGGTCGACCTGGAAGCTGGGCGAGGAAGTCGTCATGGTGTCATCCTGCGCCGAGGCCCTTGTGACTGAAGCGATCGACCCGGCGTGCTCTCGATTCTGGCACGCGATCGCTTTCGCCGGGGCCTCACCTTGGAGCGCTACGTCGCATTGGTGATGGAAAGCGTGAGGCGCGGCTTGCGTGCCGCGCCCCACACTGAGCGACTCTCTTTTACCGGGCTTAGCGGTAATCAGTGGTATTCGCTCGCTCCCTCGATGTCAAGGGTCGAGCAATTTCGCCCGAGGCTCCGTTCGTTTTAGTTCTGCTGGCCGGGCGGGGTTGTCGACTCTTCAAACGGCCAGACCCCGCGCTCGAACCTGAGCGCCAGGAAGCCGTTATCTTGGCACGTGGTCTGCAGGCTCCGCGTCGCCGCATCCAAGTGGACTTGAGCATTGCACCAGTCCGGACCGCCGGCGACCCATTGAGAGCCATGATTGGATCCGGGACTCTTGGTGGTGGTGCCGGCCGGATTGTAGTAGGCGATCTCCCTCGGTCGCCGCGGATTACGAATATCGAACACCCGAATTCCCGAGTTGAAGTAGCCGCACGCCAGCGTCGTTGCAGGGTGCCGGTTGTCAACGCTGCAGTAATGGCTGCCGTACGTAAAGCTGGCGAGGCCAACCAGGTCGGGCAGAACGAGGTTGCAGTTGGCCGGATCGTGCACTTCCAGCGCGAGTTTCGACACCACCTTGGGATTCGTCTCGTCCCCGATATCGACGATGCGCGCCATGTTGAACGGCGTTAAGCCCGCGTTACAGGCTTCCTGCCAGCCCGCCATGCCGTTCAGGCCGCCTGAGCCCGATTCATCGACGGCGATCAGATACGGCTTGTCGGCGATCGTGACCGGTATCGTGTGCTGTGCATGCCCACCGTCCTTCCACACGAGCTTGCCTATCGCTTTGAACTGCGGATTGGGCGTTCGAGCCTGAATCTCGCTTGTATCCAGGATAAGAACACCGTTCCTTGCCGGCAGACTCGCGAAGTTTGCCGTCACGCCGGGATCGGTGTCGAGCGCAACGTAGGCGCGATTGCCGTCGTCGCTGACTGACAGGCCGTGGGCCAGCACGCCGGGATCCAACGTATACACCGTGATCAGCTTCGGATGCGCCGTGTCGGCGACGTCGATGGCCGTATATTTGGTCGGCGAACCGCGATCACCGCCGTAATAGGTCAGTCCATCGGGGGCGAAGGCTCCTTCATGGCCTTGAAGGGTGTCGCCGCTCGGCAACCCCGCTGCGTCCCCGTTGGTCGCCGTTCCCATCGCGATGCTTGACACAAGCTGCGGGTACCGGCAGTCGAGCGTGAGGTCGTACACGTCGAACTCAGGGCCTCCTTTGCCATTCTTTGCGCTCTCCGCCGCAAGGATCTGGCGCCTTGCGTTGGTCCGCAGAGATTCCCACGGATCAAGCATGGACACCGACGTCAGGTACCCGGTGGGGATCGGATTGGCTGCATGGGATGCATCGAGCACCACCGTTCCTAGGTGTGTCCTGGCGTTTGTGGCCGAAGATGTGTCGTAGTAGGCGCACTTATGCTCGGTGCTGTCTTGGAACCAGGCATGCTGCCAGCTTGCTCCATCGCCCCGGTTTTGGCCAACCAGCTCCAGGTTGCAGTTGAAGCCGTGGAAACCATTGGCGCGAAGTGCCGCCGGAACCTGCCCCTGCAGACCAGTCTCCGGATGGTCGTCCTCGCCGCAGCGCGCCTTCGCCACTGTACGGAAACGACTGTCGTCTTCTTCAGGCGCAGCCTGGCTCGAATCCGCCTCGGTCGCCGCGCTCATCGAAGTCGGCATCGAAGTCGGCATCATGGTCGGCCCACCCGATGCAGTTTGAGACGGCGCCGGCGACGCCATACCGGAACCGCCGCCACAGGCGGCGAGAAGAAGGATCGCCGACCCCGCAATCAACCACGATGCTGCGATGCAGTGGATAACAGTCTTTTCTTCGATCGGTGGCATGGTCGTCTCCTCCCAGGGGCCGAGCGATTGGTGCCGCGGGCGCAACCATCGATTCCCCGAGCCGCTACCCCGGCGCGCGCCCGGCTTCTGCGGCCATCTGTTTCTATCACGCCAAGCAGTCTTCCCACAATTGGACTTAGGTCGATGTGGTACCTCGCGCGGGCGCGAATCGGAGAAGTCTCGCTCCAGGTTCACGCCGCCGAACGATCCAGGCGCTGGCGAAGCAGCGAAGTCATTCAGTGATGTGGATCAACATCGGTGAAGAGGAGATGCCGCCCGCGCTTACGGTGAGTTGATAGTCACCGGGCGTGACTGCGGGGTTCAGGGAAAATTTGACGCTTTCGTGCCCAACGTTGCCGACGCCGGTTGACGTCCAGTCTCGAGAGCGGCAGTAGAAAATCAGGCCAGTGGAATTCTGAAGCCGCACGATAGGAAAGTTCTCGTTGCTTTGAACGTCATCGCCATAGGCCGACGCGTCGGATGGTCCGTTCAATTGTTTGCCGGTCAGAGTGAACACACCATCCTCGCCGCGCTCCACCGTTTCAATGACTGGCAGGTAAGCGGAGTTAGCAGACCCTTCGGGCGTGTACGCGTAGAGCTGGTTCGTGGCTCCGTCGTTGAACAAAACCTGTCCATTCGGAAGCACGATCATCCGGGTTATGAAGGCCGGAATCGCCGCCAGATTCGGGTCGGAAAGAGGCGGGCTCACCGGCGATATGTTTCCTTCCTGCGGATCGAAGTCAAACAGTTCCGTGGGGCTGCTGAAGATGCCGCCGAACACCAGAGCGATCTCTTCCGCGGAAGCGGTGGCATTTGCATTGATGTGGATCTGGTGCCGCGAGTCAATGCTGGTGATGAAAGATCCGGGCGGTATCACATCCGATTTCCCGTTGGCCTGGGCGACCGACCAGGAGACTTGGAGGCCCGCCGTAGAATGGATGTCAGTGATGACGACGGAGCCAGCCGCGGTGCCGCCCTGCCTGGTGACCGGATTCGGGCCAGCGTCGGCCGCAAGCAACACGTGCCCGTTCGGCATGAGCGCAGCCGGCGCATCATCGGCACCAAAATTAGCGTGCTCGATCGTCCCGAACGGATTGCTCAAGACGCCCTGAATATCCGGACCGGCCGACCAGGTGTTGGCTTTCTGGTCGTACAGCGCCGTGTGTTGATTCGCTCCGATCGCGAACGCGCGGCCATCCTGCAACCGCAGAACCGGACCCAGCTCAAAACCGAGCGCCCGGCTGCTAAGAAGAGGCAGCGTGCCACCTGCCGTGCCATCCGCTGGACTGATGCCGGTCCATAGGTTGTGCGCTTGATCGTAAACCTCGGCATAGCCTTGACCGGTCGCAATACTGTGAAACAGGTCGTAGGTGAGGATCAGTCCCCCGCTCAAGTGGGCCCAGCCTTCTTCGTCGCTGCCGTCGTTGTAGAACTTGTCGGCAGTCCGCGACCAGGAGTTGGACCGGATTGAATAAATGTAACTGGAACGGTTGAGAAGGTTGCCAGCCAGAATACGCCGGCCGGAAAGCAACGTGGACGGGTCGTCGCCGAAGCAGGCAAGCGGAGTGCCGGTGAAGGCGGCCGCCGTACTGGGTCCGGTCGAAGTCGCATTCGCCGACATGGTCACCTGGGTCGCCGAATCGACGCTTACGACGGTAGCGCCGGTTGGGATTCCCGTCCCGTTTACCGTCCAACCTGGCAGCATGCGGTCCGTCGAATAGATCGCGGTGATCGATGCTGAGCCCGTCGTAAGGTGGATGTCAGACGTGACCGTGATCGGGAAACATCCGCCCACCTGATCCGGGTAGTGCTCGATACCGGACCAGGAGTTCGCGATCGGGTCGTAGATTTCGCCCGAGGGCCCCCAGGTGGGATCGAGGTACGGCCCCGTATACTCGCCGCCCAAGACCCATACTCTGCCGTCTTGCAGGACATTTGAGGCGAAATAGAGGCGCGCGAAACTCATGGGCGCGAGGGTTGTCCAGGTGCCGTTCACATAGCTTCCGTGTGCGTCGGGGGTGAGCTGGAACCAGTGCCGAGCGTCGTCGCCGCTCTGAGCAAACACAGTTCCATCGGTCAGAAGCATCATGGTTATGACGGAGCCGCCGGGCGCCGGATTGGTTAATGGCGTCCAACTTGCAGCGACTGAGGGATTCGCGACCTGCGCATATCCCGTGGACGTAAGCGCCACCAGTCCGCAAGCCAAGACCAGGCCTATGGGCAGGACGCGGATTGGGTTGTCGACGCAATTTGTTTTGGAAGTCCGAACTGAACGAAGATCCACGCTCATCTCCCACCTTGATAGCCGCCTCACTGCGAGTCGCCGATTGAACGCCGAGGGTCGCAGCCTCGCAAGTAGGTCCGCTCCCACCGTTCGTACCCTGGACGTGGCATTGGTGTCACGAATGTCGGAGACCCGCTCGCCTTCTCGGGCCTGGAAGGCGTCCGTCTCCCGGGGGAGGTCATGAATACGTGTCGACTTTGGCGCGCTTACTACCCGCATCGCGGTAATGGGTCGCGTTGAATTTACTGGGGACACCCGCCGATTTACAGTCAGTTCACTTGCATTCGCGGGTTGATCAGTGAACTAGCTGGTTGATCTCGACGATCGGCATCAGAGCCGTCGACACGATCAGCGTGCGAGCACCCGCAACCATCCCGGAACCTTGACATCGTGTGGTACATGGCGTAGCACTTCGTGTGCGGAGAGTGCATTGACGAGGCGGCTCGGCTGTCGTCGGAATAGGGGAATTGCCATGAGCAAGCGTCATGTATTGACGGTGGCGGCAGTGGCCGTTGCCGTGTTTGGCGTGTCGCCCGTTCGGGCGGATGACCAGAACGTTGAAAGATTCCATGCCCACTTGGTGGGGTTTAACGAGATTGGTGGCTTGGGAGCAGGTGAGACAGGAGCCATCCTGTCCAGTGGCACGGGCACTGCCGATGTGGAGCTCAACAAAAGCGCCCAGACTGCCACTTACACGCTGACCTATGATTCCAACCTGAGCTCGCCGGTCCTGCAATCGCATATTCATTTCGGGAAGGTGCATGTGGCTGGCGGCGTCATGGTTTATTTTTGCGCGAATCCTCCCCTGGCGCCGCCCGCTGGGACGCCCACCCCTCCGACCTGCCCGGCAAGTGGCGGGACGGTGACGGGGACGTGGACCGCGGCGAACGTCGTGGCGATCCCGGGTCAGAACGTGTTGGCGGGCAACTTTGACGCGCTCGTAGAGGCGCTCGAGTCCAATACCGCCTACGCCAATCTCCACACGATGAACTTCAAGGCTGGCGAGATTCGCGGCCAGATGCGTTCCGAGGGCAAGGGGACCGACGACTAGGCCCGACATCGACCGTTGTCGAGCTCGCGCGGTCAAGCGACCGTCGTGGCTCGGGACTACGTGAGCCTTTTGCGCACATAGCAAGTCCTCCGCGACGCTCCTGACTCGCTCGCGAGGGTTCGCACGGAATTCTGCAGACCTGCCGCTGCCGCACTCTCGTCGGGGTTCACGCTGCCCTTTCATAAATTTGGGGTCAAGGCCACGAGGCGAAGACTCAGTCCCCGTTTGCACGCGCTCCGTCGCAGCACATCGGGACCGGATTGAGAGGCCACCACCGGATGATGGTCTCACGCCGTACGGACTGCCCATGACGGGGTATGGCGCGTCCGGTTTGTTTTGGTAAATCTATCGAGCCTTCCAGTGGAAATTCCTAGAACCAGGAGAGGAGCCGCTCATGCATGTCTGTCGGTTTGCCCTTCTAACGCTTGCTTCTTTTGCCTTCGCCGGTAACGCTGTGGCCAAGGACGCCGGTAATGCCACGGATGCCATCAATCCGCATTCGCCCCGCTACGGTCACCCCTACCGACATGGAGTCCACCCGACGCTGGAAACCCACGAGAAAATGAAAGCCTGGGCAGCCGCCAACCGTGGTGTGGTGCGGCCGGCCGATGCGGACCACAAAGAGCATGGCAATGGTGGCGCGACGCAGCCGGCTGTCACTGCTGCCACTGGCCCGGAGACCCTGAGTTTCGGGGGCGGCGTCGATTCGATCGGCGTGACCAGCGGCGCGCCCAAGGTGTACCTGGTGTTTTGGGGTACGCAATGGGGCGGCGAGGGTACGAACGGCAGCGGCTACACGACATTCACGGGCGACCCGAGCAACGCTGCACCCTACATCCAGGCCTGGATCAAGGGTCTCGGTACCAACAGCGAACTTTGGTCGGGAGTGATGACTCAGTATTGCGATGGATCGCTGGTTGCGGTTGGCGCCACCTCCTGTCCGAGCGGGGCGCCGCACGTGGGCTATCCGAGCGGCGTGCTGGCCGGCATCTGGTATGACAATTCGTCCGCTGCGCCGTCGCAGGCCTCGGGCAACCAGCTGGCTGTCGAAGCCGTCAATGCGGCGGGACATTTCGGCAACACGACACAAGCTTCGAACCGCTATGTGCAGTACGTGATCCTGTCGCCGACCGGAACCCACCCCGACGGCTTCAACACTCCGAACGGCGGTTTCTGCGCCTGGCATGACTACAACGGTGACACCACGCTGAGCGGCGGCGGCGCGGCATCCTCACCCTACGGCGATATCGCCTTCACCAACATGCCCTATGTGGCCGACCTGGGTGCCAGTTGCGGTGCGAACTTCGTCAGCAACTCGCTCGATGGCTACTCCATCGTGGGTGGCCACGAATACGCCGAAACGCTCACCGACCAGAATCCGGCGGGCGGATGGGTCAACAACACCGGCTCTTCGTTCACCGGACAGGAGAATGGGGACGAATGCGCTTGGATCAGCTCCGGCCAAGGCGCCGCGGCATTGGTGGCCTTCTCCACCGGTTCGTTCGCGATGCAAAGCACCTGGTCGAATGACACCAATCGCTGCGACATCTCGCACCCCATCGTGAGCGGCAGCGGCGGCACGCCGACGGCGAATTTCACTTTCAGTGCCAGTGGCCTGACCGTCACATTCACCGACACCTCCACGGATGCGGGCGGGACCATCGGCAGCCATTCGTGGACCTTCGGTGATGGCGGCACCTCGACCGCCGTCAATCCAACCCACACGTACACGGCGGGCGGAACCTATTCCGTCACCGAAACCGTCACCGACAGCGGCAACGGCTCCAACAGCCGCAAGACCAGCGACGTCACCGTCAGCGCGAGCGGCGGCACGCCCGTTGCAAACTTCACTTACACGATCAGCGGGCTGACGGTCAACTTCACCGATACGTCCACCGACTCGGGCGGCTCGATCGGGCAGCACAGCTGGAACTTTGGCGACGGAAGCACTTCGGCCGTGGCAAACCCCGCCCACACCTATGCCAGCGCCGGCACCTACAGCGTCAGCGAGAAGGTCACCGACAGCGTCAGCAACGTGTCCAGTACCAAGACCGTGAGTATCACGGTGAGCGCGAGCACGAGCACCCAGCTGATCGTCAACGGTGGCTTCGAAACCGGGATGGCGACGCCCTGGTCGCTGACTGCGGGGGTACTGTGCAGCAACAGCTCCTGCGCGGGCGAGACCGCGCACAGCGGTTCGTGGTTTGCCTGGCTGGACGGCTACGGCTTCACGCATACCGACACCGCCACGCAAAAGGTATCGATCCCGGCCGGCAAGACGACTGCCACACTGGCCTTCTACCTGCACATCGATACGCAGGAAGTCGGCACGATCGCCTACGACACGTTGAGGGTGCAGGTGCTGAACAGCTCCGGCACCGTACTGGCGACACTGGCCACTTACTCCAACGTGAATGCCGCGTCGGGTTATTCGCTGAAGAGCCTGAACATGAATGCTTACATCGGGCAAACGGTTCAGATCAGGTTCCTCGGCCACGAGGATTCGTCGCTCGCAACATCGTTCGTGATCGATGACGTCACCCTGACCGTGCAGTAGATCGAGTCATGCCCTTCGGCAGCCTGCCGGCGCGACGCAAGTTCGTCGTGCAGGCTGCCGGTGCTTCGCTGCTCGCGCTGCTGCCGCTGAGGGCAGGGGTCGCGGCCGAATATCAGCCGCCTGGATCGGAACCGGGCCCGGCGCCGCCGCGACGGCCGCGGGTCGCGCAACCGCGGATCGAGCTTGCGCCAGCTGCGATCGAAGTCGCTCCTGGCTCGCGCGTGCAGTTCATTGCCCGTGCGTCTGGTGGAGAGGCGATCCTATTTTCGGTGAATTGGTCGATCCGTGAGGGCACGGCCGGAGGAACGATCGTGCCGGCGAGCAAGCGCCAGGCCGACGGCAGCTGCACGGCGGAGTATCAGGCGCCCACCGTCGGCAGCGGTCCCTTCCATGTGATCGCCACACTGCGCGAATTCCCGGCGGCGGTGGCAGAGGCCAGCGTACAAGTGCGGGCGCCGCGGTGAGCAAGATTTCCAGTGGGTAGCGCGTTATCGACCGCCTCCGTACTTCTCGATCATCGCAATCGGCTGTCGTGCCTCACCCTTCGTCGAGTTCCGCAACAAGCCGTGGACCGACCACCGGCGTCGCGTCACTCCGCAAAGTGGTAAGAGATCCCGACCCAGGCTCCCCTTGGAGCTCCGATCGACCTGAACTGCTCCGGCGTCCACCTCGCAGGGTTCGGATCGAAGGCGTGGCCCGGCAGGTGAAACGCGTTGGCGCTTAGAACGCCGTACGACGAGTAGAGCCGGTCGAACAGGTTATCGACCTTCGCGAAGAGTTCCAGCCTTTGGGTTAGCTTGACCTGCCCGTTCAAATTCACGACAGCGAAGCCGGGCACCGGGCCATGCACATCCGCGTTGTTCTCGTCACCCCGCGGGAAAGTCGAAGACTGAGCGATTACGTTCAGGCTGGCGCTCCAGCGCGCGCTCGGTGCGTACTCCAGATCGAGTTTGGCGACCTGAAGGGGGATTCCCGGCAGGCGGTTTCCCGGCTGCACCCGGATGTCGGCGCAGGTCTGGCAGGCCAGGGGCTGCGCGGTCGAGTTGTCAGGGCTGTTCAGAGTCAGCGGGGTCCGGTAGGTAGCCTGAATGTAGGCGTAGTTGATGCGCCAGGTGATCGGCTTCAGGACACCATTGAGCCCAAGCTCGATGCCCTGGCGGCGTGTCTGGCCGACGTTTTGGAAGTATCCCGTGCTCGTGCCGCCACCCCCGCTGCTGATGAACTGGATATCGTCGTCCAGCAGGCTTCGGTAGATCGCCGAAGACCAGGAGACCTTTCCTAGGCTTCCGCGCGCGCCGAACTCCGCGGTCTTTGAGACCACGGGCTTGAGCGCCGGGTCGGCGGTAAACGCGTTCGGGAGGCTGCAGGGAGCGCTCGGATCGGCGCAGGTCAGTTCCACTGGCGTCGGCACTCGCATGCCTTCGTTGTAGGACACATAGGCCGTTACGGAAGGGACCGGCGTGAAATTCAGCCCGACCGCAGGGTTGAACCTCCCGAAGCCGTGATCGCCGTTCAGTGCGGTACCGAGCTGGTCCCGCAGGTGCAGGATCGCACGGTTGAAACGGCCCGCCAGCGTCAGGGCGAGCGACTGGGTGATTTCGAACAGATCCGTGGCGTACAGGCCCAGGCTGTCGTCGGTCGAATGTAGACTGGTTTGCAGCCGGATGGGCTGGGACGAAAAGGTGCTGCGGTCGGGCGCGACGGGCGCATCTTGATTGAATTGCCTGAAGTCGATTGTGCCGTGGTCGATCGCCGCCCCGACCGTTGCGTTGTTGCGATGCCCGAAAAGGTCCGAAATTCCGTTGTACTGCAGCGACAGGCCGTCGCGGTCCTGGTCGATGCCGTTGGTGATGTTGTTGGCCGGAAAATTGCCGGGTGCGAGCGGCAGCGTGGGATCGAAGTTGTTGTTCACGTTGTTGTTGAATATCGACGAGCGCACGGAGCGGAAGTAGACATCGGCCGACAAGACCTGCCGCGCGGTCAGCGCATGCGAGGCCTGCAGGTTGGCGAACCACAGCTTGTTCCGCTGCCAATCGGGATACGAGTAGATCTGGCGCGGGTCGCCGAGAAACGACAGCGGAATGGTCTGATTACCTTCCGCGTAGTTGTCGGCGTAGGTGAGGCTTCCGTCGATGTCGGTGTCCTCGGTCTGGTAGCCGAGCTTGGAGAAGACCTGCCTCAGGCGCGACGGATTGTGCTGGGCCCAGCCATTGTCGTTGGTGACGCGGCCCGCAACGAAGTACTCGGCCTGCGTGCCGTGCCCGCCCGAGGAAATTTCGGCCGTCCTGCGACTCCAGGAGCCGTCCTCGACCGAAGCGGTCGTACCAGGAAATTCGAAGCCGCTCTTGGTCGACACGGCGAGGGCGCCGCCAAGGGTGTTCAGGCCAAACACCGGATTCGATCCTGGGATGACCGTAATGCGGGAGATGGCAGCCGGCGGGATCAGGTCCCAGTTGACGGTATCGCCGAAGGCTTCGTTCACGCGCACGCCATCCACAAAGACGGAAATGCCCTGAGGCGTGCCCAAAATTGGTGAGGCGGTGAAGCCACGGAAGTTCACGTCGGCCTGCAGGGGACCGCCCTGTGTGTCGTTGATGTTCACGCTGCCGAGGTTGCGCTCCAGCGCCTCCGACGAATCCATCGGATGCGACTTCTCGATCTGCTTGGCGCCGATCGTCTGTATGTTGGCAGGCACCTGATTGATGTTGACTCCAAGTCCGGGCAGCGGCGCCGGCGCGATCACCTCCAGGGTCGGGATCTCGTTCGTCACCGGCTGAGCGGTCTGCTCGGCAAGCGTCGTATCCTGTGCGTGGGCCGTGAGCGAAAGCGCTCCGGCCGCGAAGGCGCCCGCGCAAAAACGTGGAAAATGGCTCCAAACGCTTCTCGAGGCCTTCATACGGAATCCTCTCCCGCGATGCTCTTTCGTTCTTATCGTCTTTGCGCGCCGCCAGCAATGCTCCGTAACGCGCCATCGCTGTCCGGAGCTCTGGGAGGCAAGCAAAACCCCGGCCGGACCGCAGCGGCGCTCGAAGTGTCCCATCAGGGCCTCGGGAGTTTTTCCCGAAATCGATTAACGGCCTCGAAATGAATCGTTCCGTGAGCCGCGCGCAACGGGATCTGCTGGTCGTCGGGCTACTTACTGCGGCCTTCGCGCTGCTGTCGGTGAAACTCGATCTGAGTGAAGGCCTCTTCCGATGGACACATGCCCGTGAATGGCTGCAGCTCGACGAGCTTCCACAGATTCTGCTGGTGTTGGCGGGACTTCTGTTCTGGTTCGCATGGCGGCGCATGCAGGAGTTGAAGGACGAACTCGACCGGCGCACGACGGCGGAAGCCGGGCTTGCCGCGGCGCTCGCGGAAAACCGCCGCCTGGGTCGTCAAGCCGTCGAGCTGCAGGAGTCCGAGCGTCGAGCCCTCGCGCGTGAAATGCACGACGAGCTGGGCCAGTATCTGGTCGCCATTCGGATGGACGCAACCACCATCCGCGATGGTGCTGGTTCGAATCGCGAAAACGTATGCGCCGCCGCCGCCATGATCGTTGCCCACGTCGACCATGCACAATCGGCGGTGCGAGACATCATCGGACGGCTTCGGCCAGCGGGCCTGGACGAACTCGGGCTGGCCGCAGCTCTGGAGAATTGCGTCGAAGAATGGCGCCGGCGCCTGGCCGGGGTCGACGTGGAGTTTCTCGTCCAGGGCGAACTGGACAACCTCGGCGAGGACATCAGCCTGGCGTTATACCGATTGACGCAGGAGTCGCTCACCAATGCCTCCCGTCACGCCGCCGCCGCCCGGATGCGGATCGTGCTCAGCGAGGATCACGAACCGGCCGGGGTTGGGACGATTACGTTTGTCGCGGAGGACGATGGCCGCGGGACCACGTTGCCTCCGAATGGCCGCGGTTTCGGCCTTGCCGGAATGCGTGAACGGGTTCAGTCACTCGGTGGCATGTTCGTGGTCGACAGCGGCCCCGGAGCAGGCTTCAGGCTGCGGGCAACGATCCCGCGCGTTCCCGGCAAGATCGCTGACGAGAGCTGAAACCGATGACGCTGACCGTCCTGCTGGTCGACGATCACAAGGTTGTGCGGGAAGGCTACCGGCGCCTGCTCGAGCGCGACACGTCGTTATCGATCGTCGCCGAGGCCGGCACTGCGGCCTCGGCCTATCGAGCGTTCTGCGAATTTCATCCCGAGGTCGTCGTCCTGGATATCGCCATGCCGGGCGCCAGCGGCATGGATGCAATGCGCCGCATACTGGCGCGCGACGCTGCCGCCCGAATTGTCGTGTGCAGCATGTACGAGGACCCCATTTACATAGAGCGCTCGCTGGATAACGGTGCCAGCGGTTATGTGACGAAGGCAGCTGCCGCAGAGGTGCTCGCAGCGGCAATCAGGGCAGTGGGCCAAGGCCAACGTTACCTGAGCCCGGACGCTGCTGCAGCCCTGGCGGGTTGGCAAAAACGCCGGCGCAATGCACTCGCCACACTCGGCGCGCGGGAGATGGAGGTGCTGCGTCAGCTCGTTCGGGGAGCCTCACTGGTGGAAATCGCTTCGGCGATGAATTTGAGCGAAAAGACGGTGGCCAATTACCAGACGCTGATCCGACAGAAACTGGGCGTGCGCAATGCCGCCCAGTTGGTGCACGCCGCCGCAGGATTCGGCATCGGTAGTGAGAGCGGGCGGCAGGCGCGCTAATCGATCGAGCTCATTCCATTGCGAATCGCGAATTTGACCAGCGCAACCAGGTCTTCGAGCTGCAGCTTCTCCATCAGTCGGGAGCGATACGTCTCGACGGTTCTTGGCGACAGATGCATCAGCGCCGCGACCTCGACGTTCGACTTGCCTGCGGTGATCAACCGTATGATCGAGCGCTCGTTGGCTGTGAGCGATTCGATTGCCTGGCGTTCAGCGATGAGTCTTTGGTTCTGAAGAATGCTCCTCTCGGCCACAACTTCGCCAGGCGGCGATTTCCCCGCCACGCCCCTCCACGTTGCGGCTGCAAGCTCGTCGCCTGCCGAACCTTCGTTCCCATCGCCGGGCGCCGCCGTGTTCAGCAGCCCATCAATGCGGTGCGCCTCAGCCGCAAAGAAAGCCTGGTTTCGCCGCAGCGTGTCTTCGGCCTGTTTCCGCTCTTCAATGTCGGTGCTCGTTCCGTACCACTTGACGATGTTTCCCTGCTCATCGCGAAGCGGCACGGTCCGGATCAGGAACCAGCGATATTGGCCGTCAGCGCGGCGCAATCGCATTTCATCCTCGTACGGCTCCCCGGCCGGCATCGCTGCGCGCCACTTCTCCAAGACTCTTGGAGCGTCGCCGGGATGGATCACGCTCGTCGGCGCCTCAAGATACTGGTGCAAAGAAACGCCTGCATAGTCCAACCAGCGCTGGTTCAGGAAATCGACGGTGCCGTCAGGCAGAACGCTCCAGGCCATCGTGGGAATCGTGTTGATGACAAGACGAAGGCGGTCCTCACTCTTGCGAAGTGCATCTTCAGTGCGCTTGGCTTCGATCGCCACGCGCGCCATCTGCACTGCCATGTCGATCAGTTGAATATGCTGTGCAGACGGCAGGCGCGGTTTGGTGTAATACATGGCGAAGGTTCCGAGAACCGCGTTATCGTCCGATAAAATCGGCGTGGACCAGATCGCGCGCAGGCCATTGCGGACGGCGATGTGGCCAGCGTCCTTCCAGAGCGGGTCGTTTTTGGTGTCTCGCGTATATACCGGCTCGCGGCGAAAAGCGGCCGTGCCGCACGAGGCCATGCTGGGCGCTATTCGAAGGAACGCTTCGATGTTCCGCTTGTAATCTTCCGGAATGTTCGGGGCTGCGACAAAATGGAGATTGTGCCCATCGGAATCCACCAGCAACACTGCGCAGCGCATGTCTGGAGTCTGATCCTCGATCAGCTTGACCAGTGTCTCGAAGATTTCGGCAAGGGACGCCCTGTTCGCAACACGTTCGAGGACCCGGCGCTGGCATTCCAGAAGCTCAGACCAGGCCTGCCGCTCGATGGATTCTTGCGTCACTTGCGAGCTCCTGGTCGAGCGTCGATCCCGTTGCGCGCCAGCAGCAGCGTGCCCATTGCCTTGGTCCGACGTGCAGCATCAAGATCGCCTCCGGCAATAATCTGTTCATCGGCAACGGCTTCAATGCGCAAGGAAGCTTCACGCACGTTGGGCTGCAATGATGGGACGGGTTCACGCCACGACCTGCACTCCGTGCCAGAAGGCGCAGCGCCCCTCGATCTGTTTCGCCGCCTCGCTCGGGGCGGCGTAATACCAGACCGCGTCGGGATTGACGCTGTCGCCCACCACCAGGTCGTAGTAGCTCGCGGTACCCTTCCAGGGGCACACGGTGGTGGTCGAGCTCGCTCGCAGATATTCGCGTTTGACCGAGGCGAGCGGGAAATAGTGGTTGCCCTCGACCACCACGGTGTCCGGGCTGTCGGCGATCACGGCGCCGTTCCAGAGGGCCTTCATGCCGATCGTCCCTTGGAGGTTGGATCGTTTGACTTTGCTCGGTCGCCATTTGAATTGCGCCTCCCGAGCGAGCTTCCGGGCCGCGTCGGCAGAGTCGGATCGCTCGCCGGGAAAGTCTCTTCGAGCGCTTCGTCCAGCACCCATTCGTCGTACGCCGCCGTGCCGGGAGCCGGAACGGGGTCCATCGTCGTCGTGTCCACAGTCGAATCCTTATACGCGTGCCCTCATGGCTCAGCAGATTGCCACAAGAGGCTCGCGTGCGACCATGTCAGCGGCAAGGTGCTGGTGCGGTCGCCGAAAACGCTGCCCGACCGGCGCTCATTGACCCTGCGGCTCCATTTCGTGGACGATCACGCCGTCCAGGATATCGCCGCGCTCCTTCCACGGCTGCCGCCTGACCGCGTTCAGTCCGTCGCGATGGCCGGCCTCGCGCCGCAGTTCGATGCCCTCGCGGGTGAAATCGATGTCACGCGTGATGTCGTCATTGGGCAGGCGGGGTGCAATCAGCCGCACCACGTGCATCACGGTCGAGCAGCCCCAGGCCGCCAGCATGCGGCCGGTCTCCGACGCACGGTCCTGCGCCGGCACCAGGCGCTCGAGCTCGCGGACCACGTGCCGCAGGCGGTGTATCTGCGCCTGCCGCATCAGGTGGCTGTCGAAGCGGCTCGAGTACTGGATCTCCTTCTGACGGGACTGAACGTCCCACAACGACTTCGGTTCGGGGCCTCTCGGATTCCACAGATTGACCGTGAAGATCACCGAATCGCGCCGCGGCATGTCGTCCAGCACGACCTCGATCGGCGTGTTCGAGAAGATGCCTCCATCCCAATAGGCCTGGTCGCCGATCCGGATCGCAGGAAACGCCGGCGGCAGCGCGCCGGAAGCCAGGATGTGATCGGGCCCCAGCGTGTCCTTGCGGGTGTCGAAGTAACGCATCGCCCCGTCGCGCACGCCGACCGCTCCGACCGTCAGGCGCATCGGGGCATGTGCCAGACAGCCGAAGTCCACCAGCTCACCCAGCGTTGAGCGCAGCCCGCGGGTCAGGTAGTACGAGGCCTGCTCGATGCCGACCTGCGCCAGCGGACCGAACGCCGCGCTCGGATTGGGCTCGAAGAAGCCGGGGATACCGAACGCCATCGTTCGAACGCTGTTCAAGCCCTCCCAGAATCGTGCGGCCGGGCCCTGCAGCGGAATGCCGGCCACCGCCATCCGATCCCAGAACTGCCGCAGCCGCGACCAGCGCTGCTCGACCGGATTGCCGGCGATGATGGCACCGTTGATCGCACCGATCGAGGTGCCGATGATCCAGTCGGGCTGAAGCCCGCTCTCGTGCAGAGCCTGGTAGATGCCGAGCTGGTAGGCGCCCAAGGCCCCGCCGCCCTGCAGCACCAGAACGATCTGACCCGGCAGGCTGTCGCGGCTGACCGCGACCTCAGCGGGCGATGGTTCGACGTTCGTCACGAGTAGATCTCCCCCCAAAACGAGTCGTTTGGTCGCATTGGCGGGGAGCGCCTTACACCCTTTCTAAAGATTCGCTGCGCCGCGACCGCCGATCGCTCGAAAACCGCCGCTACGCCCGGCCGGCTTCAAGAGAAGGGGCTCGCCGACCGATACCGAATACGAACACGGTGGAACTTAAGCCGCAAAGGATGGCGGACGCAATGGCGCAAATTATTAAGACGACGAATCGTGCAGCGGGCTTCACGCTGATCGAGGTCATGGTGGTGTGCGCGATCGTGGCGATCCTGGCCGCGATCGCGGTGCCGGCCTACACGCGCTACGTCCAGCGCGGTGACGTGGTCGAGGGAACGCAGGCGCTGGCCCAATACCGCGTCCAGATGGAGCAGTACTACCAGGACAACAACACGTACGCCAATGGCGGCAACTGCGGGGCTCCGATTCCGACGCTGGTTAACTTCACGCTGGCGTGCGCGACCGGCAACGCAGGGCAGACCTACGTGGCGACTGCGACCGGCAAGAGCACCACCCTGCTCAACAACTTCATCTACACGATCGACGAGACCAACGACCAGGCCACGACCTCGACCGGTTCCTGGGGCCTGAGCTCGACCACCGCCTGGATCGTTCGCTAGGTGCGGAGGCAAGCCACCATGAGAACCCTGCAGCGCGGTGTCACCCTGATCGAGCTGGCAGTCGTGCTGGCCGTGGTCGCGATCCTGTTTGCGACGGCGGCGCCGTCATTCGCGGCCTGGATCCATAACGTCCAGATCCGGACCGCGACCGAATCGGTCCAGAACGGGCTGCAACTGGCGCGTGCGGAGGCGATCCGGCGCAACCGCAGCGTGATGTTCTGGCTGACCTCGAACGCCACCCCGCCCACGGCCGACTGGGTGGTCGGATGCGCCAACCCGGCCGGCGCGGGATCGGTTCCGGAGCAGCCGGGCGACTGCCCAGGCACGCCGACAACCGCCACTCCAACGCCCGGCAACTATATCCAATCGCAGGCCGCCGCGGATCAACAGACCGCGCTGCCGCAGATCACCGTCACCCCCGCCGGGGCGACCAACGTGACCTTCAATTCGGTCGGGATGGTGCTGCCGAACACCGATGGCAGCGCCTCGATCACCCAGATCGACATCACCGATCCGTCCATTCCGACCGCGTCGGCGCGTCCGCTGCGGGTGACGATCAGCGGGGGGCAGATCCGGATGTGTGACCCCAACCTGAGCCTGGCGAACGATCCGCGGGGCTGCACATGAGCAAAGGGCAGAGCATGCGTGCGGCGATGCGTGGCATCTCGCTGATCGAAGTGCTGGTCGCGATGACGATTTTCGCCTTCGGCATCCTGGGCCTGCTCGGCATGCACGCCCGGGCGTTGAGCGGCTTTTCCGACGCCAAGTATCGCACCGACGCGGCGCTGCTGACCGACGGCCTGATCAACGACATCTGGGTGAACCGGACCAACATAGCCAGCTACGCCTACGCGAGCGGCACGGTTCCCTCGGCGGTGCAGCCGTGGCTGTCGGAGGTCCAGTCCACGTTGCCCAACGGCGCCGGCACGGTCGTGGTGAACGGAACGACCGTCACGGTCACGGTGACGTGGCAGCCCCCGACCGCGGCCGCAGCCAGCCAGACACACTCGCACGTCGAAATCGCGACGATCCAGAACCCATGAAAACGCGCACCCCAGCAAGCCGTGGCCAGCGGGGCTTCACGCTGGTCGAGGTCATGGTCTCCACGGTCGTGGCGCTGTTCGCGACTTTGGCCATTTTCCAGTCCTTCGCCGTGTCCGAGGGCTATCGACGCTCGGCGACCAGCGGCGGGGACGCCTCCTTCGCCGGAGCCCTCGGCACGTTCATGCTGGACAGCGATCTGCGCATGGCTGGCTACGGCATCAACACGGCCACCTATCTGGGATGCGCCGTTACCGGGTCCGACTCGGGCGTGACGCCGACCGCCGCCATCAATTTCACGCTGGCACCCGTGCAGATCACCCCGGGCACCGGCACCAACCCGGATTCGATCACGATCGTCTCCAGCAACACCGGCATGATGCCGGGCGCCATCAACTTCACCACGGCCCTGGCCTCGCCGACGAACAACTACGTCGTGACCGATGCCTACGGCGTGAAGCAAGGCGACGTGTTGTTGCTGGCCGAAGCGGGTCAGGCGTGCACCCTGGTCGAGGCCACCAACACGCCCACGAACGGCTCGAGCAATCAGAACACGATCAAGCACGCGGTGGCCCGCTACAACCCGGCCGGCGGGCTGGGCCCCAACTACAGCGCCAACGCGGTGGTGATGGACATGGGTCCTCTGCCCACGGCCAACACCTACCGGATCCAGAACAACGCGGCGCTTCCCAACTTCAATTCGCTGGTGGTCGATCAGTTGATCGCCGATCGGCCGGCGCAGCCGGTTGCCGCCAACGTGGTGCAGCTCAGGGCGCTGTACGGCAAGAGCTCCACGGGCAACGGCATCGTGGACACGTGGAACACGACCGCACCGGCCAACTCGACCGACTGGAGCAACGTGCTGGCCATACGCATCGCGATGGTGGCACGCAACGCAAAGCCGGAGAAGCCGGACCCGACCTCGGGCAACTGCGCCACCACGACAGCGGCCCCTTCCGTTACCTGGGACGACAACACCACCACCACGCTCGATGTCTCGGCCACCACGCCGACCGGCCCGTCCTGGAAGTGCTACCGCTATCGGGTCTTTCACGTCACCAGCAGCCTGCGCAACCTGATCTGGACCCCCTCATGAGATCGCTCCACTCGGCGCCGCCTGGCGCCCAACGCGGATACATGCTCATGCTGGTGCTGGTTGCGCTGGTGGCCATGATGGTCTCGGGCATTGCGCTGGTGCGTTCGATGGACACCAACACACTGGTGGCCGGCAACCTGGCCTCGCGCAACGCCACCGTCAACAGCGCCGACGCCGGCGTGCAGGCGGCAGTCAACTGGATCCAGGCCAATTCCACCACCGGCGCGCTGAACGCAGACGCCGCGGCCAGCGGCTACTACTCGCACGGAGACGACCAGGCCTGGACCTCGGGCACGTTCTGGAGCACGTGTACCGGCTGCACCTTCACCGACGCGGCCCGCAACCAGGTTTCCTGGAGCGTGAGCCGCATGTGCAAGCTGACCGGCAACCCGACCGACTCCGGAAACTTCTGCGCCTCCCTCAACGGCAGCACCTCCAATGGCGGCAGTTACTCGAGCGACGCCATCAACTTCACCGGTTCACCGAAATACTTCTATCGAATCACCATCCAGGTGGTCGATACGCGCAATTCCTCGACGCTCAGTCAGGCCTTTGTGACGCTTTGATCGGACCTCAACCATGAAGACGGTGACTCGCCTCGCACTCGCCCTGACCGGGTTCGGCCTCGTCGCAATCGCGGGCGCCGTGACCACGGACATCTCGACCACTCCGATGGAGGTCGGCGCCAGCTCGGTGGTCAAACCCAACGTGATGCTGCTGTTCGACGATTCCGGCAGTATGGCCTGGGACTTCATGCCCGACTGGCTGTCGGGGATTTTTTCCACGCCCTGCGTCGAGAAGCCGTACCTGTCCGGCGGTGGAGGCGGTGGAGGCGGCGGAGGCGGCGGATCCAGTCCGTGCCCGATTCCATCTGGGGCATCCACCATCGGCCAGCAGGGCGATCCGATGTACTACGCCTATCAGTTCAATCAGATCTACTACAACCCGAACGTGTACTACCAGCCCGGCGTGACCTACGCCGGCGCGCAGATGACGAGCTACAACGCGGCGTCCTGCTCGGGCGCCAACTGGTCGAAGATTCCGGTCAACGGATATGTGAGCAACCCCTGCTCAGGCGGCGGCGGCGGCGGTGGCGGCGGTGGCAGCCTGGGCGGCAACCAGGCCACCAGCGGCACGATGGATCTGGCGAACGGCTACGTGGAGGCGACCTATTGCATGCCCACCGGCGGCACCGTCTCCAGGATCAGAATCAGCGGCAGCGGCGGCAGCGGCTATCTCCTCCCGCCGACCGTGACCATCTCGGCGCCGACGGGTCCCGCGCCGCTCGTGACGGCGACCGCGACCGCGACGATCAGCGGCGGCAAGGTCACTTCCATCACGATCACCAATGCCGGCTCCGGGTACACGACCGTGCCGACCGTGACGATTGCCCCGCCGCTCATTGGCACCCAGGCCACCGCCACCGCCAGCATCAGCGGCGGCGGTGCACCGGCGTCGTACTCGGCGGCCACCTGCAAGCGCAACTGGTTCGATACCGCCCAGCCCTTCCTCTACAACCTGGGAAGCGCGTCCAACGGCTACCCCGACGCTTATCAGACCGTCAGCGGATCCACCGTTTCGGTCACCCTGGGGACCTACGAGTATCCGGCGCCGTTGAACGGCAATCCGTTCTACTACGACATCCTGCCGGCCGAGTACTGTTCCGACGCACAGTTGGTGAACTGCGCGCTGATGACGGCTCCCAGCGGGACCTACCAGAACCCGGCGCCGGTCCGGTTCTGCGTGTCGCCGATCGATCAGAACAGCCTTGCCGCGGTGAGCGGCACCACGGTCTTTACCTCCGGCGGTTCGGCCTCACCCCGTTGCCAGAAAAAATACAACCTGGCGCTCGGCTACACGCTGCCGCGCTACGGGTACTTCAAGCGCCGCGACATCATTCCGTCGATCGGCACGTATACGCGCATCTCGGCGCGCATCGACTGTGCGGCCGCTCCGAGCTGCACGTACGCAGAGGAAATGAACAATTGGGCGAACTGGATCGCGTACTACCACACCCGGATCCTGATGGCCAAGACCGCCGTCGGGCTCGCATTCAACCGCTTGACGACCAACTACCGCGTGGGCCTGCTCACGATCAATGCGTACGCCGGCGGTGGTGGGGGCGGTGGCTCGCTGGATACGAGCAAGTTCGTTCCGATCGGCGACTTTAGTTCGACCCAGCGCCAGACGCTCTATAACACCTTTTACGCATTGTCCCCGAACAACTCCACGCCGCTGCGCGAAGCGCTGTCGCGCGTGGGCTGGTACTACGCCGGCAAGACGACCGGCCTGTCGGCCGGCATGATCACGAGTGCCTCCGGATCGACCGCGGCCAACCCGGACCCGGTCCAGTACTCCTGCCAGCAGAACTTCACGATCCTGACCACGGACGGCTACTGGAACGGCAACCCGGGACAGGACCTGAATGGCAACTCGATGGAGTACAACACGTCGTACGCGCAGCAGGACAACGATTCGACCAACATCTACGAGCAGCGCGGCCCCAGCGTGTATGGGCCGGGCGGCTATTTCGACGGCAACCTGGCCGACTCCGCCACCGGCGGCGGCAGCGGTGGCGGCGGCGGTAGCCGGGGCGGCGGCGGCGGCAACACGTACACCTCCAAGGGCACACTGGCCGACGTGGCGATGTACTACTACAAGACGGACCTGCGTCCGGCCGGCAGCACCAACTACAACACGGGCGCCCCGGTCAGCACCGACGATCCGAACGCCGCCGGGGTGCCGACCGTTCCGAAGGTCGACGAGAATCCCACCCAACACATGGTGACCTTCACGGTCGGCCTGGGCGTGGATGGCTACCTGACGTACGACGCGGTCGGCCAGACCTACGGGAGCCCGGACTACACGGCCATCGTCAATGGAACGGTCGGCGCCTGCGTCTGGGCCCCGGGGCTGACCTGCAACTGGCCACAGGTTCCAGCGGGGACCGGCTTTGGCGACGATCCGTCCAAGGACGACGACCTGTGGCATGCGGCCGTCAATGGCAGAGGCGCCTACCTGACGGCCAGGAGTCCCCAGGCCCTGCTGCGCGGGCTGAACAACGACCTGGCGCTGATCAAGGCACAGGTCGGCGCAGCGGCCGCGTCCGCAACCAGCACGCCAAACATCACCCTGACGGACAACGCCATTTACAGTACGACCTTCCGCACGCAGTACTGGGATGGCGAAATGACCGCGCAGGCCGTCAGCGCCGCCGATGGCACCGTCAGTTCGGCCGTCACCTGGTCGGCCCAGACCAACCTGGACGGCACCGTCACGGGAAGCTCCGACAGCCGAACCATCTATACCTTGAAGTCGACCGGCGCCATGGTCAACTTTCTGTATGCCAACCTGGACGCGACGGCGCAAAACTGGTTCAACAACGATTGTGTTTACCTGTCGCAGTGCGTCGGCATGGTGACTGCAGATCAGACGATCGTGAACTCCGGCACCAATCTGATCAATTACCTGCGCGGACAGAGCGGATATGGCGACGGGGTCCACTTCCGCACCCGCGCTCACGTGCTGGGCGACCTGGTGGACTCGCGACCGGCGGTCGTGCGCGACCCGCGGCGCCACTATGCGGACGCGTCGATAGCCCCCGGCAATCAAAGCTACGCGACGTTCGCCTCGAACAACGCCAGCCGGCAGGCCGTGATCTACGTCGGTGGCAACGACGGAATGCTGCACGCCTTCAATGCGACCAACGGCAACGAGATGTGGGCCTATATTCCCCGCTTTCTGCTGTCGCGCCTGTATGTGCTCGCGGACGTGAACTACGCCGTGCAGCACCAGTTTTTCGTGGACGGATCGCCCGAAGTGGCCGATGTGCTCTCGCCCAGCGACGGCACGTGGCACACGATCCTGATCACTGGCATGAACGACGGCGGCCGCGGCTACGTTGCCTTTGATGTCACCAATCCGTCTTCGCCGACCTTCCTGTGGGAGTTCTGCAACGACTCGACCATCTGCACCACCAATCACGACGCCAACCTGGGCCTGACGTTCGGCAACCCGGTCGTGACCAAGCGCGCCTACGACGGCAAATGGGTCGTGCTGGTGGCCTCGGGCTACAACAACGTCGGCAACGGTGACGGGGTCGGGCGCCTGTATGAGCTCGATCCCTTCACCGGTGCGATCCTTCAGACGGCCTCGACCGGCGTGGGCTCGACCACAAGCCCGTCCGGGCTGGCGAAGATCACGGCGATGGTCACCAACCCGGATACGGACAACACCGCCAGGTTCATCTACGGCGGCGACCTGCAGGGTAACCTGTGGCGCTTCGATTTGACTGGGGCCAGCATGACGGTTTCGGCATTCGCAACGCTGCAGGATGCGGCCGGCAAGCCGCAGCCGATCACGACGCGTCCCGAGCTGGGCCAGGTGAACAACTACCCGGTCGTCTTTGTCGGCACCGGGCGCCTGCTGGGCCAGTCGGACCTGCAGGACCCGTCCACGCTGGTCCCGGCCGGCTGCTGCAACTGGTCGTATGTCAGCTCCTTGTATGCGTTGTACGACAGCGGCACAGCGCTGGGCAATCCGCGTGCGAACGCAACCATCGTCAAGCAGACCTTCACCAGCTACAGTTCGACCCAGCTGTCCGGCAGCATGACGGCGGTGAACATCCCGACCAACATCGGGTGGATGGTCGACTTTCCGACCACCGGCGAGCGGGTCAACGTCGATCCGCAACTGGTGCTGGGAACCCTGGTGGTGACGACCAACGTTCCTTCGTCCAGCGCGTGCGCTGCCGGCGGAGACAGCTGGCTGTACCAGTTCAACTACGCGTCCGGCGGCGCCGTCAGTGGAGTGGCCAACAACATCGTCGCGACCAAGACCGTGGGCGCGTTGACGGTCGGCAACGTCCTGGTCCAGCTGCCCAATCAGTCGGTCAAGATCATTTCGACCGAGTCGTCCGGTACCAAGGTCACCACTGGACTGAACACCAACGCGGTCAATCCGACCGTTCGGCGGGTCGGCTGGCGCGAGTTCATGCAGAACCTCTGACGCAGGCTGGCCTCGTCAAGACGCCGCCGCCTGGCGGCGTTTTGATTTTGGCGCGCACTGGCGCCGGCGCCGGTCGGTGTATAAATGGGACGCCGACGGCAGAGCGCGAGATGAAGCTTCGATGAACCGCTGGCTGGTGGGAGCTGGGGCCGCGCTGATTCTCGCTGGCCTGCTGTGGCCCTGGCTGTCCCGGATCCCGCTCGGGCGGTTGCCCGGCGACCTGCATATACACCGCGAAGGATGGGACTTTTATCTTCTGCTGGGTTCCAGCCTGGTGGTATCGGTGGTGTTGACGCTGCTGCTGTGGTGGTGGCGGCGTTGACGGCCGCGGCGGCAGCGCGCGCGCACGGGGCGCCATGACGGGTCGTGGTCTGCTGGCTCAGTCGTTCCGGATGACCGCGCGCGACTGGCGCTCGGGCGAAGTCCGGCTGCTGGTGGCGGCGCTGGCGGTGGCGGTTGCGGCGCTCTCCAGCGTGGCCTTCTTCGTCGACCGCGCCCAGCGGGCGCTGGAGCGCGATGCGGCGATGTTCATCGGAGGCGACCTGGCGCTGGACTCGGATCGGCCGATCGACGCTTCGATCGCCGACCGGGCCGCCGCGCTCGGACTTCAGATCGCCCGCACCGTCACGTTTCCCAGCATGGCCGTCAACGCGGCTCGACCCGATCGCAGCGTGCTGGCGGCGCTGAAGGCGGTCTCGGCGGCCTATCCGCTGCGCGGGGCCTTGAAGCTGCGCGCGCCGGCAGGCGACGGCAGCGCCGCCGGCGCGCCGCCGGCCGGCTCGGTCTGGGTCGACCCGCAGCTGCTGGACGCGCTGGAGGCCACGCCCGGCCAGTCGATTCGACTGGGAGAATCCACCTTCCTCGTGGCCGGCGTGATCGCCTCGGAGCCCGACCGCGGTGCGCAGTTCCTGTCGTTTGCCCCGCGCGTGATGATCCGCCTGGACGATCTGGCGGCCACCGAGCTGGTGCAGCCGGGCAGCCGCGTGATGTACCACCTGCTGATCGCCGGCGATCCGGCGGCGGTGAGCGACTTCGCCCGCTGGTTGCGGCCGCTGCTGCAGCGCGGCCAGCGCCTTCAGTCGTTGCAGGACGGCCGGCCGGATCTGCACGCGGCGCTGGAGCGGGCGCGCCAGTTCCTGACGCTGGTGGCGCTGCTCGCGTCGATGCTGGCGGCGGTCGCGGTGGCCACGGCGGCGCGACGCTTTTCGCAGCGTCGGATCGACAGCTGCGCGGTGCTGCGTTGCCTGGGCCTGCGCCCGCGCGATCTGCTGGGGCTGTTCGCGCTGCAGTTTGCCTGGATCGGCGTGATCGGATCGCTGGCCGGCGTGCTGGCCGGCGGCGTGCTGCACGTTGCCATCATCCGCGCGCTGGGCGGGCTGTTGCCGGTTCAGCTTCCGGCCGCCTCGATTGGACCTGCACTGCAGGCCTTTGCCTGCGGGCTGGTGTTGCTGGGTGGATTTGCCCTGGCCCCGGTGATGCGGCTGCGCAACGTGCCGCCGCTGCGGGTGTTGCGGCGGGATCTGGCGGCCTGGCCCGCCGAGCCGGCGCTGTTCGTTTATGCGGTCGCCCTGGCGTCGTTCATCGGCTTGATGCTGTGGCTGTCGCGCGATCTGCGACTGGCCGCGGTCACCGGGGGCGGATTTGCCGGCGCGGTCGTGCTGTTTGCCGGGGCCGCCTGGGCCTGGCTGCGATCGCTCCGGCTGATTCGGCGCGCCGCCGCCTGGCTGCCCCCCGGCGCGAGCCTGGTGCTGGCGGCGCTGGCGCGGCGGCCTTCGGCCACGATCATCCAGGTGGTCGCTCTGGCGCTCGGACTGACCGCGCTGCTGGTGATGGCCATCGTCCGCACCGACCTGCTGCGCCAGTGGCATGCGCAGATTCCGGCGGATGCGCCCAATCATTTCATCATCAACATCCAGCCCGACCAGGTCGAAGCGGTGGCGCAGCGACTGAAGCAGATGGGCGTGGCCGACGCGCGCCTGTTTCCGATGGTGCGCGGGCGACTGGTCGCGATCAATCGGAACCCGGTCGATGCGACACGCTATGCTGCGGAGCGGGCGCGCGGCCTCATCGAGCGGGAGTTCAACCTGTCCTACGCAGCCGATCCGCCCGATTACAACCGGATCGTGCAGGGCCGCTGGTTCGACCCGGGCGCCCCGGAACTGTCGATCGAACGGGGCATCGCGCAGACGCTGGGCGTGCGCCTGGGGGATCAGTTGAGCTTCGATGTGGGCGGGCAGATCGTGCAGGCCACCGCGACCAGCGTGCGCGAACTCAGTTGGGATTCGATGAAGGTGAACTTTTTCATCATCATGTCGCCGGCGTCGCTGCAGGCCCTGCCGCAGACATTCATCACGTCGATCCGTGTTCCGCCCGAGCGGGCCGATCCGACGCCGCAACTGGTGCGCGAGTTCCGCAACCTGACGGTGATCGACACCGGGGTCGTGCTGGCGCAGATCCGGTCCGTTCTCGACCAGGTCAGCCGCGCGGTGGAGTTCGTGTTCCTGTTCGCTCTGGCGGCCGGTATCCTGGTCCTGTATGCGGCGCTGTCGTCGATGCAGGATGAGCGCGGCCGCGAAGCCGCCCTGGTGCGCGCCTTCGGCGCGGCGCGCCGTCAGCTGCGGCGGGCGCAGCTCGCGGAGCTGTCCGCGCTGGGCGCGGTCGCGGGCCTGCTGGCCGGCCTGGGCGCCAGCGTGATCGGCTGGGCGCTCGCGCACCAGGTGCTGCACTTCGAGTACCGGTTCGGCCCCTGGCCGTTCGCGGCCGGCATCGTGCTCGGGGCGGTTTGCGCGGTGGCGGGCGGCTCGCTCGCGCTGCGGCGCGTGATCGCCACGCCGCCCTGGGTGATCCTGCGCGAGATCTGACCGGTGTCGGCCGTCGGCATGACCGCAACGCAGTTCGGCCTGGTCGTGGCCGCAGCGCTGATCGCTTCGGCCGTGGGCGCCTGGATCGTGCAGCGGGCCACGCGGCGTGCGATGCAGGCCTGGTTCGCGGCCGCACTGCAGGGTGAGGTCGACCGTCTCGGGCGCGAGCTTCGGCAGGCGCTCGAGGCCAGCGCCGATCGGGCCTTGATCCAGATCGGCAGCCGCGTGGCGCAGCTGCAGGACGCGCTCACCGCGCACGTGACCCAGATCACGGGCGTGCAGGCCGAACAGCTCGGCGCTTACGGGCGCGCGATACACCAGCAGCTGGGCGAAATGACCGCTGCGATCCAGCGGCACCTGACCGAGATGCGCACCACGCTGGAGACGCGCCTGCAGACGCTGCAGCAGGGCAACGAGACGCGGCTCGAGCAGATGCGCGCCACCGTCGAGGAGAAACTGCAGACCACGCTGGAAGGCAAGCTCGGCGAGTCGTTCCGGCTGGTCTCCGAGCGGCTCGAACAGGTGCACCGCGGGCTGGGGGAGATGCAGGCCCTGGCGGCGGGCGTGGGCGATTTGAAGCGCGTGCTGGGCAACGTGAAGTCGCGCGGCGTGTTCGGCGAGGTCCAGCTGGCGGCCCTACTGGAGCAGGTACTGCTGCCCGACCAGTATGCGGCCAACGTCGTCACCCGCCCCGACTCGGGCGAGCGGGTCGATTTCGCGATCCGGATGCCGGGCCGCAACGGCGATGCAACCGTGTGGCTGCCGATCGACGCCAAGTTCCCGATCGAGGACTACGAACGGCTGCTCGCGGCCCAGGAGCGGGCCGATGCGGCCGGCGCCGAAGAGGCCGGACGGGCGCTGGAGCAGAGGGTACGCACGGAGGCGCGCACGCTGCGCGAAAAATACATCGAGCCGCCCCACACCACCGATTTCGCCGTGCTGTTTCTGCCCACCGAAGGGCTGTTCGCGGAGGTGCTGCGCCGCCCCGGTCTGGCCGAGGCCTTGAACCGGGAGCGCCGCGTCGTGATCGCGGGCCCCACCACGCTGTTTGCCATGTTGAACACGCTGCAGATGGGATTTCGAACGCTGGCGCTGGAGCAGCGCTCATCGGAAGTGTGGCAGGTGCTCGGCGCGGTCAAGACGGAGTTCGCGCGCTTCGGCGACTGGCTGGGCCGGATCCGCGAGCAGGTCGGCACCGTCTCCAGGACGCTCGAACAGGCCGACACCCGAACCAAGCAGATGCAGAAGACGTTGCGCAACGTCGAAGCGCTGCCGACCGAGCAGGCGATCGCGCTGCTGCCGGCGGCGGCGCGCGAAGACGACGCGGAGTGACGCAAGCGGCTAAACCCGCGCCAGCCGCTCGATCGCTGCATCGAGCGTCTCGTCCTGCTTGCCGAAGCAGAACCGGATGATCTTCCGGTTGACCGGTTCCGTATAGAACGGCGCCAGCGGAATGGCGGCGACGCCATGCTCGATCACCAGCCGGCGCGCGAAGGCCTCCTCGGGTTGGTCCGAAATCGCCGAGTAATCGGCCAGCACGAAATAGGTGCCCTGGCACGCCCGCGCGGCAAAGCGCGTGCGGGCCAATCCCTGGATGAACCGGTCCCGCTTGCGCTGGTAGAACGCGGGCAACTCCAGATAGTGGCGCCGCTCGTGCAGGAAGGTGGCCAGCGCCCATTGAACCGGCGTATTGACGGTGAACACGTTGAACTGGTGAACCTTGCGGAATTCGGCCATCAGCGGCGCCGGCGCGCAGCAGGTGCCGACCTTCCACCCGGTCACGTGAAACGTCTTGCCGAAGCTGGACAGCACGAAGGTGCGGGAAGCCAGCTGCTGCGAGCACGACAGGCTCAGGTGCGGCTGGCCATCGAACACGATGTGCTCGTACACCTCGTCGGAAACGATCAGCAGCGGGTAGCGCCGGACCAGCTCCTCCAGCGCGCCGATGTCTTCGGCTCCGATCTTGGCGCCGGTCGGGTTGTGCGGGGAGTTCAGGATCAGCAGGCGAGTGCGTGCACTCACCGCCGAGCGCACGCGGTCCCAGTCGATCCCGAAACCGCGATCGGCGTCCAGTGCAACCGCCACCGGCTGACCGCCGGCCAGCGCGATGGCCGGTGCGTAGCTGTCGTACGCCGGCTCCAGGATGATCACCTCGTCGTTCGGTCGGACCACCGCCAGCACGGCGGTCAGAATCGCTTGCGTGGCGCCGGCCGTGACGGTGATCTCGGTATCGACGTCATAACGGCGGCCGTACAGGTGTTCGATCTTGCCGGCGACGGCCTGGCGCAGCAGCGGCAGCCCGGCCATCGGCGCGTACTGGTTGAACCCGCGGCGCATTGCCTCGGTCACCAGGTCCTTCAACTGCGGGTCGCAATCGAAGTCGGGAAAGCCCTGGCCCAGGTTTACGGCACGGTGCTCCTGTGCGAGCTGCGACATCACGGTGAAGATCGTGGTGCCCACCGCCGGCAGCTTGGAGGCCCCAAGCAGGCGCGCAGTTTCGGCTTCAGGCTGGCTCAAACTGTCGGGCATCCGAAGTGGGGGAGGGCATGCGGGCAACCTCCGCGATCATAATTTGCGCGCTGGAAATGCCGCAGACGGCCTTGGGGGCTGCGATTGTCTTGGACGAAGCCTCGGCAACATGAAAGCGGCGACTCGGACGTGCCGGTTTTTCGCGATCGCCGCTGATTCGCCGCACTGCGAATAGGACAGAATCCACCCGCCGATGACGCTCGCATCCGGACAGAAAGTCGCTTTGCGCCGCGCGCTGCCGCAGGACGTCGCGCGCGCTCATGGCTGGCTCGCCGAGTCGGACCTGACCTCGACCTGGATGGGCGCGCCGTGGTTCGCAGAGCGTCCGGTTCCGACGTTCACGCAGTTCCGGGGCTGGTGTCCGGAGCCCTATTTCAACGGCGCGCGTCCGTTCGATGGAAGAGCGCTGGTCTTGACGTCGGCCGCCATCGACCTGGGGATCCTGCTATGGCGCCGAATCGATTTGATGCGCGACCTGGTCGAGCTCGAGATCTGGCTGGCCGGCAGCGAGTACTGCCGGCAGGGCATCGGGGCCGAGGCGCTGGCGCTGGGGTGCGCCTGGCTGCAGTCGAGCTTTGGAGTCAACCGGTTCCTGCTGCGTCCGTCGCGCCGCAACGTGCGGGGCCTGCGTTGTGCACGGCGCGCAGGGTTCCGCGAAACCGATCTGGAGCCGGCCGACATGCTGGGCCGGCTCGGTCTGGAGGCTTCGCCCTATCGCGACCCGGCCCTGCTGTTCAGGATCCTGCCGGTGACGTGGATGCTGCCGGTGTCCCCCGGGGCGGAGCTGTGGGTGTTCATCGACAGCGAGTTCAGCTCGCTGGACGCCCCCGCGCTGCTGAGCTTTGGCGCGGTGACCGCGGACGGGCACACCTTTTATGCCGAGCTCGAGCACGAGTGGCCGGTCGCCAATTCCTCGTTCGTCGAACAGAGCGTGCTGCCCCTGATGGAGAACGCGCGCGTGCCGCGAGCCCGCGCTGCCGAGCAGTTCGTCTCCTGGCTGCGCACTCTGGCCGACGGCCGCGCGGTGCGCCTGATCAGCGACTCGGGCTTCGACCGATGGGCACTGGGCGAGCTGCTGTCGGCCGAGGACGCGCCCGACGGCATGCGGTGGCAGCGGGCGCCGGTGGCGTATGCGGAGCTGGATCGCCTGTCCGAAGAGCTCAGGCTGCGGCGGCACCATGCGCTGGACGACGCACTCGCGCTGCGATGCGCGGTGCTCGGGGAAACCGGCACCGAGGCGGCACCGCACGAGGCGCCGGCCGCCGCGCCGCGCTTCGCGGTTCAGCGCAGTTGATCGAACCGGCTGGCAAACTCGCGCGGCGTGAGGATCGCCAACCCGGAACGCCGCGCCTGACGGGCCAGCGCGAGCAGCGCCCGGTCCTTGGTGAGGAGAACCGCAGCCTGCGCCGACCAGGCCAGGTCCAGGAATTTCTGATCGTCCGGATCGCGGCAGCGGCACGGTGCCGGGACGCTCAACGCGAACAGTCGTGCCCCGGCCTGCCACTGGCGCAGGCACGCGTGCAGGCGCGAGCGCTCGGCAGGGCCCGGGGAAAAACGCGGCCGCCGCAGCACGGTCGCAAGTTCCGCGTCGGTCTGCTCGCAGCGCGCGGCCACCCAGCCCTTTGATGCGAGCGCAGCAGCCAGCGATTGGCAATCGCGATCGACGAAGTAGTGCAGATCGAGCCAGACGTTCGTATCGACGACCACGACCTGCGGCCGGGCGATCGCGCTCGCCGCGGGCCCGGTCGCGGACGGATCCGCCGTCACGGCAGCAGCGCGAACTCCAGGCGCCGGTTGCGGAAGCGCGATTCCTCGTCCGGCTCGCTCGATACGGGCTCGGCGTCGCCGGCCCCGCGCGCGCGCAGGCGCCGCGAGGCCACGCCCTGGTTGACCAGGAAATCGATCACCGCCTGGGCGCGCCGTCTGGACAGCTCCAGGTCCGCCAGCGGCGAGTCGGTGGCGTCGGTGTGACCCGATATCTCGTATCGCTCGTCAGCCGGCCGCGCCGCGAGCGCGCCGCCGACCTGCATGAGCACCGGCTCGGCGTCGTCCGGCAGCGTCGAGCTGCCTGCCTTGAAATCGATGACGACCAGATTCAACGCCTCCAGCACCTGCGAGGTGGCCGACTGCGCCGTCAGCGCACCCAGCGCCGCCATCGCGTGGAAGTTGCCGACCCGCACCGCCGTCTTGGGGTCGAACGGAGGCGCCGGCCCGGTGGCGGCCGGCAGCGGGTGGGCGGGCAGGCAGGCCCGGATCAGCAGGGCGCCGATCAGACCCAGTGCCAGCAGCGGCCAGATATCGGTAAAGAAACGGATCACGCCGTGATCGGCGGCGTCACTCTCGGTCATCCGTCGCCCCGCTAGGCGGCCGCGGGCTGGGCGAGCAGCTGGCGCAGCACGAACGGCAGGATGCCGCCGTGGCGGAAGTAATCGACCTCGATCGGCGTATCGATCCGCAGCGTCAACGCGATCTCGCGCGTGGAGCCATCCGCGCGCCGCATCAGCAGCGTGAGCGGCTGCTGCGGACGCAGCGTGTCGTCGATCCCCATCAGATCGAACTGCTCGTCGCCGCGGATGCCGAGCGTGGCCGCGCTCTGACCCGATCCGAACTGAAGCGGCAGCACGCCCATCCCGACCAGGTTGCTGCGGTGAATGCGCTCGAAGCTGCGCGCAACGACCGCCCGCACGCCCAGCAACTGCGTTCCCTTGGCGGCCCAGTCGCGCGAGGATCCGGTTCCGTACTCTTCGCCCCCGAAGACGATCGTCGGCACGCCCTCGTCCCGGTAGCGCATGGCGGCCTCGTAGAGCGGCATTCGCGCGCCGGAGGGCTGGTGGACCGTGAAGCCGCCTTCGATGCGCGAACCGTCGGGCTCGGGCTCGATCATCAGGTTCTTGATACGGACGTTGGCGAACGTGCCGCGCATCATCACCTCGTGATTGCCGCGCCGCGCGCCATAGCTGTTGAAATCCGCCTTGGACACGCCATGAGCGATCAGCCAGCGGCCCGCGGGGGCGGTGTCCTTGATCGACCCGGCCGGCGAGATGTGGTCAGTCGTGATCGAGTCGCCGAAAATCGCCAGCGCGCGCGCGCCGCGCACCGGATCGACGCGACCCGGATGCATCGAGAAGCCCTCGAAAAACGGCGGCTCGGCGATGTAGGTCGAGGTCGGCCAGCCGTAGGTCTGGCCGGTGCCGCCCTTGATGTTCTGCCACAGCTCGCCGGGGTTGGATCCGACCTGCGCGTAGTTCGAACGGAACGCCTGCCCGTCCATCGCGTACTTGAGCAGCGCCTCGACCTCCTGGCCCGACGGCCAGATGTCGCCGATCCAGACGTCGCGCCCGCTGGTTCCGCGACCGATCGGCTCTGACATCAGGTCTTTCAACACCGTGCCGGCCAGTGCGTAGGCGACCACCAGGGGCGGCGAGCCCAGGAAGTTGGCCCGGATGTTCGGATGGATGCGGGCCTCGAAATTGCGATTGCCGGACAGCACGGCGGCGCACACGAGATCGTTCTTGATGATCACGTCGTTGAGCTCCGGCGTCAGGTCGCCGGAGTTACCGATGCAGGTCGTGCATCCGTAGGCGGCCAAGCTGAAACCGAGCTTTTCCAGATAGGGCAGCAGCCCGGCGCGCTGCAGGTACTCCGTCACGATGCGCGATCCGGGCGCGAGGGATGTCTTCACGTGCGGACGCACCGAAAGGCCCGCCTCCACCGCTTTCTTCGCGAGCAGACCCGCGGCCAGCATCACGCTCGGGTTGCTGGTGTTGGTGCACGAGGTAATGGCGGCGATCAGTACGTCGCCATTGCGGATCGAAAGGCCGTTGGCCGTCGCGAACGCGCGCTGCAGCTTGTCTTTGGGCTGGTTGAATCCGTTTTCCCCGACCGGCTTGCTGAACAGCTCCGAAAAGGAACGCTTCACCTGGCCGATCTCGATGCGGTCCTGCGGCCGCTTCGGACCGGCCAGCGACGGTGCCACCGACGTCAGATCCAGCGTCAGAACCTTGGTGTAATCGATGTCGCCGGCGCGCGGTACGCCGAACAGGCCCTGGGCCCGGTAATACGCCTCGAACGCATCGATCTCGGCCCGGGTGCGCCCGGTGCCCTCGAAGTAGGCGATCGTTTTCTCGTCGACCGGGAAAAAGCCCATGGTGGCGCCGTATTCAGGCGCCATATTCGCGATCGTTGCGCGGTCGGGCACCGACAGCGAAGCCGTTCCCTCGCCGAAGAACTCGACGAATTTGCCCACTACCTTTTCCCGTCGCAGCATCTCGGTGATCGTCAGGACCAGGTCGGTGGCCGTGACGCCGCCCCGCAGCCGGCCTTTCAGCTCCACGCCGATCACATCCGGCGTCAGCAGGTACACCGGCTGCCCCAGCATCGCCGCTTCGGCCTCGATGCCGCCGACGCCCCAGCCGACCACGCCGATGCCGTTGATCATGGTCGTATGGCTGTCGGTGCCGACCAGGGTGTCCGGAAAGTAGAGGCCGTCGCGCTGGTGCACGCCGCGCGCCAGAAACTCCAGGTTGACCTGGTGCACGATGCCGAATCCGGGCGGCACCACACGGAAAGTCTTGAACGCCTGCATGCCCCATTTCATGAATTCGTAGCGCTCCCGGTTGCGCTCGAACTCCAGCTTCATGTTCAGATCCAGCGCGTTGCGGGTGCCATAGTGGTCGACCATCACCGAATGGTCCACGACCAGGTCCACCGGAACCAGCGGCTCGATCAGCCCGGGCTGGCGCCCCATGCGCGCGGCCACCCCGCGCATCGCGGCCAGATCCACCAGCAGCGGAACCCCGGTGAAGTCCTGCAACACCACGCGCGCGACCACGAACGGGATCTCTTCGCTGCGGGCGGCCCGGGGATGCCAGGCGGCCAGTTGCCGTACGTGATCCTCGGTGACTTTCTTGCCGTCGCAGTTTCTCAGCACCGACTCCAGCACCACCCGGATCGAGTGGGGCAGGCGCGCGATCTGCCCGAGCCCGGCCGCTTCCAGCGCGGCCAGTCGATAGAACCGGCCCCGCGCGCCGACCGCGGGGGAAAATTCCTGCAGGCTGCCGAACGGATTCGTGGTCGTCATTTGGGCTCCATTCGAGGGGCGGGGGAGAGGGCTTAACCAACGAGATGCGCGATCGCCTTGCGCTCCTCGTCCAGCTCCGCCAGCGTCTTGTTCATGCAGCTGCGCGAGAACTCGTCGATCGCGAGGCCGGGCACGATCTTGTAGTCGCCCGAATCGCAGGTCACCGGAAAGCCGAACAGCGTATCAGCGGCAATGCCGTAACTGCCGTCCGACGGCACCCCCATCGAGACCCAGTGCCCGCCGGTTCCCATTACCCAGTCGCGCATGTGGTCGATCGCGGCATTGGCGGCCGAGGCGGCCGAGGACATGCCGCGCGCCTCGATCACGGCCGCGCCCCGTTTGCCCACCAGCGGAAGAAACGTCTCGCGGTACCATTTTTCGTCGTTGATGGCCTGCGGCACCGGCCGGTTTTCAACGGTCGCGAAGCGGTAGTCGGCGTACATCGTGGGGGAGTGATTGCCCCACACGCACAGCGAACGGATCGCCTGCACCGGCACTGCGAGCTTGGCCGCGATCTGCGACACGGCCCGGTTGTGATCCAGCCGCATCATCGAGGTGAAATTGCGCTTGGGCAGGTCGGGCGCCGATTTCATCGCGATGTAGGCGTTCGTGTTGGCCGGGTTGCCGACCACCAGGGTCTTGACGGTGCGGCGCGCCACGGCGTTGAGCGCCTTGCCCTGCGCCGTGAAGATCTGCGCGTTGGCCGTGAGCAGGTCGCGCCGCTCCATGCCGGGGCCGCGCGGGCGGGCGCCGACCAGCAATGCGTAGTCGGCGTCGCGGAACGCCGCGTTGGGGTCGCTGTGGGGCTGCATCGAGGCCAGCAGAGGAAATGCGCAGTCCTGCAGCTCCATCATCACGCCCGCCAGCGCCTTCTGGACTTTCTCGTCCGGTATCTCCAGCAGCTGCAGGCTGATCGGCTGGTCCTTGCCCAGCATTTCTCCGGCCGCGATGCGAAACAGCAGCGCATAGCCGATCTGTCCAGCGGCGCCGGTCACCGCGACGCGCACAGGTGTCTTGGTCATCGGAATCTCCCCGAGAAGCGAACTGGGTTGCACATCATCGAAGCCGGATGCGAGAGCGTGCTGCGATGCATCGAGGAAGCGGAGTGTAATGCGGGCGCATTTCGCCACCCCGGAGGCGCTGTTGCCGCCTCCGGCAGGGGTCGTTTCCCGTCCGGCCAGCATAGCCAAACTCTTATATAAGACATAAGATGGCAACCCCGGGTTCCCCGATCGACGTGACCTCGAACATGGAAAGCAGCCCACCGGCGCCTTTGCGGCCGGCGGCCGGATCCCGGCGCGGCACGGCCCGCTCGGCCGTGTTCGCGCCCCTGTACCAGCAGATCCGGCACCTGCTGGTCGAGAGCCTGCGCCAGGGCGAGTGGATGCCCGGGGCCGCGATTCCGAGCGAGACGGAGCTGGCCAACCGCTTCCAGGTCAGCCAGGGAACGGTACGCAAGGCGATCGACGAGCTGGCTGCCGAGAACCTGCTGGTGCGCCGCCAGGGCAAGGGCACGTTTGTCGCGACGCACAACGAGCCGAAGGCGCAGCACCGGTTTCTGCGGCTGGTTCCGGATCACGGCGCCCGTGGGGTCGCCAGCAGCCGCTTCCTGGAGTGTCGTACCGTTCGCGCGGTCGCCGAGGTCACGTCGCGCCTCGGACTGCGCGCCGGCGCCAGCCTGATCCATATTCGCCGCGTGTTGCTGTTCGGCGATGCGCCGACCGTGCTCGACGACATCTGGCTGCCCGCCGGCCCGTTCCGCAGGCTGTCCGCCGACATGCTGGCGCAGTACAACGGGCCGCTGTACGGCCTGTTCGAGAGCGAGTTCGGCGTGCGGATGATCCGGGCCGAGGAGCAGTTGCGGGCCGTGGCGGCCACGCCCGAGGCGGCCGCGTCGCTGCAGGTCGCGGCCGGCTCGCCGCTGCTCAGGGTGGACCGCGTCTCCTACACCTATGGGGATCGCGCCATCGAGTTCCGGCGCGGCCACTGCGCGACGACCGATTTCCATTACTGGAACGCACTGACCTGACCCGGGTCGGATTCCCATTTCGGGGCGCTCGCACGCGCTTCCCCGAATTCGGTCACAATATATTGCATTGCAACTAGAAGTCGAGCACCCTCCGAGGGGTGCCGCCCCATGCCACAGCGGCGCGCGATACGGAACATCGGGATCACCGATCTGGTGCGATACCGGCTGCCGGTACCCGGCGTGCTGTCGATCCTGCACCGCGTGAGCGGCGTGCTGATGTTCGTGCTGCTGCCGTGGCTGCTGTGGCTGTTCGACATGAGCCTGCGTTCGGAGGTGGGCTACCAGCGCCTGCTTCAAGTGGCGGGCGGCTGGTCGATCCGGGCGATCCTGGTGGTACTGGCCTGGGCCGTGCTGCATCACCTGGTGGCCGGCGTTCGCTTCCTGGCGCTCGACCTGGACCTGGGTATGACGCGCCCGGCAGCGCGCCGCAGCGCCTGGATCGTGTTCGCGATCAGCCTGCCGCTGGCCGCGTGGGTCGCCCTGATCATATTCGGAGTGCTGTGATGTCGATCGGCGCCAGAAGGCTGGTCGTCGGAGCCCACTACGGTTTGCGCGACTGGCTGGTCCAGCGCGCCACCGCGGTGGTGCTGGCCATCTACCTGATCGCGCTGGCGCTCCTGGTCGTCTCGTCGCGGCCGATCGACTACGACGCCTGGGCCGGGATTTTCGCACCGCTGGGCATGAAGATCGCCACGTTGATCGCGTTCGTGGCGCTCGCGTATCACGCCTGGATCGGGATGCGCGATGTCTGGATGGACTACGTGCGGTCCACGGCGGTCCGGATGGTGCTGCAACTGGCAACGATTCTGTGGCTGGCAGCCTGCCTGGCGTGGGCCGTGCAGATTCTCTGGAGGGTGTGAACGCGATGGCACTGGGCCGGCGTCGCTTCGACGCTGTGATCGTGGGGGCGGGCGGAGCGGGCATGCGCTGCGCGCTGCAGCTGGCGCACGCAGGTTTGAGCGTTGCGGTGCTGTCGAAGGTGTTTCCGACTCGCTCGCACACGGTGGCGGCCCAGGGCGGGATCGGAGCTTCGCTGGGCAACATGACCGAAGACCGGTGGCTGTGGCACATGTTCGATACGGTCAAGGGCTCCGATTATCTGGGCGACCAGGATGCGATCGAGTTCATGTGTCGCGAGGCCCCCAAGGTGGTCTACGAGCTGGAGCACTACGGCATGCCGTTCGATCGCAATCCGGATGGCACGATCTACCAGCGGCCGTTCGGCGGGCACTCGGCCAATTTCGGCGAAAAGCCCGTGCCGCGAGCCTGCGCCGCGGCCGATCGGACCGGACACGCGCTGCTGCACACGCTGTATCAGCGCAACGTGGCCGCGCGCACCCAGTTCCTGGTCGAATGGATGGCGCTCGACCTGGTGATGGACGCCGACGGCGAATGCGTCGGCGTCACGGCGCTGGAAATCGAAACCGGCACCACCATGCTGCTGGAGGCCAAGGCCACGGTGCTGGCCACGGGCGGGGCCGGGCGCGTGTTCGCGGCCTCGACCAATGCCTACATCTGCACCGGAGACGGGCTCGGCATGGCCGCGCGGGCGGGCCTGCCGCTGCAGGACATGGAGTTCTGGCAGTTTCATCCGACCGGCGTGGCCGGCTCGGGCGTGTTGATCACCGAGGGCGTGCGCGGCGAGGGCGGCATCTTGCTGAACTCGCGCGGCGAACGCTTCATGGAGCGCTACGCGCCGACGCTGAAGGACCTGGCGCCGCGCGATTTCGTGTCGCGTTCGATGGACCAGGAGATCAAGGAAGGGCGCGGCTGCGGGCCCGAACACGACTACGTGCTGCTGAAGCTGGACCATCTGGGCGTGGAGACGATCACCAAGCGCCTGCCGTCGATCCGCGAGATCGCCATCAAGTTCGCCAACGTCGACCCGGTGCGCGAGCCGGTGCCGGTGGTGCCGACGATCCATTACCAGATGGGCGGCATCCCCTCCAACGTTCACGGACAGGTGGTGGCGCCGCGGCCGGGCGATCACAACGCGGTCGTGCCGGGACTGTTCGCGATCGGCGAGTGCTCTTGCGTGTCGGTGCACGGCGCCAACCGGCTGGGAACCAATTCGCTGCTGGACCTGGTCGTGTTCGGACGATCGGCCGGCAATTTCATCGTGTCGCAGCAGCTGGAGGAGCGCATGCACAAGCCGCTGCCGCCGGCTGCCGGCGAGGCCACGCTGGAACGGCTGGCGGCGCTGGACGCGCGGGTCAAGGGCGAGCGGGTGCAGGCGGTGGCCAACGATCTGCGGCGCGCCATGCAGAGCCACTGCGGCGTG